>Ga0209797_10000866_pt1 | contig 15155 bp, 13 predicted proteins | sample DOMMetBare3Fresh_2_FD_187472 | JGI IMG/M metagenome (GOLD analysis project Ga0209797, IMG submission 187472) | Wetland sediment microbial communities from St. Louis River estuary, USA, under dissolved organic matter induced mercury methylation -... | ecosystem: Environmental > Aquatic >... | reverse complement strand
GGAACGTTGGCTCTCGGCGGTTACGTCGCCCCGAACCTCCAAGCCGCTGTCCTGTTGCCCAAGGACTTCGACCGGTCACAGCCCCTCCTCCCGCTGAGCGAGCCCGGCGAGCATGCCTGGGCCCAGGCGTGGCGACGCGCGCAAGCGGAACTCGGCGTGCCGGTCTGAACAGGTGGGTGGTCCACGCCCGCCTCAGTGGGGGCCGTTGAACACGCCGATCGTCTCGTCCATCCCGGCAGCCAGCCGAGCCAGCTCGACGGCCGTGCGTGCGGTGTGCTGGGAGTCGGCGCTCACCGCACGCGCCACCTGGGAGATCTGGCTCATCGCCTCCGCCACCTCCTCCGAGGCGACCCTCTGCTGGCGGGTAGCCGACGAGATCTCAGCGGCGGACTGCGTGGCGCCCTCGACCATCACCGCGATGCTCTCCAGGGCGTGCAGGACCTCACGCGCCTTGGCGGCGCCCGTCGCCGAACGACGTACGCCCTGCTCGGTCGCGAGGATCGTCGAGTGGGCATGCTGACGGATCTCGAGGATGATCCCTTGGATCTGGGCGGTCGACTCCTTGGCCCGCTCAGCGAGCTTGCGGATCTCTGCCGCGACGACCGCGAAGCCTCTCCCCTGCTCACCCGCTCGCGCAGCCTCGATGGCGGCGTTCAGCGCGAGCAGATTCGTCTGCTCGGACAACTCGTCGAGCAGGCTCAGGATGCTCCCCACGTCGGTGATCCGCCGACCGAGTGCCTGGCTGCGCTCGGAGATCGACTCGACCACCTCGGCCACGCCGTCCATCACCTGCACGGACTCGTCGACCGCGTTCCGCCCGCGCTCGGTCAGCGAGAGTGCCTCGCGCGCCGCGCGCTCGACCTCCGCGGCGTTGTCCGCGATGGAGGCCGCCGTCGCGGCGAGCTCTCGCACCGTGGCAGTGGTCTGCTCGACCGATCCAGCCTGCTGGATGGCTGACCCCGCCTGTCGCCCAGCGGTCGACTCCAGGTCCGCGGCCGCGCCGGCCAGGCTGGACCTGCTCTGCTGAGCCGAGGAGACGAGTCGGCGCAGCTGCGACAGCGTCGAGTCGAACGAGGCGGCGAGGTTCGTCATGGTCTCGTCACCGAGGTCGACGTCGAGGCGCACGTCGAGGTCTCCGCCCGAGGCTCGTTCAAGAGCGTCGTTCAGCTCGGCGAGCCGCTCCGAGAACTGATCCCGCTCGAGCGCCACCGCGGCCTGGAGGCGGCGCCGGCGTGACCGGGCCCGGGCGAGGGCGACCAAAGCACCCAGGAGCGTGAACAGCCCCGCGGCCCCTACTATGCCTCCGGACAGGCCCATGGCGCTGCGTTCCGCGCCGGCCGGGCGCAGACCCGAGGCCACCACGAACCAGCGGTTGCTCGAGATGGTCGGTACGTCCGTGTTCGTGGGGACCGCGAAGTAGGCGAACCGGCGGTTGCCCGCGTCGAGCACGCCGGCACCGGCCGTGGCGGGCCGGAACTCGTTGCGGGCGAGGTGCTGCGCTCCCACGAGGACGACGCCATCCCCGTCGACGAGACTCACCCCGCTGGCGAGGGCGGCGCTGGCACGCTCCGCGAGGTCCTGCACCGGCACCGTCAGGAGTAGCACGCCGACACGGTCACCAGAGACGAGCGGCGTGGCGAACACGACGACACGGGCGCCGAGCGTCGAGGACTCGAAGGGGGCGGACACGCTCACGGACCCGGGGTCGACCGCGGCGGCGCTGGCGACGATCGTCGCCCACTCCTTCGGCGGTCGCATCGTGGCCGCCTCCAGGGTGCGCCCCTGGCGCACCACGACGAGTGGGCGCACGCCGTCCGCCTCGACGAATGCCGCCTCCGGCAGGCTTCCGGGCAGCAGGGCCTGCAGGGTCTGCAGCTCCCGCGCGACGGGAGTCGTCCGCCCCGGGACCGGATCGGCCAGCGCCGCGGTGAGTCTGGGGTCCACGGCCGTGGCCAGGCCGATCGCACTGATGCGTGCCGACTGCTCGCTGACCAGGACGCCGGTCTCCCGGGTCTGCGCGATCAGTCGGTCGTCCAGACGGCGCTGTTTGGCGTCGGACACGGTCGTGGCCTGGTAGGCCATGCCGGCGCCGGTCACCATCAGGGCGGCCCCGACGACGAAGACGGGCAGGCGCACAGACGCCATCGCCCCTCCCGTTCGCGTCGTCGTGCCGTGGTCCCCCTCAGGAGTTCGGCCAGCCGACGCTCGGGGTTAACCGCCAAGCCGGTCCGACTGTCGGACCCACCGCGGAGCTCAACCCCGGCGGTAGCCCATCGCCTCGTCCACCCGCTCCGCGGCGAGCCGCTCGGCGGCCTCCCGAGGCTCGATGCCCTCACGGGCGGCCAACTGGAGCACCGCGCGGGTGTTGGTCCTGACCTTGTCCTCGATCGCAGCGAAGGCGTCCGACCGGCTGCCACCCGCGTACTCGATCGCCCCGCAGATCACCCCGCCGGCGTTGGCAATGAAGTCCGGGACGCTGATGACACCGTGCCCGTGCATCCACGTCTCCGCGGCCGGCGTGGCCGGGATGTTCGCCCCCTGCAGGACGAGCCGAGCCCTGAGCCGCCCGACGTTGGCCTCGGTGAGCACGTCCGGGCGCGCGGCCGGGATCCAGATCTCGCAGTCCACGCCCACCAGGTCCCCCGGGTCGAGCGGGCTGCCGCCGGGGAACGTGTGGACGGGCTCACCGTCGGCCTTGTGCGCGACCAGCTTGTCGACGTCCAGCCCCCCCGGGTCCACCACCGCGCCACGGCTGTCCGACGCGGCGACGAGGAGCGCGCCACGCTCGGCCAGGAACCGGGCGGCGTGCGCCCCCACCGAGCCGAAGCCTTGGACGGCGACCCGGGAGCCGCGCAGCGGCAGGACCCCGAGCTCCTCGGCCACCTCGGCGGCGACGGCAACACCGAAGCCGGTTGCCCCGAGCACGTCCAACGGAATGCCACCCAGGACGGCCGGCAGCCCGACGACCCGCCCGGTCTCCGCGTGCAGGTGGGCCATCATCGCCTCGTCCAGGCCCATGTCCGGCCCAGGGATGTAGCAGGTGAGCTCGCGGATCGCCCGGCCGAACGCCCGCACCAGCCGGGCCTTGTCCGCCGCAGGCATGGACGGGTCGGCGACGATGCCCGACTTGGCGCCGCCGTGCGGCAACCCCGCTGCCGCGTTCTTGAAGGTCATCGCCCGGGCCAGCCGGGCCACCTCGTCGACGGTGACGTCCAGCGCCATCCGCACACCCCCGATGGCCGGTCCGGCGGCCGTGTTGTCGACGACGACCACGGCCTTCAACCCGACCTCCGGGTCGGCGACGAACACCACCTGCTCGGGTCCGAAGCGGTCGGTCGTGGGGAAACCGAGGGTCTGCATCGTGTCCTCCTCGTGTCGCTCCACGAGTACCGCGGCAGGAGCGCGGCTGGCCAGTGCCGGACGGCCCACGCGGCCGGTAGCGTCGCCCGCATGCAATGGGGAGTGATCGGGACGGGGTTGATCGCGTCGGTGTTCACCGAGGACCTGCGTCTGCTGCCCGGTCACGAGGTGGTGGCCGTCGGCTCGCGGCGGCAGGAGACGGCCGACGCCTTCGGTGAGCGCTTCGGTGTGCCGCACCGGCACGCCACCTACGAGTCCCTGGCGGCCGATCCCGACGTCGAGGCGGTCTACGTCTCGACGCCGCACCCCGGGCACCACGCGGCGGCCCGGCTCGCGATCGACGCGGGCCAGGCCGTGCTCGTCGAGAAGGCCTTCACCGTCAGCGCCCGCGAAGCGCGCGACCTGGTTGCGGCGGCCCGGGCCAGGGGCACGTTCCTCATGGAGGCCATGTGGATGCGCTTCCTGCCGCACATGGTCCGGGTGCGCGAGCTGATCGCCGAGGGCGCCGTCGGCGACGTCCGGATGGTGACGGCCGACCACGGCCAGTGGTTCGCCAAGGACCCGGCGCACCGGCTGTTCGCCCCCGAGCTGGGCGGTGGAGCGCTGCTCGACCTGGGCGTCTACGTCGTCTCGCTCGCGTCGATGGTGCTGGGCCGGCCCGAGCGGATCACCGCGGTCAGCGATCCGGCGTTCACCGGCGTCGACGCGCAGACGGTGGTGGTGCTGCAGCACGAGGGAGGCCGGCAGGCGGTGCTCTCCTCGACGCTCGAGGCCCGCACGCCCACCCGGGCGACGATCGTGGGCACCGACGGCTACCTCGAGCTGGACCGGGTCTGGATGGCGCCGTCCGGCTTCGACCTGGTGCGCCGCGACGGAGCCGACCTGCGCTACGACGAGCCGCACGAGGGTCACGGCCTGCGGCACGAGGCGGCCGAGGTGGGGCGCTGCGTGGCCGCCGGGCTCACCGAGAGCCCGGTCATGCCGCTGGACGAGACGGTGTCGATCATGGAGACGATGGACGAGGTGCGCCGGCAGATCGGGCTGCGCTACCCCGGCGAGTAGGCTCCCCGCATGTCCGAAGTGGACCCGGAGATCGTCGAGACGGTCCGGGACGTCCGGAACCGGTTCGGAGTCGTCGGACTGCGCGACCTGATCGCGCTAGCCCAGCAGGAGCTCGTCGCCACCCAGGCCGCCATCGCCGAGCTCCACCCGGACGACGACTCAGGCTGACGGCTACGGGCGGACGAGAGCCAGTCAGCCCCGCAACGGGTTGTAGATCGGGTGCCCCGCAGCGACGTAGGCGTCGAGCACGGCCGACGCCTCGTCGCGGAGAACATCACGGACGACCTCGATGCCGCGCCGCTGCAGGGCCGCCGCCCAGTCGGCCGGCTTGGGACCTTCGTCGAACCCGATCCGCCGGGCGTCCTCGTCCCTGGCGCCGCAGACCAGGCGACTGACCCCGGACCACACGACGGCGCCCAGGCACATCACGCACGGCTCCGCGCTGGTCACCAGCTCGTGGGTGGGCTGCCCCGCTGCGCCCAGGTCGTAGCTGCCCGCCGCTTGCTCCGCAAAGGCGAGGGCCAGCATCTCGGCGTGCGCCGTCGAGTTGCCCGACCGGACGACGTCGTTGACCCCGGCGCCGACCAGTCGGCCGGTGGACGTCTCGAAGACGGCGGCCCCGAACGGCCCCCCCGTCGCCCGGGCGACGTTCTCGGCGGCCAGCTCGACGGCGAACCGCATCCGGTCGGTGGGGTCGAGGACGACGACCGGCCGGGCCAGCCGGTCAGCCAACCACGCCGGCAGCTCGATGGTCAGCCCGTGGGCGAGCCCGCTCATCCCCCCAGCCTGCTCCGGGCCGGCCCCTCCCGCGCAGGGGCCGTTGGCCCCGGTCTTTACAGCGTCGTGGCGGGGGAGGAGGCTGCGGCCGTTCAGGCATCTCCGCCGATCTGGAGGAAAAGTCCTCATGATCATGAACATGACCACCACCCGCTCTCGATGGCTAGCCGCCGGCCTCCCCGTGCTGGCGCTGCTGATCGCGGCCCCGCTCGCTCCCGCCAGCGCCCAGCCGACGGCCGACCGCGCGCCCCGAGCGCACTTCAGCGACGCGGTCGCGCATGACGTCTCGGCTCCCCTCAGCAGCCTCGCCGCCGCACAGCGGCCGAGCACCGCCCGCGCTCCGGCGGACATCCGTGAGGTGCGACCCGACAGGGCGCCGGCCGTCACGAGGCGCGACTTCGCCGGTGACGCCGCAGCGCAGACGTCAGTCACCGCTCAGGCGGCGACCCTGTCCGGACCGATCGCGAACTTCGAGGGTCTGAGCAACCAGGACAACTTCAACCTGTTCGGGTTCAGGGTGAACCCACCCGACCCGGTGGGTGACGTCGGGCCGAACCACTACGTCGAGATGGTCAACCTGGCCTTCGCGGTCTACAGCAAGACCGGGGCCCTGCTGCTCGGCCCGGTGGACACGGGGACGCTGTGGTCGGACTTCCCCGTCCCGGACTGCACCGACCCCTCGGGCGACCCGATCGTCGTCTACGACCAGCTGGCCGACCGGTGGCTGCTCTCGCAGTTCACCACCAGGGACCCGGTCTACTACAACTGCGTGGCGGTCTCGACGACCGGTGACCCCACCGGCTCGTACTACCGCTACGCGTTCACGAGTGGAGTGAACTTCCCGGACTACCCGAAGTACGGCGTCTGGACCGACTCCTACGTCATCACGACCCGCGAGTTCGGGCCCACGGTCGAGTACGGGATCGGCGTGTACGGGCTGGAGAAGAACAAGATGCTCAACGGCCAGCCGGCCCGTGCGGTGCGGTACTTCCTCGACGGCAACGACCCGGCGATCCTGCCGCTGGTGGGTGACGGGCTGCTGCCCGCCGACATCGACGGCAAGCAGAAGCCCAAGCTGGACGCCGCGATCCCGCTCGTCGGCACGCAGGACGACGGCGGCGGGTACGGCGCCACCTTCGACGCGGTCAACGTCTGGGACTTCAGTGTCAAGTGGCGGTCGACGCCGCTGTCGTCGCTGTCGTTGGCTGCCCAGCTACCCGTCGCGGGATTCGACTCGGTCTTCCCGTGCGGGACGGTGGCAGGGACTCTGCCGCCCAGCGCCCGAGACTGCCTCCCCCAGCCAGGCGTGACCAACGGGAGCCAGTTCCTGGACATCCTGTCCTACCGGCAGCGACCCACCTGGCGGCTGGCCTATCGCAACTTCAAGAGCTTCGAGACGCTGGTGACCAACCAGTCGGTCGAGGCTGCTCCGGGTGTGGCCGGCGTGCGGTGGTACGAGATCCGTCGTTCGGGCTCGACGTACTCGATCCGGCAGCAGGGCACCTACGCGCCGTCGGACGGCGTCCACCGTTGGATGGGCAGCATCGCCCAGGACCGCAAGGGCAACATGGGCCTCGGGTACAGCGTGGTCAACGGCGTGGACGTCTACCCGGGAATCCGCTACACCGGTCGGCTGGCCGGCGACCCTGCCGGGCAGATGACCCTCGGCGAGCAGGTCATCGTCAATGGGACGGGCGTGCAGACCACCACGAACTCGCGGTGGGGTGACTACACGTCGATGAACATCGACCCGGTCGACGACTGCACGTTCTGGTACGTCAACGAGTACTACACCGCTGCCGGTCAGGCCTCCAGCCCGGCCGGTTGGCAGACCCGGATTGCCAGCTTCCGGCTGCCGGGCTGCTAGCGGCTGCCACGCCCGGTCGGTGCGGCGGGTCCCCGGGGACCCGCCGCACCGACACGCATGGGGTGGCGTACCGGCACCGGCTAGCTCAAGGTCACCAGGTCGTAGCCCTCGGCCAGCTGGGTGTGCTTGACCGGCCCGGTGTAGTCGGCCAGCACCACCTCCAGGACTCGCCCACGGACCGCCTCGGGCTGCACGTGCAACTGCAGCGTCAGGGCGGCGTTGACATCGAGCACCCGCGCGCTGTCGTCCACGAGGGCGGCCGGTAGCGGCTCGGCGGCGAAGGCGGCACGGTACGGCCAGTCATCCAACGCCCAGCCCATCGGGGCGGGGCCCATAGCCGGGGCGGTCACGCCTTCGGGCTGCTCGGGCTTGGCGGGGCGGAGCCTCCAGGCCAGGCCGGCACCGGCGAGGATCGCCAGGCCGACGAACAGCAGCGCCAGGGTCGTCCCCGCGCCGTGCGTGTAGTGCGTGATCACGCGGATGAGCAGGAAGAACGTGCTCAGCAGACCGCCGACGATGAACGGCCAGTCACGCAGTCGCACGTACGAGGCGAAGCAGACCGCGGCGAGGATACCGAGCAAGAGGTACGCGGGCCACTCCGACTGAGGCCCGTCGACGCGCACCACCGCCGCCGCGTTGGCCAGCTGGAACGCCACCAGCAGGCCGACGGCGATCGACGTGAGCCGGTGCCGCAGCAGGCCGAACGTCGCCGCGGCCACCCACAGCAGCCCGAGGACGAAGAACGTGACGCTCGGCCACGGCTCATCGACGCTCACGTAGGCGCCGAGGCTCGCGACCGACACGATGGCCCCGGCGCCGAGGGCCAGTTCGGTCACCACGGTGCCGGTCAGCCACCAGGCCACCGCCACCAGCACAGTCCCGAACAGCGCGCTGGGCAACAGGTAGTGGTCGTTGTCGACGCCGAGGCCGACGAAGAGCGCGCCCCCCGCCGCCACCGCCCCGCCGGTCAGCAGCACGCCGGACAGCCGCCGACGCGCCCCCTCAGACGCAGAGGTCAGGCTGAGCCGCCGTGCCGCCCAGGCGTGGGTCATGAGCCCGCCCACCGCGAGGCCCGCGACGAGGAGCAGGGCTGCGATCGACGCGACGAGCGCGGTCTGGCCGGCCACGCTCAGGGTGTCCCAGACATCGAAGACCAGCGTCGCCGCCGCGGCGACGACGAGCGCCGCCCCGACATAGGCGAGCCCTTCGAGCACGCGTGCGCGCCATCCGACCGGCGGTGGACCGTCCGGGGGCTTCACCGCGACGGGCGGCCGAACCACTGCGCTGCTCATGACGACCTCCCTTCGGGTCACCTCCACTCTCCACGCCGTCCAGGGCCGAAAGACAGGGTCTTTGGAACCGAGCGTGGGCCGTTGCGTCCCAGCCTGAAGTGGAGGGCGTGTGGGCCCCAGCCAGGACGGCACGGTCGTCCATCCCCGACCTCCCCACAGACACGTTCAGGCGACTGGCTCGCACAGCCGGCCCGCCGAAGCGGCTGCTCGACCTGTAGACCCATCTGGCAAAGCCTTGCCATCCGAGAGCAAGCCGCGTGATAGTCGCAACCACGGGGGACCCGATGGAGGGCCGGCCGCGTAGGAGCCAGTGCCAGATCGGCATCCGGCGCCAGTGGAAGGACCGACATCATGACCGTCAAGATCCCGGGTCACGCCGTCCAGACCAGCCCACCTGACGACGCCGACATCCTGGCGCCAACCGAGACTCTCCTGCGCGCCCTCAGCCTTCTGCCGCAGGAGGGCGATCTGACACGCGCGGGCGGAGTGGGGGCGGCCTTCGCAGGGCCGCCGGAAAGCGTCTCGCTCATCGAAGCCGGCGCAACTGCAGCGTCCAAGTGGTGGGCGGCCGGCATCGCTGGCAGCGCGACCGTCGTGGCGGCTCGCATTGCCCAGGGCTGGGACAGCCTCGGCAGGTCCGGGCCATGGAATCAGCCCTTCGCACTACTCGCGGTGGGAGTCGTGCTGGCGGCAGCGGTGGGCGGCGTCGCCTACCTGCTGGGATCGGATCTGAGGGGACGCGCTGCGGCAACGGTCGCGACCATCGAGGCGCGCAGGACCGTAGCCATCGCGATGGTGCGTCAGGCGGGCCTGTCGTATCGCGACGTTGACGACGCCGCGCCGGCTGAGAACGCTTGGTCGGGCCTCCCGATCGGGCTGCCAGGCTTGGGGGCCAGCAATGGCACCAAGCAGGGCCAGGCCGCCGAGAGCGGCTGGAAGGCGATCGCGACCCGCGAGAGGGACGACCGGACCGAGTTCCTGCTCGTCAAGGGGACGGAGTCGGAGTGGGTCGCGTCGGCTGACGTGCTGTTCTCCTGACCGCGACAGCGTGGAGGCGCGAGCCCTCGTCCGACGGACGAGCGTGGTGGCGGGGGAGATTCGGCGGGGCTTCGTGCGCCCCTGGCCGTTCCACTCCTGCGGACGACCACTACCGTCGGAACATGAGTCATCGCGCCGCGTTCGCCGTCCCGGCGGTCGTGCTCGTGAGCGCCGGTGCGATCGCCTACCGGCGGTGGCACCTCGCTTGGGGGGCGACCGAGGCCGAGGTGCACGGGCCGATGCCCGGGGACGAACTGCTCCCGTCGGCGGCCTTCGTCGCCACCCGTGCGGTGACGGTGGACGCGGAACCGGCCGACGTGTGGCCGTGGCTGGTGCAGGTGGGGTTCGGCCGTGCCGGCTTCTACTCCTACGACTGGGCCGACAACCTCGGCCGGCCGAGTGCGCGCTCGCTGCTCCCGGAGTTCCAGCACCCTGAGGTGGGCGATCTCGCCGCTCCCATGGCATCGCCTCCCGACGAGCGCAACGCCTTCCGCGTCGCCGCCGTCAACGCGCCGACGACGCTGGTCTGGGCCAAGCCGGACTCCACATGGGCGTGGGAACTGACCCCCCTCGATGGCAGGCGAACCCGCGTGGTCACGCGGCTCAAGGCTCGCTACGAGCGCAGCGCTCTCCTCCCGGTGACCGTGTTGCTCATGGAGGTCGGGGACTTCCCGATGATGCGGCGGATGCTGCTCGGCATCAAGGAGCGGGCCCAGTCGACGCCGTGACCTCGTCCACCGCTCAGGAGCCGGCGACTGCCGCGCGGCCACCGGACCGGCGAGCGCGCGGCCACTGCCTGGGCGCCGTGACCAACACCCCCCACGCGACCTCATCCGGCACACCGACAGATGACCGCTACCAGGGCCAGCGTGTTGCGCTCGGGCGGCTCGGGTCCTCGCGACCGCCCCGACCGCTCGAGGCGAGCCAGCATGGCTAGCACTCTCGTCACGACCAAGCTCTCCGCGCCGAGACTGCGCGGTGCCCTGGTGCCGCGCGCCCGGCTGACCGCGCTCATGGAGGCCGGCGCCGAGGCGACGCTCACCCTCGTCTCGGCCCCTGCAGGATTCGGCAAGACCACCGTCCTCATCTCGTGGCTGGCGCGCGCGTCGACCGAGCCGCGCTCGGTAGCGTTCGTGTCGCTCGACGAGTCCGACAGCCATGCCGGCTCGTTCTGGCTCTACGTCGTGACCGCCCTGGACTCCGCGGCGACCGGCGTCGGCGCGAGCGTCCTGCCACTGCTGGCCGCAGGTCAGCCCGCATCGCGGGCGCTGTTGACCACGGTTCTCAACGAGGTCGGGGCCCAACCGACCGAGGTGGACCTGATCCTCGACGACTACCACCTCGCCGACGGCGCCGAGGTAGCCGAGGGGATGTCCTTCCTGCTCGACCACCGCCCACCGAACCTGCACGTAGTGGTCAGCACCCGCGCCGACCCAAACCTCCCGCTGGCGCGGTTGCGTGCACGCGGCGAGCTCGTCGAGATCCGCGCCCGCGACCTGCGCTTTACCGTCGACGAGACCGCCTCCTACCTCACCGACATCGGCGGCCTGCCCGTCGCTCCGGCCGATGTGTCGGCTCTCGAGTCTCGGACCGAGGGGTGGGCGGCAGCCCTGCAGCTGGCCTCCCTGTCGATGCAGGGCCGGGACGAGGTCGGCGCCTTCATCGCAGGGTTCGCCGGGACCGATCGCTACGTCGTCGACTACCTCGCGGACGAGGTGCTGTCCCGCCAGTCCGACGAAGTCCGCGACTTCCTGGAGCGGACATCGATCCTCCACCTGCTCGGCGGGGAGCTGTGCGACGCCGTCCTCGAACGAACCGGCAGCGGAGGGATGCTCGAGCGGCTGGAGCGCGCGAACCTGTTCCTGGTGCCGCTGGACGACCAGCGCAGCTGGTACCGGTACCACCACCTGTTCGCCGACGTCCTGCAAGCCCGCCTGCGCAGTGAGCAACCCGACCGGGTCCCGGGGCTCCACCTGCGTGCCAGCCGCTGGTACGCCGACATTGACGAGCCCGTCCCCGCGGTTCGCCACGCGCTCGCGGCCGGCGACGCCGACCGAGCTGCCGATCTCATCGAGACGGCCACCCCGGCCCTGCAACGCAACCGGCAGGAGGCCACGCTCCGGCGCTGGCTCGACGACGTCCCGGACGAGGTCGTCCAGCGGCGCCCGGTCCTCGCCATCGCCTTCGTCGGCGCGCTGATGTCCAGCAACGAGTTCGGGGACGTCGGACGGCGCCTCCGCGAGATAGAGCACCAGTTGCCCGCGATCCGCGCGCGCCTCGCACCAGACGGCGATGCCACGTCAAGGACGGGCAGCCAACTCGTCACGGTCGACGCCACCGAGTTGGCCCGGGTTCCAGCGGCCGTCGAGTTGTACTGGGCCGGCTTGTCCCTGGTGTCCGGGGATCTCCCCGCGACGCACCGCCACGCCCGACGAGCGATCGACACCGCAACCGCAGACGACGAGGTCGTGCCGGCCGGCGCGGCCGGTCTGTCCGGGCTCGCGCACTGGGCCTGCGGAGAGCTCGACGAGGCGCGCCGTGCCTACGCGACGTGCATCGACGGACTTCGCCGCGCCCAGCACATCTCAGACGCCCTCGGGTGCTACCTGACCGTGGCCGAGATCCTGATGGCCCAGGGTCAACTGCGGCAGGCTCAGTTCACCTACGACGAGGCCGCGCGCGTGGCCGCCGGCGGGACAGGCGAGGCGCCGCGCGGAACCGCGGACATCCACGTCGGCCGCGGCCAGGTTGCCCTGGAACGCGGCGACCTCGTGGCGGCTCGGGACGAGCTCGCAGCAGCCCGCAGCCTGGGTGAGGACCACGGCCTGCCGCAGTACGCATACCGGTCGCGGGCGGTGGCGGCGATGCTCGCCGAGGCGGAGGGAGACCTCACTGGGGCGCTCGAGCTCGTGGTGGAGGCCCAACAGGTGTACCTCGGTGACTTCTCGCCGAACGTGCGACCGTTGCACGCCGCGGCCGCCCGGCTCCAGGTCAGGCTCGGCGACCTGGAGTCGGCGCAGCGGTGGGCCCACGACCACGACGTGACGGCGTCCCAGGAGTTGTCATACATCCGTGAGTTCGAGCACGTGACCCTCGCCGAGGCCATGCTCGCCCGCAGCAGGCAACTCGCCGACCGGGCCGCCATGGTCGACGCCGACCGCCTGCTGCAGCGGTTGCTCGACGCCGCGATGGCCGGCGGAAGGGAAGCCACCGTCATCGAGGTCCTCGTCCTGCGGGCGCTGACCGCTCAAGCCGGCGGCGACGGGGGCGGCGCGCTGACGCTCCTGGACCGGGCCGTGCGACGGGCCGAACCGGAGGGCCAGGTTCGCGCCTTCGCTCGGCACGGCGCGCTCGTCGCCCCGCTTGTGGAGTCGCTTGCCAAGAACGGTGGCGTGCCGTACGCACGAGCCTTGCTGGCGGCGTGCCAGGTTCCGGTCGCCGGCGCACCCGATCGCGGCGCGGCGGCGCCGCAGGTGTCTGCCGAGCCGAGCAGCCTTGCGGAGTCGCTGAGTGCCCGTGAGCTCGAGGTCCTGCAGCTGCTTGCCACCGAGCTCGACGGTCCCGAGATCGCCCAGCACCTGTTCGTGTCGCTCAACACCCTGCGCACGCACACCAAGAGCATCTACGCCAAGCTCGGCGCCAACAACCGCCGCGCCGCCGTCCGCCGCGGCCGCGAGCTGGGTCTGCTGACAGGACGCTGAGCCACCGCCGGCTCCTTGCAGGAGTCATCGTGACGGGGCTTGCCCGTGGTCCCTCGTGGACGAGCTGGCGCATGCTCCCCACTCGTCATCGCCGTCGATCGTGCGCAGCGAGAGGAGGGTGGCGCCGATGTCGCGCAGTCGAGCGAGGATGCCGTGCAGCTGGGCCTGGTCGGTCACCGGGCCGGTGAGGGTGCACGTGCCGTCGTCGTTGCGATCGATGGTGAACTCGCCGAACCAGTTCGACCAGCGGTCGTCGAGGTGGCCGACGACGCGCAGCTGATAGGTCCGGTGGTCGTTGGGGGTCACGACGACGCTCCCGCAGGTGCGGGACGTCGGCCGGCGTGGACGGACCGGCTCGACGGCGCAGAGCCGTTGGGGCCGCGGATGACCCACTCCGCGACAGCAAGGTTGATCGCCCACGCGGCCCCCTTGGCGAGGTCGCCTTGCCGTGCGCCGGTGCCGAACAGCGCGTCGCCGACACCGCCCGTGAACGCCTGCGTCCCCGCGGCCAGACCGATGGCGTAGGCGCGGATCATCCAGGCGCGGTGCCCTGCCACGTCACCACGACGAATCGTGGTGACGCCGAGGACCAGGCAGGCGGCCATCGCGGAACCGAACCCCAGGCGCAGCACGTAGAGCAGCGAGCCGGTGCCGGGCTTCGGTGCGTAGAACATCGTCATCCAGAGCGCCGACACGGCGACGAGCAGACCCGCGGCCGCCAGGACCCGACCGGCACCGCGGTGCCAGCTCCGGTGGCCTCGTCGGAAACGCGGTACGAACTGAAAGGCACCGACGACCGCGTACGTGCTGGCGCCGACGATGTGCACCATCAGAGGGAGCGGGAAGCCCGCGAACCGGTGGTCGGCCGGAATCATCTCGGGGCCGCCCGCGAGCTGGACCAGCCGCAGCAGGCCGGCCAGCACCGGCACGGCGCTGAGCATCACCAGCGCGGCCGGCACCGGCCAGCTCCGCTGCCGGGTCTGCCGGGGCGGTCGCCCCAGCAGTCCGGACGGTCGACGACTCGTCATCAGACGGTCGCGTGCTCGCCGACGGTGATCGACGGCGCGGCCTCGAGACCCTGGGAACGCTGGTCGCGCCACAGGGAGACGCCGAGCCCGACGAAGGCGACGCCCACGGGGACAGCCATCGGACGGTTGAACGACTCAGGCAGGAAGGCGAGCGAGACCGTCGCGATCGTGCCCACCGCCAGGAGCGCCGACGCCCACCGAGCCAGGACGCGGGCGCGGAACAGGGCGATGCCGAAGATGAGGCCGCCGACCATGTAGCCGCCGCCGGTGACGGCGAGCACGGTCTTCATCGCCCCGATGTCGCCGACCGGCGTCCCTCCGGCGGCTGCGACCACGATGTCGTTCACGTAGCCCGGCGCGCGGTCAACCAGGCCCGGGAGGACGTAGGCGGAGACGACCTCCGTGGCGAACATGAGGAGGTAGCCGGCGCCGAAGAGCAGGTAGCCGATGAGCCCGAGTAGGCCGACCTGTCGGGCCTGGCGCAGGTACAGGCCGGTGATGCCGACGACAGCCAGCGCGCCCATGACCACCTTCGCCGAGTTGCGCACGACCCACTCGGTGGTGGCGACCGAGGCCACGTCCATGGGCGGGTGGTTGATCTGGACTGCGATGAAGATGAGCCCCGCCGCGGCGGCACTGAGACCGGCGGCGCGCGTGAGGCCGTTGGTGGTGATGGTCATGACGGTCTCCTGGTTCCTACGGGCCGAGCGGGGTGTCCGGCCATGTCAGCGACAGTAGGAATCGACGTGGTGACCGCACATCACCAGATGATGTGACCGAGGTGGTGATTCGAGCGGCTCGTCACCGGCCGCCGGTCACCAGGCCAGCGAGCCGTACACCCCCTGCGCCTCCTGCAGCGCCGCGACGTACCCCGCCCGGGCCGCCGCCCCGACGGCAGCACCGTCACGCACGGCCAGCAGGCCGCGCATCTGGTCGACCGAGACGTAGCCCTTGCGCTCCAGCCAGGACTCGAGCCCGCGCGTGAGCACCTCGACGTACCCCGGCCCGTGCCGCAGCAGCGCCGAGGCGG
>Ga0209797_10000865_pt1 | contig 15164 bp, 13 predicted proteins | sample DOMMetBare3Fresh_2_FD_187472 | JGI IMG/M metagenome (GOLD analysis project Ga0209797, IMG submission 187472) | Wetland sediment microbial communities from St. Louis River estuary, USA, under dissolved organic matter induced mercury methylation -... | ecosystem: Environmental > Aquatic >... | reverse complement strand
GACATGATTGCGGGTGACGTGATGGTGGCCGCGCCGCGCATGGACCTGCTGGACATCGACGCGCCCTACGACGAGTTGCTGGCGCTGGTGATCGACACCAGTCACTCGCGCTTCCCGGTCTACGAAGGCAAGCGGGACAACATCATCGGCATCCTGATGGCCAAGGATCTGCTGAAGCTGCAGCGCGCGCCGGAGCTGAACCTGCGCACGCTGCTGCGGCCGGCGGTGTTCGTGCCCGAAAGCAAGCGCCTGAACGAACTGCTGCGCGACTTCCGCAGCAACCGCAACCACCTGGCGATCGTGATCGATGAATTCGGCAACACCGCCGGACTGATCACGATCGAGGACGTGCTCGAAGAGATCGTCGGCGAGATCGAGGACGAGTTCGACGATGCCGATGGCGACAACAGCATCTACACGCTGGCCGACGGCACCCACCGCGTGGCTGGCGACGCGCCGGTCGCCTCGGTCAACACCGCCTTCGGCACGGCCTTCTCGGAAGCCGAGTTCGACACCATCGGCGGCCTGGTCGCCCACGAATTCAACCGTGTGCCGCGGCGCGGCGAGGCGGTCGACGTCGGCGGCCTGCACTTTGCCGTGATGCTCACGCGCGGCGGCGCGGTGCGCTGGTTCCGCGTCTCGCGCCTGGCCCGCGCGTCGCAGCACGGCGACCTGTCCGCCGATGCCGACTGAGCACCGGCGGGCGCCGGCCGTCGCGCTGGCCCTGGCCGCCGGCGTCCTGCACACCGCGTCGTTTGCACCCCTCGAGGCGTGGCCGCTGCAGGTGGCCAGCCTGACGTTGCTGCTGGTTGCGCTGGGTCGCGAGCCGACGCCGCGCCGCGCTGCGCTTGCGGGGTGGCTGTTCGCCTTCGCGTGGCTGGCGAGCGGGATGTGGTGGCTGTTCATCAGCCTGCACCGCTACGGCGGCCTGGCCGCCCCCTTGGCCGCATTGGCCGTCGCGTTGCTGACCGCGATGCTGGCGCTGTACCACGCCCTCGCACTGGCGCTGTACGCGCGCTGCCGCAGCGGGCGGCCCGCCGTCGACGCCCTGTTGTTTGCCGCCTGCTGGCTGGCCGCCGAGCTGGGACGCGCCGTGCTGTTCACCGGCTTTCCCTGGATTGCCGGCGGCTACGCGCACACGGGCGGGCCGCTCGCCGGCTGGGCGCCATGGATCGGCGTCTATGGCATCGGCGCGCTGGCGGCGTGGTGGGCCGCGGCCACGGTCGCGGCCTGGCAGGCCCGCACGTTGCTGACGCTGCTGCCGGCCTGGGGCGTGGCGCTCGCCGGCCTGGCGCTGCCGCAGGACTTCACGCGCGGCACCGGTACGCTCACGGTCACCCTCTGGCAACCCAACGTGCCGCAGGACCTGAAGTTCGACTCCGCGCGTGTCGATCGCACGCTGCAATGGCACCTCGATGCGCTGGCGCGTTCACGCGGCACCTTGGTGGTGACGCCCGAGTCGTCGATCCCGCTGCCGCTGCACTCGCTGGAGCGCGACTACCTCGCCGCGCTGCGTGCCCCCTTCGCGCAGGGCGAGCGCGCGGCGCTGGTGGGCCTGTTCACGGGCAGTGAAGGCGAGGGCTACACCAACTCGGTGATCGGACTGTCGGCCGCGAGCGACCCCGCGGCCGGTGGCGCCTTCTACCGCTATGGCAAACGCCACCTGCTGCCGTTCGGCGAGTTCATCCCCACCGGCTTCGGCTGGTTCGTGCGGCTGTTGAACATCCCGATCGGCGACCAGGAACGGGGCCGGACGGTCGACGCGCTGGCCGTGGGGGGGCAACGCGTGCGGCCGCTGATCTGCTACGAGGACCTGTTCGCCGAGGACATCGCCGACAGCGTGGTCGGCGACGGCGCCGCCACGATCCTCGCCAACGCGACCAACCTGGCCTGGTTCGGCACTGCCATGGTCCAGGACCAGCACCTTCAGTTCTCCCGCATGCGTGCGCTCGAGTTGCAGCGGCCGATCGTGCGCGCCACCAACACCGGCGCCACCGCTGTGATCGACCACCGCGGACAGGTGACCGCGCGCCTGGCGCCGCTGGTCGACGGCGCGCTCGACGCGAGCGTGCAGGGGCGCATCGGCACCACGCCGTATGCGCGCTGGCTGTCCGTGCTGGGGCTTTGGCCCCTGGCGCTGCTGGTCATGGCCATCCTCGTTGCCGCCTCGCGTCGAGTGCGGCCAACACAGGTGGCTTCGTAGAATCGCCGCTCCCATGCTGTCCTTCCAGAACATCATCCTCAAGCTCCAGGACTACTGGGGTCGCCAAGGCTGCGCGCTGCTGCAACCGTACGACATGGAAGTCGGCGCAGGCACCAGCCACACCGCAACCTTCCTGCGCGCACTCGGGCCCGAGCCGTGGAAGGCCGCCTACGTGCAACCCAGCCGGCGTCCCAAGGACGGCCGTTACGGCGACAACCCCAACCGACTGCAGCACTACTACCAGTACCAGGTGGTGCTCAAGCCCGCGCCCGCCGACATCCTCGAGCTCTACCTCGGCAGCCTCGAAGCGCTCGGCTTCGACCTGAAGAAGAACGACGTGCGCTTCGTCGAGGACGACTGGGAGAACCCGACGCTCGGTTGCTGGGGCCTGGGCTGGGAGGTGTGGTTGAACGGCATGGAGGTCACGCAGTTCACCTACTTCCAGCAGGTCGGCGGCATCGACTGCAAGCCGATCACCGGCGAGATCACCTACGGCCTCGAACGCCTGGCGATGTACCTGCAGGGCGTGGACAACGTGTTCGACCTGACGTGGACCGAGGGACTGACTTACCGCGACGTGTACCACCAGAACGAGGTGGAACAGAGCACCTACAACTTCGAGCACAGCGACGTCGAGTTCCTGCTGACCGCCTTCGCCGCCCACGAGCGCCAGAGCAAGCACCTGATGGAGCAGCAGTTGGCGCTGCCGGCCTACGAGCAGCTGCTCAAGTGCGGCCACTCGTTCAACCTGCTCGACGCGCGCGGGGCGATCAGCGTGACCGAGCGCGCGGCCTACATCGGGCGCATCCGCGTGCTGGCGCGGGCGGTCGCGCAAAGCTACCTGCAGAGCCGCGCGCGGCTGGGATTTCCGATGGCGCCCAGAGCCTGGGCCGACGAAGTGCAAGCTCAGCTCGCGAAGAAGACAGCATGAACGCCGCCAGAAGCCTGCTGGTCGAACTCTTCGTCGAGGAGCTGCCGCCCAAGTCGCTCAAGGCACTGGGCGAGGCGTTCGCGCAGACGCTGTTTGCGGGCCTGAAGTCACAGGGCCTGGCGACTGCCCATTCGGTCGTCACGCCCTATGCCACGCCGCGCCGCCTGGCGGTGCATGTCAGCGCCGTGCTCGCGCAGGCACCCGACCGGCCGGTCACGCACAAGCTGATGCCGGTGACAGTGGCGCTCGACAGCGCTGGCGCGCCCACGACTGCGCTGCTGAAGAAGCTCGCCGCCGTTGGCGCCGATGCAGGCGTGGTGCCGCAACTCGAGCGCCGCCAGGACGGCAAGGCCGAAGTGCTCTTCTGGTCGACCACGGTGCGCGGTGCGGCGCTCGCGCCTGGCCTGCAGCTGGCGCTGGACGAGACCCTTCGTCTGCTGCCGATCCCCAAGGTGATGAGCTACCAGTTGGACGACGGCTGGTCGAGCGTGAACTTCGTGCGCCCGGCGCATGGCCTGGTAGCCCTGCACGGTGCCGACGTGGTGCCGGTGGCCGCGCTCGGCCTCACCTCGGGACGAACGACGCGCGGCCATCGCTTCGAGGCGCAAGTCGATCCGCTGCTCGTGCAGGACGCCGACCACTACGCGCAGCAGCTCGAACGGCAGGGCGCGGTGATCGCCGCGTTCGACCACCGCCGCGCCGAGATCGCGCGTCAGCTCCAGCGCGCCGCGGCCGAGCTGCATCTGGTGCCGATCGACGACGATGCGCTGCTCGACGAAGTGACCGCGCTGGTCGAGCGCCCCAACGTGCTGGCCTGCCGTTTCGAGCCCGAGTTCCTCGCGGTGCCGTCCGAGTGCCTGATCCTCACGATGAAGGCCAACCAGAAGTACTTCCCGCTGCTCGACGCGCAGTACCGGCTGACCAACCGCTTCCTCGTCGTCAGCAACATCCGCCCCGAAGATCCGGGCGCGATCGTGCAGGGCAACGAGCGCGTGGTGCGCCCGCGCCTGGCCGACGCCAAGTTCTTCTTCGACCAGGATCGCAAGAAGACGCTCGCCTCGCGAGTGCCGATGCTCGACAAGGTGGTCTACCACGGCAAGCTCGGCTCGCAGGGCGAGCGGGTGCAGCGCGTGCGCGCGATCGCGCGCGCGATCGGCGAGATGCTCGGCGGCGCCGCGCTCGCGCAGCAGGCCGACCGCGCCGCCGAACTCGCCAAGGCCGACCTGGTGAGCGACATGGTGGGCGAGTTCCCCGAGCTGCAGGGCATCATGGGCGGCTATTACGCGCGCCACGACGGCGAGAACGAGGCCGTGGCCTTCGCGATCGAGGACCACTACAAGCCGCGCTTCGCCGGCGATGCGCTGCCGCGCAACGACGTCGGCGTCGTCGTCGCCCTGGCCGACAAGCTCGAGACGCTGGTCGGGCTGTTCGGCATCGGCGAGAAGCCCACCGGCGACAGGGATCCGTTCGCGCTGCGGCGGCATGCGCTGGGGGTGATCCGCATGCTCGTGGAACGCGACCTCGCGCTGCCGGTGCCGGGCCTGATGACCGCGGCCGCATCGGCGTTCGCACCGCCGCCGCCGGTCGACGAGCCCACCGCGTTCATGTACGACCGCCTCGTCGGCTACCTGCGCGAGCTGGGTTACAGCGCGCAGGAGGTCGACGCGGTGGTCAGCGTGCGCCCGCCACGCTGGGCCGAACTGCCGCGCCGCCTGCAGGCAGTCAAGGCCTTCGCGTCGCTCGAAGAGAGCGCCCCGCTGGCCGCGGCCAACAAGCGCATCGGCAACATCCTGAAGAAGAGCGATGCGGCGCCCGCGGCGCATGTCGACCCGTTGCTGCTGGCCGAGCCGGCCGAGCACGCGTTGCACGACGCCATCCTCGCCACCGCGCCCAAGGCCGACGAGCTGTTCAACGAAGGCGAGTACACCGCGTCGCTGCGCGAGCTGGCGGCGCTCAAGACCCCGGTGGACGCCTTCTTCGATGCCGTGATGGTCAATGCCGAGGACGCGAGGCTGCGCGCCAACCGCCTCGCGCTGCTCGCGCGGCTGCACCAGTCGATGAACCGCGTGGCCGACCTGTCCAAGCTCGCGACGTGACCCCGCCCTGACCGAGGAGCCCGCGCCATGCACGCCCACCACGGCCCCAAGCTCGTGATCCTCGGCCGCGACGGCATCCTCAACGTGTTCCGCGACGATCACGTCAAGGCACCGCAGGAGTGGATCCCGATCGACGGTGCACTCGAGGCCGTGGCCCGGCTCAACCAGGCCGGTTGGCACGCGGTGCTCGCCACCAACCAGTCGGGCATCGGGCGCGGCCTGGTCGACATGAGCTCGCTCAACGCGATCCACCGGCACATGATGCAGTCGCTGCACGCCAAGGGCGGCCGCATCGATGCCGTCTTCATCTGCCCGCACGTGCCCGAGGACCACTGCACCTGCCGCAAGCCGCTGCCGGGATTGATGATGCAGATCGCCTCGCGCTACGGCATCGACGACCTTGCCCGCGTTCCGCTGGTGTGCGACACCGCGCGCGACCTGCAGGCCGCGCGGGCGGCGGGTTGCGAGCCGCATGTGGTGCGCACCGGGCGCGCGGCCCACCTGAGCGACACCGAACTCGCGAGCTGGACCCAGGGCATGGGCCTGGTCCGGACCCACGACAACCTCGCTGCGTTCGCCGACTTCGTGCTGCACCGCGAACACCAGGCGGCCGGCGTCACCGGCGAGGACTCGCGCCCCACCCCACTCCCATCGTGACGGTCGTTCGCTCGCTGCTGTTCATCGTGTGGATGGCGGCCACGGTGGTCCCGTGGGGGCTGGCGGTGCTGGTGGCATCGGTCTTCCTCAGCCGCGACCATGTGTACTGGATGTGCGTGGGCTGGCTGCGCACGGCGATGTGGGGCTGCCGCGTGATCTGCGGCGTGCACTCGCGCATCCAGGGCATGGACAACCTGCCGATCGCCGGCCACCAGTCGCCGCTGATCCTGCTGTCCAAGCACCAGAGCACCTGGGAGACCTTCACCTACCCGTGCATCATGAGCCACCCGCTCGCGTACGTCTTCAAGCGCGAGTTGCTGCTCATCCCCTTCTTCGGCTGGGCGATGGGGCGGATGGACATGATCCACATCGACCGCAGCAAGCGCGCCGAGGCTTTCAACCGCGTGGTCGAGCAGGGCCAGCGTATCCTCGGCCACGGTGGCTGGATCATCATGTTCCCCGAAGGCACGCGCATCGCGCGCGGCCAGCAGGGCACCTACAAGACCGGCGGCGCGCGACTGGCCATCGCCACCGGCACGCCGGTGGTGCCGATCGCGGTGACGTCAGCGCGCTGCTGGCCGCGCAAGAGCTTTCGCGTGCGCCCCGGCGTGGTCGACATCTCGATCGGCAAGCCGATCCCGGTGCAGGGGCGCGAAGCCGACGAGCTGATGCGGGAGGTGCAAGCCTGGATCGAGGGCGAGATGCGCCGGCTCGACGCGCAAGCCTATTCGTAGAATCGCGGCCCATGCCGGCGCGCACCACCGACTCCTCGCAACTGAGCTTCGACTTCGACGCCGCGCCGGCACGCGTCGAGCCGGCCCCTGCCGCGCCGCCACCGGTGCCGCAGCAACCGGTGCCGCAAGCCGCCGCGCCCATCGCTTCGGTGCTCGCGCCGGCCACCTTCCACCATCCGCGCGCCAACCGCGAAGCGCGGCTCGACGGCCATGTGGTCGGCTACGAGTTCCGGCGCGCGCGCCGCAGCACGATCGGTTTCTCGATCGCCACCGAGGGCCTGGTGGTCAGTGCGCCGCGCTGGGTGCCGAACGGCGAGATCGATTCGGCCTTGCAGGAGAAGGCGCGCTGGATCCTCAGGAAGCTGCAGGAACAGGACGAGCGTTCACGCCGCATCGCTTCGCAGCGCATCGACTGGCGCGACGGCACGTCGATCCCGTTCCTGGGAGAGACGGTCATCGTCGTGCTCGATGCGCGCGCCACCGGAGCCGTCTTGCACACCGCCGAAGACACCCTGCCCGGCGTGCCGCGCCTGACGCTGCACGTGGGCCTGCCTCAGCACGCGAGCGCCGAGCAGATCCGCGACGCGGTGCAGAGCTGGCTGCAGCGCCAGGCCAGGCGCGTGTTCGAGGAACGCTGCCGCCACTTCGCTCAGCAGCTGGGCGTGCGCTGGACGCGCCTGTCGCTGAGCAACGCCGCCACGCGCTGGGGCAGCGCGAGCGCCGACGGCGCGATCCGCCTGCACTGGCGCCTCGTCCACTTCGCACTGCCCACGATCGACTACGTGGTGGCACACGAACTGGCGCACCTGCGCGTGATGGACCACAGCCCGCGCTTCTGGGACGTCGTTCGCTCGGTGATCCCCGATGTCGAGCGATTGCGTGACGGATTGCGCGACGAACTGTTGCCCGCTTTCGACTGACCCCTTCAATCGGGGATCGCCGCGGCGTCGTGCGGCCCGCAAACTGCTCCCATGCTGTCGCCGCCATGGCAACAGGGGGGAGAAAAACGTCGCAAGGCCCGCGGGATGACCGCGGGCCTTGTCATTTCAGTGGCTCCGCCGCGCAGCGCGACCCGCGGCGCATGAATCAGAGCAGCCCTGCCACGCAGCCGCCGCGGAACTGGCTTTGCCAGGCCGCTGGCGGCGCCCCCCTGGGGGGGAGCGGCGAAGCCGCTTCGGGGGAATTCATTTCAGCCGCTCGCCGAGAAGCGCCACACGCCGTCGTCGCCGCGCGCGCGTAAGAGCCGCTCGGCGTACCACAGGGTGTGCAGGTGTGCGATCGCCTCGCCCATCGCGAAGGTGGTCTGGTGCAGGTCGAGCTTGCGCTTGAAGAGCAGCGGCAGCAGCTCGGCGGCGTGGCAGGGCTTGTCGCTGCAGGCGTTCATCACCTCGGCCAGCCGCTCGTCGTGGTGAGCGCGCAGCTGGCGGATGCGCACCTGCAACCCCGTGAAGGGTTTACCGTGCGAGGGCAGCACGAGGGTGTCGCGCGCGAGGCTCTCGAAGCGCGCCAGCGAATCGAGGTACAGCGTCAACGGGTTCGACTCGGGCTCGAGGTCGTAGACGCTGACATTGGTCGAGATGCGCGGCAGCACCATGTCGCCGGAGATCAGCAGGTTGAGCGCCTCGCAATGCAGCGCGATGTGCTCCGGCGCATGGCCATAGCCGGCGATGCAGCGCCAGTCGTGCGCCCCGATGCGCACCACCATCCCGTCCATCAGGCGCCGGTAGGCCTCGGGCACCTTGGGCACCATGCCGGCGTAGTAGTTGGCACGCGCGCGCACCTTGGCCACCGACTCGGGGTCGGTCAGCCCGTGGCTGGCGAAGAACGCCGCCGCGCGCTCGCCGCCGAAGCCGCTGGTGCTCTGGCTCGACAGGCGCGCCACATTGAAATCGGTCGCGCTGACCCACAGGCGACAGCCCCACCGCTCGGTCAGCCAATGCGCCAGGCCGATGTGGTCCGGGTGCATGTGGGTGGCGATCACGCGCGTGACCGGCTTGCCGTGCAATTCGCTGGAAAACACAAGTTCCCAGGCCGCTTGGGTCGGTTCGCTGGTGATGCCGCAGTCGACGATGGTCCAGCCCGCGCCGTCCTCGAGCAGCCACAGGTTGATATGGTCCAGCGCGAAGGGCAGCCCCATGCGCACCCAGCGCACGCCGGGCGCGATGTCTCGCACCTGGCCGGGTACCGGCACCTGGTCGCCGAAGGGGTAGTGCAGCTCGCGCTCGTGTGGATGGGTCATGGAGGACGCAGCGGCGGGCTGCTACATTGACGTTGACGTTAACGTCAATTGTGCCCGTGACCGCCACGCGAACGACTTACACCATCGCCGAGCTCGCCGAGGAATTCGACGTGACGGCGCGCGCGATCCGCTTCTACGAGGACATGGGCCTGCTCGAGCCCGCGCGGCGCGGCCGCACGCGCGTCTATTCGCAGCGCGATCGCACGCGCCTGAAACTCACGCTGCGCGGCAAGCGCTTGGGCCTGTCGCTGCAGGAGATCAAGCAGCTGGTGGACATGTACGACTCGCCGTCGGATAACGCGGCCCAGTTGAACGCCTTCCTGCGCGTGCTGGCCGAGCACCGGCGCCAGCTCGAACAGCAGCTGGAGGACATCGAGATCACGCTGGCCGAAGTAGGCCAGCACGAAGCCCGCTGCCGCGACCTGCTCAGGCGCCCGCCCCGCGGCAGGAACGCCAAGATCAAGGAGACCATGACATGAGCACCCTGCCCGGCCTCGACTTCCAGTTGGGCGAGGACATCGACGCGCTGCGCGACGCGGTGCGCAGCTTCGCCGACGCCGAGATCGCGCCACGCGCAGCCGAGATCGACCGCAGCGACCAGTTCCCGATGGACCTGTGGCGCAAGATGGGCGAACTGGGTGTGCTCGGCATCACCGTGCCGGAGGAATACGGCGGCGCGAACATGGGCTACGTCGCGCACATGGTGGCGATGGAGGAGATCAGCCGCGGCTCGGCCTCGATCGGCCTGTCCTACGGCGCGCACAGCAACCTGTGCGTGAACCAGATCAAGCGCAACGGCACCGAGGCGCAGAAGAGGAAGTACCTGCCCAGGCTGATCTCCGGAGAGCATGTGGGCGCGCTGGCGATGAGCGAGCCGGGCGCCGGCAGCGACGTGATCGGCATGAAGTTGAAGGCCGTGGACAAGGGCGGCTACTACCTGTTGAACGGCAGCAAGATGTGGATCACCAACGGCCCCGACGCGGACACGATGGTGGTCTACGGCAAGACCGAACCCGAACTCGGCGCGCGCGGCGTCACCGCCTTCATCGTCGAAAAGGGGATGAAGGGTTTCTCCACCGCGCAGAAGCTCGACAAGCTGGGCATGCGCGGCTCGCACACCGGCGAGATGGTGTTCGTCGACGTCGAGGTGCCGGCCGCCAACATCCTCGGCAACCTGAACGGGGGTGCCAAGGTGCTGATGAGCGGCCTGGACTACGAGCGCGCGGTACTCGCGGCCGGACCGATCGGCCTCATGCAGTCGGTGATGGACAACGTGGTGCCCTACATCCACGACCGCAAGCAGTTTGGCCAGAGCATCGGCGAGTTCCAGCTGATCCAGGGCAAGGTGGCCGACATGTACACCGTGCTGCAGGCCGCGCGCAGCTTCTGCTACACCGTGGGAAAGAATCTCGACAAGCTCGGCGCGCAGCATGTGCGCCAGGTGCGCAAGGACTGCGCCAGCGTGATCCTGTGGTGCGCCGAGCGCGCCACCTGGATGGCCGGCGAAGGGATCCAGATCTTCGGCGGCAACGGTTACATCAACGACTACCCGCTGGGGCGGCTGTGGCGTGATGCCAAGCTCTACGAGATCGGCGCGGGCACCAGCGAGATCCGGCGCATGCTGATCGGTCGCGAGCTGTTCAGCGAGACGATGTAGGGTGTGTCAACACACCCTAGACACCGATGGCACGCGAACTGACCGAACTGCTGGACAACAACCGCCGCTGGGCCGAGGCCACGCGCTCGCGCGAGCCCGGCTTCTTCACCCGCCTGGCCCAGCAGCAGAACCCGCGCTACATGTGGATCGGCTGCGCCGACAGCCGGGTGCCGGCCAACGAGATCACCGGACTCGACCCGGGCGAGGTGTTCGTGCACCGCAACGTCGCCAACGTCGTGGTGCCTTCGGACCTCAACGCGCTGTCGACGATCCAGTTCGCGGTCGAGCATCTGCTGGTCAAGCACATCATCGTCGTCGGCCATTACGGCTGTGCCGGCGTGCGCGCGGCGCTGCGCGGCATCCGCGTCGGCCTGGCCGACAACTGGCTGCGCCATGTGCACGACGTGCGCCTGCGCCATCGCAAGCGCCTGGATCATTTGTCGCCCGAGCAGCAGGAAGACATCCTGTGCGAGATGAACGTGATCGAGCAGGTGGGCAACGTGGCGCTGTCGACCGTGCTGCAGGACGCCTGGGCGCGCGGCCAGGAGGTGGCGATCCACGGCTGGGTCTACGGGCTGAAAGACGGCCTGTTGCAGGACCTCGGGGTCACGATGGACCGACCCGAGACCGTCGTGTCGGTGTTCAGCGCCGCCTTCAAGCGCTACCCGCGCATGCCCGACATCGATACCGAATTCGGCGTCGAAGGCGACGGCTGAGGTGGCCGCACTGCACCTGGACACCCCGCTGCTCGCGGCGCCGCCCGAACTGTTCGGCGCCGGCCGCACGGTGTGGCTCAAGATGGACGCGCTGCAGCCCAGCGGCAGCTTCAAGATGCGCGGCGTGTGCCATCTGGTGCAGCGGCGCGTGGCCGAAGGCGCGCGTGCCGTAGTCTGTGCCTCCGGCGGCAACGCCGGCGTGGCCGCGACGCTGGCGGCGCGCGCGTGCGGCGTGCCGGTGACGATCGTGGTGCCGCAGAGCACGACGGCGTCGGTGCGCGAGGCGATCATCGCGCGCGGCGCGACGCTGATCGTGCACGGCACGTTCTGGGACGAGTCGCACGCGCTGGCGACGACGCTGGCGCGCGAACAGGGCGCCGTCTACGTGCACCCTTTCGACGACCCGCTGCTGTGGGACGGCCACGCCACGCTGATCGACGAGGTGGTGCGCACAGGCGTGGACTTCGACGCCGTCGTCACCTGCGTCGGCGGCGGCGGGCTGGTGGCTGGCATCGTCGAAGGCCTGCGCCGCAACGGCCGCGCCGACGTGCCGGTGATCGCGGTCGAGACCGAAGGCGCCGCCTCGTTCGCTGCCGCGCTGGCCGCCGGCGAGTGCGTCACGCTGCCGGCCATCACGTCGATCGCCAGCTCGCTCGGCGCCCGGCGCGTCGCGCCGCAACTGCTCGCGCTTGCTCGCGAGCACGAGATCGTGAGCGCGGTCGTCAGCGATGCACAGGCGGTCGCCGCGTGCAGCCGCTTCGCCGACGCGATGCGGGTGCTGGTCGAGCCGGCCTGCGGCGCTTCGCTGGCGGTGCTCGACGTGCAGCCGCGCCTGTTCGAGCGCTTCCGGGCGCCGCTGGTCGAGGTCTGCGGCGGCATGGGTGTCACGCTGTCCAAGCTGGCGGCCTGGAGAACTCAGTTTGGCCTCGACTGAGATGGAACCCCCAAGCTCACTTCGTTCGCAGCCCCCCGAGGGGGCGCTCAGTGGCTTCGGAACGGCCGGGCGTCACTGAGGTGTTGCCGACGATCGAGCTCGGCCTGCCCGGCTGGCGCCTGCGCGCCTGGCGCGAGGGCGACGCGCCTGCGCTGTCCACGCACGCCGACAACGTCAACGTCTGGCGCTGGATGAGCGACGGTTTTCCGCATCCGTACACGCTGGCCATCGCCGAGCATTGGGTGCGCGACGGTCACGTCGACTTCGGCGGCGACAACTGGGCCATCGCCTGCGGCGACGAGGCGGTGGGCGGCTGCGGCATCCATCCGGGCACGGCACAGTTCCGATGCAATGCCGAGGTCGGCTGGTGGCTGGCCGAAGCGCATTGGGGCCGCGGCGTCGTCACGCGCGTGGCCGCGGCGCTGGTCGAACGCGCCTTTGCCGACCCGCAGATCACGCGCGTGTTCGCGCCCGTGCATGCCGGCAACCTGCGCTCGATGCGCGTGGCCGAGAAGAACGGGTTCCGGCTCGAGGGCGTGCAGCCGCGCAGCGCGATCAAGGACGGGCGGGTGATCGACCGCTGGGTCTGGGCGCGCTACCGCGAATAGGGCCCGTCAGCGCGCCTTGGCCTCGGCGAGCGCCACCCGCAACAGGCTGGCCATCGACGCATCGAAGAACTCCTGGCTGTCCGGGTCGTCGCCGGCCATGGCGCGACGCATCGCGCTCAAGTCCAGCGTCTTCGTGGCCTCCTCGATCGTGGCGGCACCGCCTCGGCGATCGACCAGCTCGGTGACATGGCGCACCACGGTTTGCAGCAGCTCGATCACGCGGCCGAGGTAGGCCTTGTCGCGCAGCACCGCGCCGTGCCCCGGCACGATCAGGTTCACGTCCAGGCGCGACAGGCTCTGCAGGGTGCGGACCCACTCCGACGGGTAGCCACCGAAGGCGTACGGCACCGGGTGGTCGACCAGGTCGCCGGCGATCAGGATGCGCTCCTTCGGCAGCACCGCGACGATGTCGCCGCCGGTGTTGCCGCGGCCGACGAATCGAAGATCGACGGTGCGCCCGCCCAGGTCGATGTGCAGCTGGCTGTCGAAGGTCATCGTCGGCGGCTGGTAGGTGAAGTTGCGGAACTCCATCACCGCCTGCTCGAACCGTTGCAGCGATCTCCGTGCGGCGTCGCGGCGTTCCGGCGGAACGGTGGCACCGTCGGCGTCGCGGCCCTCGTCGGCGATGCGCCGCAGCGCGGCACGCTGGAGTCCGAACACGCCGTCGTCGGCCAGGAAGCGGCGGATGTAGGAGCCGATGCGCGCATCCATCATCACGCGCGTCTGCTCGTGCGCGATGACCTGGGCCCCGGGAAAGGCCTGCAGGTAGGCGTGGTTGCCGCCGACATGGTCGTTGTGCCAATGCGTGTTGACGACATAGCGCACCGGCTTGGACGTCCACGAGCGGATGCGCTCGATGTCGCGCCGCGCCGACGAGGGCAGGTAGCAGGTGTCCACCACCAGAACGCTGTGATCGCCGATCACGACCGTCGTGTTGCCGTCCGGGAAGTCGTCGGTCGGATCCGGGTGGCGGATCGTGTACACGCCGGGCGCGATCTCCCGGGTCTCCAGCGCGCGGGTCGTCACGCTGTCGGCCTGTGCCGCCGCGTGCCATGCCGCCATGGCCAGGGTGGCGCACAGCACGCAGCGCGCGATCGCGGTGCCTGTCGAGGTCTGCTGATGGTCGGGGTCGCGCATGGGCTGTCCTCGCTGGCTGAACACGGCGGCGAGGGTAGCAGCCGCGCGGCCGGCGGCGCGAGGGTCGTTTGTACACTCGCACCATCGCCTGTCAGCCGCGCGTCGCGCGGCGTCGCTCACGTCGCCACACCGTGTTCCCCCGCCTCACCGACCCGCGCGCCGTCGAGATCGCCCAGGCGATGCTCGAAGGCTTCAACCGCCACTACCGCCTGTTCCGCGAGACCAGCCGCGCCGCCAAGGCACGTTTCGAGATCGCCGACTGGCAAGGCCAGCAGCGCGCGCAGCGCGAGCGCATCGAGTTCTACGACATGCGCGTGGCCGAAGCCGCCGACCGCCTGGCGCGCGAGTTCGACGCGCCGCACCTGCCGTCCGAGGTGTGGCAGCAGATGAAGCTGCACTACATCGGCCTGCTGATCGACCACCACCAGCCCGAACTGGCCGAGACCTTCTTCAACTCGGTGTCGACGCGCCTTTTGCACCGCAGCTACTTCCGCAACGACTTCCTGTTCGTGCGCCCCGCCGTCAGCACCGAGTACATCGAGAACGACGAGCCCGCCGCCACGCCGACGTACCGCGCCTACTACCCCACGCGCGAGACGCTGCGCGCGACGATCGAGCGCATCGTCGACAACTTCTCTCTCCAGTGCGCCTTCGAGGACCTGCCGCGCGACATCGACCATGTGCTGGCGGCCGTGCAGCGCCAGCTCGGCAGCTACCGCCTGCGAACCAACTTCCAGATCCAGGTGCTGGCGTCGCTGTTCTTCCGCAACAAGGGCGCCTACGTGGTGGGCAAGATCATCAACGGCTTCGTCGAGACGCCATTCTCGTTGCCGATCGTCCATACGGACTCGGGGCTGCTGCGCATCGACGCAGCGCTGTTCGGCGAGGACGACCTGCAGTTGGTCTTCAGCTTCGCGCGCGCCTACTTCATGGTCGACATGGAGGTGCCCAGCGCCTACGTCACCTTCCTGCGCTCGCTGATGCCCAGGAAACCGCGCTCGGAGATCTACAACGCGCTGGGGCTGCAGAAGCAGGGCAAGAACATCTTCTACCGCGACTTCCTCTACCACCTGCGCCACAGCAGCGACCGCTTCCGCGTCGCGCCGGGCATCAAGGGCATGGTGATGCAGGTGTTCGACCTGCCCTCGTTCCCCTATGTCTTCAAGGTCATCAAGGACCGTTACCCGCCGCCGAAGGACACCTCGCGCGAGCTGATCATGAGCAAGTACCTGCTCGTGAAGACGCACGACCG
>Ga0209797_10000864_pt1 | contig 15165 bp, 9 predicted proteins | sample DOMMetBare3Fresh_2_FD_187472 | JGI IMG/M metagenome (GOLD analysis project Ga0209797, IMG submission 187472) | Wetland sediment microbial communities from St. Louis River estuary, USA, under dissolved organic matter induced mercury methylation -... | ecosystem: Environmental > Aquatic >... | reverse complement strand
GCACATGGCGGAGAACACCGCATCGGTCTTCTCGCGCCTGGCCAGCGAGGGCAGCAGGGGTTTACTCGTTGCGGCGAACGACCATGCGGCTGTCGGGGCGCTGCCCTGGCCAGAGGACGAGGCCATGCGGGTTGGCGCCGACATCGATGCGGGATTCATGGCCGTCGTGCCAAGAAAGGCGGTGGAGATCGACGGCATTCAGCGCGTCGGCTGGTGGCGGGTACATCCGTTGACTGGCGAAACCATCGGTGTCATGGACACGGGCTTTCACGCGATGGACTATGCGAAGCTGACGGCGCTCGTCGCTACGGCCGGAGCCATCGTGAACAATCCAGCCTGGCAGCAACGTGTCCAGAGTTTGACGCATTACGCTAGCCATGGCGCACGATTGACTGCCTCGCAGTTGAACTACATCAATATCTACAATGCGGCCAGAGCACTGGATACCGCGATACTCAATCTGGGCGGATAGCTACCAAGGCGGAGCATTAACGCATGAAATGGCGCACCGTCCTTTTCGCGCTGCTGGCCGCTTCCAATGGCTGCTCCAGCAAGGAGGACAACGCGCAATCGACGGGCATCGCACAAGAGCAGGCGTCGCTCGTTGCGACTGGCGAAGAGGCATCGAGAGCGCGACCCAAAGACATTGGCGAGCTGGTCGACTTGATCGTGGCAGACGCGGCCGCTTTGCCGCGTGTTGAATTCGATCCGGCGGCGCTTGCAAGGCAGCTCGGCAACGATCCGCGGGTAAGTTTCGAGTGGGTACGGGACCGCACCTGGTGGGTTCCGTATCGCGGACTGTTGCGCGGGTCGAAGGGCGTGATGCTCGATCGTGTAGGCAGCAGCCTGGACCGCGCGGTACTGCTTGGCGATCTGTTACGGCGCTCAGGCTACGCGGTGAGACTGGCGCATGCCGAACTTCCCACGGCACGTGCCCGTGAACTCCTGGGTCGTGTGCGTGCCTTGCCCAAGGATCGCCGCATCGTGGGCGGGATGCCGGCGTCAGCCGAGAAGCGGACCGCCGAGTCCCAGCGCTACTCAGGTGAAGCCGCTGCGCTGGTACAGTCTCAGACCGACGCAATCCTGGCCGTAGTCGATGGTTCTACCGGCTCCGCGCAAGCCGAAGACTTGAAGGAAATCAACGCGCTTCAGGACCACTGGTGGGTCGAATACGAACAGGAAGGCAAGTGGATCGCGATGGACGTCCTGCTGCCGCAATCGGAAGCAAACCAGAAGATTGTTGAGGCAACATCGACACACAGCTGGAATCCTGGGGACGAAACACCAGCAATCCCGGAATCGGACTGGCATGCAGTCGGGCTACAAATAGTGATAGAAAAGTATGAGGCGGGCGTCACGACCGAGGTCAAAGTTCTCGAGACTACGATCAGGCCCGCTGAAGTACTCGATCGCCCGATCACCCTTGCTCACGTGCCGTCACCGTGGCCGGAAGACATCCCGTTTCTGGGAGGGGAGCCAAACGCAGCAAAAGGCGCGGCGCTCACCGTCAGGAAGTGGATGCCGCTTCTGCAGATTGGCGGCGACTTGCTTGCGCAGTCAGCTTTTACCAACAGCGGCGATCTGAAGGCCGCCACCGATTCCACAGCCGGCCTGGTCGGCGATCAGGTGACGAGCACGATGGACATGACGTTGGGATTTGGCGGGGACGATGCAGCGCCGTCGGTGACGGCAGAGTGGATCGACTATGACGTCAAGGTTCCCGGAGAGCCAATACAGCATCTGCGAAGGCCTGTATTTGACCTGCTTGGACCAGCCAGGCGGGCTGCCAAGTTTGCCGACTATGTTGCAGGCGCCGAAGGCCCGATGCTCCAGCGCGCCGAAGCTTTGCTGAGTCAGACGTCAATCGTGCTGCAACCCTGCGATTTCACGGAGGTCTTCGTCGCACATCTTGCCAGCGCCAGCATCGTCGCCAATCAAGGGCCGCTGAAGGAATTGTCGAGCGAAACTGACCCGAAGAAAGTGAGAAGCCTCGCATCGGCAATGCTCGATCGCCTGGAGAGTTGGAGTCCGTTGCCGAATTACGGGCGCTGGCGATCTGCGCTTGGCGGGAATACCGGGGATTGGTTCATAGATCGACCCAATGTACTCAATTACCGTATCAGTCAGCTGCTGGCGGGCAGCGAGGCTACCTTGATACGGCAAATGATTGACGTCGCATCTAATGGAATCGGTGCTCGCCCGGGCGCCAACCAGAATTCCTTCGAGATTCACGTCCAACAAGGCGTCGCCGACACCGTCGCCGAAATGGTTGCGCTCGGTAGTGACCTTGGAACTGCGGACAATACCGCTTCGGTGTTTGGCAGGCTGGCCAGTTCGAACAGTCGCGGTTTTGTCATCGGCGCTCGCGACGATACCGCCGTGGGCCAGCTCCCTTGGCCGGAGGACGAAAAAGCGAAGGTTGGCGCCAGTGTAGGCTCGGGCTACATGGTCCTCGTTCCAAGACAGGCCGTCGAGATCGATGGGGAACAGCACGTCGGGTGGTGGAGAATAGACCCGATTTCGGGCGAGACTATTGGCGTAATGGATTCGGGCTTTCACACCGCGTCGGAAGATGCAGCAATGAAAAGCGCATTAGGCGCGCTGCATAAGAAACTGCTTATCGCATACATTGCTGCCGGGGGTGGCGGGGGCGCAGCAACAATCATGATGAGGCGGACAGGGGATCTGTTATGGCTCATCAGGGCCTTGATGGACACGTACGAATAGAAGCGCAATGAATCTGCACGCGCACCGTTCGCCGCTCAGGACTCCGCAGTGAAATCGACCTCGATGTCGATCTTGCCCATCTGCCCGGTCTTGTTGTTGTAGCCCGTGGAGCCGGCGCAGGAATAGTGGCCCGTGATCGTCGCGGCCTGCACGTCGAATTTCGTCTTGCACTCGCCGCTCGAGCTAGTGGCCGTCACCGTGTACGGCCCGACCCCGATAGTGACGCCGTTCTCCGCCAGCGCCGTGCTGTTCGTGAACAGCACGTTCAGCTCCTGCGCGCCGGACACACCGTACTGGATCCAGGTCTGATCTTCGTCGGTGATGCTTGCCGGCTTGTTCAGCTGCTGCGTCCCGTCGACCGTGAAGAAGCCGGTGACCTTTGCCTGCACGCTGCCGCTCGTGTAAGTGCGCGGGCTGATCACGAGCGCCTCCCGATTGCCGCCCCCGCCGGCCGCGAGCCCGGCCTGTTGCATGGCTGCGAGATCTTCCTGGGTCGGACCAGCGGACTCGGAGGCGGCGGCCGCCGAAATCCAGACGTCCGGCGTAAATCTCGCCCTCAACATCGTCGGCTTCACGCTGACCGGCGCAGCGGTCGAGGCCGAGCCTAGCACTCTCGCCGGATCGACCGGCGGCTGTTACTACTGTGCGCGGGACGGCGTTCGGCTCTCGCGCGCAGTGAAGCTAGCGGCATTCAATCGCCTCCCCTATGACATCTTCGATGCCTCTGGCAAGCTACTCGTCTCCGGGCAGACGAGCGAGCTCAGCCGCGAGCTGCCGCTTGGCAAGTACCGCATCAGCATCAACGCCCTCGGCCAGGTGCTCGAAGAGCCGTTGACCATTGTCCCGGACCAGACCACGATGCTCAGTCTTGGAGTCAAAGGCGACCTGTTTGTGATCCAACACTGACAGTCCCGGGTGCACGATGCCCAAGCTTCTGATCACTATTGCTCTTACCGTTCTCCTCGGAACCGCCTGCTCGCAGAAACAAAACGAATCGCCGCCGGCGAGCGCACGCGTGGCACAGGTGCCTGCGCCGGAGCCGCCGGCAACGCTGACGGACGTCAATCTCGCCGCAGCCGACATGGGCGGCGCCGTCGAGGAACTCACCGACAACTACGGCCCCGGGTTCACCGGGAGACGCCTGATCGACGGCATGCTGGCGCCGACCTGGAGGCTCGACGCTGCCTACAACGCGGGGGAAATGCAGAAGCTCACTTATCCGCAGGAGATAGTGTTCTCCTTCTTCGAGCGCGAGCCGGCGGAAATCGACGCTGTCGAGATCACCCTGCCGAACCCGGCGACGCTGGCACCCAAGGACATCGAGATCTGGGTCGCATCGGACAGCCCGACCGGGACTTTTCGGAAGATCGAGGCTGGGACCCTGGACGCCCGGCCCGGCGTGCAGGAAGTGTCCTTCTCCACAGTCGAAGCTCGCTTCGTGAAGCTCCGCATACTGTCCGGCCACGCGCCCGAGGGACTCGAGATCGCGGAGGTGCGCGTGGTCGAGAACGACGGTTCTCGCTACACGCCGCTCTTCACGCGCGTCCCACAGGTGAAGCACTGGAAAGGCAGCCCGCGCGAGGCTGCCCAGCGCGGCCTCGACTGGCTGCAGCAGGCCGGGCCGGTCTGGGTCAAGCTGCACGGCTGCTTCGGCTGCCACGTGCAGGCACAGGTGCTGATGGGGCAGGCGGTGGCGTACGAACAAGGCTATCGCGTGAACCAGCGATCCATGAGGGTGCTGTTCGACCATATGAAGAGCCAGTCCTCATGGGGGTCCTGGTGGAGCCCGTCGGGCTCTGCAACGGCTTTCGGAGCGATGGGTACGACCCATGCGTATGAGGTTCTTGGAATGGACGGCGATCGCGAGTATCCATATGCCGACAAGGGTTTCCACGGAGAGATGTCGAATCGCCTGCTTTCTCGGCAGCTGGATGACGGTTCGTTTCCGGTCGACGAGGTCCATCCCCCGATCGTCCAGGGCAAGTTCATGACGACGGCCAATTATCTGGTCGCGATCGAGTGGTCCGCGAACCGTACGCAAGATCCGAACGAAGTTACGGCGGCCGAACGCGCGCTGGCCTGGATCGCCACGAACGAGCCGGAGACGACGCAAGACAAGATCTTCAAGATCATCGCGCTGATGCATTACGGCACGCCGGACCAGAAGCGCACGGCCTGGTCCGTTGTGGAGACCCTTGCCACCGAGCAACAAGAGGATGGGGGCTGGAAAGAGAACGCGGCCTCAAAGGGATCAAACGCGATCGCAACTGGCCAGGTGCTCTACGCCTTCAAGCAGGCCGGCATCAGCATCCACGGCGACATGTTCCGGCGCGGCGTGGACTTCCTTCTTGGGCACCAGATCAATAATCCGACCCTGCCCGAGAACGGCTCCTGGGCCGCGATGAACACGGCGAGCGAGCAACCTTCGGGCTATGCGCACACGATGTGGGCCGTGATCGGCCTCGCCGGCGCCTACGGGCCCGACCCGACCGGCGCACTGCAGATCGTCAAGCAGCAGGGCGACAAACCGCCGTCGCGCAATTTGGAGATCGTGCTCGATGTCTCCGGTTCGATGAACACGAAGCTCGGCGACAGCACGCGCTGGAAGACGGCGCTGGGAGTGCTGAAGGATGTGGTGGATACCCTGCCGGAAGACCTGAATGTCGGCATGCGGGTCTACGGCCATCGCTATTCGTCAAAGTCCGCGCAGACCTGCAAGGATACGGAGTTGGTCGTACCGATCGCCAAGCTCGATCGCGGGCGCATCGTGAAGGCCGCATCGCGCCTTAGACCGCGCGGCGAAACACCGCTGATTCATTCGACCCTGCAGACGATCGGCGACCTGAAAGCTGCTGGAGGCGGCTCGGTCATCCTGATCACCGACGGCGAGGAGAGCTGCAAGGGTGATGCGAAAGCGGCGGCAGCTGAGATCCAGGCTTCCGGCGTGAATGTCACGCTCAACATTGTCGGCTTCACGCTGACCGGCGAAGCCGTGGAAGCCGAACTCGGAGCATTGGCCGGTTCGACTGGCGGCCGCTACTACAGCGCGCAGGATGGGGAGCAGCTTTCGCGCGCGGTGAAACTCGCCGCGCTCAATCGCCTGCCGTACGACATCCTCGATGCATCCGGAAAAATCCTCGCCTCGGGGCAGACCAGCGAGCTCAGTCGCGAGCTGCCGCCCGGAAAATACCGGATCCGCATCGACGCGCTGGGACAGGTGCTCGAAGAGCCGCTGACCATCGCCCCGGACCAGACCACGAGCCTGGGGCTGGGAGTCGAGGGCGACCGCTTCGTCGTCAAGCGTTGACATGTACGCCAGGCGTCAAGCGATCGTCGTGATCATGGCCATTGCAGCGGTGGCGTGCGCGCGCAAGGGCGATGAGTCTCCTGCGGCGGGCGCGCCCGCAACGGACTCTCACGCGACGGCGACGGCCGTTACAGCGCCGTCTGGGTCGGAAGCGCCCGTTGCGGCGCCGCCCGAGCCGGAGGCTCCAGCTACCCTGACCGACGTCAACCTGGCCGCAGCCGACGTCGGCGGCGCAGTCGAGGAATTGACCGGCTTCTATGGTCCCGGCCTGATGGGCAACAGGTTGATTGATGGCCGCCTGGATTCGACGTGGTTTGCCCCCGCGGACTGGTCGCCATACGGGATGTACAGCAAGATCTACTGGACGAAATACCCCCAGGACATCGTGTTTTCCTTCTACGAGCGACAGCCTGCGCTGATCGGTGCAATCGCAATTACTCCTCCCGACGCGCCGACGGTGAAGGTGGAAGATGTCTCGACCGCTCCTGCTGGAGTCGAGGTCTGGACCTCGATGGACAGCGCGCCCGAACGCTTCACGCGGGTCGTGACCGCAACGCTGGAGGCAAAGCCTGGCGAGCAGACGATCACTTTCCCGGCGACCGAGGCGCGATTCGTCAAGCTTCGCCTGCTATCGGGCGTCTCGGGACGCGTCGTGGAGATCGCCGAAGTGCGCGTGCTCGAATCGGTGCGCGAGGGCTATGAGCCGCTGTTCAACCGCGCGCCGGGCGTGAAGCTGTGGAAAGGCAGCCCGCGCGAGGCGGCGCAACGGGGCCTCGAATGGCTGCAGCAGTCGGCGGTGGATTGGTCAACCGGGCACCAATGCTTTGGTTGTCACGTACAGGCCCAGGCGCTCATGGGTCAGGCGGTCGCGCTCAAACAGGGCTATCGCGTGAGCCTGCCGGCGATGCAGGTTCTCACAGACCTGATGCGCAAGCAGACGACGCCCGAGGGCCGGATCGGCCAACAGAATGAAATTGTGTCAGCCACGTTCGGGGCGATGGGCTATGCCAACGCGGACGAGGCAAGCGGACGAACGACCGACCGCGAACTCTTCTTTGCAGTCGACTATCTCGTGAGGAGCCAGGCGGCGGATGGCTCGATTCCATTCGCCGCCAACCCGGACCCGCCGATCGTGCAAGGCCAGATCATGCTCACAGGCAACGCGCTCGTGGCCATCAAATGGGCGGCCGCCCATTCCGCAGATCCAAAGTACGCCAGAGCAGCCGAGCAGGCACTCGCGTGGATTGCCGCCAGCGAACCTGACACCACCCAGGACCTGGTCTTCAAGATTGTCGCCCTGAACCATTACGGCAACTCGGAACAGAAGCGCGCGGCGTGGCCACTGGTCGAGGTGCTTGCCGCGCAGCAGGCTTCCGACGGCGGCTGGAAAGAAATTCCCGCCATGGAAGGATCGAACCCGTTCGCGACGGGCCAGGTCCTGTATGCGTTCAAGCAGGCCGGTGTCAGCGTGCGCTCGGAGATGTTCCGCCGCGGCGTGGATTACCTGCTGAAGACCCAGGTGCGTGAACCAACACTGGACCACGGATCGTGGAAGGCGATTCACACGCAAAGCCAGCACAAGTCTGATTTCGCGCAGACGATGTGGGCGGTGATCGGACTCGCCGGCTCTTATGGTGCGGAACCGAAGGGCGCCCTGCAGGTCACCCGCGGGGGCAGCAAGCCGGCGACGCCCAATCTCGAGATCGTGCTCGACGTGTCGGGCTCGATGAACACGAAGCTCGGCGACAGCACGCGCTGGCAGGTGGCGCTCGCCACGTTGAAAGAAGTCGTGAGCACGCTGCCGGACGACCTGAACGTCGGACTGCGAGTGTACGGCCATCGCTATTCGTCCAAGTCGGCCGAGACCTGCCAGGACACCGAATTGCTGGTGCCGATCGACAAGCTGGATCGCGACAAGATCCTGACCGCGGCGACGAATCTCAAGCCGCGCGGCGAGACGCCGCTGGTGCGCTCGGTGCTGAAGACCGTCGGCGACCTGAAAGCCGCGGGCGGCGGCTCGGTGATCCTGATCACCGACGGCGAGGAGAGCTGCCAAGGCAACGCGAAATCGGCGGCGAAGGAAATCGCGAAGTCGGGCGTCAACGTCACGCTCAACATCGTCGGCTTCACGTTGACCGGCCAGAAGGTCGAGGCCGAGCTCGGGTCGTTCGCCGGCGCGACCGGTGGGCAGTACTACGGCGCGCAGAACGGCGCGCAGCTCTCGCGCGCCATCAAGATGGCGGCGGCGCAGCGCCTGCCATACGACGTCTTCGACGGCAGCGGCAAGCTGGTCGCCTCCGGCGAGACCAGCGGCTTGAGCCGCGAGCTGCTGCCGGGCAGCTACCGCATCCGGATGGACGCCCTCGGGCAGAAGCTCGAGGATTCAGTCACCATCGTGCCGGACCAGACGACGACGATCGGCATCGGGGTCGACGGCGACCGGTTTGTCATCGAGCGCCAGCGAGAGGCTCACGACTGAGGCCGCAGCGGAAACTGGCCTCCCTAAGCCACCGATTCACCGGTCATCGTGTCGAGCTCTGCCTGATTCATGCCCCGCCAACAGCCGCGTTGATCGATGCGATAGGATTCAGCATCGACCTGGAGTAATCAGGACCCCGCGTTGAAATCGACCTCGATGTCGACCTTGCCCATCTGGCCGGTGTCCTTGTTGTAGCCTGTGGACCCGGTGCAGGAATAGTGTCCGGCGATGGTCGCGGGCGCCACGTCGAACTTGGTCCGGCATTCGCCGCTCGTGCTCGTCGCCGTGACCGTGTACGGCCCGACGCCGATGTTCACGCCGTTCTCCGCCATGGATTCGTCGTTCGTGAAGAGGACGTTCAGCTCCGGCGCTGCTGAAACGCCGTACTGCAGCCAGGTGTGGCCGTCGTCCGTGATGCTCGCGGGCTTGTTCAGCTCCTGGCTCCCGTCCACCTCGAAGAACCCGGTCACCTTCGCCTTCACGCTGCCGCCAGTGTAAGTGCGCGAGCTGATCTTCAGCACCTCGCCGCCCCCGCCGCCCGGGATGTCCGCCTCCCGTTCTGGCGCCGCCGAATCCCCGGCAGCAGCTGCATCTGACCCCTCGGATCCGGATCCGCACCCGACCAGTGCAAGGACCAAGGATGTAACGAGCAATGACTTGATTGGCATAAGAGTTCCCCCCTGCAAAGATACTGCACCCGCGCGAGTGAAAAGTGAAGAACGCCGATTGCATGTGGTTCCACTGCTCGAAAGCTGGGCGCCCCATGCCTCCAGAACTCGGCGGAGCATAAGGGACCGAAGGCCCTGTGATTACTGGCAGTTCGCCGCCGTCAACGAATCGATCCACGCGCCGATCAGCTGCACGCCGGCGGCATCGACGACATCACTCGCGACCGGCGGCATGCCGGATGCATCGCGTCGTGACATCCGTGCGAGCAGCACGGAGCGCTCGCCGTCACCTGGCGCGATGATGAGTGCGCCGGTAATGCCAAGATCGCCGGCGTTCGGCGCCACATTGCAGGCGCCGGTCTGCGCCAGCGCCGTGTCGTGGCGCAGGTCGAGTGTGACCGGCGTCGGCCCCCCCGGGCGATGGCAGTTCGCGCAGTTGGTGTGGAGGTAGGCCCGCGCGCGCTCCGTCAGCGAGCGACTGGCGTCCGCCGGATCCGCATAGGCCGGCGGATTCGCGCCGACGCGCGGCGAGAGAACATTGACGGCATTCAGCGTGGTGATCTGGTTGGCATTGCGCCCGGTCTGGGCATAGGTCAGCGATCCGTTCAGTTGCGCCGTCTCGAGGCCCAGGCTGAAGCCGGCCGCCTGCGTGTGGCACTGCATGCACTGCGCTTCACTCGGAAAGATCCAGTTCTGGCCGGCCACCATGACGGTCTTGCCGCCGGTCACGCGCGTCGCTTCGGTCTGGGCCTGGTTCCACTCATAGGTGTAGCCAGCCCAGACACCATCGGAACCATCAGGGTGACGCATAAACAAGCGCGTCTCGACCAACCGATTGCCGATGCGGAAGTGCTTGACCAGGACCGTGCCATTCGGCGGGTCCCAGTCACCATCGCTGCGGACCGCGATGTTTTGGCCATTCGGCAATCCGATCCAGCGCTCCTTGACTGCGCCGTCCGACCAGAACGCCGCATTGGGTGCATACGGAATCAGCGATAACAACGGGGGCGCGCCCGCCGCCGACGTGTTGATGCATCCGGTCGCGGAAAGCTGTTGCGGCACATTGTCGCCACCGCCTCCACCCGTGAACACGAGCTCGCGGATCTCGCCGCGTGAATAGTCGAGCAGGAACAGCTCGCCGTCATTTGCCTCGCCGAATGCCGACGGCGATAGTTGCCCCGGTGCACCGGGCGGCGTCGCGCCGGGCTGCACGAGTGGCTTCAGCGTGTAAGTCCCGCCGGCCTCGGGTGTCAGCGATGCGATCATGCCGCTGCCGAAATCCGCGAAGATGTAGCGGCCGCGCACTTCGGTCGTCTGCGTGCCGCGATAGACATAGCCGCCGGTGATCGAGAAGCCCATCGTGCGGCCGTACTCGGCGACGGGATCGGTGAGGCCCGCAGTCTGGCAACCGCTCGCCGGTTCGAAGCAGTGCGCACCCTCGCGAACATCCCAGCCGTAATTGCCGCCCCGCTCGATGATGTCGATCTCCTCGAAGCTGCTTTGCCCGACATCAGCGAGCCAGAGAACGCCGGTCTGGCGATCAAAACTCCAGCGCCACGGGTTGCGCAGGCCGAGCGCATAGATCTCCGGGCAATTCTGCACACCGGTGCCGTCGATGTTGCAGCGCGGATTGCCGGCGAAAGGATTGCCGTTGGCGCCGGCCGGGATGCCATAAGGCTCGCCGCCCGGCTGCTGGTCCACATCGATGCGCAGCATCTTGCCGAGCAGGCGCTGCGGATTCTGTGCGTTCTCCTGCGGATCGCCGCCCCCGCCTCCGTCGCCGAGACCGAGGTACAGGAATCCGTCCGGCCCGAACGCGAGGTTGCCGCCATTGTGGTTGCTGGCCGGCTTGTTCACCGTCAGCAGCACGCGTTCGGAATTCGGATCGAGCGTCAGTCCACCGTCAGGGCTCGTGAATTCCGAGGTGACCGAACGGATTTGCCCGCCAACCGATGCGCTGTAGTTGACGTAGGCGCGACCGTTCACGCCGAAGTCCGGATGGAAAGCCAGGCCGAGCAACCCCGCCTCGCCGCTGTTGAATACCCGGCCGCTGATGTCGAGGAATGCCTGGGTCGTGGTGACGGTGGCGCTGTTGTCGAAGGTGCGGATGACGCCCGCCTGCTCCAGCACGAACCATCGCGATGCATCGCCCGGTGCCTGCAGCATCGCGACCGGCGAGGTGAATGTCAGGTTCGGGAATGCACGCGGCGCCGATAGCGTCGAAGTCCCCGCCGTGCGGGCGGGCGCCAGGCAGGCAGCGTTGCTCGGGCGCTGGTCGAGACCCGAATCGGGCGGCGGTGGTGGAGGTGGCGGACTCGAGCCCCCGCCCCCGCCGCCGCAGCCGAGCAGCAACAAGGCGACATAAGCCGGCCACAGTGCGCGCAGCGACATTGTCACAGCACAACAGACGCGCCGGCTGCTGGCACGCTTCGGCTCGTCGCCGTATCGCGACAATTCAAAGACGCTCGACGCCGCGCCTCGCGAGGGGACTGAGGCCTGTACCGCCACTGTCCAGGAAGCGCCGGATTTCCGTGCGCATCCGCGGTTCCCAGAATTTCTTGAGGTGATTCGCCACCTGGTCTGCCGCCGATTCCTGGTCCGGCTCGACAGCGAAGAATGCGGCGATGTCATTCGCCATCGCGACCAGCCGCTGGGGATTCATCGCCAGGATTCCCGGCTCAGGTGGTCGGCAATGCCGGGCTGCGCTGCGCGCTGCGCTCGGCGCGAATGCGCGCCTGCCAGGCTTCCGGCTGCCCGACCCTGACCACTTCGACGGCCGTCACCTTGTACTCGGGGCAATTGGTCGCCCAGTCCGAGTTTTCCGTCGTCACGAGGTTGACGCCGGATTCCGGGAAGTGGAACGTCGTGTAGACGACGCCCGGCGTCATGCGCTTCGAGACGACCGCCCGCAGGACCATGTCGCCGGCCCGGCTCGTGACGCCCACCCAGTCGCCGTCCTTGATGCCGCGGTCCTCGGCGTCATCCGGATGGATGTCGAGACGGTCCTCCGCCTGCCAGGCCAGGTTCGAGGTGCGCCGGGTCTGCGTCCCGACGTTGTACTGGTACAGCACGCGCCCGGTTGTCAAAAGCAACGGGAAGCGGCTGGTGCTGCGCTCGGAAGTCGCAACATATTCAGTCAGGTAGAACTTGCCCTTGCCGCGCACGAACGATCCAACGTGCATCGTCGGCGTGCCTTCGGGCGCTGCGTCGTTGCAGGGCCACTGGATGCTGCCGAGACGTTCGAGCTTCTCGTAGGTGACACCATGGAAGGTCGGCGTGAGGCGCGCGATCTCTTCCATGATCTCGGAGGGATGCGAGTAGTGCATCGGGTAGCCCAGCGCCTGCGCCAGCTGCATCGTCACTTCCCAGTCGGCGAGCCCCGCGAGCGGCTCCATGACCTTTCGCACGCGCGAAATGCGCCGTTCGGCATTGGTGAAGGTGCCGTCCTTCTCGAGGAACGACGTGCCGGGCAGGAAGACGTGCGCGAGCTTGGCCGTCTCGTTGAGGAACAGGTCCTGGACGACGACGAGGTCCATCGCGCGCAGGGCCCGCAGGACGTGCTGGGTGTTGGGGTCGGACTGCGCGAGGTCCTCGCCCTGGATGTAGATGCCGCGGAAGGTGCCGTCGATCGCGGCGTCGAACATGTTGGGGATCCGCAGCCCCGGCTCGGCGAGGATCGTGCGGCCCCACAGCGTCTCGAACACCGTGCGGACGGCGTCGTCCGACACGTGCCGGTAGCCCGGAAGCTCGTGCGGGAACGAGCCCATGTCGCACGAGCCCTGCACGTTGTTCTGGCCGCGCAGCGGGTTGACGCCGACGCCCTCGCGGCCGATGTTGCCGGTCGCCATGGCGAGGTTCGCCATCCCCATGACCATCGTCGAGCCCTGGCTGTGCTCGGTGACGCCGAGGCCGTAGTAGATCGCCGCGTTGCCGCCGGTCGCGTACAGGCGTGCGGCGGCGCGGACCTCGGAGGCCGGCACCCCGGTGATGTGCTCGACCGCCTCCGGGCTGTTCTCCGGCTGCGAGATGAACGCGACCCACTCGTCCGTGCCCTCGCAGCGCTCGGCGACGAAGGCGTCGTCCATCAGCCCCTCGGTGACGACGACGTGGGCCATCGCGTTGACGACGGCGACGTTCGTGCCCGGGGCCAGCTGGAGGTGGTGCTGCGCCTCGACGTGCGGGGACCGCACGAGGTCGATCCGCCGCGGGTCGACGACGACGAGCTTGGCGCCCTGGCGCAGCCGGCGCTTCATCCGGCTCGCGAAGACCGGGTGGCCGTCGGTCGGGTTGGCGCCGATGACGACGATGACGTCGGACTGCTCGACGCTCGCGAAGTTCTGCGTGCCCGCCGACGTCCCGAACGTCTGCTTGAGCCCGTACCCGGTCGGCGAGTGGCAGACCCGCGCGCAGGTGTCGACGTTGTTGTTTCCGAACGCCGCCCGGACCATCTTCTGGACGACGTAGACCTCCTCGTTGGTGCAGCGCGACGACGTGATGCCGCCGATCGAGCCGGGCCCGTGCGCTTCCTGGATCTGGAGCAGGCGGCGTGCGGTGTACCCGATCGCCTCCTCCCAGGAGACCTCGCGCCACGGGTCGTCGATGTTCTCCCGGACCATCGGCGACATCACCCGCTCGGCGTGCGTCGCGTAGCCCCACGCGAACCGGCCCTTGACGCACGAGTGGCCCTCGTTCGCGCCGCCGTCCTTGAACGGCACCATCCGGACGACCTCGCCGCCGCGCATCTCGGCCTTGAACGAGCAGCCGACGCCGCAGTACGCGCACGTCGTGACGACCGACCGGGTCGGCATCCCGAGCTCGACCACCTTGCGCTCCTGGAGCGTCGCCGTGGGGCAGGCCTGGACACAGGCGCCGCACGAGACGCACTCGGAGTCGAAGAACGACTCCTCCACGCCGGGCGAGACCTTCGAGTCGAAGCCGCGGCCGGAGATGGTCAGCGCGAAGGTCCCCTGCACCTCGTCGCAGGCACGCACGCAGCGGCTGCAGACGATGCACTTGCTCGGGTCGAAGTCGAAGTACGGGTTCGAGAGGTCCTTCTCCTGCCCGAGGTGGTTGTCGCCCGCGTAGCCGTAGCGGACGTCGCGCAGGCCGACGACACCCGCCATGTCCTGCAGCTCGCAGTCGCCGTTCGCCGCGCACGTCAGGCAGTCGAGCGGATGGTCGGAGATGTACAGCTCCATGACCCCGCGGCGCAGGTCGGCGAGCCGGTCGCTCTGGGTCGTCACCGCCATGCCGTCGCCGCACGGGGTCGTGCACGACGCGGGGGTCCCCCTGACGCCGTCGATCTCGACCAGGCACAGCCGGCAGGAGCCGAACGCCTCCAACGAGTCCGTCGCGCACAGCTTGGGCACGTCGACCCCGGCGAGGGACGCCGCTCGCATGACCGACGTCCCCGCCGGGACCTCCACCGGCTGGCCGTCGACGGTGAGCCGGACGGTCGTCGCGCTCGTGCGTGCCGGGGTCCCGCGGTCAGGTTCCTTGAGCAGGGTCACGGGGCCACCTCCTCGGGTGTGGAGTGCTGGGCGGACGCCGCTGACGCCGCGACGTACCGGGGCTGGGGGCCGACGGGCTCGCGTCCGCCGGGGCGGTGCCGGTCGATCGTCACGTCGACCGGCTCGCGGTGGAAGTCGTCCGGCCAGTGCTCGACCGCGCTGCGCACGGGCATCGGGGTCAGACCCCCCATCGCGCAGAGCGACCCGTCGACCATGAGCGTGCAGAGGTCGTCGAGCAGGGCGAGGTTCGCCTCCCGGTCGACGCCCGCCCGGATCCGGTCGATCGTCTCCACGCCGCGGACGGCGCCGATCCGGCACGGCGTGCACTTGCCGCAGGACTCCTCGGCGCAGAAGTGCATCGCGAACCGGGCCATCTTCGCCATGTCGACGCTGTCGTCGAACACGACGACGCCGCCGTGGCCGACCATCGCCTTGGCGGCCGCGAACGCCTCGTAGTCCATCGGCAGGTCGAAC
>Ga0209797_10000863_pt1 | contig 15167 bp, 9 predicted proteins | sample DOMMetBare3Fresh_2_FD_187472 | JGI IMG/M metagenome (GOLD analysis project Ga0209797, IMG submission 187472) | Wetland sediment microbial communities from St. Louis River estuary, USA, under dissolved organic matter induced mercury methylation -... | ecosystem: Environmental > Aquatic >... | reverse complement strand
CGAGGAAGCCCCGGCCCTTGGGTGCGGTCTCGTCGACGGCCCGGTCACCGGTGTCGCCGTAGTAGCCGATCGCCGACGCGGACACCAGCACCCGCGGCCGAGGGTCGAGGGCGGCCACCGCGCGGGCGATCGCGCCGGTGCCGAGGACCCGGCTCTCGCGGATCTCCCGCTTGTAGGCGTCGGTCCAGCGGTGGTCACCCACGCCGGCCCCGGCGAGGTGCACGACGGCGTCGACGCCGGCCAGCCGGTCGAGGTCGACGCTGCCCGCCCTCGGGTCCCAGGTGATCTCGTCGTCCGCACCGGCCGGACGACGGACCAGGCGCCGCACCTCGTGCCCGTCGCGGCGCAGGTCCTCGACGAGCGCCGAGCCGATGAGTCCGGAGGCGCCGGTGACCGCGACTGCCATGCTCGGGCTCACAGGCCGAGATCGGCCTCGAACGCCGCCTCTTCCAGCCGGGACTTCATCATCATGAGGAACCGAGCGGCGTCCGCGCCGTCGACGAGCCGGTGGTCGTAGGTCAGCGCGAGGTAGACCATCGACCGGATCGCGATGGAGTCGGCCCCCGTGTCGTCGGTGACGACCACCGGACGCTTGACAACGGCGCCGGTGCCGAGGATGGCGACCTGCGGCTGGTTGATGATCGGTGTGTCGAAGAGCGCGCCACGGCTGCCGGTGTTGGTGATCGTGAAGGTGCCGCCGGACAGCTCGTCCGGGGTGATCGCGTTGGTGCGGGTGCGCTCGGCCAGGTTGGCGATCTTGCGAGCCAGCCCGGCGAGCGACAGGTCGCCCGCGTCGCGGATCACCGGCACCAGCAGGCCCCGCTCGGTGTCGACCGCGATGCCCAGGTGCTCGGCCTCGTGGTAGGTCACCGTCCCGGCGGCGAGGTCGATGCTGGCGTTGAGGTTTGGGAACGCGCGCAGCCCGTCGACGGCCGCCTTGGCGAAGAACGGCAGGAACGAGAGCTTGACGCCCTCGCGACCCTCGAACTCGCCCTTGGCGCGCTGGCGCAGCGCGGCGATGCGCGACACGTCGACCTCGACGACCGTGGTCAGCTGGGCGGCCTGCTGCAGCGACTCCACCATCCGCTCGGCGATGATCCGGCGCAGTCGGGAGAGCTTCTCGGTGCGGCCGCGCAACGCGGCGGCGGCCGGCGACGGCGCGGCGGTCGCGGCTGCCAGCCGGGCGGGAGGACCGGCGGCTGTGGTGGTTGGCGCCGGGGTCGCGGCGGCGGACGCGGCGGCGCGCTGGGCCGCGGCGGCGTCCAGGACGTCCTGCTTGCGGATGCGTCCGCCGATCCCGGTGCCCGTGACGGCGGCCAGATCGACACCGTGCTGCCCGGCCAGCTTGCGCACCAGCGGGGTCACGTACGCGTCGGCGGAGTCGTCGGCTGCGGCGACCGCAGCGGTGGGTGAGGCGGGTGCCGGCTCGGGCGCCATGGCCGCGACGGGCGACGGCCCGGCGCTGAACGGTGACGCGGGGGCGGGGGCCGGTGCGGCCGCCGGTGCAGAGACCGCGGCTGGAGCGGCGGCTGGAGCTGCGGCTGGAGCGGCGCCGACAGAGCCGATGACCCCGAGCTCGGCACCGACCCCGACGGTCTGGTCCTCCCCGACCGAGATCGCGAGCAGCACGCCGGAGGCCGGCGCCGGGATCTCCGTGTCGACCTTGTCCGTGGAGATCTCGACCAGCGGCTCGTCGGCGGCCACCTGGTCGCCGACCTGCTTGAGCCAGCGGACGACCGTGCCTTCGGTGACGCTCTCGCCGAGGGCGGGGAGCAGCATGGACGTCTGGCCGGACGCCGTCGGCGCAGCCGGCCGGGCCACCGGCTCGGGTGCGGGCTCGGGTGCGGGCTCGGGTGCGGGCTCGGGTGCGGGCTCGGGCGCGGGCTCGGGCGCGGGCGCGGGGGGTTGCGGCTGCACCGGCGCCTGGACCTCGGGCGCGGGTGCCGCAGCGGCCGGCGCCTCGCCGGACTCGCCGATCACGGCGAGCTGGGCCCCGACCGGCACGGTGGCGTCCTCGGCGGCGATGATCTTGAGCAGCACGCCGGAGGCGGGAGCGGGGATCTCGGTGTCGACCTTGTCCGTGGACACCTCGAGCAGCGGCTCGTCGGCTCGCACCTGGTCGCCCTCCTGCTTGAGCCAGCGGGTGACCGTGCCCTCGGTCACGCTCTCGCCGAGCTGGGGCATCGTGACGCTGACCGGCATGGGGCCAACTCCTCCGTGGTTCTCGGCTGCTCGCGGGTGGGTGTCAGCCGTGAGTGTGCAGCGGCTTGCCGGCGAGGGCCAGGTGGGCCTCGCCGATGGCCTCCGACTGGGTCGGGTGCGCGTGGATCAAGGACGCGACGTCGTCGGCGTGCGCCTCCCAGTTGTAGATGAGCTGCGCCTCCGCGAGCAGCTCACCGACCCGGCTGCCGACCATGTGGACGCCCACGACCGGACCGTCGTGCAGCGCCACCAGCTTGACCGCGCCGGAGGTCTTCAGGATCTGGCTCTTGCCGTTGCCGGCCAGGTCGTAGACCAGCGTCTTGACCGCCTCCGTGCCGTACCGCTCGACCGCCTCCGGCTCGGTGAGGCCGACCGAGGCGACCTCGGGCTCGCAGTAGGCGATCCGAGGGACGCCCGCGTAGTCGATCGGCCGGGGCTGCAGCCCCGCGATGTGCTCGGCGACCAAGATGCCCTCGCCGAAGCCGACGTGGGCGAGCTGCAGCGTCGGGATGAGGTCCCCGACCGCGTAGACGCCGGGGACGTTGGTGCGGCAGTACTCGTCGACGGTGACGAAGCCGCGGTCCAGCGCTAGACCGGCCTCCTCGTAGCCCAGACCCTGGGAGACCGGGCCGCGGCCGACGGCGACGAGCAGGACGTCGGCGTCGAGGGTCTTGCCGTTCTCCAGCGAGACCCGCACGCCCGTGGCGGTGTGCTCGACGCCGCTGAACCGGGCGCCGAGCTCGTAGCCGATGCCGCGCCGGCGGAAGGCCCGCTCGAGCAGCTTCGACGACGACTCGTCCTCCATCGGCACCAGGTGCGACAGGGCCTCGACGATGGTCACCTCGGCGCCCATCGAGCGCCACACGCTGGCGAACTCGACACCGATCACGCCACCGCCGAGGACCACGACCGACCGGGGCACGTAGTCGAGCTGGACGGCGTGGTCGCTGGTGATGACTCGCCCGCCGTCGATCTCCAGGCCGGGGAGCGAGCGGGCGTAGGAGCCGGTGGCCAGGACCACGTGCCGGCCGGTGTAGTCGGTGTCCCCGACCCGGACCGTCGTGGGGGAGGTCAGCCGGCCTTCACCGTCGACGTAGGTGATCCCCCGGCTCTTCACCAGGCCCTGCAGGCCCTTGTGCGCCCGGGTGACGACGCCGTCCTTGTAGGCGTTGACGCCGGCCATGTCGACACCCTCGAACGTGCTGCGCACGCCGAACTTCTCACCGTCTCGCGCGGCGTCGGCGACCTCGGCAGCATGCAGCAGCGCCTTGGTGGGGATGCATCCGCGGTGCAGACAGGTGCCGCCGAGCTTGTCCTTCTCGACCAGGGCGACGGACAGGCCGAGCTCGGCGGCGCGGAACGCGCAGGCGTAGCCGCCGCTGCCGCCACCCAGGATGACGATGTCGTACGTGCTCCCGACGCCCTCGGTCACTGGTGCTCCTCGCTGCGGACGGACGGCCGCCGCCGGCCGGCGGTCGGCCTATCCTTCCATCCCGGAGCGCCGGACGGGCGATCCGGTCCGGGGCTGCCGTAGCGTGGGGAGAACCCGAGACGGAGGAGGGCGGCCGGTGGGCCTGTTCGATCGACTGCGCGGGCAGCGCCAGCGTCCGGGGACTCTTCGTCCGGCCGTGTCGGAGGACCGCCAGCATCTCGAGGAGTTCGTCCGCACCCGTACCGGGGTCGAGGCGTTCGTCGAGCCACGGACGACGGTGACCGAGACGACGGTGGTGCTGGTGGCCACCAGCGGGGAGTGGACCCGTCGCCGGGTGCCGTCGCCGAAGGTCGCCCACGAGTGGGCGAACGGGCTGGGGATCCCGTCCTACGACGCCGCGGTCGTCGGCTATCCCCAGCGGATGCGGGACTGGACGTCGCGCAAGGCCGCCGAGAACAAGGAGAGCAGAAGGCGCGACGCGGACCGGTAGGAGCCCGGCCCGCGTCGCGACTGGTCGAACCTAGTGCCGGCCTGACCGCCGCTCGGCGGACTTCCCGTGGCCGCGCGCCGCCTTCGCGCTCGCCTTGGCGTCGGCCTTGGCCGCCCGGTCGGCGTCGCTCAGCTCGTCACCGTCCGAGTCGTCGGCCGAGTCGTCGGCGTCGGCGTCGCCGGCCTCGTCGGCGTCCTCAGCGTCCTCGGCGTCGTCCTTGGCGGCCTTGCCGCAGTCGCTGCGCGCGGCTGCCGAGACGATGGCGCCCTTCTCGGGACCCGACTCGGTCTCGCGGGCCACCTGGGACACGTACGCGCCGTGGTTGCGCAGCCCCTCCGGGCAGGCCACCGCGGACGGGTCGGCCCCGACGGACGGCTCCTCGGAGGGGTCAGCCTTGGGCTGCTCGCTGGGGTCCACCGCGGGCGACTCGGTCGGCTCGGCGTTCGGGTCGTCGCTCGGGTCGACGCTGGGGTCGACGGACGGCGTCTCGCTGGGTGTCTCGCTGGGTGTCACCACCGACGGGTCGGTGTTCGGAGCCGGCGACACCGCACCGGAGGCGGCGGCCACCCCACCGCCGATCAACAGTGCCGCCAGCACAGCCGGCACCGCCTTGGCCTGCAGAGCCAGCAATGTCTTCACAGCCACGGTGGTTCCCCTCGGGTTCGGGTCGTGCGGGGTCCGCTGGGCCGCGGTCCCGTCTGCCCTGATGATCGACAACGACCCGCGGGAGTCTGGATCCTCCATCGGGGTGGTCGGGGCTAAGCGATGCCTAAGGTGCGGTTAGAACGGGCCCTCGGCGAGGGCTTCGGCCAGGGCGACCAGGGTGCGCACCGCGATCCCGGTGCCGCCGGAGGGCGTGTAGCCGTAGGGCTGCCCCTGGTTGTACGCAGGGCCGGCGATGTCGAGGTGAGCCCATCGCTGGCCCGGCTGGACGAACTCCTTGAGGAACACCCCCGCCGAGAGCATGCCGGCCTGCCGGGCGTTGTCGATGTTGGCGATGTCGGCGGTCTGGGAGTCCAGGCCCTTGCGCAGCTCGTCCGGCAGCGGCATCGGCCACATCGCCTCGCCGACCCGCGTGGCCAGGGCGTGGATGCGAGCGCGCACGTCGTCGTCGTTGCTCATGATCGCCGAGGTCCGCGCGCCCAGCGCGATCAGCTGGGCACCGGTGAGGGTGGCCACGTCGACGATCAGGTCCGGCTGCTCGGCTCCGGCCGCGGCCAGGGCGTCCGCCAGGATCAGCCGGCCCTCGGCGTCGGTGTTGAGCACCTCGACGGTGCGGCCACCGAAGATGGTGAGCACGTCGGAGGGTCGCTGGGCGCTCCCGGACGGCATGTTCTCGGCCATCGGGGCCCAGCCGGTGACATTGACGACCGGCTTGAGCCGCCCGACGGCGACCAGGGCGGCGATCACCGCCGCGGCCCCGCCCATGTCCGACTTCATCGCCTCCATGCCGGCGGCCGGCTTGATCGAGATGCCACCGGAGTCGAACGTGATGCCCTTGCCCACCAGCGCCAGGTGCCTGGTCGCCTTCGGGTGGCGGTAGGCCAGGCGCACCAGCCGCGGCGGGTTCGCCGAGCCCTGCCCGACCCCGACGATCCCGCCGTAGCCGCCGCGGCGCAGCGCCTTCTCGTCGAGCACCGTGACGTCGAGGCCGACCCGGCGGGCGGCGTCCGCGGCGGTGTCGGCGAACTGCTTCGGCGGCAGGTGCGAGGGCGGGGTGTTGACCAGGTCGCGGGTGAGCGCGACCGCCGCTGAGACGGTCTGCGCGTGCGTGAGCGCCGACCGGACGGGGCGCTCGCCGCCGTGCGCGGTCGCGACGACGAACGCCTTCGGCCCCGGCTTGGCCTGCTCGGCGGACGCCTGGCGGAACCGGTGGAACGTGTAGCCGCCCAGCAGGGCGCCCGTGGTCACGGCGTCCACCTCGGCGGGGGTCGCGGCGGGGAGGGCGAGCACCACCCGTGACCGACCGGCCAGCGTCCGGGCCGCGGCCCCGGCCGCCCGCCGCAGCGCCTCGTGCTCGTAGCGGGTGCGCCGTTCGCCAAGGCCGGTGGTCACCAGGGTCGCGGCGGCGATCCCGGGCGGCGCGGGCAGCACCCGCACCTCGTCGGCGGCACCGGTGGCGCCGACGGCCGACAGCGACGCGGCCAGCCGGGACAGCGCGCGCCTGGTCTGGGTGCTGGTGTCCGATCCGGCGACCAGGACCGGCCCCTTCGGCCCGCGGGCGACCCCGACGACCAGGGCGTCGGCGGTGATGCTCGCGGCGGGCTCGGCGGACAGGGTCACGGTGGCCACGGGTTGGGTCTCCTTCGTCGTCGGCGAGGACATGTCGGAGCCTAGTAGCGTGCCGCGGTATGGGTGATCTGCGGCGTTCGCCGTTGCACGACCGGCACCTCGCGCTGGGCGCGAAGGTGGCCGACTTCGGCGGCTGGGAGATGCCGATCGAGTACCCGGGCGGGGGCGTGCTGCGCGAGCACGCGGCCGTCCGCGAGGCGGTCGGGGTGTTCGACGTCTCGCACCTGGGCAAGGCCTCGGTGCGCGGCCCGGGCGCGGCCGGGTTCGTCAACGCCACCCTGACCAACGACCTCGCGCGGATCGAGCCGGGCAAGGCGCAGTACACGCTGTGCTGCGACGAGTCCGGCGGCGTCGTCGACGACCTCATCGCCTACCTGCGCGGGGACGACGACGTCTTCCTGGTGCCCAACGCGGCCAACACGGCGGAGGTGGTCCGGCGGATGGCCGTAGCTGCGCCGGACGGCGTCAGCGTCGTGAACCGCCACGACGAGTTCGGGGTGCTCGCCGTCCAGGGTCCACGCTCGGCCGAACTGCTGATGGCCCTGGGGCTGCCGACCGGGCAGCCATACATGTCGTTCGTCGACGCGCAGTGGCAGGGGGCGCCGGTCGTCGTGTGTCGCACCGGCTACACCGGAGAGCTCGGCTTCGAGCTGCTGCCACCGTGGGTGCACGCCCAGGCGCTGTGGGACGCCCTGCTCGCCGCGGGGGAGCCGCTTGGGCTGCTGCCGTGCGGGCTTGGAGCGCGAGACACCCTGCGCACCGAGATGGGCTACCCCCTGCACGGGCAGGACCTGTCGCTGGACATCAGCCCGGTGCAGGCCCGGGGCGGCTGGGCCGTCGGCTGGGACAAGCCGTCGTTCTGGGGCAGCGCGGCGCTGCGCGCCGAGAAGGCCGCCGGCGCCCGGCGGCTGCTGTGGGGGCTGCTCGCCCAGGACCGGGGGATCCCGCGTCCGCACATGACCGTGCAGTCCGCGGCCGGGGCCACGGTCGGCGAGGTCACCAGCGGGACGTTCTCCCCGACGCTGCGCCAGGGCATCGGCCTGGCCCTGCTCGACCGCACGGTGGCCGACGGCGACCTGGTCACCGTCGACGTCCGGGGCCGGTCGTCGTCGATGCGGGTCGTCCGCCCGCCGTTCGTCACGCCGTCGACCGGCTGACCGACGCACCGTGACCGTCCGCACCTTGACCGCCCCGCCGGGGCGAGGGACGGTGGGAGGACCGAGCACCCGACGCGGAGGAGGACTCCATGCGAGTCGACGAGCTGTTGAGCACGGCCCGGGACGCCATCGAGGTCAAGCGGGTGTTCGCCGAGCCGTACGAGAAGGACGGCGTCACGGTGCTCGCGGCGGCCGCCGTCCGGGGCGGCGGCGGGGGCGGCAGCGGGAACGCCCAGGACGGCCAGGAGGGCGAGGGCGCCGGGTTCGGCATGACCGGCCGGCCCGCGGGCGCCTACGTCATCAAGAACGGGGACGCCACCTGGCGCCCCGCGGTGGATGTCAACCGGCTGATGCTGACCTGGACCGTCGGCGCCGTGGCCATCGTGTTCCTGCTCTCCCGCACCCGGATCAAGCTGGCCCGGCTGAAGGCTGCCGGCTGACCCGTCGCAGTCCTCGGGCGGCCAGGACCCGGGTGGCCACCGCCGCGAGGAGCACCAGCGGGATGTCGACGAGGACGAACCCCCAGGTGAGCCGGAACTCCCCGGTGACCACCGTGGCCAGGACCCCGAGCGGGGCGCCGACGAGCGCGAGCAACGCGCCGCGGGTGACGCGGCCGAGACGACGCAGCGGGCGCACCGAGGCGAGCAGGCCGAGCAGGCCGCCCAGGGCGAGGGGCAGGACTTCGTTCATCGGGGCACCGTCCTTCGTGAGGTCACCCAGCGTGTCCTCGTCGTCGCTGACGTGCAAGACCCTTGCCACGGGTCGTGGCCCGGGTGTTGGCTCACCCCCCAAGGGGGACGTCCGGGGGGGCTGACCGCGACAAGGGGCAGCCGTGGCCGAGGCCGGAAGTCGTCGGGCCGAGCTGGCTGCCGCGGCCGCCGACTTCCGGGGGGCCCTCGCCCGGCTCGACGCCGAGCTCGCCGGCCTCGACGCTGCCGACCGGTCAGGGAGCCGGTCCCGCACCCGTCCGCCGCACGTCGGACCCGATGCCGGACTGGCCGCCAGCGCCGTCGGCGACTCGTGCCGGGCCCTGCTGCAGGTCATCCGCAAGCGCTGCCCGGATCTGTTCCCCAAGCAGGACCTCGACCCCGGCGGGGTCGGTGAGCCGATCCCGCTGCCCGCGAGGCAGGCCACCGAGCTGCTGGCCACTGGGCTTCGGCAGGCCGTCGCCACCGCGGCGACCGGCCGGGTCCCGCCACCGGACACCGACCTGCCCGAGGCCGTGCTGTGGCAGGAGGGGGCCGACGCGCTGCTCGTGCTGGTCGGTCGCTGTCAGGTCGAGCTGGGCGAGGGCGAGGTGGCGGTCACGATCCCGGTCCGCTGCGACCAGCTGCCCGACTTCTTCGGCCAGGTCCGGGTGCTGTTCGCGGTCGGCTCGGCCGCCCGGCCGACCGGCCTGCTCGCGGCGACCAGCAGCAAGCCCGAGGGACCGCCGATCGTCGTGCAGCGCTGGGGCGAGGCGCTCACCGCCCTGGCCTGGCAGGCGCTGCTCGACGTGACCCGCGGGGTCGCCGTGCACGCCGGGCGGGACGCCGATGGCGCCGGGCTGGTGCCGGTCGCCCTGGTCGCGTCGCCGGACGGGCTCGTCGTGCTGCCCCAAGCCCGGCACCCGATCGACCGGGTGGTGACCGGATGAGCCTCGACCTCGGCGAGCTCGGCGGGCTGGCGTCGGCGATCGGCCTGGTGGACAGCAACGGCGACCTGGTCACCGACTGGTTCCAGTCTCCGGGCGACTACCTCACCTCCGTGCTGCGGGACACCCACCAGCGCGAGTCCCTGGTCGCCTTCGTCGACGACGTGCTCGGCGGTGAGGAGGCGTCCACCGACGCCGCCGGCCGGCAGTGGCTCCCGCTGGTCACGGTCGAGGGTGGCGCGTTCTCGGCGTACGCCGTCCTCGAGGCGGACGGAAGCCGGGTCACCACCGGTGTCGGCGCGCGGGTGCGGGTCACCACCGCGTCGGGTGTCGGCTGCACGGTCGACGCGCACCTGCCGCTGTTCGCCCAGCCGATCGCGGGCGGCGACGTCCAGGTCGTGCCCGGCACCGACGGCTCGTTCATCGACCTGGCCCTGGGGCTCACCTTCCCCGCGGGCACCGAGACCGCCGACGTGGCCCTGGCCGGTGTCTCGCTGGACGTCGGCATCCCCACCTGGCCGACCGGCCAGCCCCGGTTCGGCCTGGTGCTGCAGGGGCTGCGGCTGCCCGGGACCACGAGCGCGTCCGACGTCGCCGTGCAGGCCGACCGGCTCGACGAGCTGGACGACGCCCTCGTCGGCCTGGTCCTGGGGCTGCTGCGCGCGCAGGCCGCCGGGCTGGCGCCGAGTGAGCCGTTGCGCGGGCTGGCCTCGCTGCTCGGGCTGGCCCCCGACGCCGTCCCGGACTTCCCGTTGGAGGACCTGGTCGCGCGGGGCGCGGTCGCCCTGGTCGACTGGCTCTCGGCGGTGCTGGGCGACGACACGGTGCGCCCGGTCTGGCTGGGCGGGCTGGCCACCCTGGTCGAGGGCACGGTGCAGGGCAGCGGGGCCGGCGCGCACGTCGCGGTCGACCTCTCGCCGGCGACGCTGCGGATCTCCGTGGCGTCCACCCCGGGCACCACTGGCCGGCCCCGGGTGACGCCGACGCTCGCGCTGGACGTCGCCGGCACCGGCGGGGTCACCCTGGCCCTCGAGGTCGACCCGGTCAGCATCGACCTCGGCTCCGGCGCCGCGGTCGCCGTCCCACGGCTGTCGCTGACCGCGCGGGTCACCGGCACCGGCGGCGACCCGCTGATCACGCCCACCGGCTCCGGGCTGGCCCGGGTCGGGCTGGCCGAGCTGCGCGCGGGCTTCGCCCTCGACCCGGACCGGCGCCCGGTGCTGGTCGTCGAGGCCCGCGAGGCCGACGTCGGCGCCACCCACTTCGCGGTGCTCGACCTCACCTCACCGGAGGCGCTGGCCGGGGCCGCCGGCCAGGTCGTCGCGGACGCCGCAGGCTCCCTGCTCGACGGCCTGGGCGCGGTCGGCGACGCCATCGCGACGGTGCTCGGCATCCCGGTCCCGGGTGGGCCCGCGCTGCCCACCGTCGACCCGGCCCGGCTGCTCACCGACCCGATCGGGGCGGTCGCCGATCGCTGGCGGGCGCTGCTCGCCGGCCCGGCCGGGAACGTGCGCACCGTGCTCGAGGCGGCCCGCGACCTCGTCGCGGACACGGCCGCGCAGGCGCTGCCGGTGACCGGCACCGGCCAGCCGGACACCCCTTGGCGGGTGCCGTTGGTCGACGGTCTCGCGCTGACCGCCCGGCACGTCGACGGCGTGCTGTCGGTCGGGCTGGCGGCCGACCTGACCGAGGACGACCTGGCCGGGTCCGGCCTCGCCGCGGGGATCGCCGTCGAGGCGGTGCTGGTCGAGCTGGGGCTCGGGGCCGACGGCGCGCCACGGCACGCCGCGTTCCTGCCGGCAGCGCACGGCCTGCTGCGCTTCACCGCGACCGGCGGCGGGTCGCTCACCCTCGGCTCCGCGCCCACCGAGGTCAGCGCCGACGAGCTCGGGCTCGGGCTGGACTGGTCGGCTGGCACCGGCCTGGCCCTGCGCCCCATCGCCACCGGCGCCCGGCTGGCGCTCGGCGGCGGCAGCATCGACCTCCCGATCCCGGTCGTCGGCCCCGACGGCGCGCTCACCCTCGACGACGCCGGCTGGGCCGCCCTGGAGGCCCTCGTGGGGGCGGCGGCCGAGGCGGCCGCGCTGGCGGCCGGCACGACGTGGGTGGCCGACGCCGTGCGGCTGCTCGGCTGGAGCCCGCTCGGGGCGGGCGGCGGGCCGGGGTCGGCGTCGGCCGGGCCGCGGCTGTCGCTGGCGGACCTGGTCGCCGACCCGGCCGTCGCGCTGGCCGCCTATGTCAGCGCGCTGCTCGACGTCGGCTCCGGCTCGCTCACCGTCGCGCAGGTGCTGGACGGGCTGGCGCTGCTGCTGGGCCCGGCGACCGGCCGCTACGGGGGAGGCAGCCCGCGGGACCCGTGGCGGCTGCCGCTGCTCGGCAGCGTGCTCGACGCCGCCGCCGACGCGGTGCCCTCGCTGATCGCCGCGCTGGGCCCGGACGGCCCGGAGCCGCAGTCGTCGCTGCGCGGCTCGCCGCTGTACGGCTGGCAGCCCGGTGACCCGGCGCTGCCGACCGAGACCCTGGTGACCGCGCTGGTCGCGGAGTCGGCGGTCGACGACGTGCTGGCCGACCTGGTCGCCGGACGCGGCGACGTCGTGGCCGGCCTGGAGGAGCTGGTCGTCCGCTGGTCCGGCACCGACGGCCTGGTCGCCCTCCCCGACGGTGTGGTGCCCGCCGGGGTCACCGCTCACCGGCTCAGCGACATCACTCACACGACGCCGCTGGACGGTCTGGACCTCGCCTCGGTCGTCGGGGCGGTGCCGGCGACGGTGGTCTTCGTCGCGGTCGACCCCACGGTCCTGCCGACCGGGGTGCCGGCCGACCACGCCGTCGACCTCACCGGCGAGGGTCTGCCGGCGGAGGCGTTCACGGTCACCCTGCCGGCCGACCCGACCGGCCGGTGGTCGGTCCGGCTCGGCACCCGCGCCCGGTGCCGCCCGAGCGGCGGCGGGGGCTCGGATCCCGACGGCGTCCTCGGCCAGGCCGGGCGGCTGGCCCGGGTGTTGCAGGCGGTCGCCGGGGCCGGGCCGGCCCTGGTCGTCGCCCACGGCGGGGCGGGTCACCCGGCGGTCCGGGCGGCGGCCGGGCTGGCCGGCCTTACCGTGCTGACCGTCGGCACGCCGTGGTCGACGGTGTCGGTCGACACCCTCGACCGGCTGCCCGGGGCGGAGGCGCTGCGGTTGCTGGCCGCGCTGCTGCCGCCGGTCGACGCCGACGAGCCGGACGACGAGGACCTGGCCGCCGCCCGGCAGGTGCTGACCACCTGGCAGGCGCTCGACGAGCTCGGCGACCCGCTGGCCGAGCTGCGCCCGCCGCTGACCCCCACCCCGACGGCCGGGGTGACCGTGCACGCCGCGGTCGGGTCGCTCGGCGAGGGTGCGGTGCGGCGGGCGGTGACCGCAGCCGTCGTCACCGGGCTGGTCCGCCGGGCGTGGCAGCGCGCGGACAGCCCCATCGGCTCGCCCGAGCTGACCCGCTGGGGGGTGCGCTGGCCGGTGCTCGCGCCCACCGTGCGGGCCGGGCTGTCCGTCGGGCTGACCGTCGACCTGGACCTCGCCGGTACCGCCGACCGCGACCCCGGGGATACCGGCCCGGCGGTGGTGATCCGCTTCGCCCTGGCCGGCTCCGCCGGTTGGCTGCTCGGCGGGCCCGACCCCGGCCGCGCCCCCGGGATCGCGCGACCGCTCGGCCTGCGCCGGCTGACCGCCCGCGTGGTCCTGCCGCTGGGCGGCGGCCCGGCCACCGCCCGGCTGGACCTGCACGACGCCGCTGCACTCGGCGTCCGGCGGGCCCGCTGGACCGTCGCGGCCGGTCCGGCGGCTCCCGCTGACGCCACCCCCGCGCTGCCCGAGGTGCGCGCACTGCTCGGCGGGGTGGTCGCCCGGCTCACCGCGGCGGCCACCGGCGAGCCGCTGCTGACCGGGCTGCTCGACGGGCTGCGGGCCACCGGCCTGGTCGGCGTGGACGGCGGGCTGGACGCCGTGACGCTGGACCGGCTGCTGCTGGACACCGCCGGCGTCGCCGCGACGATCCGCTCGGACCCCGCGCGCCGAGCCGCGCTGGCCGCGGCGCTGCGCGCGCTGGCCGGCGACCCCCGCGCCGCCGGCGTCGCCCTGGACTCCGCGGCCTGGACGCTCACCGCCGGGACGACGACGGTGGCCGCCACCGTCGACCTGGCCAGCCGGGCGGTGGCCGTCCAGGCCGACGGCACCGGCCTGGTCGGCTGGTCGGTGACCGGGACGCTGGCTGCCGGCACGCCCCGGCTGGCCCTGCGGCTCGGCCCGTCGCTGCCCGACCCGATGACCCCGGCCGCCGCCGACCCGTTGGCCACCCCCGCGGTCGCGCTGCACCTGACCGTCGAGCCGGTCGCCGCGCACCTGCGAGTCGCCCGGCCGGGCCGGGTCGACGACCTGCCGCTGTGGCCCGCCCCGGACGCCGCCGCGCTCGGCCGGGCGCTGGCCGACGTGGCCCCGGCCGCTCTCGCCCGGACCGTGCTCGACGTGCTGCGGCAGGCGCTGGCCGACGCCGCCCCCGTCGCCGGTGACGCGCTGGACGCCCTGCTCGACGCGCTCGGTCTGCTCGCCCCGGCGCGGCCGGTCGACCCGTCGGCGGATCCGACGGAGGCCCCGCCCCGGCCGCTGCGGCTGCCGGTCGGGCTGCTCGCCGACCCGGCCGCCTGGCTGGCCGCGCTGCCGGCCGCGCGCGGCCCGGCCGGTCTCGGTGCCGTCGTCCCGGGCCTGCTCGACGCGCTGCGCGGGCTGCTGGGCGCCGCCGGCGACCCCGGGCAGCTGACCGTCGTCGACGGCGTCACGGTCACCGCGTCCGCGGCCGGCGGCGTCCTGCGGCTGGGCGTCGACGTCGACGGCTCCGCGTTCGCCGGCGCGGCCGACCCGGACCGGCTGGTCCTCGGCGGACACGTCGGCCTGGCCGTGACCGGGTCCGGCGTGCGGCCGGACCTGTCGGTCACCGGCGGGGTCGACGGCGTCGGCGGTGTCCGGCTGGGCGTCGCCGCGGACTCCCTCGGTGCCGTCGGGGTGCGGCTCGCGCTGCAGCCGGACGGCGGGGTGGAGATCCCGCTGCTCCCGGCCGGCCCGGGGCTCGGCGGGGCGGTCGGGTCGGCCGCCGTCGCCGCCGGGGTGCGCGCCCTGCCGCACCTGCTCGACGCGATCGCCGCGAACGACCCGCCAGGGGTGACCGCGCCGACCACCCCCGAGCAGGTCGCCGGCCGGCTGGTCGCCCGGCTCGGCGACGCCTTGGACCTGCGCACCGGCGCCGGGCCGCGCGCGTTCAGCTCGACCGCGCTGGCCGCGTTCGGCACCGACCCGGCCGGCGCGCTGGCGGCCAGGGCGGCGGCCCTGGCGGTCGCCGGGCTGGAGCCGCTGCTGCAGGCCGTCGGCCCGCTGCTCGGTGCCCCCGCCACCCGCGCGGTCACGGCCGCGGGTGGCGCGCTGGTGGTCACCGTTGGCCCGGTCGAGGTGCGCTGGACACCGGGCACCGCCCGGGTGGGTGCGACGGTCACCGCCACCGGGCTGCCAGGGGTGAAGTCGCTCACCGCGGCCGTGGACGTCGACGCGACCGGGCTGGTGTCCCTGGACGTCGCGCTGGGCCCGGCCGAGCTGGACGCCGACGTCGTCGTGCTGCGCCCGTTCGCCCGGGTGCGGGCGGGCAGCGCGCCGCTCGGCGGCCGGGCGGTGGAGGTCGGCCTCGGGGTCGGGACCGACCGGCTCCTGGTGGCCCGGTGGAGCCTGGCCCCGGCGGCGTTCGCCCTGGTCGCCCGGGTCGGCGGGTCGAGCCCGACCGAGTCGACGGCGCCCGAGCAGGTGGCGCTGGCGGTGGTGGCGGCCGTCCTGGACCTGGCCGGTGCCTTCGTGCTCGCCGTTCCCGAGGTGAGCACCGCGCTCGACCAGCCGCTGCTCGGCGTCACGGGCCGTGGGCTGCTCACCGGCGTGCTGCTCGACGACG
>Ga0209797_10000860_pt1 | contig 15191 bp, 14 predicted proteins | sample DOMMetBare3Fresh_2_FD_187472 | JGI IMG/M metagenome (GOLD analysis project Ga0209797, IMG submission 187472) | Wetland sediment microbial communities from St. Louis River estuary, USA, under dissolved organic matter induced mercury methylation -... | ecosystem: Environmental > Aquatic >... | reverse complement strand
CCTGGTGTCCGGCCGGCTCGATCTCCGGCTGCGCTACGTCGCGAAGCGAGAGCTCGTCTGGGACCCGTGCGTGGACCTCGCCGGCCACTGGCTCCCCAACGCGTTCGTGGCGCGCGGCTCGGCCGACACGCCCGGCGACGTCGCGCGCGTCCAGGCGCTCCTCGAGGGGCTCGGCCCCGGGGACGGCATCTTCCTGATGCCCGAGGGCACCCGCTTCGCGCCGGAGCGCCGGGAACGGGTCCTGGCCTCCTTCGAGGCGGAGGGGCCGAGCGAGCTCACGGAGCGCGCGCGCAGGCTCCGCCACCTCCTGCCGCCCCGGTTCGGGGGCATCCTGGGCCTCTTCGACGGGAACCCCGGCGCCGACGTCGTGGTCATGGCCCACACCGGGTTCGAGGGAGTCCGGCGCCTCTCCGACGTGTGGAACGGCGTCCTGGTCGGCCGCACGATCCGGGTGTCATTCTGGCGTCGTCCGTGGGCGAGCGTCCCCACGAGCCAGGAGGGCAGGCGCGGGTGGCTCCTCGACGAGTGGGATCGGCTCGATGCATGGCTGGGGCGCCACCGCGAGCCGGCGCGCGGCCGGACGCACGGAACTTGAGGGTGGCGGCCGGGGCGGCCGCCGGCTTAAGCTCGGGGCGCGAACGAACGGAAGCGAGGAGGACACCCGAGATGCCGGTCTCCAAGAAGCGCAAGAAGGAAGGGAAGAGGGTGAAGCGCAGCGCCCCTGCGGCCGCGCCGCACGAGGGCGAGGGCCACCCGCCCACCGAGGCGCCGAACCCCGTGCAGCAGCGGATGGGCAAGCCCTCGAACCCCTTCCTGACGCACCAGCCGAATCGCCCCATGGGGTCCCAGCGCGGCCGCTAGGCGCGCCGTGATCGATCCCCACCCCGCCCACCGCGAGGTCGTCGCCAACGACCTCCGCCACCACGTCCTCGAGTGGGACGGCGGAGGGCGGACGACGGTCCTCTGCCTCCACGGCTTCCTCGACCTCGCCTGGGGGTTCGCCCCCATCGCGCCCGCGCTGGCCGGGGCCGGCTACCACGTCGTCGCCCCCGACCTCCGCGGCCACGGCGACAGCGACCGAGTCGGCGCCGGGGGCTACTACTACTTCATGGACTACCTCCTCGACGTCGCCGACCTCGTGGACCTCCTGGCGCGAGACCGGCTCGCGATCGTGGGCCACTCCATGGGCGGATCGATCGCCGCACTCTATGCCGGGGCCTTCCCCGACCGGCCGGACCGGGTGGTGGTGATGGAGGGCATCCGCGTGGAGGAGCGGCCCGGGGAGAGCCTGCCCCGGCGCGCGGCCGAGTGGGTCCATGCGGTCCGCAAGGCCCGGCTGCGCGGCCCCCGCACGCTCCCCACCATCGAGGCCTGCGCCGAGCGGCTGCGCCAGTTCGACCCGCGCTGCCCCCCGGACCTGGCGCTGTTCCTCGCCGAGCGCGGCACCGTCCCGGTTCCGGGCGGCCGGGCCTACAAGCACGATCCGGTGCACGTGACGCGCGGCCCGTACCCGTTCCGGCTCGAGCAGTGGAAGGCGTACTGGTCGGCGGTCCGCTGCCCGGCGCTCTTCGTCGAGGCCGACCGCAGCGAGCAGCCCGCGCCGCCGGACATGGACGAGCGGATCGCCTGCTTCCGGGACGCGCGCCGCGCCGTCGTCGCGGAGGCGGGCCACATGATGATCCGGCACCAGCCGGAGGCGGTGGCGCGCCTGCTCCTCGACTTCCTGCGGGCGGCCTGAGCCGCCGCCAGTCACCTCCGCCGGCCTCGCTTCGACCTCGCCCGGAAGGCGTCGAGCCGCTCGTCCAGGACCGGCAGGAGCGCCTGGTAGCTCGCCCAGGAATCCGGCACCTCGAAGAGGCTCCGGCGGCCGGCGCCCAGGGCCGCCTCGTAGTCCGCGAGGAACTGCCCGGAGGCGAGGTCGTAGTACGCCTCGGTGAAGGCCCGCCCCTCGGCCGAGAGCATCTCGCTGGTGAGGGCGCGGCCGGCGAGGGCGTAGAGGCGGGGGCCGGTGATCTGGCGGCCGCGGAACGCCTCGAGCTCGACCTGGAATTCCCGCTCCAGGTCGTCGGAGAGGAGGCGGCGCTCGGCGAGCCAGCCCAGGTACAGGCCGGCGTGCACGCAGGCCTGCTCCTCGGGGAGGCCGCGCGGCCAGTCGCTCGCGAGCTGCCACGTTGCCTCGTCGTAGACGCGGATCTTCCCGGCCACGGTCACGCTCCGAGGCCGCCCCGGCCGCTCACCGGGACTCGAGGCGGCTGCGCCGCCGGCCTTTACTTTCCGCCCTCGGACCATTAAATCCTCGATCGTCCCGCTCCACAAATGGAACAGGGTCCCGGCGGCAAATGGATGCCGCCGGAATACGAAAGCAGAGTAGAGTCGAATGGCAACTGGTACCGTGAAGTGGTTCAACGATGCGAAGGGCTTTGGCTTCATCAAGCAGGATGACGGTGGCGAGGACGTGTTCTGCCACCACACCGCCATCGTGTCCGAAGGCTTCCGCAGCCTGGCCGAGGGTCAGAAGGTGGAGTTCGAGGTGAAGAAGGGGCCGAAGGGCCTGCAGGCCGCGAACGTCCGCGCAGTCTGAAGCAAAGCCGCCCCCCGAGGCGCAGGAAGAGCCCGGCCCCTGGCCGGGCTTTTTCGTACCCGGCCGGCGCGCCGCCAGGGACGCTGCCGGGACCTCGTGTCCGGCGTTCGCCGCGACCGTGGCGGAGCGGACACAAGGAACGCCGGCGCTCGGAAACGCGGGGGAATCGCCGGCGGCACGGCGGTTGCTCCGAGGCGATCCAGGGGAGGTTTGAAGCCATGCGATCGCCGTCCTCGCCGCTCTTCCAGCCCTCATCGACCCTCGCGTCGCTGCTCGCCGGGGCCCTCTTGCTCGCCGGCTGCGGCCGGGCCGCGGCCCGGGACGCGGCGCCGCCGGGCGCCCCGCCGGCCGGCTCCGGAGGGGCGGCCGGCGACGACCGCGTGCCGGTGAACGTCGGCCCTCGCCTCTCCACGCTCCTCGAGGCCGCCCGCGGGCGGGCGACCGTGGAAGCGCGGCCTTCGCTCCCCGCCCCTCGCGGCGGCTCGCAGGCGGGCTCCTCCGGACCGGGCGCGAGCCCCCCTCCGGGCCTGTCGGCCCGGACCGGAGACGGCGGGACGGTGGTCGAGTTCCCGCTCGCCCACACCCGAGTCTACGCGCAGGTCTCGGGCAACGTGGCCCGCGTCGAGGTGACCCAGCTCTACCGGAACCCCACCGGCTCCCGGCTCGAGGCGGTCTACGCCTTCCCCCTGCCCGCCAACGCCGCCGTCACCGACATGTCCTTCCGCATCGGGAGGCGGATCGTCCTCTCCGAGGTGCGCCGCCGCGAGGAGGCGAGGAAGGACTACGAGGCGGCGAAGCGCGAGGGGAAGACCGCCGCCCTCACCGAGCAGGAGCGGCCCAACCTCTTCACCCAGTCGGTGGCCAACATCCCGCCGGGCGAGACCGTGGCGGTGCTGCTGCGCTACGTCCACGAGGTCCCCTTCGACGACGGCCGCTACACCTTCGTCTTCCCCACGACCATTGGCCCCCGCTACGTCCCCGGGACGCCCTCCGGTCCAGCGGGTGACGGCTGGTCGCCCGACACCGACCGCGTCCACGACGCCTCGCGCATCACACCGCCGGTCCTGCCGCCCGGCCTGCGCCCCGCGGCCGACGTGGACGTCATGGTGCGCCTCGCGCCCGGCCCCGCCTTCGCCGACGTGGCGGCGAGGAGCCACCGCGTCGTCACCGGCCTCGACGGCGACGGCGGCAGGCTCGTCGGGCTCGCCGAGGACGATCGCGTCCCGAACAAGGACTTCGTCCTCTCCTGGCGGCCGGCCTCGCCCGAGCCCGAGGCTCGCCTCCTCGTCCAGCGCGAGAAGGGCGAGGACTGGCTCATGCTCTTCGTCCAGCCCCCGGTGGACGTGGAACCTTCGATGGTGCGGCCGAAGGAGGTCGTCTTCCTGCTCGACAAGTCGGGCTCGATGATGGGGGCGCCCATCGAGACCGCCAAGGCCGTCATCGCGAAGGCCCTGCACGCGCTCGGCCCGGACGACACCTTCCAGCTCGTCGCCTTCGCGAGCGGCACCGAGGCCATGAGCGCCCGGCCGCTGCCCTCCTCGCCGGAGAACGTCGCCGCCGCCGAGCGCTGGCTCCACTCCCTCTCCGGCTCCGGCGGGACCGAGATGCTCTCCGGCATCCTCGCCGCCCTGCGCCCCTCCGCCGACCCGCGGCGGCTGCGCATGGTGGTCTTCTGCACCGACGGCTTCATCGGCAACGAGGTGGAGATCGTCCGGGCGGTGGAGCGGACCCGCGGCGAGGCCCGCGTCTTCGGCTTCGGCATCGGCTCGTCGGTGAACCGGTTCCTCGTCGAGGGCGTGGCCCGGGCCGGCCGCGGCGCCGCCGAGATCGTGAACGTGCGGGAGCCTCCCGACGAGGCGGTGGCCCGCCTCTTCAAGCGGCTCGACCGGCCGGTGCTCACCGACCTCTCGCTGCGCTTCGAGGGGGGCTCGGCTCGCGACCTGGAGCCCGAGCAGCTGCCCGACCTCTTCGCCGGCCAGCCCCTGGTGGTCGTCGGCCGCGCCGGCCCCACGGCGCCGGCCCAGGCCGTGCTCGACGGGCGGCTCGGCTCGCGCCCCTGGCGGCGCCGCCTCGCGGTCGAGCCCGCCCCGGCCGCCCCCGAGGTCGCGGTGCTCGGGACCCTGTGGGCCCGACGCCGCATCGACGGCCTCGAGAACGTCCCGCCCCGCGGCGCCGACCCGCGCGCCGCCGTCGAGGAGGTGGTCTCCCTCGCCCTCCGCTTCAAGCTCGTCACCCACTACACCTCCTTCGTGGCCGTGGAGCGGGAGCTGCTCCTCGACCCCGGCCTGCCTCTCGCACGCATCCTCGTGCCCAACGAGCTGCCCGAGGGCGTCGCCTACGAGGGCATCTTCGGCCCGGCCGCCGAGGTGAAGGTGGCCCCGGGCCGCGTGAAGCCCGGCGACCCCGAGATCCGCGTGGCCGGGTCTCCCACCCTGCGGGCGGTGCGCGTCGCCCTCCCCTTCGAGCCCGCGCCGCGCGACGCCCTGCTGGACCCGGCGAGCGGCGACTTCGTCCTGCGCTTCCTCGTCCCGTCTGGGCTCCCCGACGGCAGCTACCAGGCCCGCCTGACGCTCGTCCACGCCGGCGACCGCATCGAGGAGCGCACCGCCCCCATCCGCGTGGACACGACGCCGGCGGCGGTGGCCGTGCTCTCCTCGCCCGCCTCCGCCCTGCCCGGCGGGCGCATCGCGCTCGCGATGAAGCCCGCCCTTCCGCTCGCCCGCGCCGCCGGCGCTGCCGCCGGTCCCGGAAGCGCCGGCGACGCCCTGAAGGCGGCCATGGAGGTGAAGGAGATCCTGGTGCGCGCGCCGTGGGGCGAGATCGCGCGGGCCCGGATGGAGGGGCCGCTCGGGACCTGGACCGCCGAGCTCCGGGTGCCCGAGGGCTTCCGGCCCGGGCCGGCCCGTCTCGAGATCGTGGCCTCCGACGCCGCCGGAAACGTGAGTCGGAGATACCTCCTCGTCGCCGTGGGCGACGCGCCCGCGGCGCCGGGAGCGATCGCCGCCACGCTCGCGGCCGCAGCGCTCGGCGGCCTGGGCCTGGCGCTGCACCGGCGCGCGCGCCGGCGTCCGGTTCCAGCCGCCTGACCGCCGCCGCCGGCCCGGTCTCGCGAGGGGCGCCCGTCCGGGCGCCCTTTCGCTTGCGGCGGGCGCCGCCGAGACGCGCCCGGCGTGGCTGGCCGGACACGGGAAGCGCGAAACGGCCCGCACGGCGCGCCCGCGGCGCCGGGCACGGTGGTTGCTTCACCCGTGGAGAACAGGAGGTCCACACATGCTGCGCTCGTCGTCCCGCCTCGTCATCGCCTTCTCGCTCGCCGCCGGCGTCCTCGCCGCCGCGCTCCTCTCCACCCTCGGCGGCGGCGGAGGAGAGGGCGCCGCCCTCGCCTCGCCGCCCGACGCCGGCTCGGCCGCGCCGCCCGTCGAGGTCCGTCCGTCGCGGGTGAAGCCCGGCGACCCCGAGATCCGCGTGCCGGCCGAGCCGTCGCTCGCCTCGGTGCGGGTCGAGCTGCCCTTCGAGTCCGGCCCCCGTGAGGCCGTCCTCGATCCGGAGAGCCGGAGCTTCGTCCTGCGCTTCCTCGTCCCTCCCGGCTGGCCCGACGGTGCCTACCGGGCCCGTGTCCTGCTCGCGTACCAGGACGGGCGCACCGGCGAGCGGACCGCCTCGATCCGCGTGGACACCCAGCCCGCCGCCGTGGCGGTGCTCTCGGCGACCGGGGCGGCCCGCCCGGGCGACCCCCTCGTCGTCCGGATGAAGCCGGCCGTGCCGTTCCAGGCGCTGGCGCGGGCCGTGGGCGCGCCCGGCGGGGCGGCGAGCGCCGCGCGGTCGGCCATGGAGGTGAAGGAGATCCTGGTGCGCGCCCCCTGGGGCGAGGTCGCCCGGGCGAGGATGGAGGGGCCGATCGGCGCCTGGGAGGCCGAGCTGCACGTGCCCCGCTGGTCGCGCGCCGGAGCGGCTCGCCTCGAGATCGTCGCCTCCGACGCCGCCGGCAACGCGAGCCGCCGCAGCTACGACGTGACCCTGGGAGCCCCCCTGCTCTCCGGCTGGACCGTCGCCGCCGGCGCCGGGCTCCTCGCCGGCCTGCTCGCCGGGATGGCGGTGGCGCTCCAGCGGCGCCCCCTCGCGCCGCTGGCTCCCGTCCCGGTTCGCCCCTCGTAGAGGCCGCCATGCGCCCGCTCCTCGCCGCCGCCGCAGGCCTCCTCGCCCTCGCCGCCGCCCTCGGCGCTGCGCTGTGGAGCGCGGGCGATCGGGCCCGGCACCTCGCCGTCCCCGTGCTCCGCGACCCCTCGGCCCCGCGGGGCGCCCCGTCCGCGCTCGAGGAGCTGGCGCCGTGCCGCGCCCGGGAGCGGGTGCGCGTCGGCTCGCGCGTCACCGCCATCCTCCCCGCCTCGGACGGAGCGCTCTGGATCGGGACCTTCGACGCCGGACTCCACCGTGCCGGACGGGCGGGGACGCCGCGCGAGGTGGGGGGCGCGCTCGGCCGCGAGCGTTTCGCCAACGACCTCGCCGAGCAGGAGGAGCGCGTCTTCGCGGCGACCCAGGGAGGCCTCGTCGTCCTCTCGCTCGACGGCCGCCGGACGAACCTGCTCGTCCCGGGGACCGCGGTGACCGCGCTCGCCCGGATGGGCGGCCGCCTCTACGCCGGCACGGCCCGGGGGCTGCTACGGGTGACGCCGGACGGAGCCGAGCCGCTTCCGGTGCAGGGCCCGGAGGGGCGGCCCATCCGAGTGTCGGCGCTGGCGGCGAGCGGATCGCTCCTCTGGATGGGCACGGCCGACGGCGCCTTCTCGGTGCCCGTCGCCGACGTCGAGAGCGGCGGGCCCGCCATCGCACGCTGGCAGCCGCTCGTCTTCGGCGAACCCCCGGCCGAGACCGACGTCGTCACGGCCCTCGTCCCGTTCGGCGACGGGGTCCTCGCCGGCACCGACGACGGGGGCCTGGTGCGGCTCTCGCCGGACGGGGGCGTGTCGGCGGTGCGCTTCGCCGACCCTCGCGCCAACGAGGTGAACCCGCTCGCCGCCGCGCCGTGGGGCGCCGGCGCGCTCTTCGGGACGCAAGGGGGCGGGCTGCTCCACGCCACCTTCGACGGGGGTCTCCTGAGGGTGGGGCGGCCGCGGGGCTGGACCATCCCGCAGATCTCGGCCCTGCGGCCTTCTCCGGGCGGGCTCCTGGCCGGCGCCGCCGACGGCCGAGTGCTCGAGGTCGAGTGCGACCCGGGCGACCTCTTGCCGGCCCGAGCGGGGAGGTCGTGACGCCGGCGGCGCGGGGGGGCGGGTGCCATGCTCCGGGCGGCCGTGGCGGTCTTCCTCGCGCTCTCCCCGGCGCCGCGCCGGTCCGACCCCGGCCCCTGCTCCGCGAGCGGGGCAGAGGTGGTGGTGGACACGCGCCGGCGCGGGCTGTGGCTCTGCGAGTCCGGCCACGCCGTGGACCGCTTCCCCGTCGCCGTCGGCCGGGGCGGCCCGGGGAAGCGCCACCGCGGAGATCTCCGGACGCCGCTCGGCGAGTACCCGCTCGGCCCTCCCCGCCCCTCGCGCCGCTACGGCCTCTTCATCCCGGTGGGCTACCCGACCCCCGAGCAGCGGCGGCTCGGCTACACCGGAACTGCGGTGGGCATCCACGGCCCGGACCGCCTGACGCGCTGGCTCGGCGGCCTCAACACCTTCTGGGACTGGACCGCCGGCTGCGTCGTGGTGGGCTCCGACGCCGAGATCCGGCGCATCGCCGGCTGGGTCGCCTCGCGCGCACCGGCGCGGGTGCGGATCCGGTGATCGAGCCGGAGTCCAGGGCCTACATGCACCGGGCGGCTCACTTCTTTTTCGGGAGCGTGTACTTGCCCACGAGGTCGATTACCTGGTCGCTCCCCGAGTCCGCTGCGCCCGGCGTGTAGCTCCTCCCCGTGTGGGTAGAGCTGCCCTTGATCCCCTGGTAGCGACCCGTGCCCGAGACGTATTCGCCCTTTCCGCGTATGACGCTTAGGCCGCCCGGCAGGGGGTCGAACTTCCCCGAGTATTTGGTCGAGAAGCTGCTTTCGTCGGCGAAGGTGCAGGTCGACTCCCCGCTGTACGTGCCCTTCCCTTTGGTCCATTCGGCCTCGCCGGAGGCGGTGTAGACCGCGACCTCGTTCTTCGGGAAGAGGCAGAGCCCCCGGCGCGCTTGGATACTCGTACCGCGCCCATCGGCCGGGTCGCCCACGGGCTTCACCTCATTCTTGGTGAAGTAGTTGACGACCTTGTACTTCATTTCGAGGGCAAGCCCGATCGCCGGCGCAAGCACCAGCATTCCGGCGACGAGGGTCACCGGTACCTTGTCTCGAAGCATGGACTCCTCCTTCTCTCCCAGGCAGCCCGAAACCCGCGTGGACGCCACGACCCCGGGTCCACGCAATCGGGTCGCTCCCCTCGCAACGAGGATCTGGATGCCGATCGGGCATCGCAAGCCCAGCACGGGGTTGACTCGCCTGCGGTAGCACCCGCTGGGGGCCTTACGTCAGGTGAAGAATGCGTCCCCGGATGGGCAGGCCGGCCGAGGCGTGCGCTCCGGCGCCGAGATGGATCGCATCGCCGCCCGGGCGCTCAGCCGCCGGCCGGCCCGGGTGGAGATCCTGTGGCGTCGCCGGCGACGACCGCGGAGGCCGCGCTCCGTGCCCCCGCACGTCGCGTGTAGCGGACCATGGCGAGCAGCACCGCGATCCCCGCCGCCGTGAGCACGACGTCGGCCGCGAGCGATCCGCGCGTTCCCCAGTCGCGGACCTCCGAAGCCCATCCGTCGAGCGCGGTGACGTAGTTCGAGGCGACGTTGGCGACCGAGATGAAGAGCGTGTACTTCGTGGCGGCGGCCACCGAGTGGCCCACCATTTCCAGGATCAGGGCCGCGAGCGCGGCGAAGGCGATGCCGTTCGCGAAGTTGTAGAGGAGCGTGCCCCAGGCGTAGGTGAGCGGCGTCATCGGCGCCGCCAGCATCAGCAGGGCCGAGAAGGCCGTCAGCCCGCCCGCCAGGGCGTAGGCGAGCCGGCGGTTCATCCGGTCCGCGATCCGCCCGCCCGCGAGCGACCCCAGCGCGCCGACGAGCCCGCCGCCGAGGCCGTTCACGAGCGCCACCACCTTCTCCGACGCCTGGTAGTCGACGGCCATGGCCGAGAAGAGGTTGGTGAGCGCGCCGGCGCCCACCGGCACGGCGCAGATGACGAGGCCGGTCCAGCCCTCGCGGCTCACCATCGCCGACCACAGGTCCTTCGCGACGGCGGCGAGGCGCGCCCACAGGGCGCGGGCGAGGCTTCCGGCCCGCTCCACCGCCTCGTCGTGCAGCGGATGCGCTTCCGAGATGAAGAGCGCCCCGGCCGCGCTCGCGAGGACGACGCCGCCCAGGGCGAGTCCCGCCACCGCGGGCGAGGTCCGCGAGGCGAGCCAGAGGGCGAACGCCCCCAGAAGACCGGTGCCGCCCACGTTGCCCGCCATGCGCCAGCCGCCCGCCTTGCCCTTGTCCTCGGGGCGCGTCGTCGCGGCCATGAGGCCGTCCGCCGCGGCGGCCGCGGTCGTGCCGGCGATCTGCGCCAGCGTGGCGAGGAGCGTGAAGAGGCCGAGGTTGCGGGTCAGGCCGGGGACGATCGAGAGCGCCCCGAGGAGCGCGGCGGTGGCGGCGGTCGTCGCGACGAACCAGACCTTGCGCCGCGAGCCGATGTCGATGAGCGGCGCCCACAGCACCTTGATGGCGTGCGGGGTCATGGCCGTCGCCTCCATGGTCCCGATGAGCGCGAGCGAGACCCCGTCGCGCGCCAGCCAGAAGGGGGCGGCGATGCTCACGTAGCCCACCGCCGCCGCGAAGGGCAGGATGGTCACGACGAAGACGGCGGGCGGCGAGGGGCGGTGGGGCACGCGCTGGGCTACCGCGAGGCGAGCCACTTCCCGACGGCTGGCCGGATGCGCTCGTGGAGCTCGACGTCCTGGCGCATGCGCTCCAGCGTCTGTGCGGCGGCCTGCTTCGCGGCCTCGACCGGGTGGGCGGCGAGGAGGGCCTCCGCCTCCTCGAGGTGGCGCCGCTCGGGGAGCTGGCCGATGGCCTCGACGACCCGCCGGAGCAGCATGGGCGCGCCGGCGACGCGGGCGGCGACCGCGTCCCAGCCTTCCCGCATCGTCCTCCAGAAGGGGTCGCGGGCGATCCGGTTGGCGAGCAGCATCGCCACGAAGAAGGCCGACTCCTGGAGCGGCACCTCCCCGGAGAGGGCCATCCCGCGCGCCCTTCCCGCGAGCCCGGGGTCCTCGAAGGCCGCCAGGGCGAGCAGGTAGCGCCGCTTGAAGGTCGGGTCCGCCTCCAGGCGGAAGCGCTCGCGGAAGGTCTCGAAGCGCCGGGCGTCGCCGGCGCGGGCCACCATGGCCACCGCCGAGTCTTGAAGGTTGGCCTCGAGGGCGGCCGCCTCGCCGCCGAGGAAGCGATCGAGCCGCCTCGCCGCCTCGGCCACCACCTCCGGCGAACGCGCCACGAGGCCGAGGGCACGGACCAGGGCCGCCCGCCGCAGGCGCGTCCCGTCCGGCTCGCCGTCCCGCGCGTCCCACCCGAGGCGGGGAAGCTGCGCCCCGAGGAGGCGCGCCACGAAGGCCTGGAAGCGGTCGCGGATCTCGCCGTCCGGCAGGCGGTGCTCGATCGCCCCGAGCCGGGCCACCAGCTCGTCGAGGACGGCGTGGTCCTCCTCGCCCCCGAAGGCGGCGCAGAGGTCGAGGAAGGCCGAGACTTCCCGCTCTCCCGACCGCACCAGGGCCCAGGCGTCGGCGAGGAGCCCGATGCGCTCGGCGGGCGCGAGCTCGCCCACGCTCCGCGTCAGGGCGGCGAGGAGGGCGGCGTCGGGCGCCACGCGGTAGAAGCCGGTCGAGCCGGCGTTGGCGCAGAGCCAGGCCAACTCGCCCGCCGCCGCCAGATCCACCGTCGCCGACGCGTTGCGGAGGAGGACGCGCTGCTCCTTCACGCCCTCCCCGTCGCGGAAGCGCAGCACCACCGGGACCGGCCAGAGCGCCGGGCTCCCCTCCTCCTTGGCGCCGGGCTCGGAGAAGAAGCGGCGCTGCGACAGCTCGAGCCTCCGACCCTGGAGCGACGCGTGCACGAGCGGATAGCCGGGCTGGCGGATCCAGGCGTTGGCGAGCTCGACCACCGGCTGCTTCGACGACGTGGCGAGCGCGCCCCAGAGGTCGTCGGCCACGGCGTTGCCGCGGGCGTGGCGCTTCATGTAGAGGCGAATGCCGTCGCGGAAGGGCCCCTCGCCCAGGTACCCCTCGATCATCCGGAGGACGGCGCCGCCCTTCTCGTAGGTGATGAGGTCGAAGGCCTCGGTGGCCTCGGCGGCGTTGTGGACCTCGGAGCGGACCGGGTGCGTGGAGCGCAGCGCGTCGAGGTGCTGGGCCGCCGCCTTGCCGGCGTCGAACTCCAGCCACACCCGCCACTGTGGCCTCCAGCCGTCCACGATCTTGAAGGCCATCCAGGTGGCGAAGGCCTCGTTGAGCCAGAGGTCGTCCCACCAGGCCATGGTGACCCAGTTGCCGAACCACTGGTGCGCCAGCTCATGGGTCACCACCTCGGCCACCCGCTTCTTCTGGGCGAGCGAGGCGGTGGCCGGGTCGAGCAGGAGCGCCACCTCGCGGTAGGTGACGAGGCCGGCGTTCTCCATGGCCCCGGCCTCGAAGTCGGGCACGCCCACCTGGTCGAGCTTGCCGAAGGCGTAGGGGATCCCGAAGTAGTCCTCGAGCCGCGGCAGCACCGCCACCGCCACCTCCTGGCCGAAGCCGGCGAGCCCCACCTTCTCCTTCACGGCCCAGGTGCGGACCGGCACGCCGCCCACCGTCTCCGGCGGCGTCGCCTCGAGCGGCCCGACCGCGAGCGCGACGAGGTAGGTCGGCAGGGGCGGTGTCTCCCGGTACGCGATCCGCACCCTGTCGCCCAGGTCCTCGCCGGCCTCCGGCTTGCCGTTCGACAGCGCGGCGACTCCCTTCGGGACCTCGAGCGTCAGGGACCATGGCGCCTTGAAGCCCGGCTCGTCGAAGCAGGGGAAGAGCCGGCGGGCATCCGCCGCCTCGAACTGCGTCACCGCGATGGGGCCCGCCCGGTAGAGCCCGCGCAGCCCGGGGCTGAACTTTCCGCTCCACTCGATCTCCAGCGTCGCCGCCCCGGCGTCGATGGTCTCGGGGAACCGGAGGAGAACGGTCTCGCTCGCCTCGACGCGCTCCACCGAGGCGGCGGAGGACCGGCTCCCGGCACGGCAGGCGGCCCGGCCGATCTCGAGGTCCACGCCGTGCAGCGCGATCTCGTCCGAGGCCCTGGCGAGGTGTAGGTCGATGGACTCTCGCCCGGAGAAGCGGCCTCCGGCGAGGTCCACGGAGAGGAGCGCCTGGTAGCGCATGGGGCGGACGTGCGGCGGGAGGCGGAAGTTCCGGTCGGAGGTGGGGTGTGCCATGGCGTCCCAAGATGGTCGGAGCCGGGCCCGTCGGCAACGGAAAACCGCGACCGAAACGGAGGTATCCTCTGCCGCATGGCGGCGATGCGCGCCATGATCCTCGACGCCCCGGGGCGCCCGCTCCGGTGGGGCGAGATGGCGCGGCCCGAGCCCGGGCCGGGGCAGGTGCTCGTCCAGGTGAAGGCCTGCGGCGTGTGCCGCACCGACCTCCACGTGGTGGACGGCGAGCTCGCGGACCCGAAGCTCCCGCTCGTACCCGGCCACGAGATCGTGGGGACGGTCGCGGCGCTCGGCGCGGGCGTCGCGCGCCCCGCGGTGGGCGACCGCGTCGGCGTGCCGTGGCTGGGGTGGACGTGCGGGACCTGCGCCTTCTGCTCTTCGGCGCGCGAGAACCTGTGCGACCGCGCGCGCTTCACCGGCTACCAGATCGACGGCGGCTACGCCGAGTGGGCCGCCGCCGACGCCCGCTACGTCTTCCCCCTCCCCGATTCCTACGGAGACGCCGAGGCGGCGCCGCTCCTGTGCGCCGGCCTCATCGGCTACCGGTCCTGGGCGAAGGTGAAGGGCGCGCGCCGGCTCGGCCTGTACGGGTTCGGCGCCGCGGGCCACATCGTCGCCCAGCTGGCGAGGCAGCGGGGGCAGGAGGTCTTCGCCTTCACCCGGGCGGGCGACGCCGAGGCGCAGGCCTTCGCCCGGGAGCTCGGCGCGTCCTGGACGGGCGCGTCCGGGGACGCGCCCCCCGAGCCGCTGGACGCCGCCATCCTCTTCGCTCCGGTCGGCGCGCTCGTGCCCGCCGCGCTGCGTGCGGTGGCGAAGGGCGGGACGGTGGTGTGCGCCGGGATCCACATGAGCGACGTGCCGTCGTTCCCCTACTCCATCCTGTGGGGCGAGCGGACGGTGGTCTCGGTCGCGAACCTGACCCGGCGCGACGGCGAGGAGTTCCTGGCGCTCGCGCCGCGGGTCCCGGTGAGGATGGCGGTCACGACCTTCCCGCTCGCCGAGGCGAACGAGGCCCTGGCGCGCCTGCGCTCGGGGCGCATTCGCGGCGCGGCGGTCCTGCTCCCTGGCGGGGGCTCCGGCCCATCGGGGCCGGGCGCCGGAGGCCGGCCCAGGTAATTGGCGCCCCGGGAGGGAGCAAAGGGGCAAACCATGCTTGCTGGCTGCCAAGTCACCACCATGCTCCCGGTCGTAGACATGGGCCGGGCGAGAACGTTCTACGAGGGGAAGCTGGGCCTCGCGGCCGGAAGTCAGCGGCCGAACGGCGAGGTCGTGTACCAGCTCAACGGCGCGACCGTGGCGCTCTACCCGCGCGGCCAGCCGACGCGCGCCGACCACACCGCGCTCTCCTTCGAGGTGAAGGACATCGGGGCGGAGATCCGGCAGCTCACCGCCCGCGGCGTGACGTTCGAGGAGTACGACCTGCCGGGCCTCAAGACGGTGAACAAGGTCTGCGTCCTCGGCTCGGAGAAGGCGGCCTGGTTCAAGGACACCGAGGGGAACATCCTCTGCATGCACGAGGATCTGAAGTGAAGTAGAGGACGGCGGCCCCGCAAGGGCCGTCACCGGTCCGGAGATCGCCCGAGCCGGATCCGTGCCGCGAACCACGCGCCCGACGCCGTGCGCGATTCCGCGGCAACGTGCGGCGCCGGCGCGCCCTGCGGCGCCTGCCTCCCGGCTTGTCCGGCTCCTTCGAAGCGGGTAATCCTACCAGGATCATCCGACTTGAACGGCAGTTGAATCGCTCACCGCCATGGCGCTCATGGCAGCGACACGAGAGGGGGAACATGGCGGAGCTGCTGGTCATCGCTGTCGTGGTCCTGATCCAGGCCATGCTGATCGACGCCGCACGGCGCCTGGTGGCCCCGGGAACTCCGCTCCGCTTCCTGCGAGCGGCCGGCATCTGGCTCGTCGCCATGCTCTGTCTGCGCGTCGCCGCCGGGTCGGTTGGACGCTGGACCCTTCCGCTCCTCGTCGTCGCGCTGTGGGCGTTCTCGCTCTACTGGCAGCGCCGGCGCGCGGTGCGTCCAGCGACTGCGAGCGTGCCGCGCGCGAGCTGACGGACCCGATCCTCCCATTCCAGAGCGACCCGGTGGCAACCCCCCTCCCAATTCGATAACCTCGGCCGAGTTCCCCCGGAGGCTCGCGTGGGAGGAGGCGCTGGCGAAGGTGGCGGTTCTG
>Ga0209797_10000859_pt1 | contig 15193 bp, 17 predicted proteins | sample DOMMetBare3Fresh_2_FD_187472 | JGI IMG/M metagenome (GOLD analysis project Ga0209797, IMG submission 187472) | Wetland sediment microbial communities from St. Louis River estuary, USA, under dissolved organic matter induced mercury methylation -... | ecosystem: Environmental > Aquatic >... | reverse complement strand
GCTGCTCTTCTGGTGCCGCCAATCGATGCCGTTCTGGCGCGCAACAGTCTGCAGGTCGTTGATTTGCCAATCAAGTTGGGCTCGCCGCATGGCGGCGAGGAGCTTGGTTGCCGTGTTCATGCACGATGATACTACTGGCGAGATCGCGGCGCGGCGGGAGCTCCCGAGCTTGGTTCAGATTCTTTCGACGAGTCGACGAACGACCGGTCTCAATGTGGACCGATCCATCACCCGCAAGATCGCCTCGGGCTGCAATGGTTCGAAACCGCATGGTCGTCACTGCCGGCTTCCATGCCGACGGCCCCATTGCGCGCACCGTTGAATTGGCGACATTCGCCTTACTTGGTGCGTTCTCAGCCGTCAGTCGCGCTATCGGGGAACGATCAGGGGAACAACTTGAGCATGGCGCCGATTCCGCTCAACACTGGCGCGGGTCTCAGGCGATTGTTCGAGTCCCTCCGGGCACCTGCAGACCCCGGTGAGCCCCTGCGGCCGGGACCGCCGGGCTTACGGCCCGCGGTCGATGCCTTGCGACCGCTCATGCGAGCGCGCGATGCTCGACACCACCTGCGCCACCTCGTCGTCTGGCAGCGGCGGACGGCAGTGGCTGCGATTCCACGCCAGCATCAACTCGCGCACCACATCGATGTCGATCTCGTGCCGCAACAGGTGGCCGGTCAGCGACGCGATCGTGTTGTTGCGCTGGCCGGGGGCGATGTCTTCGCGCACCAGGCGGCGCCAATGCGCGCGCGAGTGACCCGCAGGGTCCGGCGCCCTGCCGCGACCGAAGAAGTGCACCGGCGGCGGCGCGAGCGCCTGCCGATCCGGGTCGCGCCCCGCGACCCACTCGTAGCGACGGCCGCTCGGGTGTACCGACGGGGGCGCGACGACGCAGCCGCCGTCGCCGCGCAGATCGATGCCGGGACGCATCGCCACGCGATTGCCGACCAAGGGACCGGGATGCGCGTAGTACAGATGCCGCCCGCCGCCACCAGTGATTGCTTCGACGGTCGGCGGCAGCGCACCGTGTAACGCTTCGAGCGCAGCCACGCTGTCGGGTCCGCCATGCCGCGCGTCGATGTCGACGACGACCAGCCCTGAAATGCGCCCGGTAACGATGCCCACGTTGGCCTCGGGCCATCGCTCGTACCAGCGGTCGATCTCGTCGCCCGTCGCGCGCCGTTGCTGGAACTCGCGCCAGGCCACCAGCGGGCGCTTGCCGTGAGAGTGCATCGGGATCACCGACCAGCCGCGCCCGGCGTAGCCGCGTGCGGCGGCCGCGATCGACGTGCGGACCTTGTTCTCGCCGGTGCGGGTCATGCCGACAGCGGGTGGCCCACGCTTTGCGTCAAGGTGATGCGCTGGGTCGGCGTGAGCTGCAGTGCGGCGGCCAGCGCCCGGCGATCGACCAGGCCGCGCACCACGGTGGCCAACCCCGCCGCGGCGCAGAACAGGTAGACGTTCTGAGCGATGAAGCCGGCGTCGGCACCGGCCAGGAACTCGCGTTCCTCGGGCTTGGCCTCGTGCATGCGGGCGAAGTCGGCGATGTAGACCAGGTTCAGCGGCGCCGCGGCCACGAAATCCTGCAACCCGGTGGACGCGCGCAGGTCTTGCGCTTGCATCAGGTGCAGGCGATGCGATTGCGCTTCGTAGCGGTATGCGCCGGAGGGCAGCACCGCCACGATGTCCGTCTCCTGCCAGTTGTGCGCTGACGGTGCGGTGCGGCCATGGCTGTCGCGTCGGTTCACGCCGAACGCGGCCCACAGCAGCGCGGACAGCGAGTCGAGCGACAGGGGCGCCGCGGCGAAGGCGCGCACGCTGCGGCGATGCTTCAGCGCATGCTCGAGCATCACCGCCGGGATCTCGGGTACCGGCAGGGCAACGCAAGCAGGCGCGGTGTCGAGCACGGGGTCGGGCATGTAACGTCCTCCAAAAACTACGCCGGAGCGGCTTGCCGAATTTGTGCGCCACCGGTTGGAGGTCGCATTGAGTCGGCGCAACGTGCGTTGCCATGGCGTGGCCAGACTGGCCTAGGCAGTGGCTATGAACACAGTTGCCGAGCACGATTGCTTGCTGCGCCAACTTGGCGCGCCGTCGGCGCATGCGCGCTACGCCGGCGCGGTCAACAAGGTCGATGCGATAGAGACCCACATGTCATGGGTCTTCCTCGTCGGGGATCATGCGGTGAAGCTGAAGAAACCGGTGCGCTATCCGTTCCTCGACTTCTCGACGCCGGCCGCGCGCGAGGCCTGCTGTCGCGAGGAAGTGCGGCTGAACTCGCGGCTCGCACCCGGCGTGTATCGCGGCGTGATGGCGCTGCAATCGCGCGCCGGTCGGCTCGAGGTCGTGCCGGAGGCCGAGGCCGACGCCGCGGTCACCACGATCGACTGGCTGGTCTGGATGCGTCGCCTGCCGCGTGAACGCATGCTCGACCGTGCGATCGTTGCAGGGTGCGTGACTTCACAGGACGTCGACGCGCTGGCCGCCGTGCTGATCGCGTTCTATCGCGGCGCGACGGCGATCGAAGTCGATGCCGGCGAATACGCCGCCCGCTTCGAGCGCGAACTGGCGCTGCAGCGCGACCTGCTGTTGCGGCCGGGCTTCGCCCTCGACAAGGCGATCGTCGCGCTGAACCGTTTCGACATCGCGCTGCATCGCCACGGTGCGGCGCTGCGTGCGCGCGCCGTGCAGCGGCGCATCGTCGACGGCCATGGCGACCTGCGGCCCGAGCATGTGTGCCTGCTGCATCCCCCGGTGGTGATCGACTGCCTGGAGTTCAACGCGGCGTTGCGCCAGGTCGATCCGCTCGACGAACTGGCCTTCCTGGCGCTGGAGTGCGAGCTGGGCGGGGCGGCGTGGATCGGGCTGCGGCTCGTGGCGGGGTATGTCTCCGCGCTGGAAGACCGCCCCGATGCGGCGTTGCTGCCCTTGTACACGGCGTACCGCGCGCTGCTGCGTGCGCGCCTGGCCGCGGCACACCTGCTCGAGCCGCAACCGCGCACCCCCGCGCGCTGGCTGCCGCTGGCGCAGCGCTACGTCGAGCGGGCGCTGGCCGCGCTCGATGCGACCGAGGCCGTGGTCAATTCGCCCAGGACTCGTGGCAGTCCCTGATCGCCTGGGCGAACAGGGGAACGGCCGAGACGACCTTCAGCTTGCGCGACACCGGGCCACCCGGCGGCAGGCGGAAGGGCGGCACGCTGTCGCTGACGACCAGGCGCGAGATCGCCGCATCGGCAAGCACGTCGGCCGCGGGCGCGATGAACAGCCCATGCGCCGCGCACGCAAGCACCTCGCGCGCACCGGAACGACGCAGCGCCTGTGCGGCGCGCAGCATCGTGTCGCCGCTGGCGATCATGTCGTCGAACAGCAACGCGGTGGCACCGGCCACATCGCCGGCGACCAGTCGCTCGCTGGACACCACGCCGGCGCTGCGGCGCTTGTCGACCATCGCGAAGGCGACTTCGCGCGTCACGCGCGCCTGGAGCCACTCGCGCCACAGCTGCACGCGCTTGACACCTCCCGGATCGGGCGAGACCACCGCGATCGGGCCGGCCGCCGCGGCTTCGGCCGCCAGCGCGTCGAACAGGCGATGCGCCTCGAGGTGGATCGCCGGGCGGCGAAACGCGTTGTCGAACGCGGCGACGTTGTGCGCCTCCAGCGCGATCACCTGGTCGCATCCCGAGGCCTCGAGCCACTGCGCGACGTAGCGCAGCGTGACCGGGTCGAACGGCTTGGTGCGACGGTCCTTGCGCGCATACGCGAGGTAGGGCACGACCGCGGTGACGCGCCGCGCGCCGTGGTCGCGCAGCGTGGCGATGAAGGCGAGCAGAGCGCACAGCTTGTCGTGCGGGCTGGCCTGCCGATTGCCGTGCAGGCTGGCGACGACATAGGCATCGTCACCGCGCGGGTCCACCAGCGGGCGCAGCTTGTGCTCGCCGTCCTCGAACGCGCGGTCCTCGTGCGCGGCCAGCGCCTCGTCCAGATCGGCAGCCAGCGCGGCGGCGAAGCCCTGGTCGGTGTCGAGCGCAAAGATCAACATCAGAGCTCCATGGCCACGCCCCAGGGCGCGGCGGCGAATGCGGCGACGAAGCGGTTGAGCTCGCGCGCGGGCAGGGCGTCGATGCCGGCCGCGGCCTCGCGCCCGCCGCCGCCGAACGCGGCACAGAACGTGGCGGCGCCGCGTGGCGCGGCGCGCGGCGCGCGCACGCTCGCGACGAAGTCGCCTGCGGGTCGGCGCTTCAACACCGCCTGTGCCTGCCGCGGCTGGGCGGCTGCGAGTTCGTTGGCCAGGCAGCCGATCACGCGCCGGCTCCACGGCTCGTCGGGCAGCACCACGAGCCGTGCATGCTCGGTGTGCAGCGTCGGCCTGAACGTCAGCGCGTGAGTCAGGTCGGTGCGGCGCCGCGCGTCGAGCTCGTCGACCAGCGCCTGCTCCTCGGCGATCATCTGGAACGGGTCGGCATGCCGCGCCATCACCTGGTACAGCTTGTCCGGGGCGATGTGGACGTCGCGCTCGTCGTCGCCGTAGGCGTTGTAGTTGATCGCCTCGCCGAGCCGTCGCAAGGCCGCACGCTGGTCGTCGTCGTAGCCCGCAGCTGCGGCGCGCCGGTGCGCGACGCTGGTCAGCGCGTCGCCGTAGGCACCCACCAGGGCCCAGGCGTGGAAGCGCTCGCCGAGCCAGCGGTCCATCAGCAGGCTGGTGCACAACTCGGGGTTCGCGTCCAGATGCGTCTCGAGCTTGGGGTGGATCGGCACGTCGGTGGCGAAGTGGTGGTCGAAGTAGCGCACATGCGCGCCGGCATCGAGCAGGCCCGTGAGCGCGGGCCGGTTGCGCGCGATCGACAGGTCGCACACCAGCACCTCGTCAGCGCCGGCGGGCACGCGCTCGAGCAGCGCGATCTCGCGCTTCAGGCCGGTCACGAGTGTGGCCGGCGCCGGGTCGTGCAGGCGCCACTGCAGCACGGCGGTCAGGCCGTCGGCGTCGCCGTTGCAGACATCGAAGCGGCGCAAGCTCTTGGTGGGTGCGTGCTTCATACGGAGCGAGCGTCGCGCCAGCGACGGCAGAGGCGATTGCGCGCAGTCAATCGGCGGCCAGCGCCACGCGTATCGGGCGCCGCGCGAGCGCCGGTTGGACCGGCCGCGCGCGCCGAAGCCCACACGCGCTTGCGTGTAGTCAAGGCTGCGTGCCGGGTTCGATCCATAGTGGTCTGCAACTCGCGAGGCCAGACATGAAACTGCCGCTGCAGATCACCTTCCGCGACATGACGCCGCTGCCGTCGCTCGGCCCCGATATCCGGCGCCGCGCCGACAAGCTCGATCAATGGACCTCCGACGTAATGAGCTGCCACGTCACCGTGGAGGCTGACAACAGCCGGCGCCGCACCGGCCATGCCTACCGCGTGCAGATCCTCTTGCGCGTGCCGGACGAGGAGATCGCGGTGGGCATGGACCATGCCGACGAGGACATCCACCGCGCGCTGCGCGAGGCCTTCGACGCCGCCGACCGGCGGGTCGAAGACCACGTGCGCCGGCGGCGCGGGCAGACGAAGGCGCACCACGCGGTGCTGCGCGGACGCATCAGCATGCTGTCCGACGACGGCGTGGGCACGATCCTCGGCGAATCGGGCGAGACCTTCCACTTCGACCGCAGCCACGTCGCCCATCCGGCTTTCGAGCAGCTCGCAGTCGACCAGGAGGTGCGCTTCCTGGAAGGTGGCACGCGAACGGGACGCGAGGCACGCCGCATCGTCGCGGCGCACAAGTCGCAACCCGAAGCCTGAGCGGGGGGCCGGCACGTTGCCGATCGGGGCCTGGCCATGAAGCCGACCTACTTCGATCTGTCGGTGCAAGACCTCGGCGCGGCGCGCCGATTCTTCGAAGCGGTGCTCGGCTGGCGCTTCGAGCGCTTCCCGATGCCCTACGAGTACTACCGGGTCAGCGCCGGCCCGGACAGCGAGCCGGGCATCGATGGCGGCATTGGCGCGCTGGCCGACACGCAGGTCACCGGCGGTCTGCCAGCCACCACGCTCACCGTGCCGGTGCCCGACCTCGCCGCGGCGCTGGCGCGCGTCGCGCAGGCCGGCGGTCGCGTGATCGAACCGCGCATGCCGATCCCTGGCATCGGCTGGTACGCCACCTGCGCCGAGCCGGGCGGCCTGCGGTTCGGCCTGATCGAGTCCGATCCAGCGGCCGCCTGAGTCTCGACAAGTCGTTCGAGTTCCGCACGGCCCGCCACGGGATCCTCGAGCGGACGGCACGCAAGCTGCGAGCCGGGTGTCGATCGTCGGTCGTCGCTTGAGGGAGCGCAACGCTGATGGATACCCAGGTCGCAGACTGCGCTGAGGATCCACAGCGCTGGAGGTCGAGATGAAGACGATCGCGGTATCCCCGCATCCGCAGGTCGGAGCACCGGACGCGAACCTCGAGACTTCGCCGATCGTCGGCGAGGACGAGGCCGTCGAGGTTGAACCGAACGTGCCTGTCGGTCGCTGCCTGTTCAACGGCGCAAGCTACGCGGTCGGCGACTTCGTCGTCAGCGGCAGCGAGTTGCTGCGTTGCGAGAGCCCCGGCTTGTGGGTGCGCGAAGGCGAGTGGCGACCGCACGCCGGTGGGGGCGGCTGAGGCTGGCTGGCGCCGCGCGGCGGGGCTGGAACGATCGATGCCCTGGACTGAACAGCGTTTTCCCACGGCGATGCGACATCTGCCCGAGGCGGTTCGCGCGAAGGCGATCGAGATCGCCAACGCCCTGCTCGAGGAAGGCATGCCCGAAGGCCAGGCGATCCGCATCGCGATCGCCAAGGCGCGGGAATGGGCCGACCATCACGGCATGGGGCCGCACGGCCGTTGAGGCGACACGGACAATGCATCGATGAAAGCCCGCCTCGTCTTCCTCGTGCCCGGGTTCTTCGGCTTCACCTCGGTCGGCGCGGTCAGCTACTTCGAACGCGTCGAGCAGTCGCTCGCCGCGGCGCTGCGCCGGCGCGGCGTGGCCGATGCGCGCATCGTGCGCTGCCGCACCCAGCCCACCGCATCGATCCCGCGCCGTGCCGATGCACTGCGCCGGCAGGTGCTGCGCGCGGGCGGCCTGGAGGCGCGCGAACTGCACTTCGTCGGCCACTCCACCGGAGGTCTGGACCTGCGCATGCTGTTGACGCCCGGCGTGAAGATCGCGAGCGACGACTCGTCCGAGCGCATCGCCCGGCGCACGCGCACTGCAATCTCGGTGGCCACGCCGCACCACGGCACGCCGCTGGCCAACCACCTCGTCACGATCCACGGACAGACCCTGCTGCTCGTGCTCAGCGCATTGGCCACTTCGGAACAGGGTCGCGGCACGCTGCTCGCGGCGGCACGCGCGGTGGCCCTGGTGGCCGAGATCGACGACTGGCTGGGCCGCGGCGAAGGCGCGCTCGACCGCATCGCCGAGGGCCTGCTTCGCAAGATCCGCTTCAACCGCAACGATCCGGTGTGGCGCTACCTCGCGGCGATCGAGCGTGACCAGGGTGCGGTGCTGCAGCTCACGCCCGAGGGCATCGCGCTGTTCGACGCGGCGGTGGTCGACCGGGCGGGCATCGACTACGGCTGCGTCGTCAGCGCGGTGCCGCGGCCGCGCGAGCGGCTCGACGCGGCCAAACTGCTCGATCCGGAGTACATCGCGCTGCGTGCGCTGTTCCGCCTGCTGCACCTGCTCGCATCGCGCCCGCACCCGCGCTACCCCTATCCGAAGCCGACGCCCGCCACCCAGCGCCGGCTCGACCGCACACTTCGCTTCAAGGCCTCGCCCGCGAGCAACGACGGCGTGGTGCCGACCTTCAGTCAGCTGCACGGGCGGCTGCTGCATGCGGCGCGCGCCGACCACCTGGATCTCGTCGGTCACTACACGCTGGCCGGCGGACGTACTGCCGACTGGCTGCCCTCGGGTGCGGGCTTCACGACCAAGGCGTTCGACGCGGCCTGGGATGCGGTGGCCGCCGCGATCGCCGAACCGCGTGCCGCTTGAGCGCTCTCAACGACGCCATGCGCACGGGGCGCACAGTGCGGGCCAAGGAGCGCGCAGTGATCCGTGTCCCGCGTGCCTTGGCCCGAGGGGCCGTGGTGTCGACGCCGGTCGAGGGCCATCCCTTCGACGGCAAGGTCCGATGAAGGAAACGCGACAGGTCTGCCTTGGCTGCACGCGGCGCAGATTCGCGGCGCGCGGGCTTGCGGTCGTGTGGGCATGTGGCGCAGGCCTGTCCGCGGCCGCGTCAAACCACCACGAGACTGCCGCCGCGCTGGCCCAGGCGCGCGAGAAGGAGATGCACACCTACTGGCGCTACATGGACTTCGGCCGCCAGGCGCGCGCCGAGGGCTACCGCGGCATCGCTTACCTGTTCACCGCGTTCGCGAGCTCCGAGCTGATCCACGCGCAGAACTTCGGCCGCCTACTGTCGCGGCTGGGCGTCGAGTTGCTGCCGCTGGCCAAGGAGGCGACGACCGTGCCCGGCTCGACGAGCGACAACCTGCTGGCCGCCGTGGACAGCGAGCTCGACTCGATCGACCGGCTCTACCCGGCGCTGCTCGAGCGCCTGAAGCCCGAGGCGCATGCTGACGCGATCGCCACGGTGCGCTATGCGTGGGCTTCGGAGAAGCAGCACCGCGACATGATCCAGAAGATCCGCCGCTGGTCGCCGGCTTTCTTCGAGCAGGTGGCGCGGACCATCGACGAGAAGACCGGCGCCTACTTCGTATGCCAGCTCTGCGGCTCGACGACCAACACGATGCCGCGCGACAAGTGCCCGGTGTGCTCGATGCCGCCGCTGCACTACCGCCGCATCGAGCCGCCCGCCTAGGCCTCGCCCTCGTCCTCGCGACCGCGCACGATGCGCCGGCCGGCGTGAACGCCGCGGCCGGCCGTGACCACGGTGTACTGGCGTTCGTGGTGCGATTCGTCCTCCGCGTACACGACCACCCAGTCGTGCACGCGGTCCAGTTCGTGCGCGCGCGCGGTGTTCGAGTACAGCGCGGTGAAGGTCCAGTGGCCGCGCCGCGTGTGCAGCACCGGCAGCCAGGCCTTGCCCTCGGGGTTGAAGCGGCGTGGCGCGATCGTCGGCAGCTTGCCGGCCTCGGCGCGTGCGCGGTATTCGCGATCGACGTCCAGCAGCATCGCCACCGGCGGTGCATCGTCGGTCGGCGCCGCGGCATGGCGGCGCCGCAGCGCGCGCGTGCGGTCGAGCACCTGCGTCAGCGCGGCGCGGATCGACGCGGCGCGCCGGCCACCGACGCCAGCCAGGCGCTCCAGCCGCCCGTCGTGTGCCGCGACCTCGAGCGCTTCGAGCGTGTCCACGCCGAGCTCGTCGTGCAGGCGCAGCGCCAGTTGCGGCCCGATGCCCGGGATGGTGCGGAACACCGCCTCGGCGCCGGCGGCGCCGCGCAGGCGATCGAGCCGGCCCCAATGCCCTGTCTGCACGATCTCGGCGATCGCTGCGGCAATGCCCGGGCCGATCGTCGGCAAGGCGTCCAGGCCGGCGACGCCCTCGCGCGCGAACAACTCGTGCACGTTCTCCGGCAGTGCCGCCAGCGTGTCCGCGGCGCGGCGGTAGGCCGCGATGCGGTAGCTGTTGTCCTCGCCCTGCGCCTCCAGCAGCGCGGCCATCTCGCGCAGCAGATCGGACACTGCCGCGTTGTCGCGTGGTGGAGCGGTCGGCGTGGGGCCGGGGACCGGGGTGGAGCGGGTCATCGCACCTCGCAGCTTTGTCCAATGCTCTGGCGTGTGCTTGACCAGCGTCAACGCGACCAGCGGCAGGCGACCACAATGGATCCATGACCGAGGCCCGGTGGGAGCATTTCGAGCATGGCGCCGACGTCGGCGTGCGCGGCATCGCGCCAACGCTGGCCGGCTCCTTCGAGCAGGCCGCGCTCGCGCTGACTGCGGTGGTCGCCGATCCGGCGACGGTTCACGCATCCGACAGCGTCCAGATCACCTGTGATGCGCCGGACGACGAGTTGTTGCTCGTGGCCTGGCTCAATGCCCTCGTCTCGACGATGGCGGTACGCCGCATGCTGTTCGCGCGCTTCGAGGTGCGGCTCGACGGACGCCGCTTGAGTGCACGTGCCAGCGGCGAGGCCTTGGACGTGAAACGCCACCGCCCGGCGGTCGAGGTGAAGGGCGCGACCTGCACCGCGCTGCGCGTGGCCCGTACCGACGACGGGCAATGGCTGGCGCAGACCGTGGTCGACGTGTAGGCGACGGCGATGGACCTGAGCGACTGGAAGCAACGCGCACCCGGGGTCTGGGAACTGCCGGCCAGTGGCGCGATGCGCGTGCCCGGCGTCGTCTATGCCAGCCACGACCTGATGCGCGCGATGGACGACAAGGTGCACGAGCAGGTGCGCAACGTGGCCACGTTGCCCGGCATCGTCGGCGCCTCGTTTGCGATGCCCGACGCGCACTGGGGCTACGGCTTTCCGATCGGCGGCGTGGCGGCGTTCGACGCCGACGCGGGCGGGGTGGTGTCCGCCGGCGGCGTGGGCTTCGACATCTCCTGCGGCGTGCGCTGCCTGCTCACCGGCCTGCGGCGCGCCGACATCGGGCCGGTCAAGCAACGGCTGGCCGATGCGCTGTTCGAGCGCATCCCGGCCGGCGTCGGCAGCACCGGAGCGCTGCGCCTGAACGGCGAGCAGATGGACGCGATGCTCACCGCCGGTGCGGCCTGGGCGGTGCAGCAGGGCTATGGCACGGCCGCCGACCTCGAGCGCACCGAGGAGCGCGGCCGCATGCTGCATGCCAAACCGCGCTGCGTGTCGGACCAGGCCAAGCGCCGCCAGCGCGACGAGCTGGGCACGCTGGGCAGCGGCAACCATTACCTCGAGGTGCAGGAGGTCGGGGCGGTGTTCGACGCCCAGGCGGCGCAGGCCTACGGCCTGCGCGAGGGCGACGTCGTGGTGATGATCCACTGCGGCTCGCGCGGACTCGGCCACCAGATCGGCAGCGAGTTCCTGCTGCGCATGGCCGAGCAGGCGCCACGCTTCGGCTTGTCGCTGCCCGACCGCGAACTGGCCTGTGCGCCGATCCACTCCGACCTCGGGCAGGAGTACCTGGGCGCGATGCGCGCGGCGATCAACTGCGCGCTGGCCAACCGGCAGATCCTCACGCACCTGGTGCGCGAGGTGTTCGCCGAGTTGCTGCCCGCGGCACGGCTGGCGTTGCTGTACGACGTGTCGCACAACACCTGCAAGGTCGAGACACACGCAGCGGATGGCAATTCACGCAGCCTGTACGTGCACCGCAAGGGCGCGACGCGTGCCTTCGGGCCCGGCCATGCCGAGCTGCCCGAGCCGCTGCGCAGCGTGGGCCAGCCGGTGCTGATCGGCGGCTCGATGGGCACCGGCTCGTACGTGCTGGCGGGCACGGCCGCGTCGGAGGACCGCGCGTTCTCGTCGGCCTGCCACGGTGCGGGGCGCGCGATGAGCCGCCACCAGGCACTGCGCACCTGGAAGGGACGCCAGGTGATCGACGACCTCGCGGCGCAGGGCATCCTGGTGCGCAGCCCGTCACCGCGCGGCGTGGCCGAGGAGGCGCCCGGCGCCTACAAGGACGTGTCGGCGGTGGTCGATGCGGCCGAGGCCACGGGGCTGGCGCGCACGGTGGCGCGGCTGGCGCCGCTGCTGTGCATCAAGGGCTGAGAGCTTGTGTGTCCTGCGGCGGGTGGCGTGCCTCAGCGCCGCGTGCGGCGCTCGCGCTGCTGCTCGGTGCCGATCGCCTGCACCAGCGTGTGCATCTGCTCGGCCAGCACCTCGAGCAGGTCGTCCAATGTGATCAGGCCGACCAGCATGCCCTTGGTGTCGACCACCGGCAGGCGGCGCAATCCCTGGCGGCGCATCGTGGCCAGCAGTTCGGCAAAGGGCGTCGACTCCGCCGCGGTGACGACGCTGGGACTCATCACGTCCTCGACGCGCAGCTTGCCGGGGTCGACCGCCTTGGCGAGCACCGCGGTCACGATGTCGCGGTCGGTCAGCATGCCCACGACGCGTCGGCCGGCTGCCGCCTCCTCGACGACGACCAGGCACCCCACATGCTGCTCGCGCATGCGCTGCGCCGCCGTGAGCAGCGAGGTGCTGCGTTCGCCTACCACCACGATGCGGTTGCAGATCTCGCCAGCGCTCAGTGCTTCGTTCATGGTTGCTGCTTCCCGGGGAACACTTCCCCTCAATCGCATCGTGAGCGCCGTTCGCGCGCCGGCGTTGAGCCTGCGCAACCCGAGGGCGCCGCGGTCTGCCGGCAGCCGTTCAGGCGCCGCCCGGCGCAGCCTGGGTCGGTAGGCGCATCAGGTCGATCACCTCCTGATCCTCGACCTGATCGAAGCGCACATAGTGCGCACCGACCGCGTGGAACCAGGGCGGCGTGTGCAGGCACACGAGGTCGTCGACCAGCGGGCGCATCAGCGCCAGGGTGTCGGCCGGTGCCACGGGAACCGCCAGCACGATGCGCGCAGGGCGCCTTTCGCGCAGCAGGCGCAGCGCGGCGCGCATCGTCGCACCGGTGGCGATGCCGTCGTCGATCACGATCGCGCTGCGCCCGGCCACCTGCACCGCTGCCCGGGGGCCGACGTATAGCGTGCGGCGGCGCGCGATCTCGCGCGCCTGCAGGCGCGCCTGATGTTCGACGTAAGCATGGTCCGCGCCGACCGCTTCGAGCACGTCCTCGTTGATCGCCAGCGCGCCACCCTCGGCCACCGCGGCGACGGCCAGTTCCGGCTGATGCGGCGCGCCGATCTTGCGCACCAGCAGCAAGTCCAGCGGCGCGTGCAGCGCGCGCGCCACCTCCAGGGCCACCGGCACGCCGCCGCGCGGCAGCGCCAGCACCACCGCATCGGGCAGCGCCATGGGCAGCAGTGCGGCGGCCAGTTGCCGCCCGGCATCGGTGCGGTCACGGAACATGATGATCACCAAACGCGGTTGGGGCGATGCCAGCGTGCACGGGTCCGGATGCCCGGCTCTTGCGTCGGCTCAATCCGTCGCGCGAAGGGCGGTGCACGATCCACCCGCATCGACACGGAGGTGACACATGTATGCCCGTATCCTCGTGCCCATCGACGGCAGTGCCACGTCCGAACGCGGGCTGCACGAGGCGCTGGCGTTGGCCAAGCGCCTCGGCTCGTCGATCGTGCTGCTCCATGCCGTGGAGGCCTACCCGATGATGATGGAGATGGCCAGTGCGACCACCTGGGACCGCATCGCCGAGAGCCTGCGGCAGGCGGGCCGCGGCGTGCTCGAGACCGCGCACCGCACGGCCGTCGACCAAGGCGTGGCCTGCGAGGCAGTGCTGGAGGACGTCGTCGCGGCGCGTGTGGCCGACGTCATCCTGGACCAGGCCAGGTCGCGGCGCTGCGAGCTCATCGTGATGGGCACGCATGGCCGCCGCGGCCTGGGGCGCACGTTGCTGGGCTCGAACGCCGAACTGGTGGTGCGTCAGAGCCCGGTGCCGGTGTTGCTGGTGCGCGAACCGGAGGCCGGATCGTCGCGTTGATCGTCGTCGGGTCTGATCCAGCGCCAAGCAGCTCGCAGGTGGCGGCCGTACGCTTGAGCCGATGAGCATCCGCCACCTCGATTCGTTGTTCGACCCGGCCAGCGTGGCCGTGATCGGCGCCAGCGCGCGTCCCGCCACCGTGGGCGCCACCGTGTGGCGCAACCTGCGCGAGGGGGGCTTCACCGGCCCACGCTGGGCGGTCAATCCCAAGTACGGTGAACTGGGAGGGGAGCCCTGCTACCGAGACGTCGAGAGCCTGCCCGCGACGCCCGAACTGGCGGTGATCGCCACGCCTGCGGCCACGGTGCCGGGCATCGTCGACGCGCTCGGGCGGCGCGGCACACGCGCAGCGGTCGTGCTGACCGCCGGGCTCGATGCCGCGCAGAAGCAGGCCATGCTCGATGCGGCGCGACCGTACCTCCTGCGCATCCTCGGCCCCAACAACCTGGGCCTGCTGTCGCCGCATGCGAAGCTCAATGCCAGCTTCGCCCACGCCAATGTCACGGCCGGCGCTCTGGCCTTCGTGTCGCAGTCCGGCGCGCTGGTGACGGCGATGCTCGACTGGGCACGCGGGCGCGGCATCGGCTTCTCGCATTTCGTGTCGCTGGGCGAACACGCCGATGTCGACTTCGGCGACATGCTCGACTGGCTGGCGAGCGATCCGCGCACCCGCTCGATCCTGCTGTACATCGAATCGATCGAGGCGCCGCGCAAGTTCATGTCGGCGGCGCGCGCGGCGGCACGCAACAAGCCGGTGCTGGTGGTCAAGGCCGGCCGCTCGCCGCAGGGCCAGGCCGCGGCGGCGTCGCACACCGGGGCGCTCGCCGGCTCCGACCTCGTCTACGACGCGGCGATCCGGCGCGCGGGGATGCTCAGGGTCGACACGCTCGACGACCTGTTCGTCGCCGCCGAGGCGCTCGCCCACCTGCGAGCGCCGGAGCGCGGCACCGACCTGGCCGCGCTCGAGCAGCTGACGATCGTCACCAACGGCGGTGGCGCCGGCGTGATGGCGGCCGATGCGGCAGCCCTGATCGACGTGGCGCTCGCGCCGCTCGCACCGGGCGTGCGCGACGCGTTGGACGCCGAACTGCCGCCGAACTGGAGCCATGGCAATCCGGTGGACATCATCGGCGACGCACCGGTCGAGCGTTACGTGCACACGATGCGCACGCTGCTGGCCGAGCGTGCCAGCGGCAGCCTGCTGTTCATCCATGCGCCCACCGCGATCGTGCCCAGTGCGGATATCGCGGGGGCGCTGCTTCCCCTGGCGCACGCCGCGCCCGGCCGTGTCCTGAGCTGCTGGCTCGGCGATCCGGCGGTGCGGGCCGCGCGCGAGGCGTTCCACGGGGCGGGGATCGCGACCTACGACACGCCGGAGCAGGCGGTGCGCGCGTTCTCGCTCGTCGTGACCTACCGGCGCAACCAGGCCCAGTTGATGGAGGCGCCGCCGGCGCGGGGCACGGCGGCTGCGCTGGACATGGCCGGCGTGCGCGCGGTGATCGATGCGGCACTGAAGGCCGGCCGCGAGTGGCTCACCGAGCCGCAAGCCAAGGCGCTGCTCGCGGCCTGCGGCGTGCCGGTGGTGGAAACGCGCGTAGTCGGTCCCGAGGCCGGCGCGGCGCTGGTGGCGGGGCAGGCGATCGGCTACCCGGTGGCGCTGAAGATCCTGTCGCCGCAGATCACGCACAA
>Ga0209797_10000858_pt1 | contig 15195 bp, 10 predicted proteins | sample DOMMetBare3Fresh_2_FD_187472 | JGI IMG/M metagenome (GOLD analysis project Ga0209797, IMG submission 187472) | Wetland sediment microbial communities from St. Louis River estuary, USA, under dissolved organic matter induced mercury methylation -... | ecosystem: Environmental > Aquatic >... | reverse complement strand
TCCAGGCCCGGGTTGCGATCCATGAAGCGGTAGAGCTTGTTGGAGCCGAGAGCGAAGGTGGCCACCATCTTTCCCGGCAGGTAGTTCTTGCGCCGGTTCGTCACGGCGCCGCACTCCGCCAGCGTCAGGATGCCGTCGCCGATCATCTCCGTGTGGATGCCGAGGTCGTGCTTGTGGGTGAGTTGCATCACCACAGCGTCGGGGATGCCGCCGTAGCCGATCTGCAGCGTCGAACCGTCGTCGATCATGTCGGCCACGTACTTGCCGATGGCCACCTGCACCGGCCCGATCTTCGGTAGCCCCACCTCGAGCACCGGCTCGCTGCTCTCGACCAACGCGGCCACCTGCGAGACGTGAACATGACAGTTTCCGCAGGCAAAGGGGACGTTGGGGTTGACCTCGAGCACCACCGCGCGGGCCTTCGCGATGGCGGCCATGGTGTAGTCGGCGCCCAGGCTGAGGGAGAAGTAGCCATGGGCGTCCATCGGCGATGCCATGCTGAACACGACATCGGCGGGGATCTGCCCGCGCTCGATCTGGCTCGGGATCTCGGAGAAGCAGTTGGGGATGAAGTCGATCCAGCCTTCCTGCCCGCCAGCGCGGGTGGCTCCGCCGTAGAAGAACGCGACGTGGCGCACGCGATCCGCCGTCGCCGGGTCGATGTAGGCGAACTTGCGCATCGCCAGGATCTGGGCCACCTTGACGTCGTGGAAGTCGCAGCGCTGCTCCGAAAGCGCCGTCAGCAAAGTCGGCGGCTCGCCCACGCCGGTGGGCACGATGATGCAGTCGCCGTTGCGCACCTCGCGCATCGCATCGATGGCAGAGATGCGTTTCTGTCCGTACACGTGTTGGAGCGACATGCGCTTGATCCTTCCATGCGGCGTCGCGACAAAAGCCCTTCGGCCAGCAAATCACGATGACAGCCGATGGGGCCGGGCCCAGAGCACCGGCGTCCCCACGGCAAAGCCCGGCGCAAAGTCAGCTTGGAGCCGCAGCAGCGACCATGCTCCCCGGCAGCACGGTTTCCCGCGTTGCATCGATGTGGTGTGTCGACGCGGACACGCGGTGATTGATGAATGCGACCGCAATCGCGCCCATCAAGCCGGCGGCAGCGATTACTAGAAAGTTCTGGTTGAGCGGCAGATTCAACGACACCAGGACTCCGATCAGGATGGGCGCAAGAATCGCTCCCGCGCGTCCAACCCCCGAAGCAAAGCCTATTCCAGTCGAGCGGATGGCCGTGGGATAGAACTGACCCGCATAGGCATAGGTCAGGATCTGGGTACCGGTCGTCGTCGCACCCACGAGTGCAATGATGACGTACAGCACTTCCTGCGAAGTCTTGAAGGTCATCATGTACAGGAACACTGCACCCAGCAGGTACATGACGATCAGCATGTACTTGATTTGGAATTTGTCGGCGAGCCAATTTCCCGAGATGGCGCCAACCATCGCCCCGCATTGCAGCACCAGGAAGAAGGTCAGCGCCGAGCCCAGGCTGTAGCCGGACATCGCCATCAACTTGGTCAACCACGAGCTGAGTGCGTAGATCATGAACAGCCCCATGAAAAACGCGATCCAGAACATCACCGTGCTGAGCCCGCGGCCGTCGTGGAAGAGCTTGCCGACAGGCGCGCCGTCGGACCTGTCCTCGACCGGCACCAGGAACTCCTCGTGCGCCTCCATCCGCAAGCTTGGCTGGATTCGTGCGACGATCTGGCGCAGATGGGTGTTGTCGTGGTGACTGATGAGAAACGGCAACGATTCCGGCATCGACTTCATGATGAACGGGATCAGCAACAGCGGCGCACCTGCCGCAATGAACACAGATTGCCAGCCGTAGACCTCGATGAATTGCATGCCGATCAAGGCGGCGAGAATGCCGCCGAGTGCGTAGCCGCTGAACATCACCGTCACCATCCGACCACGGATCTTTTGCGGTGAGTACTCGGTCATCTGCGCGACGATATTGGGCATCACGCCGCCGATGCCGACGCCGGCGAGGAAGCGCATGACACTGAATGTGATCGGATCGCTGGCAAATCCGGCCGCGGCGGTAAAGACACTGAAAAGCGCCACGCAGATCGATATCGTCCACCGGCGACCGATCTTGTCTGCGAGCGTGCCCAGGAATATCGCGCCGAACGTCATTCCGAACAGTGCCGAACCGGCCATGAATCCGGCGGTCGAGGCGTCGACGCCCATGGCCTTCATGATGGAAGGAAGCGCGATGCCCGCCACGGCAATGTCGTAGCCGTCGATGACGATGATCAGCACGCACCACAGCAAGACGACGCTGTGGAAGCGATTGAATTTGGCTTCGTCGACCAGCTTGTGAACGTCGATGCGATGCATCGTGATCTCCGTGGTGTATGCGCGATGCAGCCGAGCGATCAGAGCCGGGCCCGATCGAGCGTCAGCGTGCGCGTGGTCTCGATGGCAGTCTGTGCGCTGGGGCACACGGAGCTGCCGAAAGATCAAAGTCGACGGCACCGGCTGCGTTGATCCTGCGCCGGATCGAAGACCAATCATTGGCAACGAAGAGAGCGGTCATGGCGAGGTCGCCTCTGGCTTACGGCTCGAGCCCACGTTCAGATCGAAGCGGGACATGTTCAGGCAAGGCTGAGAGCCTGCGCAGCCACCGCCGGGCGGCGCTTCGCGGACGAGGTCGTCATCACCAGCGCTTCGCCATCGATCACCACCGTGGCGCCGACGCGGCACACCGTGTCGAGGGTGACACGCCGGCGCTCGAGGTCGATGGCACTGACGCTCACGCTGGCGTGCACCGTTTGGCCGATGCGCACCGGCGCGCGGAAGTTGAGTTGCTGACTGAGATAGATCGTGCCCGGCCCCGGCAGGCGGTTGGCGACCGCGGCGGAGATCACGCTCGCCGTCAGGAAGCCATGAGCGATGCGCCCGCCGAAGCGTGTCGTCGCGGCGTACTCCTCGTTCACATGCATGGCGTTGTTATCGCCCGAGACCGCGGCGAACAGCACGATGTCGGCCTCGGTGATGGTCTTCGAGAACGTCGCCCGCATTCCCGCTTGCAGATCCTCGACGTCGTAGCCGTTCATTTCGTTCATGGGTGTCTCCACTGTGTGCGGCGCGCACTGCTCACCGGTTCAGAACTGCGCATCGCTCAAGCCCAGCGTGGTGGTCGCGCCGTGCAGCACCGTGTCGCGCAGCGCACCGGCCTGCGGCAGCACGTGCAGCGCGTAGTGGTGCGCGGTGATGCGCTTGGCGGCAAGGAATTCGCCATCCGCATCGCCGCTGGCCAGCCTCGAGGTCGCGGCGTGTGCGCCGCGGGCCATCAACCAGCCGGCGATCACCGTGCCGCACAGCTGCAGGTACGGGACGGCGCCGGCCGCGGCCTCGCGGGCCGGAGCGGCCAACAGCCATTCGGTCGACTCGGAGAGCGCGCGCAGCCCGGTGCGCAGCGCCGCGGCGATGCTGCCGAGTTCGGCGTCGCCGTGCCCGTCGGCGGCACTGGCCGTGTCGATGTCGTCGCCCATCACGGCGATCAGGCGTTTCATCGCGGCGCCGCCGTCGCGGGCCAGCTTGCGCCCGATCAGGTCGTTGGCCTGGATGCCGGTCGTGCCCTCGTAGATCGTCGTGATGCGCGCGTCGCGCAGGTGTTGCGAGGCGCCGGTTTCCTCGATGAAGCCCATGCCGCCGTGGACCTGCACGCCGTCCGACGCGATGCCCAGTGCGCTGTCGGTGCACCAGCCCTTGACGACCGGGATCAGCAGGTCGACCAGCGTCTGGGCGCTCTGGCGCGTCGCGCTGTCCGTGTGGCCATGGGCCCGATCCATCTGACCGGCGGCGTAATAGGCCAGTGCGCGCATCGCCTCGACGCGCGCTTTCATGTCCATCAGCATGCGGCGCACATCCGGGTGTCCGATGATCGTCGCGCTCGGTGCCCCGTCGCGGCCCAGCGTCCGGCCCTGCACGCGGTCGAGTGCGTACTGGCGCGCCTGCTGGTAGGCGCGCTCGGAGATGGCCACGCCTTCGAGGCCGACGTTTAAACGGGCATGGTTCATCATCGTGAACATGCACGCCAGCCCCTGGTTCGGCTCGCCGACCAGCCATCCGATGGCGCCAGCGCCCTCGCCGAACGCCATCACCGCGGTGGCGCTGCCGTGGATGCCCAACTTGTGCTCGATCGACGCGCACACCAGATCGTTGCGCTCGCCCAGCGAGCCGTCGGCGTTGACGAGGAACTTCGGGCACAGGAACAGCGAGATGCCTTTCACGCCGGGAGGCGCATCCGGCAGGCGCGCCAGCACCAAGTGGATGATGTTCTGCGCCATGTCGTGCTCGCCCCAGGTGATGAAGATCTTGGTGCCGCTGATGCGGTAGTGGTCTCCTTCGGGTGTGGCCTTGGTGCGGATGGCGGCCAGGTCGGAACCGGCCTGCGGCTCGGTGATGTTCATCGTGCCGGTCCAGCGTCCTTCGATCATGGCCGGCAGGTAGCGCTGCTTCAATTCGTCGCCGGCGTGGTGCGTGATCGCCTCGACCGCGCCGAGGGTGAGCATCTGGCACAGCGAGAACGCCATGTTCGAAGCCTTCCACATCTCCAGCACGGCGGTGGACACCAGCGTGGGCATGCCCTGCCCGCCGAATTCGGTGCCTGCCGGCATGCCGTTCCAGCCGGTCTCGCAGAAGCCCGCATAGGCTTGCTTGAAGCCGTCGGCGGTCGTGACCACGCCGTTGTTCCAGCGGCACCCCTGGGTGTCGCCCTGGGCGTTGATCGGCGCCAGCACGTTGGACGCGAATTTGGCGGCCTCGTCGAGAATCATTTCGACCAGTTCACCCGTGACCTCTTCGTTGCCGGGCTGGGCCAGCACGGCGTCGAGGCCGCCGAGTTCCTTCATCGCGAACTGCATGTCGCGCAGCGGGGGGGCGTAGGTGCTCATGGGGTGGTCGCCTTCGAGTCGATGGCCGAGGCCGAATTCAACTGCTCGCGCAGCACGAACTTCTGGATCTTGCCGGTCGAGGTCTTCGGCATCGGGCCGAAGATCACCTGCTTGGGCACCTTGAAGCGCGCCATCTCGGCGCGGCAGTGTTCGACGATCTCGGCCTCGGTGGCCGTCGCACCGGCGCGCAACTCGACGAACGCCGCCGCCACCTCGCCCCACTTCGGATCGGGCTTGGCGATCACTGCCGCCATCAGCACGGCGGGGTGTCGATAGAGCACTTCCTCGACTTCGACGCTCAAGATGTTCTCGCCGCCGGAGATGATCACGTCCTTGCTGCGGTCCTTGATCTTGACGTAGCCATGGGCCTGCAGCACGGCCAGGTCGCCGGTGTGGAACCAGCCGCCGGCAAAGGATTCCTCGGTGGCCCGGGAGTTCTTCAGGTGGCCCTTCATCAACAGGTTGCCGCGGAAGAAGATCTCGCCCATGGACTCGCCGTCGGCCGGCACCGGCTGCATCGTTTCCGGGTCCATCGCCGTGATGGCTTCCTGCGTCGGATAAGCCACGCCCTGGCGCGCGTTCAGCGTGGCCCGGTCAGCCGCAGGCAGCGCCGCCCACTCAGGCTGCTGGGCGCACACGGCCGCCGGCCCGTACGACTCGGTCAGGCCGTAGACGTGCGTGATGGCAATGCCGATGCGCCCGCAGCCCTCGATGATCGCGCCGGGCGGCGCCGAGCCGGCGATCAGGCCGCTGATCGCGTGCGTGATGCCGGTGCGCTGCGCCTCGGGCGCGTCGATCAGCATGCCGTAGACGATCGGCGCGCCGCACAGGTGGGTCACCCGCTGCTCGCGGATCAGCTTGAAGATCAGTGCCGTGTCCACCTTGCGCAGGCACACGCTGACCCCTGCCTGCAGGGCGAGCGTCCAGGGGAAGCGCCAGCCGTTGCAATGGAACATCGGCAGCGTCCACAGATAGACCGAGTGGCGCGGCACTTCCCAGGTCACGACGTTCGAGACCGCGTTCAGGTAGGCACCACGGTGGTGCGTCACCACGCCCTTGGGGTTGCCGGTCGTGCCCGACGCGTAGTTCAGCGCGATCGCATTCCACTCGTCGGCGGGCAGCTTCCAGTCGAAGTCGGCGTCGCAGTCGCCGAGGAAGGATTCGTACGACACGTCGCCGAGCCGCTTGCCCGCCGGTGCGTCCTCGTCATCGACTTCGATCACGAACGGCCGCCTGTCGCCCAGCATCGCGAGGGCCTTGCCGATCACGCTGGAGAACTCCCGATCGGTCAGCAGAACCTTGGTCTCGCCATGCTCCAGCATGAGGGCGATGGCCTCGGCGTCCAGCCGCGTGTTCGGCGTATTGAGCACCGCGCCGCTCATCGGCACGCCGAAATGCGCCTCGAACATCGCGGGCACGTTGGGCAGCACCGCCGCGACGGTGTCGCCGTCGCCGATGCCGCGCTGCTTCAGCGAGCTGGCCAAGCGCCGGGCGCGCGCATAGGTCTCGCGCCCGGTCTGTCGGCGCGATCCGTAGATCGTGGCGATCCGATCGGGATAGACGCTGGCGGAGCGTTCGATGAAGCTCAAAGGCGACAGCGCCACGAAGTTGGCCTCGTTCTTCTCGAGGCCGAGCCAATAGGAATTGGAGCGTGTCATGGGGCGTGTGCTGTGTGCGCTGGCACGCGCCGCTCGTCCTGCAGCGGACGGCGCCGGCGCGCGGCGACTCGGTTGGTCCAGCGTGTGTGCCGCACTGGACGGTAGTCCGATTGCAGACGCCGATCCGTTCGCTGGCGCACGCTGCGGGTGGGTTGTACGGACGGAAGTGTTCACCCGGCAAGGTCGCGCAGCGTGCGCTGCCGCACGGAGAGCACGGTGCGATGTGCCTAGACTGAAAAGAGGCAGAAGAGGCGGCGCGCAGTCCGCTGTCATGTGCGGGCTCGCCCCCCAACCCCCAACAAGGAGCAATGCAATGGCAAGAGATGTCAAGACAGACACGAGTACCCTGGGTGCCAACCCGTTCGGCGACCTGACCACGATGCTCGAGCAGTTCAAGGTTCCGGGGGTCGACCTGTCGTCGTTCATCGATGCACGGCGCAAGGACGTCCAGGCGCTGGTCGAGGCCAACAAGGCCGCGTACGAGGCGATGCAGGCGCTGGCGCACACGCAGGCCGACATGCTGACCCAGGCGATGCAGGGCATCCAGGAATCGGCCAAGGGCTTGGGCAGCGGCAAGGCGGTCCTGCCCGACGCCGCCCAGCAGGCCGAGCAGGCCCGCGACGCCTGGCAGAGGATGCTGGCCGACATGAAGACTCTCGCCGAGATGGCGCAGAAGTCGCAGGCCGACGCCGTTGCCAGCCTGACCGCGAGGGCCAAGGAGAACATGCAGCAAGTCCAGCATATGCTGCTTCCCAAGTAGCATTCGTCACGTCGCGCCACCGACGCCGTGGACCATCATGGCGGGCTCACCGTTCCAGATTCCGGACGAATTCGTCCAGGGGATGTTCAAGGCCGGGCAGGGCCTGATGCAGGCTTTCGGCGCTACCCCGTACGCCGCCCCGGCCCCGACGGTCGATGGCGAGGCGCCGCACGCATCGTTGCCCGAACTGCAGGCGCGGCTACTGGCAGCAGCAGATGGCGCTGTGGACGGGCGAGACGGCCCACGCCGCTGGCTGGCCGCACCAGCCGGTCGTCGTCCCCGAGCGCGCCGATCGGCGGTTCACCGGCGACGAATGGCGCGACAACCCCTGGTACAGCGTGCTCAAGCAGAGCCACCTGCTCAACGCACGCCTGCTCGACGTCATGGTCGAGGCCTCGGGCCTCGACGCCAAGGCCAGGCACAAGGCCCGTTTCTTCGCGCGCCAGTTCATCGACGCGATGAGCCTGACCAATTTCGCGGCGACCAACCCGGAGGCGATCAAGCTCGCCTTGGAAACCAGCGGCGAGAGTGTCAAGGCCGGTCTGGTCAATCTGTTCGACGACATTCAACGCGGCCGCATCTCGATCACCGATGAGAGCGCCTTCGAAGTCGGGCGCAACGTCGCCGTGTGCGCAGGTTCGGTGGTGTTCGAGAACGCGCTGTTCCAGCTGATCCAGTACGCGCCGCTGACCGACCAGGTGGCGCAGCGGCCGCTGCTGATCGTGCCACCGTGCATCAACAAGTTCTACATCCTCGACCTGCAACCCGACAACTCGTTCGTGCGCTTCGCCTGCGAGCAGGGCCAGACGGTGTTCCTCGTCTCATGGCGCAACCCCGGCCCTGAACAAGGCAACCTCACCTGGGACGACCATCTCGAGCAGGGCGCGATGAAGGCGATCGAAGTCGCACACGCGATCAGCGGCGCCGACAAGGTCAATGCGGTGGGCTGGTGCGTCGGCGGCACGATCCTGTCGGCGGCCGTCGCGGTGCTGCGCGCGCGCGGCGACAAGTCCGTGGCCACCCTGACCTTGCTGACGACGATGCTCGACTTCGCCAAGCCCGGCGACCTGGGCGTGTTCATCGACGAGCAGGGCGTTGCCCAGCGCGAGCAGGAGATCGGCGGAGGCGGTATCTATCCGGGCGGCGAGCTCGGTTTCGTCTTTCAGACGCTGCGCGCCAACGATCTGATCTGGCCGTACGTGATCGGCAACTACCTCAAGGGCAAGTCGCCCGATGCCTTCGACTTGCTGTACTGGAACAGCGACGGCACCAACCTTCCGGGGCCGATGTATTGCTGGTACCTGCGCAACATGTACCTCGAGAACAACCTGTGCGTGGCGAACAGGTTGACGATGTGCGATGCGAGCGTCGACCTCGGCCGCATCGACATGCCCAGCTACGTGCTGGCCACCCAGGACGACCACATCGTGCCGTGGCGCGCTGCCTACCGCAGCACGCAGTTGGTGGGCGGCAAGTCGCAATTCGTGCTCGGCGCCAGCGGCCACATCGCGGGCGTGATCAACCCGGCGGGCAAGAACAAGCGGAGCTACTGGACCGACGGCGCCCTGGGCGACGATCCGGAGCAATGGCTGGCGTCGGCGCGGGCGATGCCGGGCAGCTGGTGGGCCCATTGGATGACGTGGCTGAAGGCCCACGCCACCCGGCAGGTGCCGGCACGCAAGCGGCTTGGCGACGCGAAGCACAAGCCGATCGAACCCGCGCCTGGGCGATACGTGAAGGAACGCGCCCGTTGATCGACTTGGAGGTCTGACAGCCGACAGGGCGGGCGCTATGCAACGGCCCTGCGGCTGGAACCGGTGACGCGGTGGCGGGTTCAAGCTTGCGATCTACGGGTGCCATTGCGGCGAACGTGGCCATCGCGACCACGAAGTTCGTCGTCGCCGGCATCACTGGCAGTTCTGCCATGCTCTCCGAAGGCATCCATTCGGCTGTCGACACGTTCAACGGCATTTTGCTGCTTGTCGGCATCAGGCTGAGTCAGCGGCCCGCCACGCCAGAGCATCCGTTCGGGCATGGCAAGGAGCTGTACTTCTGGAGTCTCATCGTCGCCGTGCTGGTCTTCGGCCTGGGCGGCGGGGTGTCGTTCTTCGAGGGCGAGCAGCACATCCGCCACCCCGAGCCCATGCGTGACTCGACGTGGAGGAAACCCGCACGACCTGCTGTCCACCGAGAACGGGCAGCACTGGCATCAGGCCGCAACCTCGATCTGGCGTGTTTCGATCGTCAGCGGCAGGCCCTGCTCAGCACGCACCTCGAGGCACCGTTTGATCGCCTCGGCGATGCTTGCGACTGCCTGTTCCTTCGTGGCACCCTGAGAAACGCATCCCGGGATGGCTGGGCACTCGACCACCCAGACGCCATCCTCGTCCCTGTCGATCGTTACGTTGAACTTCATGGGATCGGACTCCTTGGGTCGTGCCGACACATGATGCAAGACCGGGCCCGCTCCAGGCCATGACGCTGGTCTGCAGCGCTGCGCCCGGCGCCCGGATCTCAGATCTTCCCCCGCTGCTTCAACCGGCTCAGCGTCTCGGCCGACAGGTTGAGGTAGGCGGCCAGCTCCTTCTTCGGAATGCGCTCGGCGAGTTCCGGATGCTTGCGCAGGAAGCGGTGCACGCGACCCGGCCCGTCGAGCAGGTGCAGGGTGATGGTGTGGGCCATGATCTCGCTCATCACGCGCATCACCTCGTACTCGAAGAGGGCTTTCAGCGCCGGGTGGCGGTCGAGGAAGGCGACCCAGGCCGGCATCGCCAGCTTGGCGACCCGGGCCTTGTTGACGCAGACGATGCTGTAGGGCGTCGGCGTGTTCAGGCGCCAGGCGGCGTAGCTGGTCTCCATGTCGCCTTCGTCGGCGAAGCGCAGGATCATCTCCTTGGCATCGGCGTTGGTGACCACGCGTTTGAGGATGCCGTCGAGCACGAAGTACTGCTCCATCTCGTGCACGCCCTGGTGCAGCAAGTGCTCGCCCTTGCCGCTGTCCACGACGATCAGGTCGTTGTCCAGCTCACGGCGCTCGTCGTCGGCCAGCGCCTGGAGAACGATGTTCTGCCCGAGCTGGACCCGGATCAGTTGGCGCTGTGGGTGGTTGTCGATCGAGGTCGAGATCATCGCAGGGGCCGCGGTGCGTCGAAGGGCCAGGGCACGGGGCAAATTTCGAAAGTTGACCGCGGTCAACGGCGAATCGAGAACCGGCTTCCTATGATAAGTGCGGCTCGATCGCCATCTCGGCCGGCGACAGCGCCGGTGCCACGGGCGGGATCGCCAAGTGCCGTACCAGGCCACCCGAACGACAGGAGACAGCCATGACCGCAGACGCCAGGACCGCGCCGAACACCAGCACCGCCGACGACACGCTCAAGCGCAAGACGCGTGACGGCAATGTTATTTCCGGCGGCCACCTGGCGGCGCGCGCACTGAAGAACGCCGGCGTCGACACCATCTTCACGCTCTGCGGCGGCCACATCATCGACATCTACGACGGTTGCGTCGACGAGGGCATCCGCATCATCGACGTGCGCCACGAACAGGTCGCCGCCCACGCCGCCGACGGCTATGCGCGTCAGACCGGCAAGCTCGGCTGCGTGGTCACCACCGCCGGCCCGGGCTGCACCAACGCGGTCACCGGCGTCGCCACCGCGTTCCGCTCCGAGACCGCGATGCTCCACATCGGCGGCCAGGGGGCGCTGTCGCAGCACAAGATGGGCTCGCTGCAGGACCTGCCGCATGTCGACATGATGGCGCCGATCACCAAGTTCGCCGTCGGCGTGCCGGCCACCGAACGCGTCGCCGACCTGATCTCGATGGCCGCCCGCGAGGCCTTCAACGGCGCCCACGGCCCCTGCTACCTCGAGATCCCGCGCGACGTGCTCGACCGCGAGATCGACATCGCCAAGGCGGTGATCCCGGCGCCGGGCCGCTACCGCGCCTCGACGCGCTCGATCGGCGACCCGGCCGACATCGAAACGCTGGCCGACCTGCTGGTCAACGCCGAGCGGCCGGCCATCCTCTACGGCCAGCAGGTGTGGACCGTGCGAGGCCACCGGGAGGCGGTGGCGCTGCTGCGCGGGCTGGACATCCCCGGCTATTTCAACGGCGCCAGCCGCGGCCTGCTGCCGCCGGGCGACCCCCACCACTTCGACCGCACCCGCTCGAAGGCCTTCGAGAAGGCCGACGTGATCGTCGTCGTCGGCACGCCGTTCGACTTCCGCATGGGCTACGGCAAGCGCATCAGCAAGGAAATCAAGCTGGTGCAGATCGACATGGACTACCGCACCGTCGGCAAGAACCGCGACATCGACCTGGGGCTGGTCGGCGACCCCGGCGCGATCCTCGGCGCGGTGCTGCAGGCCGCCTCGGGCCGCCTGAAGAACGACCAGCGCGCCAAGCGCCAGGAGTGGATGCGCAGCCTGCAGGCCATGGAGGCCGCGGCCACCGAGAAGCTGATGCCGCTGTTCAGGTCCAACTCGACGCCGATCAACCCCTACCGGGTGGCCTGGGAGATCAACGAGTTCCTCGGCCAGGACACGATCTACATCGGCGACGGCGGCGACGTGGTGACGATCACCGCCCAGGCCGTGCGCCCGCGCGGCCCCGGCCAGTGGATGGACCCGGGCGCCCTGGGCTCGCTGGGCGTGGGCACCGGTTTCGCGATCGCCGCCGGCCTGGCGCATCCCGAGAAGGAGGTGCTGTGCTACTACGGCGACGGCGCCTTCGCGATGACCGCCTTCGACATGGAGACCGCCAACCGCTTCCAGGTGCCCTACATCGCGGTGGTCGGCAACAACTCGGCGATGAACCAGATCCGCTACGGCCAGCTCGCCAAGTACGGCGAGGAGCGCGGCAACGTCGGCAACCTGCTCGGCGACGTGCCCTTCGGCAAGTTCGCCGAGATGCTGGGCGGCCACGGCGAGGAGGTGCGCGACCCGGCGATGATCGCGCCGGCGCTGGCCCGGGCCCGCGAGGCGGTGCACGCGACGGGTCGCTGCGCGGTGGTCAACATCTGGGTCGATCCCAGGGTCTACGCGCCGGGCACGATGGCCCAGACCATGTACAAATGATCCCTTTCAACGCACTTCATTCGAAGGACCCACGACGATGAGCAAGGCACTGGATGGCGTTCGCATCCTCGATTTCACCCATGTCCAGTCCGGTCCGACCTGCACCCAGTTGCTGGCCTGGTTCGGCGCCGACGTGATCAAGCTCGAGAAGGCCGGCGAAGGCGATGCCACGCGCGGACAGCTGCGCGACATCCCCGGCGTCGACAGCCTGTACTTCACGATGCTCAACCACAACAAGCGCTCGATCACGGTCAACACCAAGGACAAGGCGGGCAAGGAGATCGTCGAGCGGCTGATCAAGACCTGCGACGTGCTGGTCGAGAACTTCGCCCCTGGCGCGCTCGACCGCATGGGCTTCACCTGGGAGCGCATCCAGGAGTTGAACCCGCGGATGATCATGGCCTCGGTCAAGGGCTTCGGCCCCGGGCCCTACGAGGACTGCAAGGTCTACGAGAACGTCGCCCAGTGCGCCGGCGGTTCGGCCTCGACCACCGGCTTCGACGACGGCCCGCCGCTGGTCACCGGCGCGCAGATCGGTGACTCGGGGACCGGGCTGCACCTGGCGCTGGGCATCGTCGCGGCGCTCTATCAGCGCAACACCACCGGCCGCGGCCAGAAGGTGCTGGCGGCGATGCAGGACGGCGTGCTCAACCTGTGCCGCGTCAAGCTGCGCGACCAGCAGCGGCTGGACCGCACGCACAAGCTGCAGGAATACCCGCAGTACCCCGACGGCGAGTTCGGCGACGCGGTGCCGCGCGCCGGCAACGCCTCCGGCGGCGGCCAGCCGGGCTGGATCCTCAAGTGCAAGGGCTGGGAGACCGACCCCAACGCCTACATCTACTTCATCACCCAGGCCCCGGTGTGGAAGCAGATCTGCCAGGTCATCGGCCAGGAGGACTGGATCACCGACGAGGCCTTCGCCACCCCGCAGGCGCGGCTGCCGCACCTCAAGCGCATCTTCGAGCGCATCGAGAAGTGGACCATGACCAAGACCAAGTTCGAGGCCATGGACCTCCTGAACAAGCACGACATCCCCTGCGGCCCGATCCTGTCGATGAAGGAGATCGCCGAGGAGCCGGCGCTTCGCGCCACCGGCACCGTGGTCGAGGTCGACCACCCGACGCGCGGCAAGTACCTCAGCGTGGGCAACCCGATCAAGATGTCCGACAGCCCGACCGAGGTCACGCGTTCGCCGCTGCTCGGCGAGCACACCGAACAGGTGCTGGCCGAGCTCGGCTACGCCGCCGGCGACATCGCCGCGCTGCGCGCCGCCAACGTCATTTGATGAAGAACGCCGGAGACTCCCCATGAACCCAGACAAGTCCAAGGTCCGCCAGATCCTCGACGCCGTCAAGGCCGCCGGTCGCGACTCGCTCACCGCGCCCGAGGGCAAGCAGGTTTGCGACGCCTACGGCATCGCGGTGCCGCAGGAGGGCGTGGCCGCCAGCGCGGCACAGGCCTCGCAACTGGCCACCGGCATGGGCTTCCCGGTGGTGATGAAGATCGTCTCGCCCGACATCCTGCACAAGACCGAGGCCGGCGGCGTGATCGTCGGCGTCGGCAGTGGCGACGAGGCCGCCAAGGCCTACGACACGATCCTGGCCAACGCCAAGCGCTACAAGGCAGATGCGCGCATCGTCGGCGTGCAGGTGCAGCAGATGTTGAAAGGCGGCCAGGAGGTGATCGTCGGGGCGGTGACCGACGGCAGCTTCGGCAAGCTGGTGGCCTTCGGCCTCGGTGGCGTGCTGGTCGAGGTGCTCAAGGACATCACCTTCCGCCTCGCGCCGGCCACCAAGGCCGATGCCTTGTCGATGCTCGACGGCATCCAGGCCGCCGAGATGTTGAAGGGCGTGCGCGGCGGCGAGGCGGTCGACCGCGAGTCGCTCGCCGCGCTGATCGTGCGGGTGAGCGAACTGGTGAGCGACTTCCCCGAGATTGCCGAGATGGACCTCAACCCGGTCTTCGCGACGCGGTCGGGCGCCACCGCGGCCGACGTGCGCATCGTCGTCGACTTCAATCCCAAGCCGGCGCGTTACCGCCCGCCGGAGGCCGAGGTCGTGAAGTCGATGAACCGGCTGATGCAGCCCAAGTCGGTGGCCGTGATCGGCGCATCCGACGAGGCCGGCAAGATCGGCAACTCGGTGATGAAGAACCTGATCAACGGCGGCTACAAGGGGAAGATCATCCCGATCCACCCGAAGGCCACCGAGATCATGGGCTATCCGGCCTTCAAGAGCGTCAAGGACGTTCCCGGCGAGATCGACACCGCGGTCTTCGCGATCCCGGCCAAGCTGGTCGCCGGCGCCCTGACCGAGTGCGGCGAGAAGGGCATCGCAGGCGCGGTGCTGATCCCGTCGGGCTTCGCCGAGACCGGCAATCACGAGGGCCAGGCCGAGCTCGTCGAGATCGGCCGCAAGTACAACATCCGGCTGATGGGGCCCAACATCTACGGCTTCTACTACACGCCGTCCAGCCTCTGCGCCACCTTCTGCACCGCCTACGACGTCAAGGGCACGGCGGCGCTGTCGTCGCAGAGCGGCGGCATCGGGATGGCGATCATCGGCTTTTCGCGCTCGGCCAAGATGGGCGTGTCGGCGATCGTCGGCCTGGGCAACAAGAGCGACATCGACGAGGACGACCTGCTGCTGTTCTTCGAGCAGGATCCGAACACCCTGGTCATCGCCCAGCACTGCGAGGACCTCAAGGACGGCCGCGCCTTCGCCGAGGTGGCCAAGCGGGTGTCGAAGAGCAAGCCCGTCATCATGCTCAAGGCCGGCCGCACA
>Ga0209797_10000857_pt1 | contig 15196 bp, 15 predicted proteins | sample DOMMetBare3Fresh_2_FD_187472 | JGI IMG/M metagenome (GOLD analysis project Ga0209797, IMG submission 187472) | Wetland sediment microbial communities from St. Louis River estuary, USA, under dissolved organic matter induced mercury methylation -... | ecosystem: Environmental > Aquatic >... | reverse complement strand
ACCGACGGCATGACGGCTGATTTCTATCCCTTCGACATGGCCTTCATCGGCGCGGTGGCGACCCGGATCGTCAACGAGGTGAAGGGCGTCAACCGCGTGGTCTATGATGTGACCAGCAAGCCGCCCGGCACGATCGAGTGGGAGTGATATGGCCAAGACCATCACCATCTACGGCATCAAGAACTGCGACACGATGAAGAAGGCGCGCGCGTGGCTCGACCAGCATGGCGTCGCCCATGTGTTTCACGATTACAAGTCGGACGGGATCGATCGCGACCGGCTCGAAGGCTGGGCGCGCGTCGTTGGCTGGGAGACGCTGCTCAATCGCGCCGGCACCACGTTCCGCAAGCTCTCCGACAAAGACAAGGCGGCAATCACGGAGAAGAAGGCGATCGCGCTGATGCTTGAGCAGCCCTCCATGATCAAGCGCCCGGTGCTCGATGTGGCCGGAAAACTCATTGTCGGTTTCAAGCCGGAGACCTATGACCAGGCGCTGGGCTAGGGCGGGTCCCGGCTTCGCTTCAAGCCAAAGCGGCCGAGCTCCGTCGCGCACACGTCCGAAAAGCGGCGACGGCCGCGAGCGTCCTGCTATGGTAGCTTTTCAACTCGTGTTATCTGTTTCTCTGGTTCTTGAGGCTTGCATGCAGATCGATCTTTCCAGCCGCGCTGCCATTGTCACCGGCGGCAGCAAGGGTCTCGGCTACGCCATCGCCAATCGTTTCGCGGCCTCCGGTGCCGACGTGCTGGTCGCCGCGCGTGGGCGCGAGGCGCTCGATGCGGCGGTCAAGTCGATCAGCGCGGGCGCGAAGGGCCGGGTCGTCGGCGCGCAGGGCGACGTCGGGAAGGCCGACGACATCAAGCGCATCTTCGAGGAAGGCATGCGCGCCTTCGGCAAGATCGACATCGTGGTCAACAACGCCGGCACCTCGCGCAACGCCGCCTTCGAGCAGATCACCGACGAGGTCTGGCACGAGGATCTCGAGCAGAAGCTGTTCGCCGCGATCCGGCTTACCCGCCTCGCTTGGCCACAGATGAAGGAGCGGCGCTGGGGCCGCGTGATCAACGTGCTCAACATCGGCGCGAAGGCGCCGCGCGCCGGCAGCGCCCCGACCACGATCTCGCGCGCGGCCGGCATGGCGCTGACGAAGGTGCTGTCGCAGGAGGGCGCGCCGCACAACATCCTGGTCAACGCGATGCTGGTCGGCTTCATCGAGGCCGATCAGCACGTGCAGCGCGCCGCCAAGGAAGGCATCGCGCTTGCGGATTACATCGCCCGCCGCGTCAAGGACATTCCGCTGCGCCGCATCGGCAAGGCCGAGGAGTTCGCCAACCTCGCCTGTTTTCTCGTATCCGACGCGGCCTCCTACATCGCCGGCACCGCGATCAACGTGGACGGCGGCCACTCCCCGGTGGTGTAGCCTTATTGCGCCGCGCGCCCGATCAGCTGCTTCGCGCGCGTGAGGCCTTGCGCGGGGGCCTGCGCGACCTCGCTCGCGAGCTGCTGCAGCGCTTCGCCCCCGAGCGGCTTGATGTCCATGCTGGCCTTCAAGGCTTCCGCGAGGAATGCGGGATCCGTCATGGTCGCGTCGAAGGCGCGCCGCAGTGCCTGCACGCGATCCTCGGTCAAGCCGGGCGGCGCCGCGAACGGCCGGCCGATGGTGGCGCTCGCCACGATGTAGCTCAGCGCCTGCCGATCGAGCGCGTCGGGCGCGATGTCGAGGATCAGCGGAATGTCGCGGCGCATGTACTCGGAGATTTCGGGATCCTTGATCGTGCCCCATTGCAGCAGGATGCCGAGCTCGCGGCCGCGCAGCTTCGGTCCGCGCGTCGCCTTCATCGAGGACCAGGTGGTGCCGCCGATGCAATCGACTTCGCCGCGCTCCATCGCGAGATGGACCGAGTTGACGCCCGGAAAGCCCGGGATGATCTTGTTCCTGGTGCCCAGGAGTTGATTGAGAATCTCCGGGAACGTTGACGTCGGCCCGGCGCCCACGTCGCCGCAGAACAGTCCGCCCTTGGCCTTGAGATCATCGAGCGTCTCGACACCCGACCGCTGCGTCACCGCCGTCACCAGATTGTCCATGATCGGATTGCCGATCCAGTTGAGCCTGGCGGCGTCGTAGCGCACGCTCGGGTCGCCCATCGCCTGATCGAGCGGGGTGCCCTGTCCGATGGTCGCAATGGCGGTGCCGTCCTTCGGGGCGATGTTGTAGAGCCAATTTGCCGCCAGGCGGCTGCCGGCGCCGGGCATGTTTTGGGGCACGATCGTCGGATGGCCGGGGATGTGCCGGCCCAGGTGGCGGGCGAGCAGGCGCGCGCAAATGTCATAGCCGCCGCCGACCTCCCAGCCGATCACCATCTGGATGCGCTTGCCGCTGTAGAACCCTACGAGGTCGTCGGCCTCGGCAGGGCAGGCGACGCCCGCAACCAGCACGAGGCTGAGGCCTGCGCCCGCGATGGCGCGGAAGAGCCGGTCGAGCATGGTTTGCTCCGATCTGATCGTGCCCAACGGTAGCGCCGCCAGGAGGCCGCCGCCAGCGCGGCTGTGCGCCCGTTGTGGTTGCCGCTCGATTTCGATGCGCGCCCGCTTGTGAGGGGATGCCTCGGCAGGCGAAAATAGGCGAGCGACCAGTTGAGTCATCCGGGCTACGCTGTCGCCAGACATGTGCCAGGGGGCGCCGCATGGGCCTTGCGATCATGATCATCGGGCTTGCCGCCTTCCTCGGCAGCCATACCCTCGTCGCCTTGCGGCCGCAGCGCGCGGCCGTGATCGCGCGCGTCGGCGAGGGCGCTTACAAGGGCTTGTTTGCGCTGGTGTCCCTCCTGGGGCTCGTGCTCATCGGCTACGGCTACGCGCGCTATCGGGCCAGCGGCTACATCGACCTCTGGGTGCCGCCGCGCTGGACCCGCCATGCCGCCGCCGCGCTGGTATGGCCGGCGATCATCTGCATTGTTGCCGCCTATATCCCGGGCGAGATCAGGCGCGTGCTTAAGCATCCGATGCTGGTGGGCGTGAAGCTGTGGGCGCTGGCGCATCTTCTGTCCAACGGCGACCTCGGCTCGATCATCCTGTTCGGGTCGATCCTGGCCTGGGCGGTGTATGACCGCATCTCGCTCAAGCAGCGCGCTGACGCGGGTGCGCCCGCCATCATCGCGTCTGGCGGCGGATACCGGAACGACTTCATCGCGGTCGCGGTCGGCACACTGGTCTATTTCGCGCTCGGCCTGTGGTTCCATCCTTGGGTCATCGGCGTGCCGGTGTTCGGGAGCTGAGCATGTCGGTGCAGGAAGAGATCAAGCGCCTGACCGCGCCCGACATTCGCGCCCGCAAGGGCGGCGAGCCGATCGTCAGCCTCACCTCCTACCATGCGCATACGGCGCGTCTGGTCGACCGCTATTGCGACGTGATCCTGGTCGGGGACTCGCTCGGCATGGTCATGCATGGTTTCGAGACCACGGTGCCGGTGACGCTCGACATGATGATCCTGCAGGGTCACGCGGTGATGCGCGGCTCGCGCCGTGCGCTGGTCGTGGTCGACATGCCGTTCGGCTCCTACGAGCAATCGAAGGAGCAGGCGTTCGCGTCCTGCGCGCGCGTGCTCAAGGAAACGCATTGCGGTGCCGTCAAGCTCGAGGGCGGCCGCCGGATGGCCGAGACCATCGCGTTCCTGGTCGAGCGCGGGGTGCCGGTGATGGGGCACGTCGGCCTGACGCCGCAGTCGATCAACACGCTCGGGTCGTTCCGCGCGCAAGGGCGCGACGAGGCCGATTGGGAACCGATCGAAGCCGACGCGATGGCGGTCGCCGAGGCGGGGGCCTTTGCGGTGGTGGTCGAGGCGGTGGCCGAGCCGCTTGGGCGCCGCATCACCCAGCAGGTACCGATTCCGACCATCGGCATCGGCGCGAGCTCGGCCTGCGACGGCCAGATCCTGGTGCTGGAGGATATGCTCGGTCTATCTCCACGGGTGCCGAAATTCGTCAAGCGCTACGGTGACCTCGGTCCTGGTATCGAGGCTGCCATCGCGGGCTATGCGAAGGAGGTCCGTTCGCGAGCCTTCCCGGGGCCCGAGCACGTGTATCCGATGCGGCCAAAGCCCCGGAAATAAACAGTTTTTCCAGGCGGGACCGATAGTTAGCGGTGGATTTTGCCTTGCCGCCGCCACATCGTTAGGGTATTGGGCCGCTTGGTCAGAATCGGGCGGCTTGACCGACGGGCTCGGCGGGACAGGATTCGAGACAGGGACTGATTCGAGACAGGGACTCAAGACAAGGACGATTGCGTGTCCGACATTTTCCAGGAAGTCGACGAGGAAGTACGGCGCGAACAGCTGCAGAAGCTGTGGGAGCGCTATCAGAATCATATCTTCGCCGGCCTGCTCCTGATCCTGGCTGCGGTCGGAGGCTGGCGCGGTTACGAGTGGTGGGAGACCAAGCGCGCGGCCGAGACCGGCTCGGCCTTCGAGGCGGCGCAGACCCTGGACCAGGAGGGCAAGCCGGCCGAGGCCGAAAGCGCCTATGCCAAGGTCGCGGCCGATGGCACAGCAAGCTATCGCGATCTTGCGCGGGTGCGGCAGGCCGCCGAATTGGCCCAGCGCGATCCGAAACTGGGGATCGCGGCCTATCAGCGGATCGCCGACGACAGCTCGGTCGGTTCGGCGTGGCGCGACGTCGCCGGCCTGCGGGCAGGCTCGCTGCAGATTGATGCAGGCTCCTACAACGAAGCACGCTCGCGGCTCGAGCCGCTGGCGTCGGAGGGGCGGCCCTACCGTCATACGGCCCGTGAGCTGTTGGCGCTCGCAGCTTGGCGCGCCGGCGACGCCGCCGGCGCCAAGCGCTGGTTCGATCTCATCATCACGGACATTCAAACGCCGCCGGCAACGCGATCGCGAGTCGAGATGTTGATTGCGCTCGTCGCGGCCGGCAGCGGCACTTGAGAGGCCATGCAATGACTCGTTTTGGGCGGATCGTCCTCGTCACATCGGCGCTCATCCTGCCACTCGGCGGCTGTGCCAGTATCGGCGATGCGCTCGACCCGACAGATTGGATCTCGGGCGACCTCTTTGGTTCCAAGAAGAAGCTGCCGGGCGATCGCAAGCCGGTGTTTCCGGAAGGCGTGCCGGGCGTCGCGCAGGGGATCCCGTCCGATCTGGTCAAGGGCAATCAGCCGCCGCCGCCTGAGAGTGGATATGCCGGGACTGATCCGCAGAGCGTCGCGTCGACCCCGCGGCAGGCTGCGGCCAAGACTTCTGCGACCAAGACTGCCGCGGCCAAGACTGACGAGTACCAGCCGGCGCCGCGCGAGAAGGCCAAACCCAAGCCCAAGCCGAAGCCGGCGACAGCCGAGCGGCAACCGCCGGTCCAAGAGCGGCAGCCGGCCACGGTTCGTCGCGCACCTGAAGCGCAGCAGCCACAGCAGCAGCAGGCGGGCAGCGCGGCCCAATGGCCCGATCCGCCGGCCCCTTCGCGCGGTAGTGCTCAGTCCGGCGGCGTGCAGTGGCCTGATCCGCCGCCGCTGCGCTGATTGCATTGGGCGCCGCGCCGCGGCATTAAGCGGCGACGATCTCAAACCTGCCGGCGCCTCTCATGAGCTTCACGGTCGCCATCATCGGACGGCCGAATGTCGGCAAGTCCACCCTGTTCAATCGGCTGGTCGGCAGGCGGCTTGCTTTGGTCGACGACCTGCCGGGTGTCACCCGTGACCGCCGCGAAGGCACCGGCCGGCTCGGCGATCTCACCTTCACGCTGATCGATACCGCCGGACTCGAGACGGCCGCGCCCGAGAGCCTCACCGCGCGCATGCAGGCGCAAACCGAGGCCGCGATCGCGGCCGCGGACGTGATCTTTTTCGTGGTCGATGTGCGCGCCGGGATGATGCCGGTCGATCATACATTCGCAAATCTCGTGCGCCGTTCGGGCAAGCCCACGATCCTGATCGCCAACAAGAGCGAGGGCCGCGCCGCAGCAGCGGGCGCGCTCGAAGCCTACGCGCTCGGGCTGGGCGATCCGGTCACGATCTCGGCGGAGCACGGGGAGGGGCTTGCCGATCTCTATGAGGCGTTGCGCGCGACCTTGCCGGAGCGGACGGCCGTTCCCGCGGACGAGGAGGCGAGGGGGCCCGAGCGGCCCATTCATGTGGCCGTGGTGGGAAGGCCCAACAGCGGCAAGTCGACGCTGGTCAACCGGCTGATCGGCGAGGACCGCCTGCTCACCGGGCCGGAAGCCGGCATCACGCGCGACTCGATCGCGGTCGATCTGGTCTGGCGCGGGCACCGCTTCCGCATGCATGACACCGCCGGGTTGCGCAAGCGTGCGCGGATCGAGGAGAAGCTCGAGAAGCTTTCGGTCGCCGACGCTCTCAACGCGGTGCGCTTCGCCGACGTGGTGATCGTGCTGATGGACGCGGAACGGCCGTTCGAGGAGCAGGACCTGCGCATCGCCGATCTCATCGAGCGCGAAGGCCGCGCCCTCGTCATCGGCATGAACAAGTGGGACCTGGTCGACGGTGGACCGGCTGCGACCCGCCAGCTGCGCGCGGAGACCGATCACTGGCTGCCGCAGGTCAAGGGCGTGCCGGTGGTGGCGATGTCGGGTCTCACCGGCACCGGCCTCGATCGGCTGATGACGGCCGTCGTCGAGGCGCACGCGGTCTGGAACAAGCGTGTGCCGACGAGCACGCTCAATCGCTGGCTGGCCGAGGTGACCGCCGCGCATCCGCCGCCCGCCGTGTCCGGCCGGCGCATCAGGCTCGACTACCTGACCCAGCCCAAGAGCCGGCCGCCGAGCTTCGTCCTGTTCTGCAGTCGCGCCGATGCGGTGCCGGAAGACTACCGGCGCTATCTGGTCAACTCCCTGCGCGAGGTCTTCGATCTTCCCGGCACGCCGATCCGGTTGACGCTGCGAGAAAAGAAGAATCCATTTGCGAAGCGCAAGCGCCGCACATGAGGGCATCGCAGAATGGCAATCGTCGTGCGGTAAGCCAATGACCGAAGCTTCATCGATCGCGCCGCCGCGCCGCGCCGCCTTCATCTTCGTCTTTGTCACCGTGCTGCTCGATATGCTGGCGCTCGGCATCATCATTCCGGTGCTGCCGCGGCTGGTCGTCGATTTCGTCGGCGGTGACGCCGCGCGCGGCGCGGATTATCTCGGCCTGTTCGGAACGGCCTGGGCGCTGATGCAATTCGCCTTCTCGCCGATCCACGGGGTGCTCTCCGATCGCTTCGGGCGCAAGCCGGTCATCCTCATTTCGAACTTCGGGCTGGGCCTCGACTACATCCTGATGGCGCTGGCTCCGACACTGTGGTGGCTGTTCGCAGGCCGCATCATCTCCGGCATCTGCGCAGCCAGCATCGCGACCTCCTATGCCTACATTGCCGACGTGACTCCGGCGGACCAGCGCGCCGCACGCTTCGGCATGATGGGTGTTGCGTTTGGCGTGGGCTTCGTGCTCGGCCCTGCGCTCGGCGGGCTTGCGGGCAATATCGATCCACGCCTGCCGTTCTGGATCGCGGCCGCGCTGAGCCTCGGCAACGGACTCTACGGCCTTTTCATCCTGCCGGAGTCGCTGCCGCCCAACCGGCGCGCGCCGTTCGCATGGAAGCGCGCCAATCCGACCGGCTCGCTGGTGCTCCTACGCTCGCACCCGGAGCTGACGGGGTTGGCGTTGGCCAACTTCCTGGGCAACCTCGCGCATGCAAGCCTGCCCAGCATCGCGGTGCTTTACATGATGTTCCGTTACAACTTCGATGAGCGCGTCGTCGGCTTGACCATGGCCGGCGTCGGGCTGTCGGCGGTGATCGTGCAGGGCGGCCTGATCGGCGCGACCATTGCGCGCTTTGGCGAGCGCGCTGCGCTGATCATGGGGTTGCTGTTCGGCATCATCGGCTTCTCGGTCTGGGGCTTCGCGCCGAGCGCTCTGGTCTTTTGGCTCGGCATTCCGCTTCTGTCGTTGTGGGGGCTCGCGAACGCGGCATCGCTTGGCCTGATGAGCCGCCGCGTCGGGGCGAACGAGCAGGGCCAGCTACAGGGCGCGAACTCAAGTCTGATGGGGATCGCCAACCTGTTCGGCCCTGGTCTGTTCACGCAGGTGTTTGCGCTCTTCATCGGCGCGGGCGCCGCCTGGCATCTGCCGGGCGCGCCGTTCCTCCTGTCCGCGCTGCTGCTGGTGCTTGCGGCCGTGGTTGCGACCGCCGCGACCCGGCAGCATCGGATCACTGAGGCGAGGACTCACACATGATTGTCGATTCACAAGTCCATCTCTGGGCGCCGGAAACGCCCGACCGGCCATGGATTCCGGGCGGACAGCAGCGCGCGCATCTGCCCGAGCCGCTGACCTATCAGAAGTTCCTGCCGATGATGGACGAGGCAGGCGTTGATCGCGCCATCATCGTTCCGCCGACCTGGCCCGGCGACAACAACGACCACGCGCTGGAGGCGACCGTGCGCCATCCCGGACGCTTCGCCATCATGGGCCGCTTCCCGGTCGAGCGCTCCGACATGTCGCGCCTGCTGCCAGGATGGAAGAGCCAGAAGGGGATGCTCGGGATCCGGGTTGCGTTCAATCACGAGAAGGCGCGCTGGATCGTCGACGGGACGGCCGACTGGTTCTGGCCGGCGGCACAGGAGCACGATATCCCGCTGATGATCTTCGCGCCGGACTCGCCTGATGCGATCGGGCGCATCGCGCAGAGCCATCCGAAGCTGCGATTGATCGTCGACCACATGGGACTGGCGACGCGCGGGCCCGAAGCCTCGCGCATTCGCGAGCGGATCGCGCTGATCGCGCCGTTTGCCAAGTATGAGAACGTCGCGGTCAAGCTCTCCGCGATACCGGGATTTTCGGACGAGCCCTACCCGTATCGCGACATGACCGAGCATCTGCAAAAGCTGGTCGAGGCTTTCGGCCCGCGCCGGTGTTTCTGGGGCACGGACCTCACGCATCAGCGCGGCAAGGTCCCTTATCGGCAATACGTGACGCACTTCACCGAGGAGCTCGACTTCCTCTCGGACGACGACCGGCGATGGATCATGGGCGACGCGCTGCAGGATTTCCTGGGTTGGAAACGGGAGCCGGCGGCTGCGGGGTGAGCAGCTTGCCGAGCGGGACATCGTAGGTCTTGCCGGTTTGCTGAAATGCGGGCAGGCACAGCGCGACAATCTTCTCTCCGACCACGTCGGGCGGCTTGAGCGACATCGGGTCTTCGCCCGGCAGGGCGGCGGCGCGCATGCGTGTGCGCGTCGGGCCCGGGCTGAGCAGGTTGACCCGCACATTGGTGGAAGCGGTCTCGGCCGCATAGGTGCGCGCCAGCGCATCGAGCGCGGCCTTCGAGACTGCGTAGGGGCCCCAATAGGCGCGCGGGTTCGCGCCGACACCCGAGGTGACAAACACGACGCGCCCGGCCTCCGCCTGCCGCAGCAGCGGATCCATGCAGCGGATCAGATGCCAGTTGGCGGTGACGTTGACCGCGATCGCCTCGTCCCAGGCCGCAGGCTCGACATGGCCGAGCGGAGAGAGCGGGCCGAGCACGCCGGCATTGCCGATCAGGATGTCGAGCCGTTGATAGCGCTCGTTGAGCGCGGCGCCAAGCCGCGCGATGCCGTCGTGGTCCTTGAGGTCGAGCGGGACGAGCGTGGCGGAGCCGCCCGCCGTGCGGATGGCGTCGTCGAGCTCTTCGAGGCCGCCGACGGTGCGCGCGAGCGCGACCACGTGCGCGCCTGCGCGCGCGAGCGCCAGCGCCGCCGCATAGCCGATGCCGCGCGAGGCGCCGGTGACGAGGGCGATCTTGTTGGCGAGGTGAGGGGTTGTTGTCGGCATATTACCAGATGAGCGTCCGGATGTGGTTGATGTCGATGGTGTCCATATCCGAGTCGAAGAGGATGTAGGACAGTCGCAAATCGTCCGTGATGATCAGGGCGTTCTGTTTGCAGCCATATTGCGACTGCACGATCGGTCAGGCCGCATCGCGGGCCGCGTCGTGCGTCCAGTGCGATCGTCAGCCCGCTTCCGCCAGCAGCGACAATTGCCGGGGCGACGCCGCCTCGTCGGCGCGGTCGGTGAGCGCAGTCGGGTAGTCGCCGGTAAAGCAGTGGTCGGTGAACTGCGGCCGCACCGGGTCGCGCCGCTCGATGCCCATGGCGCGGTAGATGCCGTCGACCGACAGGAAGGCGAGCGAATCCGCGCCGATGAACGTGCGCATGCCTTCGAGATCGTGGGTAGCCGCCAGGAGCTTGTCGCGCTCGGGCGTGTCGATGCCGTAATAGTCGGAGTGCGTGATCGGGGGGCTCGCGATGCGCATGTGCACTTCGGCGGCGCCCGCCTCGCGCATCATCGCCACGATCTTGACCGAGGTGGTGCCGCGCACGAGCGAGTCGTCGATCAGCACGATGCGCTTGCCGGCGACCACCGCGCGATTGGCCGAATGCTTCATGCGCACGCCGATCTCGCGGATCGACTGGGTCGGCTGGATAAAGGTGCGGCCGACATAGTGGTTGCGGATGATGCCAAGCTCGTAGGGGATGCCCGATTGCTGCGCGTAGCCGATCGCGGCGGGAACGCCGGAATCCGGCACCGGCACGATCACGTCTGCCGCGGCTGGCGCCTCGCGTGCAAGCTCCGCGCCCATCGTCTTGCGGACGTCGTAGACATGGCGGCCGCCCACGATCGAATCCGGGCGTGCGAAATAGATGTACTCGAAGATGCACGGCCGCGCTGCCATCGGCGGGAACGGCTTGTGAGAATGCACGCCGTCCTCGTCGAATACGGTCACTTCGCCGTTCTCGATGTCGCGCACGTATTTGGCGCCGATGATGTCGAGCGCGCAGGTCTCCGAGGCGAGGATCGGGCAGCCGTCGAGCCGGCCCAGCACCAGCGGACGGATGCCGAGCGGATCGCGGGCGCCGATCAGCTTCTTGTTGGTGAGCCCGACGAAGGCGTAGGCGCCCTCAAGCGCACGCAGGCCTTCGATAAAGCGGTCGATGAAGCGGTTGCGCCTGGCGCGCGCGACCAGATGCAGGATCACCTCGGTGTCGGTGGTCGACTGCATCAGTGCGCCGTCGCGCACCAACTGGCGGCGCAGCGTGAGCCCGTTGGTGAGATTGCCGTTGTGGCCGATCGCGAAGCCGCCGCCGTCAAGCTCGGCGAACAGCGGCTGGACGTTGCGCAGGATGGTCTCGCCGGTGGTCGAATAGCGCACATGCCCGACCGCCATCGTGCCGGGCAGGCGGTCGATCACTTCGCGGCGGGAGAAGCTCTCGCCGACGAGGCCCATGCGGCGCTCGGAGTGGAAGCGTTTGCCGTCGAAGGAGACGATGCCGGCGGCTTCCTGGCCGCGATGCTGGAGCGCGTGCAGTCCGAGCGCCGTGATCGCCGCGGCATCCGGGTGGCCGAACACGCCGAATACGCCACACTCCTCACGCAGCCGGTCGTCCTCGAGAAGGCCGTCTGCATTTGGAGCTTCGATCATTTCGCTCATCTGGCCTCCCAGTGGTGTCTCGGGGACATGCGTCAGCGCGCGGCGGTGTTGCCTTGAATCAGCCTCTGCATCTCAACTCGGTCGGACGGTCGGTACGTGGCCTCTCGCGTGGTGCCGCCAAGGCTGCCGTCGCCAAGGCTGCCGCGCTGCTCAGGCTGGGCGTCCGGCGGCTCGCCTTCCTCGGGCTTGGGCCGCTTCAGCCTCTTCAAGATGGTGTTCTCCGGGTCTTCCGGCAACATCGACATCAGCCAGTCGCCGGTCGACTGCAGGACGACCTTGGACTTGGCGTTGGCGACCCAGCTGGGCTGGGTGCGCGGCGGAACGAGCCAGGCGAAGAACAGGAAGGCGACCACCACGATGAGCAGGCCGCGGCCGAGACCGAACAGGAAGCCGAGCGTGCGGTCGAGCGCGCCGACGCGGCTGTCGAGCACCATGTCGGAGAAGCGCACCGTGACGATGGACACGATGATCAGCGTCAGCAGGAATGTGCCGCCGATCACGACGCCGGCCGCCACGATGTCGTTGTTGAAGTAGGTCTTGGCCGTCGGCAGCAGCTTGGCATAGGCATAAAGAGTGGCGCCGGCAGCGATCACCCAAGCGGCGATCGACAGGATTTCGCGCATGAAGCCGCGGATCATGGCAAGCAGCGCCGAGACCAGCATGACACCGAGCAGAATGAAGTCGAGGATGGTGATGGGCATGACGAACTTCAGGTCCTCTGCACGCGGGTGCCCCTCGCCACGTCGAATCGCCGGATGCCGGCCAGGAAAGCTGACCCGCCCCGCGGCTCGCCTGCAAGGGGCCGCCAACCGTCGCCCCAACTATTTAATTTTCCTACCCTATTTCTCCCTGAAGGGGCAGGAAAGGACGGCCACCCCGCCGTCGGTTGCTGTATAGCCGGACGCGGGTGCGTCGTCATCCGTCTTGTGGGTCCTCCCAACCCTCAGTCAGCCTTTGCCCGCCGCCCGGTGCCCGCCGCCCGTTCTGTTGTGGTCGGGTGCCGCGCGCCGCGATATCGGCGACCAGGCTCGACAGTCCCGCGATGCCTTCGAGGGTGAGCCCGCTGTCGCTCTCCGAGCGCGCGGCTTCCGGGATGACGGCGCGGCCGAAGCCGAGCTTCTTGGCCTCCTTGAGCCGGGCTGCGGCCTGCGCCACCGGCCGCACGGCGCCCGAGAGCGAGATTTCGCCGAAGTAGACCGCGTCGGCTGGCAAGGGCGCGTTGGCGAGCGACGACACGAGCGCGGCGGCTGCGGCGAGGTCGGCCGCCGGCTCATGGATGCGCAGGCCGCCGGCGACGTTGAGATAGACGTCGTGGCCTGAGAGGCGCACACCGCAATGGGCCTCCAGCACCGCGAGCACCATCGAGAGCCGGCTCTGGTCCCAGCCGACCACGGCGCGCCGCGGCGTGCCGAGCGAGGTCGGCGCCACCAGCGCCTGGATTTCAACGAGCAACGGGCGGGTGCCCTCGATGCCGGCAAAGACCGCGGTGCCGGGTGAGCCAAGATCGCGCTCGGAGAGAAACAGCGCGGATGGATTGGCGACTTCGCGCAAGCCTTCGCCGGTCATCTCGAATACGCCGATCTCGTCGGTCGGTCCGAAGCGGTTCTTGACCGCGCGCAGGATGCGGAAGTGATGCGAGCCCTCGCCCTCGAACGAGAGCACCGCGTCGACCATGTGCTCGACCACGCGCGGGCCGGCGATCTGGCCGTCCTTGGTGACGTGGCCGACCAGGATGATGGCTGAGCCCGAGCGCTTGGCGAAACGGATCAGCGCCTGCGCCGAGGCGCGCACCTGGGTGACCGTGCCGGGTGCGGAATCCACCGCGTCGGTCCACATGGTTTGGATCGAGTCGATGATCACGAGGCGCGGCACCGACCGGTCGCCGAGCGTCGCGAGAATGTCTTCCACCGAGGTTTCGGACGCGAGCTCGACCGGCGCGCCCGCAAGGCCGAGCCGCTCGGCGCGCAGCCGCACCTGCGCCACCGCTTCCTCGCCCGAAATGTAGACCGCGCGATGGCCCGCGCGTGCGAGCGTGGCCGCGACCTGGATCAGCAACGTCGACTTGCCGATGCCGGGATCGCCGCCCAGCAGCAGCACCGAGCCGCGCACGAAGCCGCCGCCGGTGACGCGATCGAATTCGGCAATGCTCGAAGCGAGCCGTGGCGCGTCGTTGCTTTCCCCGCCGAGCGGCTCGAGCGCGAACGGCCGACCCTTGCGCGGCGCCCGCCCGGGCATCGGCGGACGCGCGGTCGCCGAGGATTCCTCCACGATCGTGTTCCACTCGCCGCAGCCGTCGCACTTGCCCTGCCAGCGCCCGTAGGCGGCGCCGCAGTTCTGGCAGATGAAGCTTTGCTCTCGGCGGGCCATGGCGGTTTGCAGTCCGGCGCGAGAGGAGAATCGCGTCGCCAGACTCTACGCGCCTTTGTAGACGCGATGGTAGCGCTTCCCGAGGCTCGTCAGCACCTCGTAGCCGATGGTGCCGGCGGCAGCGCCCAGTTCGTCGACGCTGATGCCGCCACCGATCAGCGTGGCGAAGTCGCCGCGGCGAGCGATGCCATCGGGCAGGTCGGTGACGTCGATGGCCAACAGATCCATGGACACCCGACCGATGACCGGACAGCGCTTACCGGCGACGATCGCCTCGGCGCCCGGCTTACCCTTGGTGGCGCCGGCCGCACGCGCATAGCCGTCGGCGTATCCGACCGCCACGATGGCGAGGCGGCTCGGCCGCGCCGTGGTGAAGGCTGCGCCATAGCCCACGCTCTCGCCCTTGCCGACGTGGCGCACCTGAATGATGCGGCCCTTGAGCTCGACCACCGGCCGCATCGGGTTCACGCGGCCCGGCGTCGGATTGACGCCATAAAGTGCGGCGCCCGGGCGTACCAAGTCGCAATGGACGGTGCCGCCGAGAAAGATGCCGGACGAATTGGCGAGCGAGGAGGGGATGCCGCGATAGAGAATGCGCAACTCGCGGAACAGCCGGATCTGCTTGTCGTTCAGCGGATGGTCGGGCGTGTCGGCGCAGGCAAAATGGCTCATCAACAGCGTGAAGCCATGCGTCTCCGATTTGGCGCGTGCAGCGATCGCTACGCCTTCCTCGACCGTAAGCCCGAGCCGATTCATCCCGGTGTCGATATGCAGCGCGGCGCCGCCTTGCCACCCGGTCGCCGACACGAACGCATCCCACTCGGCGAGCTCGGTCGGGCTGTTGATGACCGGGCGCAGGTTGGCGTCGGCAAGTGCCGGGCCCGTGCTCGGCATGACCCCATCCAGCACATAAACGGTGGCATCGGATGCGATCGCCCGCACGCTCCGGCCTTCGGCAATGTCGGCGACAAAGAAAGTCCGGCAGCCGGCTTTGTACAGCTTGATGGTAACCGGTTCGAGGCCGCAGCCGTAGCCGTCGCCCTTGACCACGGCGGCGCACTCGACCGGCACGGTCATGCCGGCCAGCCGCCTCCAGTTGGCCTCGATCGCGTTGAGATCGATCGTCAGCACGCCGCCCGCGATGCCTGCGTCGGGCTCGGCGGGCGGGCTTGTGGGCTGCAGGGTTGGTTCCAGAAGCGACATGACGTGGTTATGACCGGCCTGGAGCCGGCAGTAAAGCGTTGTGGATATTGGCTTGTCTTGCCGCCAGCGCCGCGAGCTTATCGGGTGCTTGGCCTCCGGTTGGCGGATGATCTCCTTTCTGCGATCAGACTAAGACGCTTTTGCGGTCAGGTGGCCCA
>Ga0209797_10000856_pt1 | contig 15204 bp, 17 predicted proteins | sample DOMMetBare3Fresh_2_FD_187472 | JGI IMG/M metagenome (GOLD analysis project Ga0209797, IMG submission 187472) | Wetland sediment microbial communities from St. Louis River estuary, USA, under dissolved organic matter induced mercury methylation -... | ecosystem: Environmental > Aquatic >... | reverse complement strand
CCGCTCTGCAGGTTGATCGTGCCGGTGATGCCGGTCATCCCCACGCTGAACTTGCCACTGCCGTTGTCACGGACGTCGAGGGTGCTGAAGCTGGCACCATCCACGATGAGGGCGTCGCCCGCCGCGACACCGATGGTACCATCGGTCCGCTGCAGCACACGAACCCCGACGATCCCGGAGAGCTGATCGACCAGCTTGTCACGCTGGTCCTTGATGTCCGGCGACTCGCGGTTCCCGGCGGTGCCCGCCTGTATGCGGACATTGAGGTCCGCGATCTGGCTGACGATGTGGTTCACGTCCGCGACCGCCCCGCGCATGCGGGCGGTCACGTCGGTGCTGGCCTCGTTGAGCCGGCGGTCGACGTCCTGAAAGCTCCGGGCAAGGCTGGCGCCTGCCTGGGTCACCACGGTGCGTGCCGTCTTGCTCGTGGGATCGTTGGCCAGGTCCCCGAAGGCGGAGAAGAGCTGGTCGATGCCATTGGCGAGGCCGGTGCCGGAGGGCTCGCCGAAGATTCCCTCGACCTGGCCGAGCAGATCCTTCGCGGTATTGAATCGGCCGAGGTCGCCATTCTCCCTCCGGTAGCTGGCGTCGAGATACTGGTCCCGTATCCGTTCGATGCCGCTGGCGGTCACCCCGCGTCCGATCTGCCCGATCGGCGTCTGCAGTGGCGTCGCGGGCTCCAGGATCAGCCGCTGCCGGGTGTACCCCTCGGTACTCGCATTCGCGATGTTGTGGCCGGTGACGTCGATGGCCTTCTGCTGCGTGAGCAGGGCCGTCCGCGCGATGCTGAGTAGACTGGTCAGGCTCATCGTCAGGCTGTCCGGTTGAGGATGAGTCCGCTCTGCGGGGCCGACTCCGTCGCCCGCTCACCGCGGTTGTACCCGGGAGATGGATCGCCGCCCATCGAGAACAGCTTCTGGAGGAAGACATCTCCCGCCTCCAGCGCCCGCTTCAGGATGTGCTGATTGATCGCCACGTCCTGGGCCGTCAGCAGCGCCGCGCTCTTCACCAGCGTGCGGGCATCTTCGACCTCGCGCGGCAGCGCGCCCCCCAGCATGACTTCGAGCCGGTCGAGCGGCGTCGGTTCACCGCCGGCGATCAGTGCCGTGAGCGCCGCCCGGCGGCGCTTGGCTTCGTCGAGCGTGAGCAGGGTCCGCCCCATGGCATGGATGCTCGATTCGACGAGGTCGGCGTCGTCCGCGGCCACGCCTGAACGCTGGCGGAGCAGGGCTCCGCGCAGTTCCTCGATCACGCTTGCCTCGTAGAGGAGCGCATCCGCCAGGTCCGACAGTCGCTCACTGACCGACGGTCCGGCCGCGATGAATTCCTGATGGCCGTGCGGTGTCATGGTGCTCCTCATGCCGGACCGGCATCTGGCAGCCGGCGGCTCAACTGGTGGTACAGGGCATCACCGATCCCGGTCCTGCCCTGCCCCGCATAGGACTGAGCGATACGCTCATCCAGCATTCCCGTGAACAGATCCTGACCCGGGTCCTGGGAGAGGATGCCGTCGTCAGGCACCGTCTGCCGCATGGCCTTGAACAACTCGTTGATGAAGACGCTCTCGAGGTCCTGCGACGCCTTCCGCAGCCTGGCCCGGGGATCGTCCTGCTGAACCGGGGCCGAGGCATGCCTCGGCCCACCAATCGAATCCGTCATCGCACCACCACCTCGGCGCCCAGGGCGCCGACATCGTGGAGCATGGTGAACATCGCGGCGATCTCCTGGGGCCTCGCCCCCGAGGCATGCAGCCCCGCGGCGACTTCCTGCACGGTCGCCCCTTCGCTGACCGCAAGAAGCCCGGTCGGCGCCGAGGTACCGGCGCCCTGCAGCGTCGAATCGGCGGGCGACGGCGCCGCGGCCGGGGGAGGTCCCCCAATCCTGAGCGTGAGGCCGCGATGACTCACCGTTGCCGAGGCCACCCGGACCGTTCCTCCGGTCACCACGGTCCCGCTCCGGCCATCGATGATCACCCGGTTTTCGGGAGCCATTCGGACCGGGAGGGTGTCCACGAGGGCGAGAAAGCTCATGAGATTATCGGCTCCTCGGGTCCCGGGGTTGAGCGTGATCGATCCTGGGTCATCCACCCGGGCGATGGTGCTGTCACCCAGCGCCAGGTTGATCGCCGAGACGACCCGCTGCGCGGTGGTGAGGCTGGGCTTCCGCAACAGCAGCCTCGGCGTCAGTGCGGCGAGCTGGCTGGGTTCGACCTCCATCACGCCGCCCTCCGGAATGCGGGCGGAATTGCCTCGCCGGCCGGCGTAGCGGATCTCCTCGTCGGCGAGCAGCAGCGGTCCCTGCGCGGTGGCGACCGGCGCCTGGTCCACGTCGGTGACCAGCGGAGTCATCCACAGGACACCGCCGCGGAGGCTGGTCGCGTCTCCGATGGAACTCACCTGCACCTCGAACCGCCCCCCGGCACGCAGGTAAGGCGAGGCTTCGGCCGTCACCATGACGGCGGCGACGTTCTTCGGCCGGAGCCGCTCGGCGGGGATCTCGAGCCCGAAACGACGCAGTGCGTTTGCGATGGAGCGCACCGTCGGCGTGCCGCCGTTGACCGACCCGAGGGAGCGATCGCCCGAGCCTTCGAGACCGATCACCAGGCTGTAGCCGATGAGACGCCGCGGCACCGCGCCGGGCGGAGTGGCCAAATCGCCGACCCGCTCCATGGCCTGGGCCGAGAGCCTGACCGCCAGGCCGGGAAGGAGCAGCAGCGCGAGCGCGAGCAGATGGGCCACCCTGACGAGCGGCCGGGATGTCGTGGTCATGGCCAGAAGATGGAAAGGATGCTGCCCAGGATGCCCTTCGCGGGACCGATCTTCTTGCCCTTGTAGCTGATCACCGATTCCGCGATGCGGGACGAGGCCACTGCATTGTCCGAGGTGAGGTCTTCCGGGCGAATGACGCCTTCGAGCTGGATGACCTGGTTGCGGCCGTCCACACTGACGGTCTTCTCTCCCTTGATCCGGGCGATCCCCGTCGGCTCGATGGACACGACCCGCACCGAGATCGTGGTGCTGAGATCGCCCCGGCGGCCGGCATCACCGGTATTGCGCGAATCGTTGTTGACGCCGCTTTCAAAGCCCTTCGCCGGGCCGATCTTGAGCGTCGGGCTGACGTTCACGTTGAGCCCCATCGACTGGGAGCGCTTGGCGCTGGCGATCTGGCTCTGCCGTTCGCTCGCGCTCACGGTTTCATCAACCACGATCGTCACGATATCGCCGACGCGGAGCGGACGCTTGTCGCCGAACCAGCCGGCCCGGCTGGCCATCGGCGCGGCGGCGACGGCGGAGGCTGCCTGCGGAGGCGCCTGCGTTGCCGCGGGAGCCGGGGGCGCGCCCTGCGCCGCCAGCGGCGCAGCACACAGGAGAGAGCACAGCACGGCTCGTTTCATTGCATCCTCGCTTCGCCGGGTGCGGTGACCGTACCCAGGAGGACGCCGTTGCGCCCACTGGTGCGGACCCGGACCGTCTCGCCCATCGCCGCCGCATGAAGGGCAACGCCCTCGAGCGCGATAGACACATTGCCTTCATTCCACATGAGCCGCACCGGCTGACCCGCCTCCACCAGTGGAGGCGGAGCCACGCGGCTGAGGTCGAGAGGATCCCCGGGGGTGAGAATCCGGCGCACGACCCAGCCGGGTACCGGGGTGGACGACACCGCCAGGGGCGGTCCCCACTGGAGGAATGGCTCCTCCCGCATGTCTCCCTCGACCAGACGCGTGCCGACCCTGAGCGCCCGGGCGGCCACCATCCGGCGCCCCGCGATGCCGGCGCGGAGCCGCACGGCCACCGACGGATGTCCGGCCGCTTCGAAGGTGACGGCGAACCATCCCCCTTCACCGCGCCCGAGCAGATGGAACTCCGCGGTGTCCGGCACGCCGGCGAGCGAGCCGGTGCCCCAGGACATGACCAGCCCTACGGTGTCGGTCCCCCAGGTCCGCGCGACCTGCACCGCGACCCGGGCCGCGAGCCGCGGATCGATGTCGCCCGACTGCGCGGTGAGGCGCGGTGGCGCCTGACCCTTGAGCACGGAGGTCACGGCGCCGAGGGCCGTCAATGCGGAAAACATGAGACACCTAACGAATGAGTTCACTGGTCGCCGTCTGGATCATCTCTTCGGCAGTCTTGATCGCCTTGGAGTTGACCTCATACGCCCGCTGCGCGGTGATCATGTCGACCATTTCCTGCACGATTTCAACATTGGACGACTCGAGCGACCCCTGCACGATCTGGCCGAAGCCGTCCTCCATGGGCACGCCCGACATCGGGTCGCCGGAGGCGGGGGTCGACTGGTAGTTGTTGCCACCGAGGCTGAGGAGCCCGCTGGGATTGGCGAAGCGGACGATCTCCATCTGCCCCAGTTCCACCTGCTGGCCGGTGTTGCCGAGGATCGCGCTCACGAGCCCGGTCGGTGACACCGTGACCTGCGTCGCCTCACTGGGGATGGTGATCTCGGGCTGGACCGCGAACCCGGCGTGGGTCACCAGGGTGCCCGAATCGGCGCTCCGCGTGAAGGTGCCATCGCGGGTGTAGCCGAGGTCGCCGTTGGGGAGCTGGATCTGGAAGAACCCGTCGCCCTCGATCGCGAAGTCGAGCGGATTGCCCGTCGGCTCCGAGGTTCCCTGGGTGTGCACCCGCTGCACGTCCGCGAGCCGCACGCCCCGGCCGATCTGGATCGGGGCGAGCGTCTCGGTGCCCTGATAGTGGACGAGCTGCGAGCCCTGCAGGGTCTGGTAGAGCATGTCCTCGAAGTTGGTGCGGCTGCGCTTGAACGCGGTGGTATTGACGTTCGCCAGGTTGTTGGCGATGGCGTCGATACGGGTCTGCTGGGCGCGCATGCCGCTGGCGGAGGCGCGGAGTCCTGGATTCATGCGTCTATCCTCGAGCGTTGTGAGTCAGTACTTGGTTCCGAGTTCCGAGTTCCGAGTACGTGGTGTTGCGGTGGATCCGGGATTCCCGAGAGCGCTCCATGTCACGCACTCGTAACTCGGTACTCGGGACTTCTTGTTCAGCCTACCTTGCCTACCTCGTTGACGACCGTGCCGAGTACGCTGTCGAGCGCCTTCAGCGAATCGATGTTCGCCGCGTAGGCGCGCTGGATCGTCACCAGATCCACCACGCCCTTGAGCGTGTCCTGGTTGCTGTCCTCGACCTGCCCCTGCCGGACCATGGTCGTGGTGGTATCCACCGGGATCATCGGCTCCCCGGCTACGGCCGGCCGGTACTTGCCGGCCCCTTCCTTGAGCAGCGTGGCTGGGTCGGCCACGGTTGCCACCCGCAGCCGGTCGATCCGGGTTCCGTCGACCATGACCTGGCCGTCCGCCTGGATCTCGAGTGAGGCATAGCGAAGCGGAATCGGCACCGGGCCATTCTCGCCGAGCAGCAGATTCCCGTGCCGGTCCGACAGCCGGTTGGCGGCGTCGAGGGCGAGCGATCCGCCCCGGGTCAGCCGCTCGCCCTGATCGGTCTGCATCACCAGGAAGCCGGGGCCGTCGAGCGAGAGATCGAGCGAGCGACCTGTCGGCGTCAGCGTTCCCTGCGAGAGGTCGGTCTTCGTGACGGGGACGGGGAAGGTTGTATCCCCGATCTTCCGGGCCGACATCACGTCGGCCTTGAAGCCTTCGGTGTCACTGTTGGCGAGGTTGTTGGCGGTCAGCGCCTGCAGCTTGGTGTAGTAGCCAAGCGTGCGAGCGGTGCTCCGGAGTGCATCGAGGCCCATGGTTCCCCTCCTGGAAGTCGGAGGCCAAGAAGGCAATCGCTATGCCCCCTTCGCCCCCACCCGACCAAACGTTCTAAGCCATTACTTGGTAGGGGCTTCGCTGCCTGGCGACGGCGACAGCTTGCGCCGGTACCGGCGACGCCGGCTTCCGGGACCGGAAAGATCTTCCCGTCTGGGCGGCAGGAGCGGTCGCGACACGACCGAGCGCGACGCGCACCGCATCCTGGGAGAGCCCGAACTGCCGGGCGAGTTCGGGCACCCGGAGGCCCCGAGTCGACTCCTTGCGCAGCTGCCGGGCGAGTACCGACTCCGGTACCGCTGCAGCGCGGGGAGAGCGCTGACCGGCCAATGCCTGCCCGATGGACGGACGGGATCGGCGCCCCCGGCGCGGTCGGGCAAGGAGCCGCCGCCGCGCCGCGATGACACCGACGGAGAGGACGAGGCCGCCGGCCACTACCAGCAGCAGATTCCCGAGTCCGTCGGTGAAATCGACATCCGCGAGCAGTTCGGACCCGGCCGACCGCAGGTCAGGCAGCGTCGGCGCCACCGACATCAGGACGAAGACGGTGAGGAATCCGATGACGAGGCGAAGCTGACGCGGGTTCATGCCGACTCCTGGGTTGGGGCCATCCGTTGCCGGAGGCGCTTCAAGGCCTGGGTGCGGATCTGCGACACCCGTGATTCGGTCACGTGCAGCACTTCGGCGATCTGCCGGAGATTCAGTTCTTCGTAGTAGTACAGCGCGAGCACCGTGCGCTCCTTCGGCGGCAGCATGCCGATCGCCTGACGCAGGCCGGCTACGGTCTCTTCCTGGCTGAGCCGCTCGACGGGCTGCTGCACGCTGGCATCGCTGAGAGTCTCCTCGAGGGAGGCCCCCTCCGACTGGTCGAGCGACACCGAGCCGTCGAGCGACACCAGCACCGCGCCGTCGATCTCCTCGCGCCAGCGCCAGTAAGTCTCCATGTCGAGCGCGAGCACCGCGGCGACCTCCTGCGGCTCGGGCGACCGACCCAGCGTGCTCTCCAGCTGTGCCACGGCCGCGGCCATCTGGCGGCCCTTGGCGCGCACCGACCGCGGGACCCAGTCCCGGCTGCGGAGTTCATCGAGGATGGAACCGCGGATGCGGCGCATCGCGAAGGTGCTGAAGGCAAGTCCGCGCGAGAGATCAAAGCTCTCCAGCGCCTGCACCAGCCCGAGCGTGCCCGCGCTGACCAGATCGTCGACTTCGACCACGTCCGAGACGCGGGCCGCCACCTGGCGCGCGACGTGGTGCACCAGCCCGAGATAGCGATCGAGGAGCTGGGTCCGTGCCGCCGGATCGCCGGTTCCCCGGTAGCGCTGCCAGAGCGCGTCGGTGAGCGAAGCGGGGGTTGTTGGCGTGCTCGCAGGTGCCGTGGTCGTCGTGGCCATCGCAGGTCCCTCGTTGACTTTCGTCTTCATACGGCTGCCCTTGCCGGAACCGGCACGTCGAGACGCTCGAGCACCGTGGTGAGCACATCGTGGTTGGGACCAGGGCCGAGGCCCCGGGTCAGCTGTCCCGGCACGCGCACGGCGCGCCGGATTTCCTCGTCCTCCCACATCGCCCCGAGGTAGCGGAGCCCGCGGTGGAGGAAGCGTTCGGCCGCGGTCGCCAGACGCTCATAGGTCTGCGGCCCTTCGCGATCGTCGGCGACCCGATTGACCAGCACGTCGATCGGAAGATCCGACACCTGGGCGTGCACGATCTTGATCGTGGCGTAGGCATCGGTGAGCGCGGCCGGTTCGGGGGCGGTGAGGACCACGCACCGGGTGGCGCGCATGGTCGCGACGCGGACCACGCTCTCGAGCCCGGGGCCGGCGTCCACGATCACCGCGTCGAAGTCGTCGTAGAGCGCGCTCAGCCGGTGGTGCAGCCGCGCGCGGTCGGTGGCCCCGAGGGCATAGAGGCCTTCGGCGCCGCTGTCGGCCGGAAGCAGCCAGAGTCCCTCGTGCACGGGGACCAGCAGATCGCGCGCGGAGATGCCGTCGGCCAGCAGGTGCTCGAGCCGCGAGCCGCGCTGCAGGCCGAGGAGCACGTGCAGGTTGCCCATGTTCTGCGCGCCGTCGACGAGCAGGACGCGTCGGCCTTCCATCGCGAGGCGGCCGGCGAGCAGCACGCTCACCACCGACTTGCCCACCCCGCCCTTGCCGCTGCCGATGACGATCGTGGGCGGACCGACCGGTTCGGGGACCGGCACGCGGCGGCCGGCCATCATCGCGCGGAGCAGCGTGGCCTGATCGTTCATGTGATCACCTCCGCATCCGTGGCGGTGCGTACCCGCAGTGAGGCCACCGCCGCGAGCAGGCGCGGGGCCGCCGCCTTGAGATCGCGCGGCACTTCCTGGCCGTCGGACATCCAGCGCATCGGCAGGCGGCACTCCGCGGCCACATCGAAGAGGCTCCAGTCGTCCATCGCCTCGTCCAGCTTGGTCGGCAGCAGGTGAGTGATGCCCTGGGACCGATAGGCGTCGATGGTGCGGCGGACGTGACTCTCCTGCAGCCCCGCGGGGAGCACGAGGTGGACCTCGTGCGGCGCGAGCTGGTTCAGCCACTGCCGCACCTGCTGGGTATCGGCGTGCAGGCGGGGACCGCGTCCGGGGGTGTCGACCAGGATGAGGTCGCGGTCGGCGAGCCGCCGGAGCGCCATCGGCAGATCGGCAGCCTCGTAGATGACTTCCAGCGGCAGCCCCGCGATCTCCGCGTAGGTGCGGATCTGCTCCACCGCTCCGACGCGATAGGTGTCGAGGCAGAGGAATCCGATGCGCTTGCAGCGGAAGAATTCGGGATGGGTCGCCAGCTTCGCGATCGACGTCGTCTTGCCGACACCGGTGGGGCCGACAAAGGCCACCACCCGCGGGGCAGCGTCCTGCTCGCGGTGGCGGGCGAAATCGTCGGGGCCCGGCGCGCACTTGAGCAGCGGGTGGCTGCCGCCATCGGGCGCCATCCGGCGGCGCTCGTCGGCGGCACTCACGGCATCGGTGGCCAGCACCTGGTAGTAGGAGGAGCCATCGGCCGCGCGCAGGGTGCGCACCGCGATGATTTCGGCATCCGGACCGAGCGCCTGACTGGCGCGCGACAGCAGCGTGTCGACGGCGTGGCCGGTGAAGGACTCAAGCGGCACGGGGCAGCTCCCAGGTGGCGATGCTGTGAACGGGGGTCTGGGCCGGAAGTTCGCCCAGCGAGAGGATCGGCAGGTTGGGCATGACCGGCTCCACCAGCCGGCGGACCCCGATGCGCAGGGACGGCGGCGTGATGAGCGGACGGAACTGGCCATCCCGCTTGTGCAGGGTCATGAGGTCGTTGAGCTGACGCAGCGCGGCGGTGAGATCCTCCGGCTCGAGCGCCCGGGCGCCTTCGCGCATCGGACGCGGGCTGAAGAGCCCCATGAGGGCCGCCTCGAGCCGCGGGCCCATGGTGATGCCGCTGATGGTGCCGTCGCCATCGTCGAAGATCTGGACCAGCACGGTGGCCAGCGTACGGCGCACCTGCTCGCACAGCGCCTCCGGATCCTTCGTGGTCTCGGCCGCGTCGGAGAGGGTCTCGAGAATGAGCGCGAGGTCGCGGATCGGGACGCCTTCGCGCAGCAGCCGCTGCAGCACCCGGTGCACCGTCCCCAGCGAGAGCTTGCCGGGAATGGTCTCGTCCACCAGCGCGGGATGGGTGTCCTTCAGCGCATCGAGCAGCTCGCGCACGTTCTGGCGGGAGAGCAGCTCGGCCGCGTGGTGCTTGATCGTTTCCATGAGGTGGGTGGAGAGCACCGTCTGCGGTTCCACCACGCTGTACCCGTTGGCCTCGGCCTCGACGCGGCGGTCGGGCATGATCCACACCGCCGGCAGCCCGAAACTGGGGTCGGTCGTCCGGATCCCGTCGATCGGCGCGGCAATCCCGGTGGTATCGAGGGCGAGGAGGTAGCGCGGCAGCACTTCGCCGGTCGCCACCCGCACCCCGCGCAGCTTGATGGCGTACTCGGTCGCGGGAAGCTGGATGTTGTCGCGGATCCGGGCCGGCGGCACGATGATGCCCATCTCGACGGCGAGCTGCTTGCGCATCAGGCCGATGCGCTGCAGCAGGTCACCCTTCTGCGCCTCGTCCACCAGCGGGACCAGCGCGTAGCCGACCTCGACCTCCAGCGGCTCCACCTGCAGCAGATCCTTGATCGGCGAGCCCTCGGCCTTCGAGGCCGGCTTGACCTGCACCATCGCTTCGGGAGCCCGCTCACGCTCCTCGCGGTTGCGCACCATCCACGCCCCGGCGGCCAGAAGCGCCGAGAGCAGGAAGAACGGCAGCATCGGGAAGCCCGGGGCCAGTCCCATCAGGCCCAGAATGCCGGAGGAGATCCACAGCGCACCCTGGTGCCGCATCATCTGGGCGGCGATGGCGGGACCGACGCGCGGACTCTTGGAGCCGTAGGTGACAATGATGCCGGCGGCGGTGCTGACGATGAGCGCCGGGATCTGGGTGACCAGCCCGTCGCCGACGGTGAGGCTGGTGAATGTGCCGAGGGCCTCCTTGGCGGTCATCCCCTGCTGGGTGATACCGATGAGGAACCCACCAACCAGGTTGATGCCGGTGATCAGCAGGCCGGCGATGGCGTCACCGCGGACGAACTTCGCCGAGCCGTCCATGGCGCCGTAGAAGTCGGCGTAGCGCTGGATCTCCTCGCGCCGGCGGCGGGCCTCGGCCTCGTCGATGAGGCCGGCGCCGAGGTCGGCGTCGATGCTCATCTGGCGGCCCGGCATGGCATCGAGGGTGAATCGCGCCGCCACTTCGGCCACGCGTCCCGCGCCCTTCGTGATCACCATGAAGTTGATCACGACCAGGATCAGGAAGATCACCAGGCCAACGATGTAGTTGCCGCCGATGACCGCGTTGCCGAACGCGGCGATGACCTCTCCGGCGTGTCCATGACTCAGGATCAGCCGGGTGCTGTTCACGTTGAGCCCGAGGCGCAGCAGCGTCACCAACAGCAGCAGGCTCGGAAAGATGCTGAATTCGAGCGGATCGCTGACCGACAGCGTCACCAGCAGCACGAGCACCGAGATCGCGAAGCTCGTGGCGAGCAAGGCGTCGAGCAGCACCGGCGGCAGAGGCACGATCAGCAGCGCGACAACGACCACCACCGCCAGCGCCAGCCAGGTCTCCGCACCGCCACCCATCCTGCTCATCAGCCCTTCGGCCGCGCCAAGCGATCCGCCACCGGCGGGCGCCTTGCCACGATGCGCCCCCCCGGCACGCGAGGAGCCCTCCGACACGATGGGTGCCGTGCCGACGGCGGCGGAGGGCGCGGTCATCCAGGCCTCCGGGCGGGCAATTGCGTGCCCTTGCGGCGGAAGACGAAGGCGATGACTTCGGCCACGGCCACATACAGGGCCGGCGGGATCGGAGTGCCGACCTTCGCGGTGGCGAAGAGGGCGCGGGCCAGCGGCTTGTTCTCGATGATCGGAACGCCGGCGCGGATCGCGATCTCCTTGATGCGCTTGGCCAGGAGCCGCTCGCCCATGGCGAGCACCACCGGGGCCGGCGAGACGAGCGGATCATACTTGAGCGCGACGGCGATGCGGGTCGGGTTGGTCACGACCACGTCGGCCGTCGCGACGTTGGTGAGCATCCGCTTCCGGGCCATCGCCTTCTGCAGCTGGCGGATGCGGCCCTTCACCATTGGGTCGCCCTCCGTTTGGCGGTGCTCCTGCACCACCTCCTGCTTGGTCATGCGCAGGCTCTTCTCGAACTGCCAGACCTGGAAGCTGTAGTCGAGCCCGGCGATCAGCAGGAAGACCAGCCCGACGAACAGGGCCATGCGGATGGCGAGTTCCCGGGTGATCCCCAGGATCTGCTCCACGCCGGCGCCGCTGGTGGAGAGAATCTCCGGCCAGGCGCGGTGCAGCACACCCCATGCGACGAAGGCGATGACGGCGAACTTGAGCATCGCCTTGAACACGTTGAACAGCGCCTGGGCGCTGAACAGCCGGCCCACGCCGGCGATGGGATTGATATGTGACAGCTTGGGGCTCAGCGCCTCCGGCGCGACCACGCCGCGCGCCTGCAGCGCGTTGACGAGCAGGGTGATCACCAGCACCGCGCCGAAGAACGGCGCGAGCGCCATCAGGGTGGTCTGCCCTACCTGCTGCAGCATGGTGACCGCACCGTTGGCGGTCATCGGAACCGCGGTGAGCCAGCCCGCCCCCGCCTGCAGCATCGACACCGCGTGGTGTGCGAGAGTCGCGCCGCCGGCCACGGCGAGGGTGAAGGTGCCCGCGATGAGCAGCGTTGCGGCCGAGAGCTCCTGGCTGCGCGGCACCCGCCCTTCCTGCAAAGCCTCTTCACGGCGCTTGGGCGTCGCATCTTCGGTCCGTTCCTGGCCGTCGCTCTGCGCCATGGCTAACGCACCGCCGGGCTGAGCGTAAAGGCCTGGATGGTCTGGCCGACGAGCGTCGGGAGCGCGTCGATGGAGCCGGTGATGAAGGCCGCGAGGAACGGCAGCGTGGCGGCGAGGGCCAACATCCCGATGCTGATGGTGATGGGGAACGACACCATCATGACGTTGAGCTGGGGCACCGCCTTGCCGAGGATCGCCAGCGCGAGGTTGGCGAGCAGCAGCGCGACGATGATCGGTGCCGCCGCGCGGACGCCGGTGCTGAATACCGTGGAGGCGAGATCCACCGCCTGTCGCGCGCCGCTCCCGCCCAGCCAGGCCTGCCCCGGTGGCACCGCGGCGAAGCTCGCGGCGAGGCCGCGGTAGAGCGTCAGGTGCCCGCCAACGCTCAGGTAGATCAGCATCCCGAAGTAGCCCTGCAGCTGGCCGATGCCGACGGTGGCGCCGGGCGGCAGCGAACCGAGCGCTTCGCCGAGCGAGAGGCCCATCTGGAGCGAGGCGACCTCGCCCGCGATGGAAAGGCCGTGGAGCACCAGGGCACCGGTCAGGCCGATCGCGATCCCCATCATCGTTTCGCCGGCCAGCACCACGCTCATCGCCACCATGTCATCCGGCATCGGCGCGATGTGGGGCAGCGAAGGCAGCAGCACGACGCTCAACAGGACCACGGCGGCACTCCGGACCGTCTTGGGCACACCGGTCATCGACCAGAGCGGTGCGGCCAGGAAGAGCCCGCTGAGCCGGGCGCTCACCAGCACGAACGTGGGCCAGTCCTGGAGGCCCACCAGCTCGAGGAGGCCGGGAGCGGTCATCCGACGAGCGTCGGCAGGAGGTTGAACGTCTGGGTGATGTAGCCGACCAGCTCCCGCACCATCCACGGGAGACTCAGCAGCATCACGACTGCGACGGCCAGCAGCTTGGGAATGAACGTCAGCGTCTGTTCCTGGATCTGGGTGAGCGCCTGCACCAGGCTCACCAGCACCCCGACGACGAGCGCGGTCACCAGCAGCGGCGCCGCCGTGAGCAGGGCCGTCATGACGGCCCGATTGAGGAGTTCGATCGCGAAGCCGGGAGACATGGCGTCAGACCTGGAAGCCGGTGACGAGGCGCTGGACCACCAGGCTCCAGCCGTCCGCGAGCACGAAGAGCATCAGCTTGAACGGGAGCGAGATCATCACCGGCGGGAGCATGAACATGCCCATGCTCATCAGCACCGAGGCCACGATCAGATCGACCACGACAAAGGGCAGGAAGATCACGAAGCCCATCTGGAATGCGGTGCGCAGCTCGCTGGTGACAAAGGCGGCCGTGACGGTGAGCACCGGCAGCGCTTCGAGGCTGTCGGCGTCCTGCTGCGCGGTCAGCTCCGCGAACACCCCGAGGTCCTTCTCCCGGGTGTTCGCCAGCATGAAGTGCTTGAGCGGCACCAGGGCCTTCTTGTACGCGTCGACCTGGCCTATCTGGCCGTTGAGGTAGGGCTGGATGGCATCGTCGTTGGCCAGCTTCATCACCGGCTGCATGACGACGCCGGTGAGCAGCACCGCCAGCGCGACCAGCAGCTGTCCCGGCGGGGCGGTCTGGGTGCCGATCGCGGTGCGCACGAAATGCAGCACGATCACGATCCGGGTAAAGCTCGTCATCAGGAGGAACACCGCGGGCAGCAGGGTCATCGCGCCCATGAAGACGACGATGCCGACGGCCCCCGAGAGCTGCAGCTGATCGGAGCCCTGGCCGATGGTAAGTGACACTCGCGGGGCGACCGGCCCCTGTACCGCGCTGGCGGTGGCACCGCGGTGCTGGCCGGCCGCCGCCTGTGCTTCAGCGGCCATCGGCAGCACCGTGAGCGTGAGCAGCAGCGGCAGATAGCGGAGAATCCCGGGCCGGAGCGTCGCCCGCGCGGCGCGAGCGGTGGCGGGCGGTTCGAGGGCAGCCTCGAGATCGCCGCCGTCGAGTTCGGTCAGGAGCCGGGCTCCGTCATCGCCAAGCGAGACGACCAGTACGCGGCCACCGACCCGCAGCAGCGCGACCCCCTGCTTGGGGCCGGTCGCGACGCGACGAATGACTTCAAGAGGCAACCCACCACCCTGCGGCCGCGCGCCGCCCGGCGCGAAGCGGCGCAGCGCCCACACGCCGAGACCGAGCATGCCCAGGGTGAAGAGGAGTGAAGCAAAGGCGCCGAGCATCAGACCAGCTCTCGCTGGCTGACGGGCTGATCCGCCCCCGCCACAATACGGGTGATCCGGACGCCGAAATGCTCGCCGATGACGACCACCTCGCCCTCGGCCAGCTTGCGGTCGGAGACGTAGATGTCGATCGGCTCGCCGACCATGCGGTCCAGCTGGATCACGGACCCGCTGCCGAGTTCCAGCACCTCCTGCACCGTCATGTGGGTGCGACCGAATTCGATCGCCACCGGCAATGACATGTCGAGCAGGGTGTCGAGCGAGCCGCCCGTGCCCATCGGCATCGCGGCGGGACGGGTGCCCGGCTGGGAGAGCTCGGAGAGGTCGGGCGCCTTGGCCGCGGGCTCGCCCTTCGCGCCGCCGCCCATCGAGCGATCGATTTCATTCTGATCCATGACCTATACCAGCCTTCCGCGCGCAACTTTGGGAGTGCCTTCGGGGCGCTGAGTCTGCAACACGTTGGAGATCCGGAGTCCGACGTAGCGGCGGCTCTGGCCCAGGGAGCCGAGGAACCGGCGCTGGCCCCGCACATGGAGCTCGACGGGAACATCGGAGGCATGGCCGGTGTGAATGACCTGGCCGACTTCGAGGCGGCCGATATCGCGCGCCTTGAGATTGAAGAGGGGAAAACGGGCGCGCAGATCCAGCCGCGAGGCCCGGAGCGATTCCTCGATGGCGCGCCGAGCCTCCTCGATGGCCTGGCGCACCGTCGCATCGGCGCCCGGCGGCACGACGATGCGGATGGCGTCCTTGTCGATCGCGGCGCCGGCTTCCTTCGCGCGTTCCACCGCACGCTCTGCGGCTTGAGCGGCCGACGCGACCGCCTCGGCAGCCGAAGCCGCCTTGGGCGACGCGTTGGGCCCGATGCGAATGCCGTGTGTGCCGATGGAGATCTCCAGATCGCCCTTG
>Ga0209797_10000853_pt1 | contig 15241 bp, 14 predicted proteins | sample DOMMetBare3Fresh_2_FD_187472 | JGI IMG/M metagenome (GOLD analysis project Ga0209797, IMG submission 187472) | Wetland sediment microbial communities from St. Louis River estuary, USA, under dissolved organic matter induced mercury methylation -... | ecosystem: Environmental > Aquatic >... | reverse complement strand
CCACAAGATGCAATCGGCCGAGCTGGACTATCTGGTGAATTCACCGGCGGCGATGACGGCGCTGGCCGAGAACTACGTCGGCCTGCCGCTTTAGCGTGCGGTGCCGCGGCAGCGCGCGCCTGGCCCGCGATTGCCCTCATGCCGGCTCCACGGCGCGCTGGCATCATCGGGCACAGCAGCAGGAGCGAGCCATGATTCTCGAAATCGCCGACATCCGCATCACGCCCGGCCAGCAGACCGCATTCGACGAAGCCATCCGGCGCGGCATCGACACGGTGGCGAGCAAGGCCAAGGGCTTTCGCGGCTTCAAGGTCAACAAGGGCATCGAGTCGCCCGAGCGCTATGTGCTGATGATCTTCTGGGACACGCTCGAAGACCACACCGTCGGCTTCCGTCAGGGCCCGTTGTTCACGCAGTGGCGCGCGATCGTCGGCCCGTTCTTCGCGCAGCCGCCGCAGGTGGAGCATTTCACGCTGCTGGCCAAGTCGCACTGAGTCGGCCGCGTGTCGACACGCGACACCGCGCTCGCTGCCGCCGCGGCCATCTTCGACGGCGGCGCCTTCCGGCGCGACCTGTCGCGCCGCGTGGCGATTCCGACCGAAAGCGAGAACCCGCAGCGAGCCGGCGCACTGCGCGCCTACCTGATCGACGAGATCGCACCTGCGCTGGCGGCGCTCGGCATCGAATCCACCGTCCACGACAACCCGGTGGCCGGCGCGCCGCCGATGCTGACCGGCGCCAGGATCGAGGACCCAGCATGGCCCACCGTGCTGGTGTACGGCCATGGCGACGTGGTGCGTGGCCACGAGGGCCGCTGGCGCGATGGCCGCGACCCGTGGACGCTCGCGCCGGCGGGCGAGCGCTGGTATGGACGTGGTACCGCCGACAACAAAGGCCAGCACAGCATCAACCTCGCGGCGCTGGCCGCGCTGCACAGCGCGCGCGGTGGCTCGTTCGGCTTCAACGTCAAATGGCTGGTCGAGATGGGCGAAGAGACCGGCTCGCCGGGGCTGGCTGAGTTCTGCGCGGCACACCGCGCCGAGCTCGCGGCCGATGTGCTGATCGCCAGCGACGGCCCACGCCTGCGCGCCGACCGCCCCACCGTGTATCTGGGCACACGCGGCGTCGCGAACTTCGACCTGAGGCTCAAGCTACGCGAAGGCGGCCACCACTCGGGCAACTGGGGCGGCTTGCTGCGCAACCCGGGCACGGTGATCGCCAACGCGATCGCGTCGCTTGTCGACGGGCGCGGGCGCATCCTGGTCGACGGCCTGCGCCCGCCGCCGATTCCGCCGTCCGTGCGCCGCGCGCTGGCCGACATCGAGGTCGGCGGCGACGTCGACGATCCGGCGATCGATGCCCACTGGGGTGAGCCCGGCCTCACGCCCGCCGAGCGCGTGTTCGGCTGGAACACCGTGGAGGTGCTGGCCTACACCGCCGGCAACCCGGCGCAGCCGGTGAACGCGATCCCGCCCGACGCGCGCGCGCATCTGCAACTGCGCTTCGTGGTCGGCACCGACGCGTCGCGGCTGCGCGAGTTCGTGCGTTCGCACCTGCGGCAGCACGGCTTCGGCGACGTCGAGGTCAGCGAGCCGGTGATCATGGCCGCCACGCGGCTGGACCCGGAAAACGACTGGGTGCGTTTGGCGATGGCGTCGATCGAACGCACCACCGGCAAGAAACCCGCGCTGCTGCCCAACCTGGGCGGCTCGCTGCCCAACGATGTGTTCGCCGATATCCTCGGCCTGCCCACGGTGTGGGTGCCGCACTCCTATCCGGCGTGCTCGCAGCACGCGCCCAACGAGCATGTGCTGGCGCCGCTGATGCGCGAAGGGCTGCTGATGATGACCGGCCTGTTCTGCGACCTCGCGCAGCAACAGGCCACGTTGCCGCGACGCCTAACTCAGAGCGCCAGCGACAGGCCCAGCAGCGCGGCGGCCTCGAGCGTCGAATGTGCCGGCCGCAGCACGTCGAAGTGAACGGTGGGCAGCCCGACGCGCCGCGCTCCCTGCGCGTTGCGCCACTGGTCGTCGACGAACACACAGTCCTGCGCGGCAAGCCCCAGTTGCTGCAGGCAGGTGAGATAAGCCCTCGCATCGGGCTTCAACACGGCGCTGTAGGTGGCATCGGCGATCACGTCGAATTCGCGCAGCAGCGGCAGCCGCTCGCGAAGGTCGCGACCATAGAACAGATCGAGCTCGTTGGACAGGATCGCCAGGCGCACGCCAGCCGCCTTGGCCGCGTGCACCAGCGCCGCAGTCTCCGGGCGCAGCATCCGCTCGGGGTTGGTGCCACGCGCGCGCCGCACCAGCGTTTCCATGTGATCCCAGCGCTCACCGAGCAAGGCACCGACCTCGCGCGTGCGCACCAGCCAGTAGTCGCGCTCGGTGATCTCGCCGGCCTGCATCGCACGCCACGGCGCGTCGCCGGCAGGGTCGAACGGGCCGCGCCAGGTGAGCGTGCCGGGTGCCAGGCCGAGGGCGCGCTCCGTGTCGTCGTGCGTCTCGAACAACGTGCGGGTCACCACACCGCCGAAGTCGAGGATCAGGCCGCGCATCATGACAGCCCTTCGGCCGACGAATACGTCGGCCGGTCCCCCGAGGGGACGCGGGCCGGCTTGGGAGCAGCCCGGCGCTCGGCCCGCCTCACGGCCGCCCCGACTTCACCAGGCCCTGCGCGACCCATTCGTCGAACACGCGCAGCGCCGCGTCGCTGAAGGCCGCGTCGTTGATGTGCGCGTCGAGCTCGATGCAGCGGGTGCCCGGCGCCAGCGCCGCGCGCATCGCGCCCACGAAGGCCTGCAGGCCCTCGGGATCGTGCAACGCCTCGCCCGGCCGGTCCCATTGCTCGATGCCACGCAGCGGCAGCAGCAGGCAGGTGGGGCTGCTCGCCTGGGCCAGTCGCGCGCCGATCTCGCCGGCGATCGCGCGCCGCAGCGGCGGCGCCGACGAGGCCGAGGCGATCAGCCGGTTGTGCACATGCACGGGTCGGCCTTCGAGCGAAGCAGGCACCGGCTGCCAGGCTGGGAAGTCGATCATGTCCACCGCCCCCGGCGCCACGATCTGTGGCGTGCCGCTGCGGCCGGCGCCGGTGAGCCGGTCGGCGCCCGCGGTCACCACCGAGCCGCCTGCCTGGTTGGCCAGCTCCTGCAAGCTGAAATCCATCACCGCGCAGAAGCGGCCGGCCGCGGCAAGCGCCTCGAACGCCCGCCCGCCCATACCCGTGGTATGGAACACCGCGACCTCGTAGCCGCGTGATTCCAACGCGGGCTTCAAGCGCACCATGTAGGCAAGGCAACTCTTGCCGAGTGAAGTCATGCCCACCACCGGCCGGCCGTCGCGCGGCGGCATTGCGGACCGGGCGGCACCTACGACTGCGCCGGCGGCCTGCGCCAAGGCCGAGCGGCACAGGCTGTTCAGGCCGTACAGCCCGCCGGCCCACAACACCATCATCAGGTCGGGCGTGATGCGTTCGGGCGGGATCAGGTGCGAATAGGCCACCGTCGACAGCACGACCTTGGGCACACCGATCGGCAACGCCGCCGCCACGTCGAGCGCGAGGTCGGTGCCCATCGTGCCGCCGAGCACCAGCAAGCCGTGCATACGGCCTTCGTCGTGCAGGCGGCGGGCGACAGTCGCTGCGCCCGCGGCCATCAGCGTCATCGCGGTGTTCTCGTCGCCGCTTTCGAGCACGCGTTGCAATGAACTCCCAGCCGCCGCGGCGACGTCGTCGTGGCCGATATCCACCGGTACCGAGCCGGCGGCCAACACGCCGACGTCCATCAGCAGCACGCGCGCGCCCATCGCCTGCACACGCTCGCGCAGAAACGCCAGCTCGTCGCTCTTGGTGTCGGCGGTGCCGACCAGCAGGATCGCCGGCTCGCTCAATGCACCCCCTCGGCCCTGCCGGCAGCATGACGCGCCGAGGGCTCGGGCCTTGGCCAGGCATGGACCGTCCGCAGGGACGGTTCATGTCCGGGCTCAGCCCCCTCGGGCGGGAGCTTGCGGCTTCGAAGCGGCCGTGCGACGCTCATCGTGTACCAGCCACCTCGTCGAACGCGGCTTCCAGCGTGTCGCACAGATACTCCAGTTCGGCCGGCGTGATCACCAGCGGCGGCGAGAGGATCAGGTTCGGGCCCGACACGCGCACCATCAACCCGCGCCGATAGGCCGCGCGCGCCACCAGGGCCGGAATCTCGCTCGTCCTGGGCAGCGGGGCGCGAGTCGTCTGGTCGGCCACCATCTCGATGCCGAGCATCAGCCCGAGGCCGCGCACGTCGCCGACGAATGCATGGCGCTGCACCAGGCCACGCAGCCGCCGCTGGAACGGCGCGCCCACACGCGCCACCTGTGCGGGGATGTCTTGCTCAACCAGGATCTTCAGTGTCGCGATCGCAGCCGTCGCGGCCACCGGGTGCGCGCTGTAGGTGTAGCCGTGCGCGATCTGTCCGGCGCCGCTGCTGTCGTGGTCGAACACGTCGACCACCTTCTGCCCGATCGCGGTGGCGCCGAGCGGCACATAGCCCGAGCTGATGCCCTTGGCCAGGCACCACAGGTCGGCATTCACGCCCCACAGCCGCGTGCCGAACATCGCACCGCCGCGGCCGAAGCCGGTGACCACCTCGTCGGCGATCAGCAGCACGCCGTGCTTGTCGCAGACCGCGCGCACGAGCGGCCAGAAATTCGCCGGCGGCACGATCACGCCGCCCGCGCCCTGGATCGGCTCGGCGATGAAGGCGGCCACGGTATCCGGACCCTGGAAGACGATCTCGCGTTCGAGCTGCGCGGCGACGATCTGGCCCAGCTCGGCCTCGTCTTGCGTGTAGGCATTGCGGTACAGCCACGGGCTGTCGATGTGGAAGCAGCCCGGCAGCAGCGGCTCGTAGGCGCGGCGGAAGTTGGTGTTGCCGTTGACGCTCATGCCGCCGAAGTGCACGCCGTGGTAGCCCTGGCGCAGCGCGATGAACTTGCTGCGGTCCTTGTCGCCGCGCAGCTTGTGGTACTGGCGCGCGAGCTTGAGCGCCGACTCCACCGCATCGCTGCCGCCGTTGCTGAACATCACCGCGGCCACGCCATCGGGGCGCATCAGCTCGACGAGCTGCGTCGACAGCTCGATCGCGCGCGGGTGCGTCGTGCCGCGAAAGGTGTTGAAGAACGGCAGTTCGTCGAGTTGCGCGACGATGGCGTCGCGCACCGGCTTGCAGCTGTGGCCGAGGTTGCTGCTCCACAGACCCGCCACGCCGTCGAGCATCTTGTGGCCGTCGACGTCCCACACCCAGCAGCCCTCGCCGCGCGCGATGATGTCCGGGCGGGTCTTCTTCATGGCCTGCGGGTGCGCCATCGGGTGCCACAGGTACTGCGCATTGTCGCGCTTCAGGTCTTCGATCTCGCTCACAGGGCGGCCTCCATCGCGCAACGATCAGTCGGGCGAGCCGACCGTGACGGTCTTCAACTCGGTATACGGCAGCAGGCCCTCGGCGCCCATCTCCTGCCCGGTGCCGCTGTCCTTCCAGCCGCCGAAGGGCAGCTCGGGTTGCGACACGCCGTAGTGGTTGATGCCCACCATGCCGGCCTCGATCTCCTCACCCAGGCGGTGCGCCAGCGCCAGGTCGCGGGTGAACGCATAGGCACCGAGCGCGTACGGCAGCGCGTTGGCGCGCGCGATCGCATCACCCAGATCGTCGAACGGTGCGATCACCGCGATCGGGCCGAACGGTTCGACCTGCATCACGCGGCTGGCAGCCGGTGCGTCGACGATCACGGTCGGCTCGAAGAAGTAGCCCGGCCGCGCCACGCGACGGCCGCCGGTGAGCACGTGCGCACCGCGGTCGCGTGCGTCGTCGACGAAGCGCGCCATGTCGTCGAGCCGCCCGGCGTGCGTGAGCGGCCCCATCTGCGTGGCGGCGTCGCTGCCGGGTCCGAGACGCAGCGCGGCTGCAGCGGCCACGAATCCGCGCACGAAATCGTCGTACAGACTGCGGTGCACGAAGAAGCGAATTGGCGATGCGCAGACCTGGCCGGCGTTGCGATACTTCGCCGGCACCGACAGCCTCAGCACTGCGTCCATGGCGGCGTCGGCGCAGACGATCACCGGGGCGTGACCGCCGAGCTCGCCGGTGAAGCGCTTGCCATGGCGTGCGCACTGCTCGGCCAGCAAACGACCCACCGCCACCGAACCGGTGATCGACACCTTCCGAATGGCGGGGTGCTCGATCAACGCCGTCGACACCCGTGCCGGCTCGCCGCACACCAGGTTCAGCGCATCGGACGGCAGGCCGGCATCCAGAAAACATTGCACCAGCAGCATCGCACTGCCCGGCGCTTCTTCGGCCGGCTTGAGCACCACGCTGCAGCCGGCCGCCAGCGCGCTGCCGAGCTTGCGCGCCGGCAGGTTCACCGGGAAGTTCCAGGCCGTGAACGCCGCCACCGGCCCGACCGGCTGGCGCTGCACCGTGTGCGACAGGATGCCCTCCACCCGCGGCGGCACCGTGCGGCCGTACAGCCGTCGCACCTCCTCGGCCTGGAAGTCGATGATGTCGGCCGACAGGCGCACTTCGCGCAACGCCTCGGCCAGCGGTTTGCCCTGTTCGAGCGTCAGCACGGCGGCCATCGCCTCGGCGCGCTCGCGCATCAGATTTGCCGCGCGATGCAACACTTGCGCGCGCTCGAACGGTGGCCGCCGTCGCCACGCCGCGAAGCCGCGTCCAGCGGATTCGGCCGCCAGCCGCAGCTCTTCGGCGCCGGCCAGCGGCAGAGGCGCCAGCACGGTTTCATCCGCCGGATTGATGACCTCACGCTCGCCGCCGCTGGCGCGCTCGAGCCATTGGCCAGCGACGTGCAGCCGAAGCGGTGGATAGGTCATGCGTGATGCCAGACGATCATCCGGACGATGTTGGCGCGCAGTTGGTGGGGCCGGTTACCGAGATTGCGCACGCCAGGGGTCCGGGTTTTCCCGACCGGTGCGATCACGCGTCAATGTCGGGACAACCCGGGTCGGCCGGTGCACGATTTCGATAGCGCCCCAGCCGGCAGCGGCGATAGTTTGTCGACCCACGCGATCCGAGCCGCCATGACGCACGACCCCGAATCCAAGCTGCTGGGCCCGCTGACCCTGCTTGCGGTCGCGGTGGGCGTGATCGTCGCGCAGAGCACGATGGTCTCACTGCTGCAGGCGGTGGGCATCGCCGGCTGGGGCTTCGTCGGCGCGATGGCCATCGGCTTCGTGCTGATGATGTGCAACTCGGCCACCTATGCCGAACTGGCATTGATGATGCCCCGCGCCAGCGGCATGAGCGCCTACATCCAGGCCGGGCTCGGCCCGCTGCCGGCGATCTTTGCGGTCTTCGTCGGCTATGTGGTGCCGGCGTTGTTCGGTCCGGCGGCCGAGCTGCTGCTGGTCGATGCGGTGCTCGGGCAGTTGCTGCCCAACTCGCTGCCGGCGCTGGCCTGGGCTGCCATCCTGCTCGGCGTGCTGGTGCTGCTCAACCTGCGCGGGGCCGACGTGTTCGCGCGCGTGCAGACCGTGTTGACCTTCACGATGGTGGTGTTCCTGTTGGTCACCGGCGGCACGGCGCTCGCCAGTGCACCCGCGGCGGGCAGCCCGGGCTTGGCCGCCATGGCGGACAACGTCACGGTCTTCGGCGTGGTGGCGCTGGTGATGTATTCGCTGATCGGCACCGAGTTCGTCACACCGCTCACGGCGCTGGCACGCGAGCCTGCCCGCAACGTGCCGCGCGCGATGTTCGCCGGGCTGATGGTGGTGACCGCGGCGAATCTGCTGTTCTGTCTGGGGGCCGCTCGGGCCGTCGGGCGCGAAACGCTGGCCAGCTCGGTCTTGCCGCACCTGGACGTGGTGGTGGCCGTGTTCGGGCCCGGTGCGAAGCTGCTGTTCGCCGCGATCGCCATCACCGCCACGGCCAGCCTGATCAACACGGTGCTGGCCGCCGTGCCACGCATGCTGCTCGAGATGGCGCACGCCGGCGAGGCTTTTCCGGTGTTTCGTCGGGTCAACCGGTTTGGCGTGCCCTGGGTCGGGACCTTGTTCGTCGCGTCGCTCCCCTTGGTGGGGCTGGTTTGGTCCGGCGGCGATGTGGGCCGCATCGTCGCACTGCTCATCGCCGCCGCCGGCGCATGGTTGTGTTCCTATATGGTGGCCCATGCTGCGTTGATCGCATTGCGCCGCCGCGCGCCGGCACGGCCGCGGCCGTGGCGCTCGCCGTTCTTCCCATGGCCGCAGGTGCTGGCCATCGTTGGCATGGCCTACGTGATCGCCAACGCCGCCCCTGCACCAGAACTGCAGGCCCCGATCTTCACGGCGCTGGCGGTGGTGTTGGGCCTGGTGGCCGCGATCGGCGCGCTGTGGGTCCTGATTGTCATGCGCCGGCCCTTGTTCGCCGCTGTGGCGCGCGACGACTCGCAATGAGCTCGCCGCACGCGCTTGCGTTGCCGTTTCGCCTTGGGGTTTTCCTTGGGGCGCCGGGCTTGGGGCATGTTCTTGCCAATTCATGATAGTGGCGCCGGGTCAGGCTCAACAGAATGGTCCGGCACGGCAAGGCCCGCGTCCGGGCCGCCGGCGCCACAGGTGCCTGGAGGATAGGACGATGGACATCGCGAATCGACACGCCGCCAGACGCGCACGCACGCTGGCCACCCTGGTGGCGCTGGCCGGCCTGACCACGGCTGCGCTGGCCGCCGGACCGAAAAACCCGCCGCCCGAGCTGCCGGCAGAAAGCCTGGGTACGGCCACGTTGGCGGGCCGGGCGAGCGAGCGCGTGTATGTCGGCGACGTGGCGATCGCCCACATTGCCGATGGCCGGCTGCGGGTGTTCGACGCGCGGGCCGGCAAGCTGCTGGGCATGCTGGCCACCGGCTTTGCCGGCAACTTCGGCTTGAGCGCGAAGTCCGACGAGATCTACGTCGCCACCACCTACCACAGCCGCGGCGGCCGCGGCGAGCGTGTGGACTTGCTGGAAGTGTGGGACGCCGACACATTGGGCTTCAAGTACGAGGTGGTGCTGCCGGCCAAGCGCGCACAGACGCTCAACTACCGCGGCCTGGTACAACCCACCGGCAATGGGCGCTTCGTGCTGGTGCAAAACGCCACGCCTGCCACCTCGATCACCGTGGTCGATCTGGCCGAACGCAAGGTGGCAGGCGAGATCGCCACCCCTGGCTGCTGGGGCACCCTGCCCTCGTCGAGCCAGGGCACACGCTTCGCGATGCTGTGCGGCGACGGCAAGCTGGCCACCATCACGCTGGACGACAAGGGCCAGGTGGCCGACCGACAGCTGAGTGAGAAGGTCTTCGACCCGGATCAGGATGCCTGGTTTCACACTGCCGAGCGCATCGGCGACCGCTACTTCTTTCTGTCGTTCAAGGGCATGCTGACCGAGCTCGACGTCAGCGGTGCCACGGCGACGGTAAAGTCGTCGCGCGCGCTGGTGGGCCCTCAGGCACAGAAGCAAGGCTGGCGCCCCGGTGGCTACCAGGTCTTCGCGGTGCATCCGAGCGGGCGCTGGGCGGTGGTGGCCATGCACGACAAGGGCCGCGAGGGCTCGCACAAGTCGCCGGCCAAGCAGCTGTGGACCATCGACCTGGCCAGCGGCAAGCGCATCGCGGTCGCGCCGGGCCAGAACACGGCGTCGATGACGTTCTCGCGCAGCGGTCAACGCCTGCAGGCGCTCGACGGGGTCACCGGGGCGATGCGCGTCTGGTCGTGGACCGACGCCGGCAAGCTGAAGCAGATCGCGATGGTCAAGCCCGCCGGCGAAGCCGCGCTGCAGATCGAATCGCACGACTGAAAGGACGCCGCGCGTGTTTGCCGAACTCGCCTTCGACCCGCTGCCCGTGTGGATCGCGCGCGCCTGCATCGCCACGTTGTTCGCGCAGGCCGCGCTCGTCAAGTTCGGCGACCGGGACTTGCTCGAGCAGCACACCGCCGCCTACGGTGTGCCCGGCGTGTTGCAGCCGGCCGCCACACGCGCGCTGCCGGTGATCGAGGGCGTCGCGGCCGCGCTGTTGTTGACGCCCTGGCATGCGGCCGGTGCGGCGCTCGCGATCACACTGCTGCTCGGCTACGGCGCCGCGATGGCCTGGCACCGCGCACGCGGGCATGCGCTGGACTGCGGCTGCGGCGGCGAACCACTGGCCGTGTCGTGGGTGTTGGTCGCGCGCAATGCCGCGCTGGCCGTGCTGGCGGCGCTGGCCGGCATGCCCGCGGCCGCGCGCGCGATGACATGGGCCGACTTCATGGTCGTGGCCGCCAGCGTGCTGCTCAGCACCTTGCTGTACGCAGCGCTGCATCAGGTGCTGCGGCATCGCTCCGGACTGCAGGCGCAAACCCGATTGAGGAGAACCTGATGGACACGATGACGATTTCCGTCGTGCTGCTGTGGGTGGCGGTGCTGGTGCTCGGTGTGCTGCTCTGGGCACTGTCGCGCCAGGTCGGCGTGCTGTTCGAGCGCGTCGCGCCGATGGGTGCGCTCGTCACCGACGCAGGGCCAGCCATCGGCGCGGCGTCGCCGACCTTCTCGCTGCGCGGTATCCAGTCCGAGACGGTGGAGATCGGCGGCCTCACCGAGCGGCCGACGCTGCTGTTCTTCCTGTCGCCCACCTGCCCGGTGTGCAAGAAGCTGATCCCGGTCCTCAAGGCGCTGGTGCGCGACGAGCGGCGCGCGCTGCGCGTGGTGCTCGCCAGCGACGGCGAAGCGGCCGAGCACCTGCGCTTCGTGCACGAGCAGGGCCTGCAGGCACTGCCCTACGTGCTGTCCACCGAGCTCGGCATGGGCTACCGCGTGTCACGCCTGCCGTACGCAGTGTTGCTGGGCACCAGCGGCGTGGTGGCATCCAAGGGCCTGGTCAATTCGCGCGAGCAGCTCGACAGCCTGCTCAATGCCCACGATTTGGGGCAACCGACGATCCAGCAGTACCTGGGCGGCTCGCCCGCCTGAACACCCATTCGCGGAGAACACGCCATGCGCTGGCTACTCGACCTGATCGACCGACATTCCGAACGCGCGGTACGCCGCGTCGCGCACCGGCACGGGCGCCGCAGCCTGCTGACCAAGGTGGGCGTGGCCCTGGTGGGCAGCGCGCTGCTGCCGATGCTGCCGTTCGACCGCAGCGGCCAGTTCATGGGCGCGCAGGCCGCCGGCACCGGCAAGCGCAAGGCCGACCCGGCCGACGACCCGACCAAGTGCGAGTACTGGCGCTACTGCGCCTTCGACGGCTACCTGTGCACCTGCTGCGGCGGCAGCCTGACGCAATGCCCGCCGGGCACCGAGGCGTCCAAGGTGTCGTGGGTCGGCACCTGCCTGAACCCCAAGGACGGCCGACAGTACCTGGTGTCGTACAACGACTGCTGCGGCAAGGGCTCGTGCGGCGAGTGTCTGTGCAACAACAACGAGCGCGAGCGACCGGGGTACCGACTCGGTGTGCACAACGACATCAACTGGTGCATGGCCAACACCAGCTCGATGTTTCATTGCACCACCTCGATCATCGTCGGCGTGGCATGAAGCTGCCGTGCGTCGGCGCGCTGGCACTGCTGTGCGTGCTGCCGCTGGCGCGCGCCGACGGCAAGGCACTGTTCGCGCAACACTGCGCCGCCTGCCACCAGGCCGACGGCTCGGGCACGGTCGGGCTGGCACCGCCGCTCAAGGGCGAGCATTGGGCGCGACTCGGCGCAGACCGAGCCTACCTGCCGACGGTGCTGGTGCATGGTCTGTCGGGCGCGATCAAGATCGGCAGCCAGAACTTCGTCGGCAGCATGCCACCGTTCGGTACTCAGCTCGACGACGCCACCCTGGCCGAGATCGCGACCCATGTGCGCGCGCTGCAGGGCGCGGCGGACGCGAGCCCCTACACCGCCGCCGACGTCAGAGCCGCCCGCGAACTGCCTGGCAGCCCGCCGCAGTCGCGCCTGCGCCGCCAACAGCTGCTGGCCGGATGACGCGCATGCGTGCCATCGCCGCCTTCGCCCTGGCCGCATCGGCCGCCGCGGTGACATCGGCCGCCGCGCAGCCGATGGTGCTGGGCAAGCAGGTGGCAGCGCGCGCCGACGCGCCGGCGGTCGTGGCCACCGCCAACCCGCGCGGCCTTTACGTGCTGCACTGCGCCGGCTGCCATGGCGTCGATGGCGCCGGCTCGACCAGTGCGCTGGTGCCGGACATGCGGCAACTCGGCGGTTTCCTGCGCGTACCGGGCGGCCGCGAATTCATCATCAAGGTGCCCGGCGTGATGGGCTCCGGGTTGAATGATCAACAGGTCGCCGGCGTGACCAACTGGGTGCTCGGCACACTGGCGCCGGCATCGATCCCGCCGGGCCACGCGCCGTTCGATGCAGCCGAGGTGGCGCGTGCACGCGCCGCGCCGCTGGTCGACGTGGCTGCTGCGCGCGGCCGGCTGATCGAGCAGGCACGCGCGATGGGCGTTGCCCTGCAGTGACCACAACCGATTACGGAGCGGCGCCCGTCGGCGCTGGATGGAGAGCGACATGACGACAACATCGAAGGTCATCACCGCGGCGATCGCCGTACTGTTCGGCACCAGCGCGACGCCGGCCGTCACCGAGGCGCAAGCCCAGGCGCTGGGCCAGTCGCTGACGCCGATGGGCGCCGAGCGCGGCGCCAACAAGGATGGCTCGATTCCGGCGTGGACGGGCGGCGATACCAAGGCGCCCGGCAACTGGAAGCCGGGCCAGGCGCGGCCTGACCCCTACGCCGGCGACAAGCCGCTGTTCACGATCACGGCGAGCAACGCCGAGCAGTACAAGGATCGACTGAGCGAGGGCCAACTCGCGATGCTCAAGCAGCTCAAGGGCTACAAGATGGACGTGTATCCGACGCGCCGCACCTGCGGCTACCCGGAGGCGGTGTATGCCAACACGCGCAAGAACGCCACGGGCGCCAAGCTGGCGGCCAACGGCTTTGACCTCGGCGCGGCAGTGACGGGCGGCGTGCCGTTCCCGATCCCGGCCAACGGCGCCGAGGCGATGTGGAACTACAAGATGCACTGGGTCGGCGAGGGCCGAATCGAGCGCTACTCCACCGTGTTCTCGCAACCGGGCGACGGCAAGTTCGTGCCGTTGGTGCAGGACCAGTGGACCGCCACGCCGCTGGGCGACCTCTCCGGCAAATCGATCGGCGCGGACGACCAGGAGTGGCTGGTGCTCAACGAAGTGGTCACGCCGTCCGCACGCACCGGCGAAATCATCCTGATCCACTACTACCTGGCCAAGGACAACGACGCCTGGCTGTACTTCCCCGGCCAGCGCCGCGTGCGCCGCGCGCCCACCTTCGCCTACGACAACCCGGTACCGGGCTATGAGAACTTGCTCGCGGTGGACCAGTACCCGATGTTCGGCGGCCGCCTCGACCGCTACGACTGGAAGCTGGCGGGCAAGCAGGAACTCATCATTCCGTACAACACCTACCGCTTCAACAACCAGGACGCCAAGCTGGCCGACATCTTCGGCGCCGACTCGCCCAAGCGCGAGCTGATCCGCTACGAGGCGCACCGCGTGTGGAAGATCGAGGCCACCGTCAAGCCAGGCCAGCGCCACCAGTTTCCCAAGCGCGTGATCTACCTCGACGAGGACTCCTGGATGATGGTCGCGGTCGACAACTACGACGCGCAAGGCAAGGTCTGGCGCACGCAGGAGAGTTACCCGTACGTGGCCTGGGAGCTGCCGGCCTGTGTGTACCAGGGCTACATCGTCTACGACCTGAACGTCGGCCGCTATATGGCGGACAACCAGCCGCAGGAGGGCAAGGTCGACTGGCTCGCCGGCAAGGAAGGCCGCATCGACATCAAGAAGTTCAATCCGGACGAACTGCGCCGTGCCGGCGCGCGTTGAGCGAGGGGAACGCAACATGAAGAACCACATTGCCCGCACCCCCATCGCCGCCGCGGCCGCGGCCTGCATGCTGCTGGCCGCCGTACCGGCGCATGCCGTGCGCACGACCACCGACAGCGGCACCGAGATCGATTTCAGCTCGACGATCTCGTTCGGCCTGCAATGGCGCGCATCCAAGCGCTCGCCGACCACAATCGGCAACGACAACGGCGGCTCGGTTCCAACCAGTGCGCCGCTCGGCTCGCTGATCAACGGTCCGGGCAACGACGCCACCGCCAACCCGGACTTCAACTTCCTGCAGGGCGACGACGGCAATTTGAACTACAACCGCGGCGACCTCGTCTCGGCGGCGCTGAAGGGCACGCACGAGTTCGGCCTGAAGACACCCGACGGCTGGCGCGCCCTGGCGCGCGGCACCTGGGTCGGCGATGCGCGCGCCGGCCATACGCGGCGCACGGAGCTTTCCGACGATGCCAAGGACATCGCGGTGCGCAATTTCACGATGCTCGACGCCTGGGTGTCGAAGGACTTGAAGCTCGGTGACCGCAACAGCACGGTGCGGCTGGGCAACCAGGTGATCTCGTGGGGCGAGGACATCTTCATCATCGGCGGCATCAACCAGATCAACGCCTTCGACCTGCGCAAGCTGCACACGCCGGGCACGCAGGTCAAGGAAATCCTGCGTCCGGCGCCGATGCTGTCGATCAATACCGGCGTCAGCGACAGCGTAAGTGCCGAGGCCTACTACCAGTTCAAGTGGAACGCGTTCCGCTTTGACCCGGTGGGCACCTTCTTCTCCGGCGCCGACGTGGTCGGCGCGGGCCAGCGGCCGGCGTTCATACCGACCTCGCTTCTGAACCCGCTGGATCCGACGTTGTGCGCCCCGGTGCGTTGTGGCGATTTCGGCGCCGGCATCCAGCCCGGCATCAACGTCGTGCCGTTCGAAGGCGACAAGCTACCGCCCAAGGGCCAGCAGTTCGGACTGGCGATGCGCATCAAGCCCAAGGGTCAGGATACCGAATTCGCGCTGTACTACGAGCGCTACCACGACAAGCTGCCGTTCACGACGCTGTTTACCGATCCCGCGTACGGCGCTTTCAATGTCGCCACGATCGGCTACTACAACGAGTACGGCAAGGACAAGAACCTGTTCGGCGCCTCGTTCAACACCAAGGTCGGCCCGGTGGCCGTGGGCGGTGAGCTGTCGTACCGCCCGCGCGACTCGGTGGCCATCGACGGCAGCGTGCCGCTGACGGGGGCGTACAGCGTCTTCGGCGACGGCTTCGGCACGCGCCGCGTGACCGTCCGCGGCTACGTCGAGGAGAAGAAGTACCAAGCCCACCTCACGGCGCTGTACTTCACCGAGGTCAACTCTCCGATGGGCACG
>Ga0209797_10000852_pt1 | contig 15247 bp, 11 predicted proteins | sample DOMMetBare3Fresh_2_FD_187472 | JGI IMG/M metagenome (GOLD analysis project Ga0209797, IMG submission 187472) | Wetland sediment microbial communities from St. Louis River estuary, USA, under dissolved organic matter induced mercury methylation -... | ecosystem: Environmental > Aquatic >... | reverse complement strand
AATCTGAAAGGCATGCGCACCAGCATCGAATATCTCGCCGCGACGCGCCCGGGCGTACAGGCCCTTGCGGTCGCGGCGCTCGCACTCGGCCAGCGGGGTGGCCACGTGCACCAGCACCAGGTCGCCGCCGGCCTGCTCGACCATCGACCGCACCTCGGCCCGCACCGCCGCGAACGGGGCGATCGGGGCGCACACCACCGTGCCGCCGTGCCGGGCGATCTCGGCCGCGACGAAGCCGATCCGGCGGACGTTCGCGTCCCGATCGGCGACCGAGAAGCCGAGCCCGGCCGAGAGCAGGCGGCGCACCTCGTCGCCGTCCAGCAGCGAGACCGTCCGGCGCCCGTCGTCCAACAGGTCTTCGGCGAGGGCCTTGGCTAGGGTGGACTTGCCCGATCCGGACAGTCCGGTGAAGAACACGACCAGGCCGCGGTGATGGGCCGGCGGGTGGGCTCGGGCACGTTCGGCGGCGAAAGCAGGGTGGACCGGCCCGGCCTCCTGCGTCGCGCTCGACGCCCTCGGAGGAATCGCCCAGCCGTCGGCGAACCGGACGGCGACGTCGTCCAACAGGTCGTCGTACCCGGCCGGCAGGGCGACCGGGACGGCGACGTCCACGGGGCCGACGACGGCCCGGACCGCGCGCCACAGCCCCTCGGGTGACAGCGCACCGTCGCGAGCCCCCCGTCGGCCGGCGCCGACCACGACCAGCCAGACCAGCGCCGCGGCCCGGTCCTGCGCCGCGGCACGGACGGCGGCCACCTGATCGGTGGTGAGCGGTCCGGTCACCGCCACGGCGAGGGCGGGTCGGTCGGCGATCACCGTGCGGACGTCGTCCGGGCTCTGCCGGCGGCGGCGCAACGGGGGGTGGGCGAACGGTCGTAACGGCTGCACGGCACCGTCCGCCGCCAGGGTGACCACCGGGGTGCCCTCGGCGTCCTCGACCTCGACCGGACCGTCCCCCTGACCCGGCCGGTCGACCAGGGCCCGGACGGGCACCGTCGCGATCACACCGAGCGTCGCGAGTTCGGCGAGTTCGAGCACCGCCGTGGGCGGGTGCCAGGTCACGGCGGTGGTCGGTGACATGCGCGGCATGGTGTCACAAACGGCAATCGCGCCGCCTCGCCCGGTGACGGACGGGACGGCGCGATCCGCGCAGCGTCAGTCGTTGCCGCGCAGGATGGCCAGCAGGCGCAGGATCTCCAGGTAGAGCCAGACCAGGGTGACCAGCAGACCGAATCCGGCGGTCCAGGCGTAGGCCTTGGGCAGACCGTTGCGAATGCCCTGCTCGACGAAGTCGAAGTCGAGCACCAGGAAGAACGACGCCAGCACCACGCCGAACAGGCTGAGCAGCACCGGCAGCATGCCGCCGCCGCTGTAGATGCTGCTCCAGGCACCGAACATCACGCCGAGGAAGTGCACCAGCCCGAAGACCAGGTAGCCGACGCCGGCGATCATCAGGGTCTTCTGGAACTTCGGCGAGTTGCGGATCACGCCGGTCTTGTAGAGGCCGAGCATCGCCGCGAACGCGCACAGCGTGCCGACGATCGCGTGGACGACGATGTCGTTGCCGGCGAAGTACGCGTACACGGCGCTGATGCCACCGACGAACACGCCCTCGACCAGGGCGTAGGCGAACATCAGGGGAGGGCTGGGGACCTTCTTGAACTGGGCGACCATCGCCAGCACGAAACCCACCAGACCGGCACCGATCACCACCATGAACTGGTCGGGCTTGACCAGCCAGAAGGTGGGCACGGCCGTCACCAGCAGCGCCCCGAACAGGCTGGCCGTGCGGACGACGACGTCGTCCAGGGTCATCCGACCGGTGTCGACCGAGGTTGCGGACGGTGCGCGGTACATGTCCTCGAGCGCGCCGGCCGACGGGGTCGGGGGGTTGAAGGTCGCGTACCCGCCGCGCTGGAACTCACCGTTGCGGCTGAAGACGGGATTGCGGCTCTCCATCGGTCCCTCCTGGGATCGAAATCACGGGATCAGTAGTACTCACCGTAATGCCGCTGATCTCGTTTTGGTTCCCGACACCGCCCCGGACCGGCCCCGGAGCACTCGAACGCCACCTCATGGGGCGGAGTGAGCCGGGTGTGCCGGGTGAGACGCGGGTGAGCTCGGCGCGTCATCGCGGTGCACATGCCGTCCGGGGACGTCGCGTCGTCGATCTACGCACCCGCCCGGTGACGTCGAGCGCCACCCCCTGGGCGGCGAACGAGACCGGTCGCCCGCCTGGCGTGGTGGTGACGGCGGTCGCGAGGGCGTCCAGCTCGCTGTCCGTACGGGACGGGTCGTGGTGGACGACGACGAGCCGGGCGGCGCCGCAACGATCGGCGAGCGCCATCGCCTCCTCGACCGTGGAGTGCCCGTAGGCCCGAGCTGTCGCCTCCTCGTCCCGGCGGAACTGCCCGTCGTGAAGCAGCACATCGACGTCGGCCGCCAACGCCTCGACCGCCCTCCCCTCGTCGACGGGCACGTGGTCGGGCACGTAGGCGATGGCGGCGCCGTCGCACTCCACCCTGACGCCGAGCGTCGCCCCGCCCTTGTGCGGCACCCGGGCGACCCGGACGACGACCCTCACCGCACCCGTCGGCGCTCCGGTCGCCCCCTGCGCGGCCGGGGCGCCGATCGGCAGCACGCCATGCCGCGCGGGCCGGAACCGCCACCGCCCGAGCAGACCCTCGGGCCCGATCGGGAAGTGCGGCGGCGACATCGCGCCGGCGAGCAGGCGGCGCGCGTCGCCGTCCGAGGACTCCTGCCTCCACTCCCCGGGAACGAACACCTCCACGGCGGCCTCGGGGTGGTCGACCGACCGGCAGAACGGCAGCCCCTGCACGTGGTCCCAGTGCAGATGGGTCAACACGATCGCGCCGCGGAACGGCGCACCGTCGAGCAGTCGGGGCAGGTCGCGCAGGCCGGTCCCGGCGTCCAGCACCAGGCCCGGTCGCTGCTCCCCGTCGGCGAGCACGGCCAGGCAGCTGGTATGCCCGCCGTACCGGACGAACTGCGCCCCGGGGGCCGGCGTCGACCCACGGACACCCAGTGGGACCACCCTCACGGAGTGGCCGGTTCCGCGACGGCGCGATGCTCCTCACGGCGCTCCTCACGGCGATGCCCCGAAGCAAGCCGGGCCAAGGCCGCGCGGTCGATCGCGTCGGCGGGCGCCTCGGCGACGCAGATCGGCGTGACCGCGATCAGCGTCGCCGTCCGCCGGCCTCCCTCGAGCACGGCGCGCTCGCCGAGCACCGCTCCCGGCCCTACCTCGCCGAGCGGCTCGCCGTCCACGTCGATCCGCAGCACTCCGTCCAGCAGCAGATACAACGAGCCGCCGGCGTCCCCCTGCCGCACCAACTCCGTCCCCGAGGGGTGTCGATGGACGCGGGGTGCGCCCGCGCCGTGCATGAGCACGCTCGACAGCTCGCGTTCGAGGGCGGTCTCCGCCGCCGTGACGACGACCGGGGAGTCCTCGTCGCCCCACGGCGTGGCCTTGCGCGAGGGCTGCGCCATCCAGGTCGCCCAGTCCGCGACCCCGGCCTTGAGCGCCAGCTCGCCGTCCGCACCGTAGATCCAGTGCCGAGGGAACTGGCTCGCCCCCGCAAGGTCGAGGTCGGCGCGACCGTCACAGTGCAGGGTGACCGCCAGCGTCGTCCACACCAGCGGGGCCTGGAGCCGCACGTACGGGGGCCGTGAGATCTGCCGGGGCAACGGCGAGGCGGTACGCCCACCGCAGGTCTGCGTGAACCGGATCCAGCCCTCACCGATCTGCGGCGCCGGCCGCAGGTCGGGCATGGCGACGGCGGCGAAGCTCACCCCCACGCCGCCGATCGAGGCCACCGTGGCACCCATCCGCACGCCGCCCTCCTGACCGTGGTCCACCACCTGGTCGCCGTCGAACTCTGCCCAGGCGTGCAGGTGGTTGGCGAACCGGAAGCTCTCCCGGGGCAGGGTCTGCAGGTCGGGCAGGGTGCTCGCGGGCGGGGTGTCGTAGTGCGCGACACCGAGCGAGAAGGCGGTCTTGACCATGCCGGTGACCGCCTCGGACGGGATCCACGACAGTGACGTTGCCCTTGACTCGACGCGCATCGTCGGCCTCCTCACCCCTGCGGTCCGCCGGCGGCGAACCCTTCCTGGCGACGCTAGGCACCGCGACGTGGCAGGCCGAGGGCGCTGCCATGTGAGCTGTAGGTGTGGCCAGCACCCGAAAGTGCTCGTCCTGACGCCCTGGTCGGGCCGGGGCGGCAGCGCTGCAATGGACGGGTGGGTCCCATCACCGTCCTGCTCGCCGACGACAACCTCATCGTCCGTGAGGGTGTGCGCGCGCTGCTGAGCCGCGATCCGGACGTCGAGGTGATCGGCCTCGCGGGTGACTACGACGAACTCGTCAGTGCAGCCGTGGAACTGCATCCGCAGGTGATCGTCACCGATATCCGGATGCCGCCGACGTTCCAGAGCGAGGGCATCGAGGGCGCCAAGGAGGTCCGCCGGCACCTGCCCGGCACCGGCGTCGTCGTCCTCAGCCAGTACGACAGTCCGGAGTACGCCATCGGGCTGCTCGCGAACGGCGCAGCCGGGTACGCCTACCTGCTCAAGGACCGAGTGGCCGACTCGAACAGGCTCGCCCGGGCCATTCGTGAGGTGGCCATCGGCGGTTCGATGCTCGACCCCGAGATCGTGCGCGCGCTGGTCTCACCGGCCCGGCCGGAGGGCTCGCTCGACCCCGAGGCGGAGGACCTGCTGCGCCTGGTGGCGGAAGGGAGGCCGGTCAAGGCGATCGCGGCGACACGCGGGGAGCCCCCGGAGGCGGTCAACACCGCCATCGAGCAGCTGTTCCTCGCCCTGGCCCGCGGCGCGAGCGCGGGGCAGGACGAGGCGCTGCGCCGGCTGCGCCTGCTGCACACGGCGATCCTGGCGCGGGAGGAGCAGGGCGAGACGCTGTCCCGCCTGCTGCCCGGGGGCCTGGCCGAGAAGCTGCGGACCGACCGCGGCGCGGCCGCCCGCACCGAGCGGCTCACGGTGACCGTCCTGATGTCCGACGTCCGCGGGTACTCCTCGATCGCCGAGCGCTCCGACCCGGCCGCCCTCGCCGGCCAGCTCAACGCCCACCGGCGCGAGATGAACGTAGCGATCCTCGCCGAGCGCGGCACCGTCATGCAGTACGTGGGGGACGCCGTGATGGCCGTGTTCGGCGCACCGGAGCCGACCTCCGATCACGCCGTGCGCGCCGTCCGAGCGGCGATCGCCATGCACGCCCGGCAGCACGCGCTCGACGCGCTGTGGCAGGCGCAGGGCCTGGCTCCGTTCGGTCTGGGTATCGGCCTGTCCACCGGGGAGGTGGCCGCCGCCCTGCTCGGCAGCGACGAGCGGCTCGAGTACACCCTCGTGGGGGACACGGTCAATCTCACTCAACGTCTGCAGGACCTCGCGCGGCCGGCGGGCTGCACGGTGGCCGGTGAGAGCACGGTGGTCGCGGTGGGTCACCCCGACGAAGCCATCTGGGACTGGGAACCGTTGGGACTGAAGGAGTTCAAGGGGCGTAGCACCCCGGTTGCCGCGTACCGCCTGATGGTGCCGCCGGTCGACGGCGCGGGCCTGGCATGACCGCGCACGGCCCCCGCCGGTTCGAGTGGCGGTCGCCCGGGACCACGGGGAGGGTGTGGCCAGCACCCTCGGAATCGTCGTCCTGGCCACCTGGCCGGTGCGGCCGCGGCGACGTCCAATGGATGAGTTCGGCGGATGGCGGAGGGGCGTGACATGACGAGTCCACAGGAACGTGGCGCGAACGGTGCGGGGGCCCCGAACGTTGCGCAGGATCCGGTGCTCCGGGTGCAGGGCGTGCGGCGGACCTACGCCGCCGAACTCGCCCCAGTGCGGGCGCTGCGGGGGGTCGACCTGGACGTCGCCGGCGGGGACTTCGTCGCGGTGATGGGCCCGTCGGGTTGCGGGAAGTCCACGCTGCTGAACGTTGTCGCGGGGCTGGACACCATCGACGAGGGCATGATCGAGGTCGCCGGGGAGCGTGTCGACGGCCGCGACGAGGACTGGCTGGCCCGGTTCCGCCGCCGCCACGTGGGGATCGTGTTCCAGTTCTTCAACCTGCTGGACGGCGTGAGCGCGCTGGACAACATCGTCTTCCCCGCGATCCTCGGCGGCATGCGGCGGCGCGCCGCCGAGACCCGGGCCCGCGACGTGCTCGACCTGTTGGGCCTCGGCGACCGCGCCGAGCAGGTGCCCGCCGTCCTGTCCGGAGGGCAGCGCCAGCGACTGGCGATCGCCCGGGCACTGGTGAACTCCCCCGCCCTGCTGCTGGCCGACGAGCCGACCGGTGCGCTGGACTCCGAGGGCGGCCTGGAGGTGCTCGAGCTCTTCCGGCGACTGCACGCCGAGGGGCAGACGATCGTCATGGTCACGCACTCCTCCGAGGTGGCCGGCGGCGCCGACCGGCAGGTCCGGATGCGCGACGGCCAGGTCGTCGAGGAGACCACCCTGGCCGGCCCGGCCGCACCCGACCTGGTGCCCGAGCGCCTGCGGTGAGCGCCACGGCCGCATGGCTGCGGGTCGACCTGCGCCGGCGGTGGCGGTCCCTGGCGGTCTTGACCCTGCTCATCGCCGTGGCCACCGGCACGGTGCTGGCGTCGGTCGCCGGCGCGCGCCGCGGCGAGAGCGTGCTGCGCCGGCTCACCACCGGAACCCTGCCCGCCACCGCCGTCGTCCTGCCCAACCAGCCCGGCTTCCACTGGGACCGGGTACGAGCCATGCCGGAGGTCGAGGCACTGACCACCTTCATGCTGTCGGCGCTGCCGATGACGGTGACCGACGACGCCACCGGGACGGTCGCGGAGAACGCGATCGGATTCCCACCGGGCGACGACGCGTGGACGCATGACATCGAACGTCCGGTGCTGATCGCCGGGCGTCCCGCCGATCGGCACCGGCCCGACGAGACGATGGCCACACCGGAGTTCATGCGGCGCTACCACAAGAGGCTCGGCGACACCTTCACCGTGCACCTGTACACCACTCGCCAGGTCGCCGAGACGTCGGGCCTCACCGACAGTCCGCCGGAGCCTGCCGGCCCGACGGTGAGGCTGCGCATCGTCGGTGTGGGGATGTCGCCCTGGGGTCACGACACCCCCGCGGAGACCGGCGGGCTGCTGATCACGGCGGCCTTCGCCGAGCGCTACCGGGCCAACTTCTACAACGACGGGAGCGATTACTCCAACGCGCTGGTTCGACTGCGGGGCGGGGAGGCGTCCCTGTCCGCCTTCCAGCGACACCTGGCCACACTGACCGGGCGGCAGGACATCGACGTCTGGAACCGGGTCGCGAACCTGCGCCAGGAACAGCGCAACCACACCTTCGAGGCCCGCTGCCTGCTGGCCTTCGGCGCCGCCGCCCTGGTCGCGGCGCTGGTTTTGATCGGCCAGGCCGTGGCGCGCTACATCTCCTCCACCCTGACCGACCTGCAGGTGCTGCGAGCCCTGGGCATGACCCCGCGCCAGGCCGCCCGGATCGCCGTGGCCAGCCCTGTCGTCATCGCCGTCACCGGCGCCACCCTCGGCGTCGCCGCGGCCGCGATCGCCTCGCGTTGGTTCCCGATCGGTGCCGCCGGGTTGGCCGAACCTGCGCCCGGGGTCGCCGCGGATCGGGCGGTGCTGGCCGCAGGCGAGGTCGCCGTCCCGGTGCTCGTGCTGATCGGCTCCGCGGCGGCGGCCTGGTGGGGACTGCGCTGGGAGCGAACCGCCGCCTCGGGCCGGCGCTCGACGATGGCCTCCCTGACCTCTCGGGCCGGCCTGCCGGTGCCGGTCGTGGTCGGCACGCGGTTCGCCCTCGAGGCCGGGCGCGGGCGGACCGCGGTCCCGGTGCGCCCGGCGCTCGCCGGTGCGGTCGCCGGCGTGCTCGGCGTGATCGGCGCGTTCACCTTCGCCAACGGGGTCGCCGACGCCGCCGACCACCCCGCCCGGTTCGGCCAGACCTGGCAGCTCGGAGCCTTCCTCGGGTACAACGACGCCGACGTCGTGCCCGGTGCGCGGGCGGTGCTGGCCGCGGTTGCCGGCGACCCCGACGTGGTGGGCGTGAACGACGGTCGGCTGGCGGTAGCCCATGCGGGCCCGCAGGACCGCGCGGTCTCCCTGTTCACCCATGACCCGGTGGGCGCGCCGATCACGACCGTGCTGACCGACGGGCGTCTGCCGATGTCCGACGCCGAGGTGGCGCTCGCCCCCGAGGCCGCGGAGGCCCTGCAGGCCACGGTCGGCAGCCGGATCACGTTCACCGGCGCGGCGGGGGTCCAGGAACTCACCGTGAGCGGGATCGGCTTCGTCCCGTCCTCCCCGCACAACGGCTACGCGGACGGCGGGTGGCTGACCTCCGGCGGGTACCGGGCGCTGTTCGGGGACAAGCTGAAGTTCCACTTCGCGATGATCGCGCTGCGCCCTGCGACCGACGGCGGGGCCGCGGCGCAACGCCTGTCGCACCTGCCCGGGGCCCAGCCCGGGATGTTCTTCTCCTGGGGCGAGGAGTTCCCGACACCGGTCGCGCAGTTGCGGGCGGTGCGTGCGCTGCCGATCGCGCTCGGGGTGTTCCTCATGCTCTTGGCCCTGGGGGCGGTGGGCCATGCCCTGGCGACGGCGGTGCGTCGACGGCGGGTCGACGTCGCGGTGCTGCGGGCCCTGGGCATGACCCGGTGGCAGGCCCGTGGCCTGGTGGTCACCCAGGCGAGCGTGCTCGCCGTCGCCGGACTGCTGTTCGGCGTGCCGCTGGGCATGGCCCTGGGGCGCACCACGTGGCGGGCCGTCGCCGACTACACCCCGCTGCAGTACGTGCCGCCGCTGGCCTACCTGGCACTGCTGCTGGTGGGGCCGCTCGCCCTGCTGGTGGCCAACGCGCTCGCGGCCTGGCCGGGGCACCAGGCCGCCCGGTTGCGGATCGCGCACGTCCTCCGCGCGGAATGACCACGTCCACGTGAGCAGGGGTGAGTGATGACGCCGACGCTGGCAGGGCTCCGCCTGGACCTGCCCCGCCGTGGGAGGTCCCTGGTGCTGCTCGCCGTGGGCGCCGACATGCACGCCGCGGTGCTGGCCGTAACCAACGCGCTGGCCGCCTGGCCCGGCCGGCAGGCGGCCCGGCTGCGCAGCGGCCACGTGCTGAGGGCGGAGTGAGCGCGATGCGGGTGACCTGCAGTTGGCTCCGTCTCGACCTGCCCGGCCGGGCCCGGCCGCTGGCGGTGCTCGCTCTGCTGGTTGCGGTGTCGGCCGGAACGGTCCTCGCGGCGGTTGCCGGTGCCCGGCGCGCTGACAGTGCCCTGTCGCGCCTGCAGGAGCGCAGCCTCGCCGCCACCGCGTGGGTCCTCTCCGGCGACACGCCGATCGACTGGACCGCGGTGCGCGCACTGCCCTCCGTCGAGGCGCTCGAGACCCTGACCATGTCCGGGCTGTCGCTCGAGGGCGTCCCGGAACAGGACGAGGTCTTCTACCTCCCGGCCGGGACAGACCTGCTCCGCACCGTCGAAAGCCCGGTCGTCCTGCGCGGCCGGCTGTCGGACCCGTCAAGGGTCGACGAGGCCGTCGTGACTTCAGGATTCGTCGACTTCTTCGGCAAGGACATCGGAGACGTGCTGGTCCCGCTGCGTGACGATCCCGACCTCAGCCAGAGCGCGTCGCCTCCGGTTCGCCGCCCGTGGCTGCCCGGGCGGATCCGGATCGTCGGAGTGGTCCGCTCGCCGCTGCTGTCCGACGACGCGAACTCCCACGGCCAGGTGGTGCTCACCCCGGCGTTGATGTCGGGGTTCCAGCGCAACGAACGAGCCCCGTACATCGGTGCCCTGGTCCGGCTTCGCGATGCGAGCTCGGCCCTGACGCAGTTCCGAACCGACCTGGCGCGCGTGAGCAGCGCCACGGATGTCGACGTCCAACCGCTGGCCGCAGAAACCGCACAGCGACGACGCGTCGTCACCTTCGAGGCCCGGTTCCTGCTGGCCTTCGGTGCCGCGGCCGCCGCCGCATCCCTGGTCCTGGTCGGCCAGGCGGTCACGCGATACACCGCAGCAGGTGCAGCGCGGCTGCGGGCAGTGCGTGCGCTCGGGCTGACCCGTCGCCAGGCGATGCGCGCAGCGGCTGCGGCGCCCACTCTGGCGGCTTTGGCCGGGACCGTCGCAGGCGCGGGGATCGCGGTCGTGGCGTCGCGGTGGTTCCCGGTCGGGTCGGCGTCGGCCTACGAGCCGGATCCAGGGGTGCTGCCGGACTGGCTCGTGCTGGGCGCCGGGGTGGTGACGGTGCCTACGGTGGTGTTGGCCGGGAGCCTTGCCGCGGCCTGGCTCGCCTGGGAGGCGACCCGCGCGGACGATCCGGGCCGCCGTTCGCTGGTGGCCGACCGGCTGACCCGACTGGGCGCTCCGGTGCCGGTGGTGGTCGGAGCCCGAATGGCGCTGGAGGGCGGCCGGGGCAGCACCGCGGTGCCGCCCCGACCGGCGCTGGTCGGGGCGGTGGTCGGGATCCTGGGCACGGTCGCCGCTCTGACCTTCTCCGCGGGCATCTCCGAGGCCGCCGGGAACGCGCGCCGTTTCGGTCAGGTCTTTCCCCTCGCGGCTCTGCTGGGCGAGCAGGGTCAACGATCAGCCAGGGCCGATCGACTGCTGCACACGATCGCGGCGGATCCCGACGTGGCCGCAGTGATCGAATCGCGCATCGCCGTCGCCACGGCGGTCACCGCTGACCGCGTGCCCCTCACGCTGTACAGCCTCGCGTCGGTGGACCGCCCGGCTGGGATCGTTGTCGTTCAAGGCCGGATGGCGGCCTCGCCGTCGGAGGTCGTGCTCGGATCGGAGTCAGCCGCGGCCTTGCGCGCGGCCATCGGCTCGCGAGTTGTCCTGGACGGCGGCCGCGGACCGAGCCCGATGACGGTCACCGGGATCGGGTTCCTCCCGGAGAGCTGGCAGAACGGGCATGCCAGCGGGGGCTGGGTGACGGCGACGGGCTTCGATGCGCTCGTCGACACCTTCAACGCTGCCCTCGCCTTCGTCGAACTCCGGGCCGGTGCCGACCCGACAACCGTCCGGAACAGGCTGAACCACTCAGTCGTGGTGCGCGAGGATCGCGCGCTGAGCCTGGAGCAGGGACCCCCGCCCCACCGGATCGGGGAGCTGAAGCGGGCGCGTGGCCTCCCCCTGGCCCTCTCGGCGTTCTTGGCCGTGCTCGCGGTCGGCTCTGTGGGCCACGCGCTGGCCGCCGCGGTGCGTCGCCGCAGGCGCGATCTGGCGGTGCTGCGGGCGGTGGGGATGACCCGACGGCAGGCGCGCGCCCTCGTCGTCACCCAGGCCGAGATCCTGGCGACGACGGGCCTCGTGTTCGGCGTCCCGCCCGGGCTGGCGGTGGGTCGCCAGTTGTGGCGGCTGGTCGCCGAGGCCACCCCGGTGCAGTACGTCCAGCCGGCCGCGGCGGGCACCCTGCTCCTGCTGGTCCCGGTCACGCTGCTCACCGGTGCGCTGCTAGCTGCATGGCCGGCGCGCCGCGCCGCGCGGCTGCGCCTGGCACTCGTGCTGCGGGCGGAGTGACCATGTCCACCTGGACCTGGTTCCGGATGACCGCCACGCGACGGTGGCGATCGCTGCTCCTGCTCGCGCTGCTGACAGCCGTCTCGGCGGCCACCGTGATGACGGCCGTCGCGGGCGCCCGCCGCGGTGCATCGGCCCTGCAACGCCTTGCGGCGCAGACCATTCCGGCCACCGTGGACGTCGCGCCGCTGCAACCGGGCTTCGACTGGAAACCCGTCGAGACACTGCCCGAGGTGGAGATCATCGCCCGCTATGCCGACACGGACTTCCGGGTCGAGGGGATTCCCCCCGACGACCTGTCCGTCGGCTACCCACCGCTCGACGGAACGTGGATGCAGACGGTGGAGCGACCCGTCGTGCTCGAGGGCAGGCTCGCCGAACCCTCGCGGATCGACGAGGTCGTGGTCACGCACCGATTCGTCACGACCTACGGCAAGGGGGTCGGCGACTTCCTGACGGCGGTCCTGCCGACGCCGGAACAGGCACAGGCCCTGGGGATCTCCGTCCCCGCCCCGTCCGGCCCTCGGATCACCATGCGCATCGTCGGCGTCGTGCGGTCTCCGTTCTTCACCGACGGTCCGACCTCTCGCGGCACCGTGATGCCGACCCCGGCCCTGCTGCGGACCTTCGGACCCAACCTGCACAACGACTACACGTGGCTCAACGCGCTCATCCGGCTCAGGGGTGGCGAAGCGGGCGTCCCGGCCTTTCGGGCTCATCTCGCCGCCGTGACCGGGCGGTCGGACGTCCTCGTGGACAACCTCGCCGAACTGCGACGCAACCGCGAGGGCGTAGCCCGGTTCGAGGCACAGTGGCTGCTGGCCTTCGGGGGCGCAGCGCTCCTGGCAGCCGTGCTGCTGGTGGGCCAGGCCGTCAGCCGGTACGTCAACGCCAGCCTGGCCGACCTTGCCACGGTGCAGGCCCTCGGCATGACTCGTCTGCAGGTGGTGATCGCCGCCACGGCAGCCCCCACGCTGGCCGCGGCAGTCGGCGCAAGCCTGGCGAGCGGCGCCGCGATGGTGGCCTCCGCGTGGTTCCCCATCGGGTCGGCGGCCGCTGACGAGCCGATGCCAGGCCTTGACGTCGACCCGTTCGTGCTCGGGGTCGGTACGACGCTGACGGTTGTGCTGGTGTTGGCCGGCTCGGCCGCTGTCGCGCTCGTCGCCGTCCTCCGGGTGGGAGTTCCCACCCTGCGACGACGGTCGGTGATCGCGTCGGCCGCAGCAGCCGCGCACCTCCCGATCCCGGTGGTCCTCGGGACCCGGTTCGCTCTCGAGCCCGGCCGGGGACCGTCGTCGGTGCCGGTGCGACCTGCTCTGCTCGGTTCTGTCGCCGGGGTGCTCGGGGTGGTCGCGGCGTTCACATTCTCCAGCGGGATCAGCGAGGCCGCTCACAATCCGGCCCGATTCGGCCAGACCTGGCAGCTGGAGACCTGGATGGGTTTCGCCGGAAAGGACTTCGCACCGCCGGACCTGCTGCAACAGGCTGCCCGGGACCGAGACGTCGCTGCCATCAACGAGTGGCGAGCTGCGGTCGCGACCGAGACCAGGCACCAGACGGCGCTCATTCTCTACACCTACGCGGCTGTGGGTCATCCGATCCAGGTGGTGCTCCAGGAAGGGCACCTGCCGATCTCGGCGTCGGAGGTCGTGCTGGCACCGGGCTCCGCAGCCGCGGCATCCGTACATGTGGGCGACCGCGTCACCATGACCGGAACGGCGGGCAGGCAACACACCATGACGGTCACGGGGATCGGCTTCGTCCCGGCCGGGTCCCATTGCACCGGGTGCTCCCACAACATCGGCGGTTGGGTCACCGATGAGGGCTTCGACGCCACCTTCGACGCCTTCCAGTTCCACGGCGGATTCATCGTCGTGCGACAGGGCGCCGTGGTGCAGGACGTCGCCGCGCGGCTGCAGAGCCTCGCTCCCGCCTCCGGGGGACAGGGCCTCATCGCCCCGCCCTACCCGCCGTCCGCCATCACCGAACTCCGCCAGGTGCAGCCCTTCCCCCTGTACCTCGCGGCCTTCCTCACCGTGCTGGCGATCGGCGCGGTGGGTCACGCCCTGGCCAGCGCCGTCCGACGTCGCCGTCACGATCTCGCCGTGCTGCGGGCCATGGGCATGACCCGGCGACAGTCCCGACTCGTCGTGGTCACCCAGGCCAGCCTGCTGGCCGGCGTCGGGCTGGTGTTCGGGATCCCCCTGGGGATCGCCGCCGGTCGCACGCTGTGGCGCGCCGTCGCCGCCTCTACGCCGGTGCAGTACGTGCCGCCGGTCGCCGGCCTCGCCCTGGTGTCGATCGTGCCACTCACCTTGCTCGCCGCGAACCTGCTCGCGGCCTGGCCCGGACGGCGGGCCGCTCGACTGCACGTGGGTCACGTGCTTCGCGCCGAGTGAGGCTGCCCCGCGGCCGTCGGCCGCCGAGGCACCCACGCGTTTCCCCATCGGCGTGACGCAGCACCTCCCGTCCAGTGGCCGCTCAGGGGATGCCAGTACCACTCGGTGCGGTCGTCCTACCCTCCTTGAGCTGTGCGACGCAACGCGGGTCAATGGACGTGTGAGACAGAACACGGGGATCTGGTGATGCGCACGACGCTGACATGGTTGCGCCTGGATCTGCCGCGTCGGCTGACGTCTCTCACCGCCCTGGCCGTCCTGATCGCCGTCGCGGGGGAACCGTCCTGGCCGCCGTGACCGGCGCACGCCGGGGTGACAGTGCGTTCGACCGGCTCGCCAACCGCACACTGCCCGCGACCGCCTACGTCTTGGCCCATGCTCACGCCCTCGACTGGGACGCCGTGCGCGCCCTGCCCGAGGTGGCGGCGTTGAGCTCGTTCGCGCTGACCGGCTTTCCCCTCGAAGGCATCCCGGTGCAGGACTTCCCTGTCTGGTTCCCCCCAGCCGACACCGACCTGGGCGCACCATCGAACGACCCGTCGTGCTGGAGGGCAGGCTCGCTGATCCATCTCGAATCGATGAGGCCACGGTCACTCCGAAGTTCGTCGAGAGCTACGGCCTGGGCATCGGAGACACCGTCACCGGCCAGCTCTACAGCCACGCTCAGATCCAAGAACTGGCGATCGCCAACGCGCCGACCGAACCGCCGCAGGGTCCCTCGGTTCCGATCCGCATCGTCGGCGTGGTGCGTTCGCTCTGGTGGTTCGCCGACGAACCGGACAAGCGGGGGAGGCTGTTCCCCTCGCCCGCACTCCTGCGCGCCTATCCGCAGAACCTGCTCGGCGACCACGCCGAGTTCAACGGTGTGGCCCGGCTGCACGGCGGTGGGCGTCCTTCGAGGCGGCCTTGCTGTTGGCCATCGGGGTCGCCGCATTGGTCACTGCGCTTGCCCTGATCGGTGCGGCTGTGCTGCGCTCCACCGCGCAAGCGGTCCAGGAGCTCGAGGTGCCCCGCACCCTGGGCATGACCCCGGGTGAGGTCCTGCGGGCGGCCGCCGCCGGGCCCGTGATCGCCGCGGTGGTGGGCAGCTGCGCGGCGACCGGGCTGGCGGTTCTCGCCTCTCGCTGGTTCCCTCTGGGATCGGCAGCGATCAGCGAACCGACGCCCGGGATCGCCGTGGACGGGGCCGTCCTCGGGCCGGCCGCTGCCGCCGGCCCGCTGCTGGTGGGCGCGTTGTCCATCGGGTACGCCGTTCTTCGGTACGGTCTCGCCGGGAGGATGGACACCGGCCACCGAT
>Ga0209797_10000850_pt1 | contig 15250 bp, 11 predicted proteins | sample DOMMetBare3Fresh_2_FD_187472 | JGI IMG/M metagenome (GOLD analysis project Ga0209797, IMG submission 187472) | Wetland sediment microbial communities from St. Louis River estuary, USA, under dissolved organic matter induced mercury methylation -... | ecosystem: Environmental > Aquatic >... | reverse complement strand
CTTTACTCTTGGCCGTGGTAATTATTCAGAAAATGATATTAAAGAAGCTGCCCGTGCTTTCACCGGCTGGAGTGCCGGTTTAAAAGGAGAATTTATTTTCCGTCGGGGCCAGCATGATTATGGTGCTAAAACATTTTTGGGTAAAACAAGAAATTTTGATGGTGACGAAGTGCTGGATATTTTATTAGATCAAAAACAAACAGTAAAATTTATTTCTCAGAAAATTTACAAGTTTTTTGTAAACGAAAATGTAGACAACGAAAAAGTAAATTGGCTGGCCGATCGCTTTTACAAAAGCAATTATGATATTGGTAAACTGATGGAAGATATTTTTACCAGCGAATGGTTTTATGATGAAAAAAATATTGGCAGTAAAATAAAATCACCCATAGAATTAATAGCCGGTATGCAGCGGATGTTGCCAATGCAACTGGAAAATGAAGAGGCTTTAACTTTTTTGCAAAGGGCATTGGGGCAAATGTTATTTTACCCGCCCAATGTGGCCGGGTGGCCCGGCGGCAAAACCTGGATTGACAGCAGCAGCCTGATGCTGAGGATGAGGATACCACAATTGATAAATGATATAGATGAACTGAATGTAAAAGCAAAAGATGATGATGACCAGATGATGGGAAGAAAAACTCCGGAGGAAGGTGGCAAACTAAAAGGTTATGGAAAACGATCAATCATCAAAGCAAATATTGATTGGAAAGAATACTTAAACTATTTTGGAAAAACACAGAAAGAACAACTGGTGGACTCCATTTCAAAAAATTTATTGCAGGCAAGAAGTACAGTAAGTAATGAACTGATAAAGCAACATGCAGATAATAGTAGCCGGGAAAGTTTCATCAGATCGGTGACATTACAACTGATGAGTACACCTGAATATCAACTTTGTTAAATAAGCCATTAGTTGTTAGCTTTTAGCTAATAGCTTACGGCTAAAAGCTTTTTTTATGGTTATTAAAAGAAAAGAATTTATACAGGTCGGTTCACTCGCCACCGCATCCCTGATGCTCCCCAGATTTCTAAAAGCATTTGAAGGAAAAAATATGGTGCCGGCAGGAAACAAAGTATTGGTGATACTTCAATTGAGTGGAGGTAATGATGGATTAAATACCGTGATACCATACCGGAATGATATTTATTATAAATCAAGACCGAGGCTGGGTATTGAAAAATCAAAATTATTTACATTGACAGATGAGGTTGGTTTGCATCCTGCACTTGGTGGTATAAAAGAACTATATGATGATGGCAGTCTTGGTATTTTAAATAATGTTGGTTATCCCAATCCTGATCGTTCACATTTCCGCAGTATGGATATCTGGCACACGGCCAGCGACAGTAAAGATTACTGGACTACAGGCTGGCTGGGCCGCTACATCGATGCACAATGTAAAGGATGTGATAAACCAACCTACGCCTTGGAACTTGATGATATGTTAAGCCTTGCTATGAAAGGAGAAGAAGCAAAGGCAATTGCGATGAAAGATCCAAAGCGGTTATTTGGCACAGCCAATCAAAGGTTCTTTAAAGATGTAATGCAGAATCATAAGGATGAACCCGGCGAACAGCCAGTAGATTATTTATATAAAACACTGGCAGAAACTATTTCTTCCGCTGATTATATTTTTGAAAAAAGCAAATTACATCCCTCCACTGCTGATTATCCAAAAACAGATCTGGGTCAAAGCATGAAAACAATTGCTTCGCTTATTTTTTCAGACATCAATACTAAAGTGTATTATGTTTCGCTGGGAAGTTTTGATACACATATCAACCAGCAATTGCAGCAGCAGAATCTTTTTACGCAGATGAGTGATGCCGTAAAAACATTTGTAAAAGATCTGAAAGCAAATGGGCGGTTCAATGATGTTATGCTGATGACTTTTTCTGAATTTGGAAGAAGGGTATCACAGAATGCAAGTGGTGGTACAGATCATGGTACAGCAAACAATATGTTCCTGGTTGGTGGCGGATTAAAACAAAAAGGAATTATTAATGCCATGCCCGATTTGGCAGATTTGGATGAGGGTGATTTGAAATATAAGATTGATTTTAAAAATGTGTATGCCACCATTTTGAAAAACTGGCTGGGAGCTGATGAAGCAGCTATCCTGAAAAAACAATACGATTATTTGAAATTTGTTTAATAAAAAAAGGTACTGTTGTTGCAGTACCTTTTTTCAATTTTTAATTTCGTAGTTATGCTTTTTTATTTTTTGTAATTGCAACCCAGTACAATATAAAACCCATGAGGGCAAAGAAAACTACCCCAAGCCATTTATATCCTTCCCCGCCCAGTGATTGAGTAAGCCCATGTTCTGCATTTACATTTTGCAGTCCTGCATTTACTTTGTCATTGGCCGAAAGGAATGCAACAATTACACCGGCAATAGCCCCGCCGGCAACAAGGCCGGTTGCATACAGATTTCCTTTGCCCAGATCTTCTTCCTCAGGTACAACCTGTACGTTGCGTTTTTTATTTCTCCATTCTGCAACACCACGAATGGCGCCGCCGGCAAAAATCGGAAGTGTAGTAGATAAAGGAAGATAAAGACCGATAGCAAAACTCAATGCTTTAATTCCGCAAAGCTCCATCACGATGGCAATGAACACACCAACCAGTACAAACTGCCAGTCAAGATTAAAAGAAAGTATTCCTTTGACCAGCGTTGCCATCAATGTCCCCTGTGGCGCAGGATATTTATCAGTGCCAATTGCATGGTGTATTCCTTGTGCCACCATTTCAGCTGATGGTGCATCAAGTATTTTTATAGTTGCACCAATTGCCAGTGATGAAACGATGGCGCCAACAAAAAGAGAGATCTGCTGGTACTTTGGTGTAGCCCCAACAATATAACCGGTTTTTAAATCCTGTGAAGTGGCGCCAGCATTTGCGGCCGCTATGCATATCATACCCCCTACAATTAATGCCATTGGTTCATAAAAATGCCCAGTCCATTTTACAGCAATAAAAATGAGACAGGTTCCCATCAGTGTTGCTATCGTCATTCCGCTGATAGGATTGTTGGATGAACCAATCAATCCAACAATGCGTGATGAAACAGTGACAAAGAATGCACCGAAAATAATTACAAGTAAACCCAATAATAACTTACTGCCAATATTACTGCCGGGGATAAATCTATCGGGCATTAAAGCAATAACTAAAACAAGAACGATACTGCCTATGCCAACTACTTTTAATGAAAGATCTCTTTCTGTTCTTGCAACCACACTTGCGGGTCCAGTTCCTTTTTTTAATGAACCAAGACTTCCTTTAAAAGATGAAATGATGGTAGGAATTGTTTTTATTAAAGTAATAAATCCACCGGCGGCCACAGCACCTGCACCTATCTGCCGGACATAGGCCCTGTAAATGGCAACCGACCAGTCATTGAAAGTATGCGTGACAGGGTCCCAACCACCGGGGCCACCTGCAGTACTTAAATCTTTTAAGTAACCGAGTTTTATAAGTTGGTTAGCTATTAAATCCGGATGAACCAATGAAGCAAGTAATGGATTAAATACAAACCATGCCAGTACACTACCTGCCACAAGTACTCCGGCAATCTTTGGTCCGATGATATAACCAACACCCATATATTCGGGAGTTATTTCACCACTCACTTTTGCAGATGGGAAAAATTTATTTACCTGGGTTGTCATAAAGGCCGGCGTTTCGGCAATTACATGAAAGATTTTTTGAAGCATGGCATAAACAAATGCAAATCCTAAACCCATAAAAGCTGTTTTGGCAAAATCACCGCCTTTTTCACCGGCTTTTAATACAGATGCACAAGCTGTGCCTTCAGGATAAGGTAAAATGCCATGTTCTTTTACAATCAATGAACGCCGGAGTGGGATCATCATTAACGTTCCCAGGATGCCGCCTACAATTGCAAGTATTAATATGGTGAAGTAGTTGAAAAAATTTGCACTTTGTGCTTCACTTAAAAAAAGAAACCCCGGTAATGTAAAAACAACTCCTGCTGCAATGCTCTCACCGGCGCTGCCTGTAGTTTGAATAATATTGTTTTCAAGAATAGTAGTTTTCAAAAATTTTCTCCCCAGTGTAATAGCAATAACGGCTATGGGGATAGAAGCAGAAACAGTAAGTCCGGCTTTCAACGCCAGGTAAACTGTGGCTGCGCCAAATACAATTCCAAAAAAAGCGCCGGTTAATACAGATTTAATTGTAAACTCAGCCATTTTTGTTTCTGCGGAAACAAATGGTTTAAACGCAGGTTGCTGATCAGCCATGTCAGTTAGTTTTAGTTAAGGGAAGATAGGAAAGAAAATCAATAGTCGATAGTCAGAGATAAAGGAAAAAAATTTATTAAAAGTAAGTCGGACTAATGACTATGAACTAACGACTACCAACTGGATTAATTCATTCCTTTTTCTTTCATTACTTTATTCAGCCATTTTAATAAAATAAAAAGAAGTATAGCCGCAGAAAAAAGTAAAATAAAATTCAGCCAGAAATAATCAGTCTTGTTATCATACTCATCCCACTTGCTGGCAAGTATGCCACTTAATTTATTTCCAATGGATGTTGATACAAACCATCCGCCCATCATCAGTGATGTAATTCTTACCGGGCTTAATTTTGAAACAAGTGATAATCCCATTGGGCTTAATAATAATTCACCAACAGTAATGACACCATAGCTTGCGAATAACCATAATACACTTACTTTTTCAGCTCCATTGCTTCCTGCTTTTACTGCTGCTATCATTACAAAAACTGAAAGCGCAGAAAAGAATAACCCAAATGCAATTTTAGTTGGTGTTGATGGTTCTTTGCCTTTTCGGCGCATCCAGGTAAAGAATGCAACGATAAGTGGTGTAAGAACGATTACCCAAAATGGATTTATAGATTGCGTTAAACTTGCCACCCATGTTTTTATTTTACCACCTTCTTCAGGGATTTTTTCTGCATCAGCATTTTTAAAATATGATGGATAGTTTACTTCTTTCACCTCTTTTCCATCCTCTTTAATTCTTCTGAATTGATTATCGAGTTTTACAACAGTATCTTTTTTATAATTTATTGTTTCGGTTTGTTTCAATCCGGTAAGAACAGTTTCAGTTGTGCCGGTTACTTGTCTTTCAGTATAGCGACTGGCCCATGTATTTAATGCAGAACCATTTTGTTTAAAAATTGCCCAGAATAAAATAACAACTGCAAAAATGGTAAGCATGGCACCGATAGCAGGCCGTTCATTTTTATTACTGCGGATCATGACAATGGTATAAAACGCAGCAACAGGAATACATGCAAAAATGAAAGCATCGGTTGAGTTGGAATCAAAAATATATCCATCCCCTTTTATGAACCAACCGATAGCGCCAAAGACAATGGAAGGAACGATCAGTATCAGTACGATTTGCCAAAAAGACATATCACCGGGTTGCAATGGCTTTCTCGTATCATAATCTTTATATTCTTTATTTCCCCAGATAAATATTGCCACGCCAAGGAACATGCCAACTCCGGCTGCAGTAAATGCAGCTTGCCAGCCATACGTTGTATAAAGAGCGGCACCAAAAAAATTACAGATAAAGGCACCTGCATTAATACCCATGTAAAAAATATTATAGCCCTCATCTTTTTGTTTCATGTGCGCAGGCGTGGAATATACATTGCCAAGCAGTGTAGAAATATTTGGTTTAAAAAAACCATTACCTATAATAACACATGTCATTGCGAGATAGAGCATCGTATAACTGTGAATACCCATCAGGCAATAACCAATGCCCATCAATATGCCGCCAAAAATTATGGAACGACGATAACCAAGAAAACGATCAGCTATCAACCCACCGAGAAAAGGAGTAAAGAAGACCAACGCAATAAAAGTTCCATACAAACTGGATGCTTCTTTTTCATTCATGTTAAAACCTGCCACCGCATCTTTCAGGTAAAAAGTAAATATGCCGATCATCAGGTAATAACCAAACCGTTCCCACATTTCAGAAAAGAAAAGAAATGGTAATGCTCTGGGATGTTTTTTCCACATTGCCAATCATTTTATATGCCCGCCCGGATGATTTAAAAATAATAAGTGTCGCTTCGTAAGACGGTCAGGAAAGATAATAATATTTATTTGAGCAAAAACAAAAAGCGGCATAGCGCCGCTTTTAATTCATTGTTTAAATTTTTTATTTCACACCCCGCATCATTTTTTGCAGCTTTTTTGAAAGCAATAAAAGAATGATACCGGCAATGCCACCCATATATACAAATAACATAAAGAAATCATACAAGCCGGTCATTTGATAACCAAGAAAAGAAGTTGTTTTACCTCCTTCAGGATACAATGCACTTAATACACCGGCTAATTTATTACCGCCGGCATTGCCTAAAAACCATACCGCCATTAACAGGGATGCAAATTTTAATGGCGATAATTTATTGAACAACGAAAGACCTATTGGAGAAAGACATAGCTCACCCCAGGTATGTAATAAATACAATCCGGTAAGCCAGATCATACTTACTTTTTGTGTTTCTGCACTCTTTACACCAAAGGCAATCCATAAAAATCCTAAAGCCAGAAGAATTAATCCTATGCCCATTTTAGTAGGAGTAGCAGGCTGCTTCGTTCCCAGCTTTAACCACATCCAGGCAAATAGGGGAGCAAAGATGATAATGAACGCAGAATTGAAGGATTGAAAAAAAGCCGGACGCATTTCGAAAAGGCCAAATACACTAAGATTTGTTTTATCCCGGGCAAATAAACTTAGTGATGCACCAGTTTGTTCATAAGCACCCCAGAAAAAAACAACAAAGAATGCAATGATCACCATCACCCAGATCCGTTGCCTTTCGTCTTTATTCAAACCTTTATCAGAAAGTATTAAATAAATAATGAAAATAAAGCATGCCACTAAAAGATAAAACAGGTAATTAATTTTTGTGTCTAGGTATATAACGCCGATCATCAGTGATGCAAAAGCAAGCATTCCAACAATAATAAATGCGGGATTCAACCAGATCTTTGCCGGTGGTTTGATATGTGCATGCTCTTTCCCGGTTAAAGGATCAATGATCAATTCTTTACCAGGAGTAAGACCCAATATTTTCCCTTCAGGAGAATGAACATATTTATCATGATATATTTTTTGGATGATCACACTAACAATCATTCCAGCACCAGCAACAAGGAAAGCCCATTTAAAATCTGCAGGATTACCTGTATTGCCAACTAAACCGCAAAGAATAGGGCCGACTGTTGCTCCCAGGTTTATGCCCATGTAAAAAATTGTATAAGCAGGATCTATCCGCAGATCGCCTTTAGGATAAAGTTGCCCTACTAATGATGAGATATTTGCTTTAAAAAATCCATTTCCTGCAATCATAAATCCAAGACCTGAATAAAAAAGAATTGTTGCAATGTCAGGGGAAGTATTATATATAGAGGCACATATAAAAAGGATTAATTCACCTCCTGCCATTACAAGTCCACCAACAAGAATAGATCTTTTATTCCCCCAATAACGGTCAGCAATATATCCGCCAACAAGAGGTGTCAGGTAAAGTAAACTAATATAGCTTCCGAATAAATTAGATGCGAATGAATTTTCAAAAACAAGGGCTTCTGTCATAAAATAAATCAGGATGGCCCGCATCCCATAGTAATTGAAACGTTCCCACATTTCAGTTGCAAAGAGAACATACAATCCTTTTGGATGGCCTTTAGCGGTGGCAACTTGATTCATACAATTGTTTTTAATTAATTAATCAGGTGATAGGTTTCTTATAATTGTCCAAAATAAACAAATTCTTCCACTCACAAATATTTCATGCCCGGATAAAAATTCTTGCCCGATATTCGCAATTCATTTACCAAAACCCGCAAATCCAATATGCGAATACTGATACTTGGTGCCGGCGGCAGAGAACATGCATTCGCCTGGAAAATTTCTCAAAGCACTCTTTGCGAAAAACTTTTTATTGCTCCGGGTAATGCCGGCACTTTGCAATGTGGTACTAATTTAAACTTTGGCGTTAATGATTTTGATGCCATAAAAAAATGTTGCATTGATGAAAAAATTGACCTGCTGCTTGTAGGTCCTGAAGAACCATTAGTAAAGGGTATTACTGATTTTCTTTTAAATGAACCAAAGCTAAAAAACCTGGATATAATCGGCCCGTCAAAAGCAGGGGCGCAGTTAGAAGGCAGTAAAGCTTTTGCAAAAGCATTTATGAAGAAATATAATATTCCGACTGCAGAGTACTGTGAGTTTACTCTTGATAATTATATGCAGGGGATTGAATACTTACAGCAGCATGCATTACCAATTGTAATCAAAGCAGATGGATTGGCTGCAGGTAAGGGCGTAGTCATTTGTGAAAATCATGTAGAGGCATTAGCAGAATTTGATTTAATGGTTCAGCGGGCAAAATTTGGCGAAGCCAGCAAAAAAGTGGTGATAGAAGAATTTTTAGATGGTATTGAACTTTCTGTTTTTGTGTTAACCGATGGCAAAAATTATGTGATGCTGCCCGAAGCAAAAGATTATAAAAGAGTGGGAGAAGGTGATAAAGGTCCCAACACCGGTGGTATGGGTGCTGTGAGTCCGGTACCATTTGCTGATGAAGAATTTTTGAAAAAAGTAGAAGATAAAATTATCATCCCAACCGTAGAGGGATTAAAAAAAGAAGGACTGGAATATCGTGGATTTATTTTTCTCGGACTGATGAAGGTTGGAGATGAGCCCCTGATTATAGAATACAACTGCCGTATGGGAGACCCTGAAACAGAAGTTGTAATACCAAGATTGCAAAATGATTTTGTTGAATTACTTACAGCTGCAGCCAACCAGCAATTAGATAAAATAAAAATTAAAGAATTGCCGGGTTATGCGTGCACAGTCGTTGCAGTTAGCGGCGGTTATCCCGGCGATTATAAGAAAGGATATAAAATAGAAGGGCTTGAAAACGATTTAGGATTGGACAGTATATTGTTTCATGCAGGTACTACCATAGAAAATGAACATGTAGTGACTAACGGGGGCCGGGTAATTTGTATTACTTCTTATGGTGATACAGTAAACGAAGCTGTAGAAAAATCTTTGATTGAACTGGAGAATATTACATATACCGGCAAATCGTACCGAAGCGATATTGGTTTTGAGTTTCAATAATTCTTTTGACACAGAAGCACGGAGTAACACGGAATAAAAAAGACTCCGTGACTTCCGTGCCTTCGTGGCAATTACTTTTGCATAAATTAACGCAATGTCTCAAATTCATTATCACGATTATCTTCAACTCGATAAAATTCTTGATGCACAATTTCCTGAAAGTGATAAACAAAATCTTTCTGCTCATGATGAAATGCTCTTTATCATCATTCACCAGGCCTATGAACTTTGGTTCAAGCAACTGCATCATGAAGTGGATTCTGTTGCTGCCATCATGAACAAACCGGCCCTCAACGATAATTCTCCGGAACTGCAAACTGTAGTTCATCGTCTTAATCGTTGTGTTACTATGCTGAGAGTATTGGTACACCAGATTGATATTATGGAAACCATGACACCAATGGATTTTCTTGATTTCAGGGATATGCTTCGTCCTGCATCGGGATTTCAAAGCTGGCAGTTTAAAGAACTGGAAGCAAAGCTGGGTTTAAAGTTTGATAAGCGTCACGGCAAAGAATATTATACTTCTCAATTGAAAAGTGAACATGTGAAATTAATAAAAGAAGCAGAAAAAAACAAGTCATTACTGGAATTGGTAAATACATGGCTTGAAAGAATGCCGCTTGTTCCACCTGTTTCAGATGAGAAAAATTCTTTTTGGGAAAACTACCGTATCACTTATCAAAGCAGCCTGGCTGATGCTGAAAAAGAAAACTCAAAAGCATTTTATGAATTGTTTTTACACAACGGACATCAGACGATCGACAATGGTACCCGGACAATTTCAGCAACGGCATCAAGAGCTGCTTTATTTATTATGCTATATCGCGGTTATCCATTATTACAATTACCCTTTCAGTTATTGAATTGTTTACTGGAAATAGATGAACAACTAAGTTCATGGCGTTATCGCCATATGAATATGGTACACCGAATGATTGGAACAAGAATAGGTACGGGTGGCAGTACTGGAAAAGATTATTTAAAAGCAGCGGCTGACAAACATTATATCTTCAAAGAGTTTGCGCAGCTCAACAGTTTTTTAATTGAGCGGAGAAAATTACCTGCATTATCCAATGAGATGGAAAGGCGATTGGGATTTGTTCATCAATAGATTTTAATAAAATCTTTTACCAATATCAAATTTCCGGAAAGCCTGTTTAAAAAACTCATCAACTTTTGTATTGAATTCTGTTGGGTAGGCTACTGGAGTACTGTGTCCAGAGTTTGGCAATATCCATAAATAAGCATTTGGAATATTTTTATATATCTCCATGGTATGTTCTTCTTTTATTAGATCATGATCACCACCAATCACCAGCGTGGGGCAGGATATTTTATGAAGATCGGATAATGGGATAGGTTCCTGCTCAATTAAAAGCCGCAACAGTTTATAGCCACCCATTTCCATATCATTTTTATCAGGTTTATTTTTCAATTCAGCGTAAGGAGGTGCCAGTATATCCCACAATTCACTGGGCACAGCCGTAGTATCTGGACGGAGATTAGCGCCGGTTATTGCCAGCTTCTTTACCTTTTTTGGATGATGGATAGCCAGCAATAAACCATTAATTCCACCGTCGCTCCAGCCAATTATGTATGCTGAATCAATCTTCATTGCATCTAACAATGCTGCATAATCATCGGCCATCATTTGATAACTGAGAGAATCACCCGGATCGGTTGATTTTCCCTGTGCACGGCTATCTGCAATAATTACTTTATACTTTTTTGCGAAGTAGGGAACCTGTTTAAAAAAATTGCCACCCGAACCGCCATTGCCATGTATAAATAAAACGGGTTGCCCTTGCCCGTAAACTTCAGCATACATTTTAAAACCACGGATATTATAATATTTGCCAACTGCTTTGTTTTTACCATATATACTTTTAGGATCATTTACTTTATTTTCAAAATCTGCCATCGCCTTTTCAAAATCAGATTGAGCTGAAGCAGTAAATGTAAATGCAAAAATAAGCTGGATAAATGCAAAATATTTTATCATGTTGACTAAGAGTTAAACAATTTTTAAAAATGTTTCCGGTACAAGATAATAAAAAACAGGAGGCATTAAAGAAATAACGCTTCCTGTTGTGAATGATCACATCTCCGGTAAAAAAAGTTTTAAAAAGTGTAGCGTATACCCAGGCCACCCCAATTGCTGACAAAACCTACATAGTCACCAAATTCAAAAGAAGGCTGCCAATCGAGTGACATATTTATCGGGGCAGCTTTGAATTTATAATCTAAACCCAGCACACCATCTATGCCTAAAATGGTTCCGTCAATATGATTATTGTGATTATAGTAATCATAAAACCCGATATGAGCACCCGGTCCTACATACCATTTAAGGCCACGGGCATCAGCAAAATCTCCATGAATTTCATAAAGTCCCGTGATGCGAACCCCCCGGTTCCAGAAATAACAAATAAACTCACCTGCATTATTTCCATTGAAAAAATGCTTAAAACTTATACCTCCGCCATCCCATACTTTCACACCCAAAGCGGATTTGTAATTTGAGCTGTTAGCACTTTTACTTTGTGCCTGTACACAAGTAATAAAGAATAAAGTAAACAGGCAGATAATTATTTTTTTCATAATAAAAAAACTGGCTTTTGAATTTTTTTTTCATTGGCCATCTTTCCATTATCATGCCAGAATGATCCGGGAAAAATTAAGTTATTGGTTTACAAAGTATTTTTTTTTGAATTTCTGAAACTCAAAATAAAATAAAACACTACAAATATTGCAACAGATGCGGTAACAGTAAATGTAGCAGTACTACCAAAATTCATCCAGATAAAGCCGGCAGCAACACTGGCGATAAGGCTGCAGATACTCTGGCATGATGTATAAAAGCCTACAGCTGTAGCTGTATCAGTTTGGTGAGATATATTAGTTATCCAGGCTTTGGAAATTCCTTCTGTTGCAGCAGCATAAATACCATAAATAAAAAAAAGAATAAAAATAATAACAACTGAAGGATGAAATGCAAAGCCCGCATACACAACTGCAAACAGCAACAGGCCGGCAGTAAATACTTTTTTAATGCCGAATTTATCTGCCAGTGAACCGAATGGATAAGAGGCTGCTGCAAATACAAGATTATAAAAAATGTAAGCAGCAATTGTAACCGTATCATTCCCTGTCACCTCTTTTGTAATAAGGAGTAAAAAAATATCAGAACTATTGAATAGAGCAAATGCCAATAATCCCACCACTAATTTTTTGTATTCAGGGCTTGCAATTTTCCAGTATTTAAAAAAAGAAAAAAAATTTCCTTTGCTTAATGTAGAAACAGGTTCTTTTTTTTCTTTCAGCAAAAAAATGAAAAACACAGCAATCATGCCTGGAATAAATGCGATGTAAAAAAGGGTACTATAATTTTTTGGAAAAAAATAAAGAAAAGCCAGTGCAATCAATGGACCAATGGCTGCGCCAACTGTATCCATGCTTCTATGAAACCCAAAAACCCGGGCTTTGGTTTCCACGGTAGCCTGTTGAGAAAGCAAAGCATCCCTGGCAGCTGTTCTTAATCCTTTTCCAAAACGGTCAATAGTTCTTGCCAAAAAAATCCACAAAGGAAAAATCAACATAGCCATCATAGGTTTACTGATAGCGCTGAAAAAATACCCGCCTTTAATAAAAGGCAGGCGAACACCTTTTTCATCACTGAGTTTTCCAAAATATCCTTTGCTGATACCGGCTGTAAATTCTGCAATGCCTTCAAGTATGCCTATCAGCAAGACAGAAAATCCAATTTCTTTTAAATAGACCGGCACTACGGGATAGATCATTTCACTGGCGATATCTGCAAACAAACTAACGAAGGAAAGAATAATGACGGTGCGGTTAATGATTCGCATAATTGAAGTTAGAATATTTGAAGAATGCTATTTATAAAAAAATATTTGCAGGATGTGGCATTAGCTTTGCTAATTCAAACAAATTACTTCAACTTTGCCTCCATAAAATTCCAATAATCAAGAATGGGACTTTTTAACTGGTTTACACAGGAAATAGCTATAGACCTCGGTACCGCCAATACCCTCATTATCCATAATGATGAAGTAGTAGTAAATGAACCCTCAATTGTTGCCCTCAACCGTAACAACCCAAAAGAAGTACTTGCCGTGGGTAAAAGGGCATTGATGATGCATGAAAAAACTCATGAAAGCATCCGTACAGTTCGTCCGCTGAAAGATGGTGTAATAGCCGATTTCAACGCAGCAGAGTTAATGATCAGGGAGTTTATCAAAATGGTTTACCCTAAAAAACCAATGTTTCCCCCAAGCTGGCGCATGATGATTTGTATTCCATCATCTATTACAGAAGTAGAGAAAAGAGCCGTTCGTGACAGTGCAGAGCAAGCCGGTGCCAAAGAAGTTTATCTTATACATGAGCCTATGGCCGCAGCCCTGGGTATTGGTATTGATGTAGAAGAGCCGGTGGGCAATATGATTATTGATATTGGTGGTGGTACTACGGGCATTACTGTTATTGCTTTGGCTGGCATTGTTTGTGATCAGAGTATCCGCATTGCCGGTGATGAATTTACAGCCGACATTATGGAGGCGCTTCGCCGGTATCATAGTTTATTAATTGGGGAACGTACGGCCGAGCAGATTAAAATTCAAATTGGCGCAGCCATGAAAGATTTGGAAACTCCTCCAGAGGATATTCCGGTAAATGGCCGTGACCTGGTAACAGGTATTCCAAAACAAATCATGGTAAGCTACCAGGAAATTGCAGAAGCATTGGATAAAAGCATTTTCAAAATCGAAGAAGCAATTTTGAAAGCATTGGAACAAACACCACCGGAGCTGGCCGGCGATATTTACCGCAGAGGCCTGTACCTTACTGGTGGCGGTGCCTTACTGCGTGGGCTGGATAAAAGAATAGCTCAAAAAATAAAATTGCCGGTGCATATAGCCGATGATCCACTGAAAAGTGTGGTGCGTGGCACTGGCATTGCGCTGAAACATTATGACAGGTTTCCATTTGTGATGAGATAGAAAAAAATACGAAATACGAAGTACGAAGTATGAAGCAGGCTCGTTGTACTTCGTACTTCAAACTTCAAACTTTCTAAGTTGCGTAACGTTTTCCTCTTCATCCGCAGGTATTTTACATTCATCAGTTTTTTACTGTTGCAGTTTTTTGCATTGTCCATGTTATTCCGGTATAATAAATTTCATCGTGCGGTTTTTTTAGGTAAGGCAAATGAAATAACCGGGTACCTCAATTCTCAATATAATAGTGTGGATGATTATTTACATCTGAAACAGGAAAATCTCCGTGTTCACAGAATGAACGACTCGTTACTAAACCTTCTGCATAGCAATTTTATGAAGACAGATACCGGGGTCGTATTAATTAACGACAGTATCCGGTATGACACATCTGGCTTGATAAGAAGATATTTAGCCCGTGAAGCCAAAGTAGTAAGTAATTCAGTGATAAGTCAGAAAAATTATTTCCAGCTAAACCGCGGTTCAAAACAAGGAATAAAAGATAATATGGCGGTAATAAATTCTGATGGCAGCGTGGTGGGGCAAATTGTTGGGGTAAGTGAAAATTTCAGCCAGGCCATGAGTTTATTGCACGTTCAGAGCAGGGTAAAAGCAATGATGAAGAAAAGTATGAATTCAGGAACAATAGATTGGGATGGCAAAAACCCGCTATTTCTTACACTACGCGGTATTCCCAAAAGTGATTCTGTGGCCATTGGCGATACGGTACTTACAGCTACTGATTCATATAATTTTCCTCCGGGATGGAAAGTAGGAACTGTTGCCAAAATAGTGGATGACAAAAGCACAAATTTTTATGTATTGATGATAAAGACCACTGCTAATTTTCAAAACCTGCAACAGGTATTTATTTTTGAAAACCTGCAACGTGATGAGCAAGTGGCCCTGGATAAAATGACACAGAAAAAAATTGATGACCTGGATAAAAGAAAACAATGAGTGATTTGCTGAAAAATATTATCCGCTTTGTTCTCTTTATCAGCCTGCAGGTATTTATTTTGGATAATATACCGCCACTTCACCGGTTTATAATTCCTGTTATTTAT
>Ga0209797_10000849_pt1 | contig 15253 bp, 12 predicted proteins | sample DOMMetBare3Fresh_2_FD_187472 | JGI IMG/M metagenome (GOLD analysis project Ga0209797, IMG submission 187472) | Wetland sediment microbial communities from St. Louis River estuary, USA, under dissolved organic matter induced mercury methylation -... | ecosystem: Environmental > Aquatic >... | reverse complement strand
GGTTCAAGACTATTTAATAATCTAACACAGTGTTCAGATAAGCCATTTTCGGCCAGATTTAGCCGTGTTGCCTGTTGCGATAGATAAGAATCCGAAACCACATCAGGTTGGTATGCGCTCAATGCGACTGCCAACGCACCGAAGCTATCATTAACTATTAAAATACGGGCATCAGCTGCCGGCTTTATATCTTCAGCGAGTGTATTGAGGAGGTATTCATCAGCCGCATCCCAGGCCCGCAATAGCTCTAATGGGCGTTTTGGAAGTCGATTTAGCTCGAACTCGCCCTCGCCAACCTTTAACAGGTTCTCGGTATTAATAGACATTGAATGTCAAATTCGGGATTGATTTAAGCGCGTGACATGAATTTTCCGGATTCGGTGTTGACCTTGATCAACTCTTCAGTCTCCAGATATTCAGGAACCTGGACCTCTATGCCAGTCACCAAACGCGCTGTTTTAGTCCGTCCTGAAGCAGTTGCACCTTTAATTGCCGGGGCTGTTTCAATAATCGGCAGGACGACAGAGCTTGGCAGCTCAATACCCAGCACCGCATCATCTATCAATAAGGCAACGATTCCTTCCAAGCCCTCGGTCAAATAGCCAATTTGGTCTTCCAGCTCCTCTCGACCCAAGCTGTATTGGGTATAATCTTCCATATTCATAAAAATATAATTATCCCCATCTATATAAGAAAACTGCACCCTGGCTCTTACCAGGTCAGCATCTTTAAAGAAATCATCGCCTTTTAATGACTCATCCAGTTTTTGCCCGGTTTTAAGATTGGTAAAACGGATTTTATAGAGCGTTGATGCGCCACGCGAAGAAGGGCTTTTGGCATCGACTTGCTTTACTACATGGGGTACTCCATTTATTTCGACCACCATTCCTCGCTTTAAATCACTCGCCTTTGCCACAAAACTCTCCTCAAGATTAACAATTCTGCTGCCAATTTACTGACAACTCAGGTTTACATAAAAAATAAAGGTGCTGCCCTGTCACCTTCAGTATATCTAGCAGTTTGTAAAATCATTATATCTTAATCACAGTTCAAAGCCGTTCAGGTAGCTTGTTCCATAGCCAGAGCAAAAATGATGGGACATTGTAGATGAAGATTAAGTCTAGTTTTATTACTCTCGCAACATAGACTTTAATAATTCAATTATCTTAGCAGTCTCTTAGGTATTATAATATGCTGAACTATCTATCAATCCACAAGAGGAAAACCATGAAGGCCAGCGTAACCTTTTTGACCTGCATCACACTTATTGCATTGGCTGCGTGTTCAACTCAAGAAGTGAAGCAAGACTCAGCAATCAACACCACCAATGATAAATCGACAGCAAAGGCAAATGAAGCCGAACAAGCGTCCAATCAAAATCCACCGATGACTATAATGAAAGGCCACAAAAAATTAAATCTGGTCAGAATAATGGATGGTGAAATTTGTAAAAATGAGTTTCAAGGGGCAAAAGGCGCGTTTCTCCTTTATGCCGATCCAAACGATATAGAACGCATCAAACGTGAAAAAGGAGCAAGGATTTTCAGTGCCTTCGAAATAAAAATACAGGATCTTTCTGGCGATGTTTTACAGGAAGCCATTGATAAGACCAATCTTTCAGAAGATCCTTTTACACTGGGCGAAGATGAAGCTCAACAAAAACTGGCCAATAAATTAGTCAATAATTTCCGTAAAGCCGCCTCCCATGCCATTAATAAGTTTCAAAAAGAAACAACGTTAACGATTGATATCGCTGCATTCCCTCCGTCTCTTGTTTTTTTTCAAAAAGGCTGTGAAGCGACTCAAGTCGATCCAGAAAGTACAGATTTAGAAAACCAGCCACATAACAATTCAGGTTAATCATCCTGCAAGCGAATTGCCATAACATCGCATTTTGCATAATGCAATACACTATTAGCTGTCGATCCCAATAACAAGGCTAAGCCATGTCGCCCATGTGAACCAACAACAATTAAATCGACCTGTTCCTGCTCAGCAATATGAATAATTTCCTGCTTGGGAACACCCCAAAGCATCCAGCGATTGGCCAAATCAACATGCAGTTGGTCGCCAAGTTGCATGAGCTTGGCTTTTTCCGCTTCAAGCAAATCGTATGATGAATCCTGATCTAATGGAATTACCGTGCCATAGTTTGTGTCTGGCATGGGAATATTATCCAATACATGAATAATGCTTAATCTAGCCTGATATCTATATGCCAGTGATCTGGCTTTTTCCGCGACGTAAACGCCTTGTTCAGAATAATCCACTGCAAGTAAAATGTGTCGATAATCGCTCATTGTTTACGCCTTATTCGTTCAGTGTTGTAAGAAGGTATTTACAAGAAGTTAAGCAAACCTGCTGATAAATGGCTTAGTCGTTAAGCAACAATAACTTGAATAATTTGTTAAAAAAACCCGCATATTCAATCATGGGTGCACTAATTTTGTTCAACTTATTGTTGCTAGCTTCCTTATATGGGGTGCTGATGTTGTAATTATACGCAATCGTAACAACGCACAGTAACATTTCCAGAACCGAATCGTATAAATAATCCATGCAACCTTCTTTTATCCACCTTAGACTGCACACCGAATTTTCCCTGGTAGACGGCATCGTTAAAATAAAGCCCCTGATTAAGCGTTTGGCTGAGTTAAGAATGCCTGCGATTGCAGTCACCGAACACGCTAATTTGTTTTCCCTGGTCAAGTTTTATAAATCGGCGCTGGGGCAAGGCATTAAGCCAATAGCGGGTTCTGATGTATTGATTTTTAATCCTGAAGAACCTGCTACGCCCTATCGTTTGACCTTGCTGGTGAATAATCACACGGGTTACATAACACTGACCGAATTGATTTCAAAATCCTATCAGGAAGGTCAGCATCAAGGTGTGCCAATGCTGCAACTCGAGTGGGTTGAGCAGAATCATAACGGCCTGATTGCCTTGTCAGGGGCGATGAGCGGCGACATAGGCAAAGCCTTATTAGCAGAAAATCATGAGGAAGCTAAGCGTTTGGCGCAGCAATGGGGCGCATTGTTTGAGCAACGTTTTTATCTGGAATTACAGCGCGTAGGCAAGCCCGACGAAGAGCGTTATATTGCCGGCGCTGTTGACCTGGCGTTAACAACGGGGTTGCCAGTAGTTGCCACCAATGATGTGCGCTTTATTCATCAACAGGATTTTGCCGCTCATGAAGTGCGAGTTTGCATCAATCAGGGGCGGGTATTGGATGATACGCGGCGGCCAAAGGATTACACTGATCAGCAATATTTACGTAGCGCAGAGGAAATGCAGGCGTTGTTTGCCGATATTCCCGAAGCATTGGAAAACACTGTACAAATTGCCAAACGTTGCAATTTAAAACTGACCTTAGGCGAAAACTTTCTGCCGGATTTTCCTGTGCCTGCGGGAATGACCTTGGGTGAACTGATGGCTAATGAGTCCAAGAAGGGCTTAGAAGAGAGGCTTTTGCAATATCCGGCAGTCGGAAAAGGCACGTATGAGGAAAATCGCAAGGTTTACTATGAGCGTTTGGATACCGAATTGAAGGTGATAACCGAAATGGGATTTCCCGGTTATTTTATGATTGTTGCCGATTTTATTCAGTGGGCAAAAAATGAACATATTCCAGTCGGTCCGGGACGCGGTTCCGGTGCGGGTTCATTGGTCGCTTATGCGCTAAAAATCACAGACCTGGACCCCATCGAATTTGATTTACTGTTTGAGCGGTTTTTGAATCCCGAGCGGGTCTCCATGCCCGACTTTGATATTGACTTTTGCATGGATAGACGCGATGAGGTGATCGATTATGTCGCGCGCCATTATGGCCGGGATCATGTTGCGCAGATCATCACTTACGGTTCGATGGCGGCCAAGGCGGTTATTCGCGATGTGGGGCGGGTACTAGGCTTTGCTTATGGCTTTGTCGATCGCTTAGCCAAGCTGATTCCTTTTGAAATCGGCATGACGCTGACCAAAGCATTAAAAGACAGCCCGGACCTTAAACAGCTTTATGACAGCGAAGAAGAAGTTAAAACGCTGATCGATATGGCGTTGTCACTGGAAGGAACTGCCAGAAACGCAGGCAAACACGCGGGCGGCGTAGTTATATCGCCAACCAAGTTGACCGATTTTACCCCGCTGTATTGCGAACAAGGCGGCGGTAATCTGGTCACCCAGTTTGATAAAGATGACGTGGAAGCAGTCGGACTGGTCAAGTTCGACTTTTTAGGATTGCGCACACTGACCATTATTGATTGGGCGCTACAAACCATTAATCGTAAAAAACAGCAAACCGGAGAAGCGCTGATTGATATCACCACCATCCCCAGAGATGATGCAGCATCCTACGCACTATTAAAAAACGGTCTGACCACAGCCGTGTTTCAATTGGAATCACGCGGCATGAAGGAGCTGATCAAAAAGCTCAAACCTGATTGCTTTGACGACATCATCGCGCTGGTGGCGCTGTTTCGTCCTGGCCCTTTGGAATCGGGCATGGTCGATGATTACATCAATGTTAAACATGGCGCAAAAGCGGAGTATGCGCATCCCTTGCTGGAGCCTATCCTCAAACCCACCAATGGCGTAATTTTGTATCAGGAACAGGTGATGCAAATTGCGCGGGAGTTGGCGCATTATACGCTGGGCGGCGCGGATATGCTGAGGAGGGCCATGGGCAAAAAGAAGCCGGAAGAAATGGCAAAAGAACGGGAAAAGTTCACCGCAGGTGCTGTTGCCAATCAGGTCGAAGAAGCCATAGCAACGTATGTCTTCGATTTAATGGAAAAATTTGCAGGCTATGGATTCAATAAATCACATTCCGCCGCATACGCACTGGTCGCCTATCAAACCGCCTGGTTAAAAGCGCATTACCCGGCTGCCTTTATGGCAGCGGTGTTGTCTTCCGACATGGATAACACCGATAAGGTGGTGATATTGATAGAAGAATGCAGGCAGATGAAGCTGGTTATTCTGCCGCCAACTATCAATGTGTCTACCTATCGATTTACCGTAAATGACAACAATCATATTGTTTATGGCTTAGGCGCAATCAAGGGCGTGGGACATGCCGCAATTGAAGATATGCTCAAAGAACGGGACGATAACGGCCGGTTTTCAGGTTTATATGATTTATGCAAGCGGGTCGATTTACGCAAATTTAACCGGCGGGTGCTGGAAGCGTTAATACGCGCAGGGGCTTTTGATGAATTTGATGACAATCGTGCCGGTCATTTGGCGGAATTGCCCACGGCTTTGCGCGTAGCGGAACAACACGGAAAAATGGCGCAAACAGGGCAAAATGATTTGTTTGGTTTGGCAGCAAGCGAAAATATTGACGATACTGAAGCTTATTCGACTGGAGTTGAGACCTGGTCGGATAACGAACGGTTAGCTGGGGAAAAATTAACCTTAGGCTTATTTTTGACAGGCCATCCTATCGACCAATATGAAGCGGAATTAAAACACTTTACTCATGGGAAAATTGCATCCTTACAGGTGTCACGCGGCAATATGGAAGCCCGCGTCGCGGGTCTGGTAATGGACGTGCGCACCCGTCAGACGAAACAGGGCAAAACCATGGGCTTTGCTACGATTGATGATAAATCCGGCCGGCTTGAGTGCGCCGCTTTCGGTGAAGTTTATGAGAAATATCGGGGGGTTTTTACTCGTGACAGTCTGTTAATTGCTGAGGGATCTTTGGCTATTGATAATTTTTCCGGCGCGTTGCGTTTAACAGTAGAGAAGTTATACGATATAGAACAGGCGAGAGAGAGTTTTGCTAGAGGTCTTCAGTTGATCTGGAATGTGGAGGAAAACCAACAGGAATCCAATCACACTATTGAACGCTTGGGCGAGGTTCTAAGTCCGTTTAAGGGTGGCAGCTGCCCTGTGAGCATCAACTATAGGTCACGGTATGCACGGAGTAATGTCCAGCTCGGTGATGAGTGGCGCATACATCCAAGTGATGAGTTGATTGCGCGTTTGAAATCGTTGTTTGGATCAACGGCCGTAGAGATCCGATATAAGTAAGGTTCAAGGTTCAAAAAGTGTAACCATCTATTGGTGGCCCTTTTTACCTTGAACCTTGTATCTATTATTCTTTTATTTCTTCAGCTGCTTTTGGTGCAGATTCAACGAAGGCTTTTTGCGTTTCAGAAGGTACTGAAACAGGATTTTGAAGTTCAGTGCGCTCAGTTCTTTCTGCTCTTTCAGTAAAATCACTGTCATAAGAGCGAGTTTGAGTGGAGCGCGCTTCGCCTGTTGTTTCTGCTGCCGCTTCGCTGACATCACCACCGTTTGAATCACCTGCTACATCTGTTTTTTTGTAGTTGGGATTACGTGGCCTTCTCCGATTTGGCCCTCTTCTGCTGGAATTTTTTCTGGCAGTTTGCTTTGCTTGTTCTTCAGTCGATGCCGTAACTTCTGGCGTGAGTGTAGTCGCTTCAGTCATTGGTATTTCAGTAGTAACCACAGTTTCGCTTTTTACAAGCTCACCACTTTCATCTTGATTAGTGACCGGTGCAAGGTTAGGCCTTACATTCCGCCCCGGTCCTCTAATATTACGAGGTGATCGGGGTTCTTTGGTTTGTTCCGGCTTTGTATCTTGCTCTTGCTGGACACGTTGGGGACGCGGCTCCTGATTTCTTTGGCTTTGATTCCTGCCGCGTCTGTTATTTCGACTTCTGCTCGGCAGACTTTCGTCAGTTGATCTGCCCTTTTCAATAACTGGCGCAGGAGGTACTTTTACTTCAGGCTCAGCACTAGGGCCAACAAGCTTATGCCAAAAACGTTTAATCAAACTGGCCGCTTCTTTGGTTGTTTGAACAGGTGCAGGCGAATCATGCATAAATTCCTTGATTGCCGCTTTTTCAGCTTTCGGTTTTATTTGTTGCGCATAGTCTGGAATGGTAATGTCTTCTGCTTTAATTTGTAAGTAACTGGGCTTTTCTTCGGTAGACTCTTTCTCCTTGATGCGCTCAATGTCATAAGCCGGAGTTTCGAGATGCTTACTAGGCAAAATGATAATACCGACCTTCAGTCTAGCTTCTATTTGTTCAATGGCATGGCGCTTTTCATTCAACAGAAAAGTCGCACACTCAATAGGCAAATGGGCAATGACTTTTTCCGTGCCTTTCTTCATCGCTTCTTCTTCAAGAATTCTCAATACTGAAAGAGCGACGGATTCGACATTGCGGATCGTACCTTGACCTTTACAGCGAGGACAAGGCAATTGGGTGGAATCGCCCAGCGACGGACGCATTCTTTGTCTGGACATTTCCAACAAACCGAAACGTGAGATACGACTGGTTTGAATGCGTGCTCTGTCGATCTTAAGCGCGTCGCGCAGATGATTTTCAACTGTACGCTGGTTTTTATTGGATAACATGTCGATGAAGTCGATAACAAACAAACCACCTAAATCCCGTAATCTCAGTTGGCGAGCAATTTCATCGGCCGCTTCAAGGTTGGTATTGAGGGCGGTTTCTTCAATGTCACTGCCTTTGGTAGCGCGTGCTGAGTTTATGTCTATTGATGTTAAGGCTTCGGTATGGTCGATAACCAGTGATCCGCCTGAAGGCAACGAAACTTCCCGGCAGTAAGCGACTTCAATTTGCGATTCAATCTGATAACGGCTAAATAAAGGCACGGCATCCTGATACAGTTTTGCTTTCGGCAAAAAATGCGGCATCACTTGCCTTAGAAAGTCTTGCACCAGTTTATATGAGTCCTCATTGTCGATTAATATTTCGTCAATATTGCCGCGCAAATGATCGCGTAGGGCCCTGATGATAACGTTGCTTTCCTGAAACACCAGAAATGGCGCTTTTTGCTCAATGGATGAGCGTTCGATGGCTTCCCACAGTTGCATTAGATAATTTAAATCCCATTGCAGTTCCTCGGCGTTTTTACCGCATCCTGCCGTTCTGACGATCAAGCCCATGCTTTCAGGAATATCAAGCGACGCCATAACTTCACGCAAATCACTGCGGGTTTCGCCCTCTATACGCCGTGATATACCACCTGCCTTGGGATTATTAGGCATTAGTACCAGATAAGTACCCGCAAGACTGATATAGGTAGTTAATGCAGCACCTTTATTCCCGCGTTCTTCTTTTTCAATTTGAACAAGGATTTCCTGACCTTCTTTAATGAGATCTTTTACAGCTGGACGACGACCATCTGTTTCGGCGCCTTCCTGGATTTGTCGGTAGAGCGGGGAAATTTCTTTAAAAGGCAAAAACCCGTGTTTCTCAGCGCCATAATTTATAAATGCCGCTTCAAGGCTGGGTTCTACGCGGGTAATAATACCTCTGTAAATGTTGGATTTTTTTTGTTCTTTCGAAGGGACTTCTATGTCAAAATCATAAAGTTTTTGACCGTCTACCAAAGCAACTCGCAGTTCTTCTGCCTGCGTAGCGTTGATAAGCATTCTTTTCATTCAATTATCCTTGTGGTTTCCTGCTCCATTGTCAGACTTTACTGAATCAGACTGGTTTTGGTCATCGCATCAAGTTATATAGCGATATATCTAACCAACAACGCAATCAGCTTAGTTTTACGGTCTTATGTTCCGTCATCTGCGCTTTTCGTTATTTTAGGCTTTAAGAAATGTAGCCTTATAGTGAGCGCGGACAGATACTAAGTTAATATTTATTTCAGTCTTTGGTGGTAAATTCTGTTTTAAACAGGTGTTAAAAATCGTGCGTCTAGGGTCGTACGATGAACCCGAAAATCGTATAATGAAGAGTTAATTACTTAAATTGTAGTTGTTTTTATCTTCATTGAGTCGCTCACTGCCAGTTTCCGTGATGAAATCCGCAGAGCATAAAATATGTTTTTTATAAAAACTTGCTTAATATAACAACCTTATCGCTCTACATCAATTTTAAAGAATCAATCATCATCAGATACTGGTATTATTTACACTATGAGCATAGTTGAAAATGCGTTACCCCATGTTGAATATGTCGAAATTTCCGAAGACAATAGCGACCAGCGATTAGATAATTTTTTAATTACCCGATTAAAAGGGGTGCCTAAAAGCCATATTTACCGAATTGTAAGAAAAGGCGAAGTCAGAGTTAACAAGGGTCGTGTAGACGTCAAGTACCGTCTGGTTACCGGTGATATAGTCAGAATTCCTCCAATAAGGATAGCAGAGCGTAGCGAAGAATCGTATGTTCCGCAGGGCTTGCAAGCGGCGTTACAACAAGGCATCTTATTTGAAGATGAGGGTTTTTTGATCGTAAACAAGCCGGCCGGTTTTGCCGTGCATGGAGGCAGCGGTGTAAGTTCAGGTATTATTGAAGGGCTACGTTTGATTAGACCCGAAGCACATTTTTTAGAACTTGTGCATAGACTCGACAAAGATACGTCTGGTTGCCTGATCATAGCCAAAAAACGTAGCGCGTTACGTAAATTACACGAGCTTTTTCGGGATGATCAGGTTCATAAAAGCTACCAGGCTTTGTTATCAGGGCAATGGACGAGAAAAAGCCTGGTAGTAAACGCTCCCTTGTTAAAAAATATCAATAAAGGCGGCGAACGCATGGTTGTTATCAGTTCGGCTGGCAAAGCCGCTGAAACGCTGTTTAAGCGCTTGAAATTATTTCGCAACGCAACCTTGGTAGAAGCCTCGCCAAAAACCGGCCGCACCCATCAAATACGCGTTCATGCCGCAAGTATGGGCCATCCTATCGTCGGCGATGAACGTTATGGCCTGGATGATGTCAATAAGGATTTTAAAAGCAAAGGCTATAAACGCATGTTTCTCCATGCGGAAACATTAAAATTTCAGCACCCTGTTACCGGTATACTCATGAGCATTTCAGCACCCTTACCTGCACAACTGGCAAATTTATTAAAACATGAAGAACAGGTTTGATTTGATTATTTTTGATTGGGACGGCACCCTGATCAATTCAATAGACTGGATTGCGAGTTGTTTGCAATATGCGGCAGCACAGTATAATTGCCCCATACCTGAATCACAAGCGGCAAAAGATGTGATTGGTCTAAGCATTAACAAAGCGATGCAAACGCTGTTTCCTGAAGTGGACGAGCAAACCCAGCAACAATTAGTTGCCTGTTACAGCCAGAAATATTTTTCCAAACAAATCAGCAAAGATGATTTGTTTCCAGGCGTTTATGAGATGTTGATTGAATTGAATGAGGCAGGCTATCAACTTGCCGTTGCGACCGGAAAAAACAGAGCCGGGTTACAAGAGGCATTACGGGCGACGGGCACAGAAGAGCTGTTTTGTATTACCCGCTGCGCGGACGAAACCGCATCCAAGCCTGATCCGAGAATGTTGAACGAGATAATGCAGCATACCGATACCGCAAAGGAACGCGCATTAATGGTGGGCGATTCCATACATGACTTGCAAATGGCCCTAAATGCCCATATTTCTGCAATTGCTGTTTCATGTGGCGCGCACTCAGAAGAATTCTTGCAACAATATAACCCGTTACTGTGCTTGCAACAACCTAGCGAATTACTGACTATTATTTAAGGTTAAAAAGTCATGGAAAATCAACACGACAATTCGATTAAAACAGAGATAACACGCGAATCCGGCTGGGAACGAGACGTTATTGAAAAACTGGCGTTGGCTTCAATAACAGAACAGACCAGAGCAAGGCGTTGGAGCGTATTCTTTAAGTCATTAATGTTTTTGTACTTGATTGCCTTATTTGGCGTCGCCATGTATCCAACAATTAAAAAGGATATGGGCGGCGACAGTAAAGATCATACCGCCGTTATTGACGTGGTCGGTATCATTGCTGAAGATAAAGATGCCAATGCAGCCAATATTATTGAAAGCTTAAGAGATGCGGTAAAAGATAAACATACTAAAGGTATTATTCTGCATTCCAATTCACCGGGTGGCAGCCCTGTGCAATCCGCTTATGTTTATGAAGAAATTAGAAAAATAAAAAAGGAACATCCTAAATTGCCCGTTTATGCCGTCGTTAGCGATATTTGCGCATCCGGTTGTTATTACATCGCCTCGGCCAGCGACAAGATTTTTGTCAATCAGTCCAGCCTTATTGGCTCGATTGGCGTTCTGATGGATGGTTTTGGTTATGTCGATATTATGCAAAAACTGGGCATAGAGCGCCGGTTGCTAACCGCAGGCGCACATAAAGCCATGCTTGATCCTTTTTCGCCGCCAAAAACGGAAGATAACCAATACATGCAGGGTTTATTGGACCAGGTTCATCAGCAATTCATAGACGCCGTAAAAGCGGGCCGCGGCGATAGGCTGAAAGAAACCCCCGATATGTTCTCTGGTTTGGTGTGGACGGGTGAAGCAGGCGTTAAACTGGGCGTAGCGGACAGCTTTGGTAATGATGATTACGTTGCCAAAGACGTTATAGGAGCTGAGACGTTGGTTGACTTTACCCAACAAGGACGGTTGATTGACAAACTAGCTGGAAAACTGGGCGCCTCTTTCGGGCAGGCAATCGGTAGCTTCATGCAGGGGCCGTCATTTCGATAATGATTTCAGATGAGATAAAGGCTCCTCCTGACGATAAATGTGATCTCTTGAAGGTCAGCATTATTTTTAATTTAATTGGAGGAGCTTAAACGGCCACAATCGCAACGCTACTGTACCTGCTACAGCCAATAACCTCTGACAAAGCCGGAGTCTTGGAATTGCGAACCGCTCATGGCTAGTTAATTAAGCTTATAGCATCGCCTAAAGGCGGTCTCCCAAAAAGCATATCAAGTTGATCTATTGGCCCATCTTCCTCTTCCTAATGCTTGATGTAATTACGCAACAATTCTTCACCTCTAATTACTGTTGCAGCATAATACCCCCTTGGCCATAACTCTGACCTCCAAAGATTTTTCCTTCAACACTGTAAAATTCGTGCAATCGAGATTGAATTCTTACCTTTTATGAAACCAATAACCGACCCGTCGACACAGAATTTTTCTGTTGCTGTCTCCCGCCAATCATTCTGAGAAAGGAGAGCAAAATCATATCGGTGAGTAAATTTTTTTCTATATCGACCGGTTAATGTGGAACATTCCGTTATTGGCGAATTCAACTCATAATACCAACGAAAAAAACATCAGTGACCGGTTAAATCCCCCTAAATTTGCATTCGAGTGCCTCATAAAGCAGCAAATGCTTTATTATTGGCACATTAAAAAAACAACAGGCCTAAAAGGCTACAGAAAAAATGAGCCACTCATCAGAAGCAAAAACCGACCGCAGCTTATCCCTGATAATATTATTTGCTGGTACATTATTTATCAGCGCGTCACTGATGTTTGTTCTGCAGCCTTTGTTCGGCAAGATATTATTACCCTTATTAGGCGGCTCTCCAGCAGTATGGAACACCTGTATGGTGTTTTACCAAAGCCTGTTGTTTCTCGGTTATCTTTATGCGCACACTATTTCCACGCGCTTCAATCAACACCGTCAAATCCAGATACATGTCGCCATTATTCTCATCAGTTTCATGGCGTTGCCTGTTGCCTTACCTGAAAATACCGTTCCGCCGACAGACAGCAACCCGACATTTTGGCTGCTCTGGACTTTATTTCTTGCTATCGGCCTGCCATTTTTCGTGGTTTCAACCACTGCGCCGCTGGTGCAAAAATGGTTTGCCAATGTCGGCCACCACACCAGTCATGACCCCTATTATCTTTATGCCGCCAGTAATACGGGAAGTTTGATTGCTTTATTAAGCTATCCTTTTCTGCTTGAACCGACTATTGGGCTGAGTAATCAAAAAATCTATTGGAGCATAGGCTATCTGATATTGTGCCTGCTTATCGCGGGTTGTGCTTTTGTACTATGGAAAACCCGGCAAAACACAGTGATTGTTGAAGAAAGTGCAGCCGATGAAAATAACCTCAGCGTATATCGCAAATTGCACTGGTTAGCTTTGGCTTTTGTTCCTTCCAGTCTGCTCTTGGGTTTAACAAATTTTATCAGCACCGACATTGCCTCCGTGCCGTTATTATGGATTATTCCGTTAACCTTATATTTGCTGTCTTTTGTTATTGTTTTTTCCAAATGGAATGACGAAATACAACCGGTCATGGTTAAGCTACAGCCTGTCGTATTATTGCCATTTATAGCCTACGCATTCATCAATCCGGCGGACTTGCCCTACTGGGCTTACCTAATCCTGCACCTGCTGGCTTTTTTCTTTGCGGTGATGGTTTGTCATGGCGAACTCGCCAAGAGCAGACCGCATACCCAACATTTGACGAGCTTTTATCTGATCATGTCTTTTGGTGGCATGTTGGGTGGCATGTTCAATACCTTTGTCGCCCCCTTTATTTTCAATGGCATCTATGAATATCCAATCATGATTGTTGCGGCGCTGTTACTTCGTCCCGGGGCGGCAGTTTCTTTCAAAAAAGAATTGCCGCTGCAAATAATACCCCCTGCCCTGCTTGTCATTGCTGGGATTATTCTTAAAGCAAGCGTCAATGATTTACTCCAATATTTCGATGTGATTGTGATCGGCTTAATTGCCCTAACCGTTTTAACGTATGTACTCAAAGCGCGGCCTGTCGCTTACGCTTTATTGACGGGTGCGATTATTTTTCTTGCCCTTGGCCTGCATGGTATGTCATCGCATACGCTTTATCAGGAACGCTCTTTTTTTGGCGTTCTTGCCGTGCGTGAAAGTATCTTGACCGATGAACAAAATAAGCCTGAAAAGTATCACGAGCTTTTTCATGGCACAACTAAACACGGCGCACAGCGCCTGGCTGCAAACCTAGCCAAAATACCGTTAACGTATTACAGTCGCCCCGGCCCGATGGGACAACTTTTTAAAGAATTCGACACCATCAACCAAAATTGGACAATTGGGATAGTAGGACTGGGTGCAGGCGCATTAGCCTGTTATGCCAAGTATCAGCAAAACTGGACACTCTACGAAATCGACCCTCTGGTTGTCGATATAGCTCGTAAACCTGAGTATTTTAGTTACCTGAAACTATGTTCTCAGAACACAACGATGCGCATAGGCGATGCCCGTTTATCTTTAGAAAATGAGCCCGATCAAAAATTTGATTTATTAGTGATGGATGCGTTCAGTTCAGATTCTGTTCCAACTCATTTGCTGACCCAGGAAGCACTAATGCTTTATTTCAAAAAGCTGAAACCCAATGGCATACTGGCTTTTCATATCACCAACCGCCACCTGTTACTAAAGAAAGTCTTATCAATCCATGCCGAGCATATGCATTTTGCCGCGCTGATACAGGAATTCAAACCCCAGCAAGACTTGCCGCTGGTGGTTGCAACAGACTGGGTAGTTATGGCAAAGAATCCAGAAACGCTGACCCCACTTGGCCTAAGTCGTCTTGGAAACTGGCAAAAAATGCCCTTATACTTCGACATGAAACCCTGGACAGACGACTTCACCAATATTGTCAGTATCTGGAAATAGAAAAGGGACATGCACATATACATTAAAGTTTAGATGGCTATACCATGAAATAGTCTTTATAATAAAACTATTAGTAGACAGTACAACGCTCTTGATGCGAGACTTCTCTAATAAGTTTTGCATGTTAATCAGCACTTTTCAGAAATTCCATCCGTTTTTTTCCTTTTTGTGCCCGGTATGATTTGCAATAAAATATTTACATTCATTTATTGAGGAAGTTACATGGCAGCAGGTACTGTTAAGTGGTTTAACGAGTCCAAAGGTTTTGGTTTTATTTCTCCCAGCGATGGTAGTGCGGATGTATTCGTACACTTTTCCGCAATTGCAAGCGACGGCGGCTACCGCACATTGGCTGAAGGCCAAGCCGTCAAATATGAAGTAGAATCAGGCCCTAAAGGTCCACAAGCTTCAAATGTAACCGCAGCGTAAGCTAACGTTACTTATCGATCCCAACTCCGCCTAAATAACCAAGCGGGGTTGTGGCATAGCCGGATTATCCGGTCAATCAACTCACCCCCATGAATTTAGGATATGTCTTTTGAAACGACTTTTTGTAGGAAACTTACCTAGCGACGCCACTGAAGCAACTGTTCAAGCTTTATTTTCAGAATATGGCAAAGTCCGCTCCATTCAACTTGTTGCCGATATATTCAGCGGTAAATGCCGAGGTTTTGGCTTTATCGGAATGGAAGGCCACGAAGCCCGGGCTGCTATAGCCGCACTTGACGGCAATTTATATTGCGGAAAGCCTTTAAAAGTTAAATTTGAAGAGCCCGCTACCGGTAAAAATGGCAGACGCCATTAATAATATCCGCC
>Ga0209797_10000848_pt1 | contig 15257 bp, 11 predicted proteins | sample DOMMetBare3Fresh_2_FD_187472 | JGI IMG/M metagenome (GOLD analysis project Ga0209797, IMG submission 187472) | Wetland sediment microbial communities from St. Louis River estuary, USA, under dissolved organic matter induced mercury methylation -... | ecosystem: Environmental > Aquatic >... | reverse complement strand
CGCCGCGGGCCGAGCCCGCAGCAGGCCCGGAGCCCGCCATGCCCCGCCCCCTCGCCGCCTTCGCCCTCGCTGCCTTCCTCCTGCCGCGGGTCGCCGTGGCCGAGCCGGCGGTCATCTCGCGCTTCGAGGCCGTGGCGCGGGCCGAGCCGTCGGCCGACGCCGCGCCGCTCCAGACCTTCGTCGAGGGGACGGCGGTGACGGTCTCGGAGGAGGCGCAGGCGGGCTGGCGCCGCGTCCGGATCGCCGACGGCCGCATCGGCTGGATCGAGGAGCGGTCGCTCACCTTCCCGCAACGGGGGGCCGCGGCTGCGCCGACCCCGCCGGTGCCGGCCGCAGGGCCGGCCCCGCTCGCACCCGACCTGCGCCCCCGGATCTACGTGAAGGACCTCGACCACCTCTCGGAGCTCGTGAGGCGCGATCCGGCGGCGGGTCCCCTGGCCGAGCGGCTGGCCAGGCGCCGCACCGCCGCCTTCACGGTGGGCGGCATCGGCCTGGCGGTCGGTACCGGCCTGGTGATCTACGGCGCCTCCCAGTGGGGGAAGCACTCCGACCCGAGCGACCCGCAGTTCGGCAAGCAGGAAGGCACCGGCCCCTTCGTGGCGGGCGTGGTCACCTCGCTGGCGAGCGGGCTGGCCACCGTCCTCATCCACCCGAAGCAGGGCGACCTGCTCGACGTCATCAACACCTGGAACGCCAGCCACCCCGACCAGCCCTTCACCATCGGCGAGCACCACGTCGGGCGGTAGCGCCGGCGGCTCCCCGCCGGCCGTCAGTAGCCCATCGCGCAGCCGTCCTTGCGCGACTCGCTCGCGCCGGAGAGGACGCCGCTCTCCGGATCCCGCGCGACCGCCTGGTAGCCGCCGAACGCGAGCGGGGACGCCTGCTGGATGCGATGTCCGCGCCGCGCGAGCTCCCGGCGGACCTCGTCGGGGATCCCGGGCTCGAGCGCCAGCACGCCTCCGCCGGTCATGGCGGTCCCGGTCGGCTCGGACGAGTCGGTGTGGTAGTAGCGCGGCGCGTCCCCCGCCTCCTGCAGGTTCATGCCGAAGTCGAGGAGGTTCACGAGCACCTGCACGTGCCCCTGCGGCTGCATGTCGCCCCCCATGACCCCGAAGGCGATCCACGGCTTCCCGTCGCGCGTGACGAACGCGGGGATGAGGGTGTGGAAGGGGCGCTTCCCGGGCTCGAGGGAATTCGGGCGCCCCGGCCGCAGGTCGAACTGCGCGCCGCGGTCGTGCAGGCCGAACCCCCACCCCTCGACGGCGTAGCCCGAGCCGAAGCCGGTGTAGTTGCTCTGGATGAGGGCGATCATTCCGCCCTCCGCGTCCGCGACCGCGAGGAAGGTGGTGTCGCCGCGGCCGAGGCGCGGGTCGCCGGGCTCCACCGTGCGCGACGCCCGCGCCATGTCCACGAGCGCGGCGCGCTCGCGCGCGTAGTCCTTCGAGACGAGCCCCGCCACCGGCACCTTCGCGAACGCGGGATCGGCGATGAACCGGGCGCGATCCTCGAAGGCGAGCTTCTTCGCCTCGACCATGACGTGCCAGAAGTCGGCGGAGTCCCGCCCCATGCCGCGGAGGTCGAAGCGCTCCACCAGGTTGAGGAGCTGGAGGGCGGTGATCCCCTGGCCGTTCGGGGGCAGCTCCCACAGCTCGACGCCGCGGTAGCTCGTCGAGATCGGCTCGACCCACTCCGAGCGGTGCGCGGCGAGGTCCTCGCGGCGGAGGAGGCCGCCCACCTTCCGAGAGAAGGCGTCGATGGCCTCGGCGACGGGTCCCTCGTAGAAGGCCGCGCGGCCTCCCTTCGCGAGGGCGCGGTAGGTCCGGGCGAGCGCCGGATTCCGGAAGAGCTCGCCCTCCCGCGGGGCGCGGCCTCCGGGGAGGAAGGTCGCGGCGAAGCCCGGCTTGTCCTTGAAGCGGGCGGCGCCGACGGCCCACGCGCCGGCGATGATCTGCGGGACGGGAGCCCCCTCCTCCGCGAGCTCGATGGCCGGGGCGAGGAGCTCCTTCATGGGGAGGCGCCCGAAGCGGCCGTGCAGGGCGAACCAGCCGTCCACCGCCCCGGGCACGGTCCAGGCGTACGGCGAGTAGAGCGGGACGGTGCCGTCGGGCTCCGCCGGGATGGCCTCGGCGCGCGCGGCGCGGGGCGCCCGGCCCGACGCGTTGAGCGCGTGGAGCCGCTTCGTCCTGGGATCCCAGAGGATGGCGAAGAGGTCGCCGCCCACGCCGCACGCGACCGGTTCGAGGAAGCCCAGCGCGGCGTTCACGGCGATGGCCGCGTCGACCGCGGTGCCGCCTCGCTTCAGCACGGCGACGCCGATCTGCGTGGCGAGCGGGTGGGCGGAGGCGACCATCCCGTGGCGCGCGTGGACGACCGAGCGGGTCGCGAACATCCTGCCCTCCGAGCGGTTGGCGGCGGCGGCCTCGCCGCACAGCAGCGCGGCGAGGAGCGATCCCAGGGCGAGCCTCGTCATGGCGGGGATGCTACGCCGCCGGCCGGCGTGCGGTCAGCGCCTCGGCGGGGGCCCCGGAGCGGCGCGCGGGGGCTCACCCGCGCCGGACCCGCTCCGACCACGAACCGAAGTTCCCCGTCCGGGCGTAGACTTCGGGCGAACTTCCGCCGGAGGGTTCCGTTGCCGAGCGACGAGCGTGCGGAATGACCGACCTGACGCCCGGCCCCGCGGCGCTGCCGTGGCGCGTGCTGCGCTTCGCGCGGCGCGTGGTCGCGGCCTTCCTGCGCAACCGCGGCGTCCTGCTCGCCGGCGGCGTCGGGTACAGCGCGCTGCTCTCGATCGTCCCCTTCCTCACGCTCACGCTGGTCGTCCTCACCTCGTTCAGCGACGAGGCGCTCGTCCTCGGCGCGCTCCGGCGCGAGCTGGACTTCCTCTTGCCGCAGCACGCCGACACCGTGCTCCGGGAGGCGCAGGCCTTCCTCGAGCATCCCGCCGGCCTCTCCGCGGTGTCGGTGGTGGCGCTCCTCTTCTTCAGCTCCATCGCCTTCCGGATGCTGGAGGAGGCGGTGGCCTCCATCTTCCACGGCTCGGGCTGGACGGCCCGGCGCAGCGTCTGGCTCTCGGCGCTCCTCCCGTTCCTGTTCATGACGCTGCTGATGGTCTCCGTCTTCGCGCTGACGCTCCTCGCGTCGATCGCGGGCGGACCGGGCGGCTCGACGGCGACGGCCTACGGGCTGGAGGTGCCGGCCTCACCCGCGACCAGGCTCGTCCTTCGGCTGGCCGGCTTCGCGGGCCTCGTGCTCCTCTTCGCCGGAACCTACAAGGTGCTGCCGGTCGGGCGCATCTCGCTCCGGCTCGCCTTCGTCGGCGGGCTCTGCGCCGCCACCCTCTGGCGCGGCGTGGGCCTGCTCCTCTCCTGGTACTTCGCCACCCTCTCGATGGTGAACGTCCTCTACGGCACGCTGGCCACCGTGGTGGTGCTCCTGCTCTACCTCGAGGCGGCCTTCGTCATCGTGCTGCTCGGCGCGCAGGTGATCGCGGAGCTCGAGGCGAGCGCGGCCGCCGCGGTGCCCTGGTACGAGGAGCCCGGCTCCCGCCGATGACGGAAGGCGGGATGAGGACGTCCCTCTCGACCGCGTCGTGGCAGCCCGCGGCCGGACGAGCCCCTCGCGGCCGGGCGCGCGCGGGGGAGGTGCCCGTCCCGGGGCGCCCTACCCGGCCGCCTTCCCGCGCTTCCCGTACTCCTTGTCGAGGTAGAGCGCGGCGCCCGGCCGGTCGCCGACCATCCGGAGCCGATCCACGATCTCGGCGACCCGCGCCTCCTCCTCCACCTGCTCCGCGATGAACCACTGGAGGAAGACCTGGGAGGCCTTGTCCTTCTCCTGCTCGGCCACCGCGTGGAGGTCGTTCACGAAGGCGGTCACCTTGCGCTCGTGCTCGAGCACCTTCTCGAACACGTCGTTGACGCTCGCCCAGCTCGAGGGCGGGGCCTCGATCGCCCCGAGCCTCGCCTCGCCGCCGCGGGCGAGCAGGAAGTCGAGGCTCTTCTTCGCGTGGTCCAGCTCCTCGTCGCCCTGCACCCGGAGCCAGCGCGCGAACCCCTTCCACGCCTTCGCCTCGCACCAGGCCGACATCGCGAGGTACAGGTAGGACGAGAAGGTCTCGTGCTGGACGTGCCGGTTGAGCGCCTCCTGCATCTTCTGGCCGATCATGGTTCTCTCTTCTGCCCCCCGGGCCGGCCCCGCGCCGAGCCCCTGAGGGGGCTACCCGGTTGGCGAGCCGCACCGCGTCAACCCGATTAGCGAGTCGAGATGAAGACCGGCCGGCGGGACGACAGCGGCGGATCCGAGGGCACCATGGCGAACGCGCCGACGAACGAGGAGATGCGCCGCTCCCGCGAGGTCGCGGAGTCGGCGCGCGAGGCGGAGTGGCAGGGGGCGGGCTTCCTGCGCGACCTCTTCCTCGGGAACTTCCGGCTGGACCTCATCCACCCCTACCCGCTCGCCGGCCCCGAGCGGCCGGAGTTCACCCGGTTCCACGGGGAGCTGGAGAGGTTCCTCCGCGAGCGGGTGGACCCGGCGATGATCGACGAGACCGGTGAGGTCTCGGCCGACGTCGTGGAAGGGCTGCGCAAGCTCGGCGCGTTCGGGATGAAGGTGCCCGCCGCGTACGGCGGCCTCGGGCTCTCCCAGGTCGAGTACGCGAAGGTGATGCAGCTCCTCGGGAGCTACGACGCGAACCTCACCGCGCTCCTCTCCGCGCACCAGTCGATCGGCGTGCCGCAGCCGCTCGTGCTCTTCGGCTCGGAGGAGCTGAAGCGGGAGTACCTCCCGCGGATCGCGAAGGGGGCCATCAGCGCGTTCGCGCTCACCGAGGCGAACGTCGGCTCCGACCCGGCCCGCCTCGCCACCACCGCCGAGCCGACGGCGGACGGCAAGCACTTCGTCCTGAACGGCTCCAAGCTCTGGTGCACGAACGGCACGATCGCCGAGCTCATCGTCGTCATGGCGCGCGACCCGCGGACGAACGCCATCAGCGCCTTCGTGGTCGAGACGTCCTGGCCGGGCGTCGAGGTGACGCATCGCTGCCGGTTCATGGGGCTGCGCGCCCTCGCCAACGCGGCGATCCGGTTCACCGGCGTGAAGGTCCCGGCCGCGAACCTCATCGGCCAGGAGGGGCGCGGCCTCAAGATCGCGCTCACCACCCTCAACACCGGCCGGCTCTCCCTCCCCGCCGCGATGGTGGGGAGCGGGAAGGTCCTCCTCGAGCTCTCCCGCAAGTGGTCCGCGGCGCGAGTGCAGTGGGGCCAGGAGATCGGCAAGCACGAGGCCATCGCCCACAAGCTCGCCGAGATGGCCTCGACCGTCTACGCGATGGAGGCGGTCTCCGACCTCGTCCAGTCCCTCGCCGACCGGAAGGGCTACGACATCCGGCTCGAGGCCGCGGCGGCGAAGGAGTGGAACACCGTCAAGGCGTGGCGGATCGTGGACGAGACGATGCAGATCCGCGGCGGGCGCGGGTACGAGCGGGAGACTTCCCTCGCCGCCCGCGGCGAGGCGCCCGCCGGCGTCGAGCGGGCGATGCGCGACCTCCGCATCAACCTCATCTTCGAGGGCTCGTCGGAGATCATGCACCTCTTCATGGCGCGCGAGGCGGTGGACAGGCACCTCCAGGTCGCGGGCGCGCTCATCGCCCCCGGGGTCCCGCTCCGGAAGAAGCTCGCGGCGCTCCCGGGGATCGTCCGGTTCTACGCGACCTGGTACCTCGGCCTCTGGCTGCGCGGCCTCCTCGCGCCGCGCCACGGCGGGCTCGGCGCGCTCTCGCGCCACCTGCGCTTCGTGGAGCGCTCGTCCCGCAAGCTCGCCCGCGAGATCTTCCACTCCATGGTGGTCTTCGGCGCCGGCGCGGAGCGCAGGCAGGCGTTCCTCTTCCGCCTGGTGGACATCGCGAACGAGCTCTTCGCGATGGCGGCGAGCGTGTCGCGCGCCGACGCGCTCCGCCGGGCGGGGCGGGCGGAGGCGGCGCAGGCCGCGCGCCTCGCCGGCCACTTCTGCCGGCAGTCGCGGCGCAAGGTCCGCGCGCTCTTCGGCGCGCTCTGGTCCAACGACGACCCGGCCGCCACCCGCACCGGCCGCGCGGTCCTCGCCGGCGAGCACGCGTGGCTCGAGCAGGGCGGGATGGGGCTCGGCCTCACGGTCGAGGACCTCCGGCCGGACCTGCCCCTCCGCGAGCCGCGGCCGGCGGCGGCGGGCGGCGTCCCCGCGCCGGTCGCCTGACGGGCCCGCCCGCCGTTCCCCGTAGCCCGGCCGCCCGGCACCGGGGTAGCCTCCCCGCGTGATCTCCCCCCGCGACGAGATCTCCCGCCGCCTCGCCGCGCGAAGGGAGGAGGTGCTCCGCCACGACCGGCGCGACCGCGGGGTCGCCTGGGCGCGCCTCGCCGTCTTCGCCGCCGCCCTCGCGGGCGGCTGGCTCGCCCTCGCGACGCGCGCGCTCTCGCTCGCCTGGCTCCTCGTCCCGCTCGCCGTCTTCGTCGTCCTCGCGGTCCTGCACGATCGCGTGTTCGCCGCCCGCGAGCGGGCACGCCGCGCGATCGCCTTCCACGAGCGCGCCCTCGGGCGGCTCGACGGCCGCTTCGCCGGCACCGGCACCGCCGGCGAGGCCTTCGCCGACCCGTCCCACCCGTACGCGCAGGATCTCGATCTCTTCGGCCGCGGGTCGCTCTTCGAGCTGCTCTGCGCGGCGCGGACGCGCCCGGGCGAGGAGCGGCTCGCCTCCTGGCTGCTCGCCCCCGCCGCGCCGGAGCCGCTCCGCGCCCGGCAGCGCGCCGTGGCCGCGCTCGCGCCCCGGCTCGACCTCCGCGAGGACCTGGCCGTGCTCGGCGACGACGTCCGCGCCGCCGTGGACGCCCGCTCGCTCGCCGCCTGGGGCGAGGAGGGCGCCTTCGTCGAGCCTTGGCTCCTCCCGGCGTCGCTCGCGCTCGCCGCGGCCGCCGCGCTCGCGGGCGCGGGCTGGGCCGCGGGGCTCACCGGCCCCATCCCCTTCCTCGCCGTCCTCCTCGGCGAGTGGGGCTTCGCGCGCACGCTCCGCGACCCGATCGCGCGCGTGCTGGGCGGCGTCGAGCGGCCGGCCGCCGAGCTCCGGGTGCTCGCGCTCCTCCTCGCGCGGCTGGAGCGGGAGCCGCTCGACGACCCCCGCCTCCGCGAGCTCCAGGGCGCGCTGCGGGGCGCCGGCGCGCCGGCCTCGGCGCGCATCTCCGCGCTGGTCGCGACGGTGACGCGCCTGGAATGGGCGAGGAACCAGCTCTTCGCGCCGATCGCCTTCGCGCTCGCCTGGACGCCGCTCCACGCCGCGCTCGTCGAGCGCTGGCGCCGCGGCAGCGGGCGCGAGATCCGGCGCTGGCTCGACGCGACCGCGGAGCTGGAGGCGCTCTCCTCGCTCGCCGGCCACGCCTACGAGCACCCCGCCGAGCCGTTCCCCGAGATCCTGGACCTCGGCCCGGACCGCGCCGCCGTCCTGCGGGGGGAGGCGCTCCGCCACCCGCTCCTCCCGGGCGCGGTGCCGAACGACGTCGCGCTCGGCCTGGGAGGCCCGCGGGTCCTCCTCGTCTCGGGCTCCAACATGTCCGGGAAGTCCACCTACCTCCGCACGGCGGGCGTGAACGCGGTGCTCGCGCTCGCGGGGGCGAAGGTGCACGCGGGCCGCCTCGCCCTCACGCCGCTCCGGACCGGGGCGACGCTGCGGATCCAGGACTCGCTGCAGGCCGGGCGCTCGCGCTTCTACGCCGAGATCACGCGGCTCAAGGCGCTCGCCGACGTGGCCGGGGGGGACGTGCCGCTCCTCTTCCTGCTCGACGAGATCCTGCACGGCACCAACTCGCACGACCGCCGCATCGGCGCCGAGGCCATCGTCCGCGGGCTCGTCGCGAAGGGGGCGATCGGCCTCGTCACGACGCACGACCTCGCCCTGACCGAGCTCGCCGAGCCGCAGCGAGCGGGGAGCGCGGGGGGGCGCGAGCCCGAAGGGCCAGTGGCCCCCTGGCATGAGGGCCTCCTCGCGAACGCCCACTTCGAGGACCAGGTGCGGGACGGGGAGATCGCCTTCGACTTCAAGCTCCGGCCGGGCGTGGTCGGGCACTCGAACGCGATCGCGCTGATGAGGGCGGTGGGGCTCGAGGTGTGAGCTCGACCTCTGCCTCGACCCCGGGCCCTACTCCACCGTCAGGATCTCCGCCCCGTCCGCCGTGACGGCGAGCGTGTGCTCGAACTGCGCCGAGCGCTTCCCGTCGGCGGTGACGGCCGTCCAGCCGTCGTTCCAGAGGAGGTCCTGCCAGGTCCCCTCGGTGATCATCGGCTCGATGGTGAAGGTCATCCCCGGCACCATGGGCTGCTTCACCGACGGATCGTGGTAGTGCGGCACCTGGAGCGCGGTGTGGAACGACTCGCCGATGCCGTGGCCGCAGTAGGCGCGCACCACGCCGTAGCCGTGACGCGAGGCGTGGGCCTCGATGACCTTCCCGATCTCCGAGATCGGCCGGCCCGGCCTCACCGCGGAGATCCCCTTCTCCAGGCACTCGCGGGCCACCTGCACGAGCCGCCGCCCGCCGGCGTCCACCTCGCCGACGAGGAACGTCGCCGAGCAGTCGCCGTGCATGCCTTCGAGGAACACGGTCACGTCGAGGTTGACGATGTCGCCGTCCTCCAGCGGACGGCCGTCCGGGATGCCGTGGCAGATGACCTCGTTCACCGAGGTGCAGAGCGACTTCGGGAACCCCCGGTAGTTGAGGGGGCTCGGGTAGCCGCCGAGCCGGATCGTCTCCGCGTGGGCGATCTCGTCGAGGGCGTCGGTGGTGATGCCGACTCGCACCGCCTCGCCCGTCACGCGCAGGACGCGGGCCGCGGCGCGGCACGCGCGCCGGAGCCGGTCGAGCTCCTCGGGCGTCTTGACGTCCTTCCCCTGCCCGCGCGGGCGGCCCGTCTGCGCGTAGTCGGGGCGCGCGACGTGCTCCGGCACGGCCCGCCGCGGCGTCACGACCCCGGGGGCGAGCGGACGGCGCGACGGGCGGGGCCCGTCGGGCGCGTCGGTGTCGAGGTGACACTTCTTGTACTTCTGGCCGCTCCCGCACCAGCACGGATCGTTGCGGCCCGGCCGCGCGGGGGAGGCGAGCTCCAGATCGTCCACGGCCGGGTTCTAAGCGAACCGGGCCAGCGCGGCAACGGCCTACCCGCAGCGGCCGGAGCGCTATCCGTGCGGGTCCGGCGAGGACGGGTGGACGGCGTGAGCGTGGCGCTCGACGAGCTCCCCGGCGAGCGCGTGCAGCCGTTCGTGCGCGCCGCTGCGGGCCGCCTCGTACCGCTCGCACGCCTCCGCCACCCGCGCCATCACCTCGGGCGCGAGGTGCTGCTCCGCCATCGGGTAGAGGACCCGGTCCTCCTTCTGGATGTGGGCGCGCAGCATCCCGGCGAAGCCGCGCGCGGCGTCGGCGACCTCCTGCCGGTCGGCTTCGCTCCAGGGCGCCTGCTGTTCCGCGCGGGCCTTCAGGATCGACACGAGGGCGCGACCCTGCTCGTGCTCGTGCAGCATCACGGCGATCGGGCCGCCGTCCCGCGGAAATCCGCTCTCCACCATCGCGGCGAAGAGGATGTCCTCCTCCTTCCCGTGGTGGCAGGCGTCCGCGAACTCGCGAACGAAGGTGACGAAGCGCCCGAGCTCCTCCTTCTCGGTCGCGCCCCGCCGCAGGGCGTCCTCGGCGAAGCCGACCAGCGCGTCGAGCACTTGCTCGATCACCCGGTGCTCGCTCGTCAGCGTCTCGATGGCGTCCATCGCATGCCTCTCTCCGGCAGGGCCGGCGCTTTCCTTCCCGGCGGACGGTCGGAGCAAGACCCCTGCCGGCGCCCAACGGGCTGTCTTCACGTCAGTTTTCGGAACGGCCCCATCGCGCACCCAATGCTCGGTTGCGCCGCGCAACGCCCTTTCGGTAGACACCTTTCCATGGTTGGTCACGGGCTCCCGATCCTCGGCGAGGACGACGCGCACCGCCGGATCGTCGAGGAGGCGATCGAGGCGGTGCTGTCCACGGTGGACCTCGGTGCGGTGCTCGACCGCACCGGACAGCTCCTGCGCCGGCACTTCGGCGAGACGCGCGTCGCGATCAACCGCATCTCGCCCACCGACGCCACCCGCGCCGAGGTGGTGCTCGTCTCCGACCCGCGTCAGCCGTCACCGGACGTCGGAACCTCCTTTCCGCTCGCGGGCTCCGCGGCCGGGAAGGCGCTCGCGGATCGCGCCCCCTGCGTCGTCGATCCCCTGAAGCCGAGGGAGCCGCGCTTCCGCGAGGAGCCCCTCCTCGCGGCCTTCGGCTACGGCTCCCTCGTCTCGTTCCCGCTCGTCTTCGAGAACGAGCAGCTCGGGACGCTCGACATCGCCCACCCGCCGCGCGAGGGGCTCCTGGCCTGCTGCTTCGAGGTGGCGCGCCAGGTCGCCCACCTCGTCGCGATCGCCCTCCACAACAGCCTCATGGTCGACGAGGTCCGGCGCCTCAACCGGCTCCTCGGCAAGGAGAACGCGCTCCTCAAGGAGGAGATCCGGCAGATCAGGCGGGAGTCGAGGTACGTCGCCGAGAGCCCGGCCACGAAGGAGGTGGTCGAGCGGATCCGCCTCGTCGGGCCGTCCAGCACGACGGTCCTCGTCCGCGGCGAGACCGGCACCGGCAAGGAGGGGCTCGCGCGGATGGTCCACGAGTTCAGCCCGCGCTTCAACGCGCCCTTCGTGCCCGTGAACCTGGCCGCCATCCCCGAGGGGCTCATCGAGAGCGAGCTCTTCGGCCACGAGCGGGGCGCCTTCACCGGAGCGGCCCGGAGGCGGGCGGGGCGCTTCGAGCAGGCGGCCGGCGGGACGGTCTTCCTCGACGAGGTCGGGGACGCGCCGCCGTCGGTGCAGGTGCGGCTCCTGCGGGTCCTGCAGGAGCGGGTCGTCGAGCGCGTGGGCGGGACGGAGCCGGTCGCCGTCGACGTCCGCGTGGTCGCCGCCACGAACCGCAACCTCGAGGAGATGGTGGCGCGCGGGACGTTCCGGGCCGACCTCTACTACCGGCTCGCGGTCTTCCCGGTGGAGCTGCCGCCCCTGCGGGACCGGCGCGAGGAGATCCGGCCCCTGGCGGGCCACTTCCTCGCCCGCCACGCCGCGCTCATGCACCGCCGGCCGCCACGGGTGTCCGAGGAGGTCTGGCGGGCGCTCGAGGCCCACGACTGGCCCGGCAACGTCCGCGAGCTGGAGAACTTCGTGCAGCGGGCGCTGATCCTCTCCCCGGGGCCGGAGCTCACCCTGCCCGACCTGCCGGTGGGGCCGCTGCGCCTCGCGCCCGCGGCGCCGCAGCCGCCGGCGTCGCCGGGCCGCTTCGACGACGAGGTGCGCGCGGTCATCGAGCGGGCCCTCGCGCACGCGGGCGGCCGCGTGTACGGACCGGGCGGAGCGGCGGCGATGCTCGGCCTCCGCCCGACCACGCTCCAGGGCAAGATGAAGAAGTACGGGATCCCGGCCGGTCCCCGCGCGCGGACCGCCTGAAGCGCCGCCGCCCGCACCCGACCTCGCCCCACAGCCCCGACGGCGACCCACGCTCCTTCCGCCGGCCGGGGTAGAATGCCGCCCTCCTCACCACCCCGGAGGCCACCCGCATGCGCCGCGCCCTCGCGTTCGCCGCCCTCGCCCTGTCCCTCACGGCCTGCGTCTCGCTCGACACGTTCAAGAAGAAGGAGGCCGAGGCGAGCCGCTTCCGCCAGGACTGGGAGGACGAGGTCGCGAAGCGCGCGGTGCTGCAGGAGAAGATCGCCACGATGCAGCAGCAGCTCGACACGCTCGTGGCGGACGTGAACTCCCTGCGCGAGAAGATCCGCTCGGACGAGGGCAGCCTGAGCGTGAAGGAGGGCGAGCTGCGGGCCTCGCGCGACCGCCTCCTCGAGCTGCAGGCGCTCGTGGACGAGCTCTCCAAGTCGAAGCGGAAGCTCGAGGCCGCCAAGGCCGAGCTGGAGAAGAAGAGCGGCGAGTACGAGCAGCTCGCCTCCTCGCTCCGCGGCGAGATCGAGGCCGGCCGCATCGAGCTGATGGAGCTGCGCGGGCGGACCACCCTCAAGATGAAGGACAAGATCCTCTTCGCCTCCGGCTCCGCCACCATCGGCGCCGAGGGCAAGGACGCGCTCCGCAAGGTCGCCGACGCGCTCCGCGGGTTCCAGGGAAGGACCGTCCGCGTCGAAGGGCACACCGACAACGTGCCGACCGGCTCCTCCGGCCCGTTCGCCTCCAACTGGGAGCTCTCCGCCGCCCGCTCGCTCGCGGTCGTCCACTTCTTCCAGGACGCCGGCGTCGATCCGACCCGCGTCTCCGGGGCGGGCTTCGCCGAGTTCCAGCCGATCGCGACGAACGACACGCCCGAGGGGCGGAGCCTCAACCGCCGCATCGAGATCGTGCTCGTCCCGCTGGAGGGCGCCGTGCTGCCGCCGGCGGTCCCGGCGAAGGCCGCGGCGAAACCCTAGGGCGGGGGTTGTCGGATGCGCTCCAGCTAGCGGGCGCCCTGCCCGAAGGCCCGGAGGATCTCGGCGAGCACGCCGCCCGCCGTGTTCGCGCCGCCGACGCCGGTCCCCTGGACCACGAGCGGCCGCTCGGCGTGCCGCGCCGTCGTGAACGCCACGAACGCCTCCACCCCCACGAGCCGGGCGGCCGGGTGCGCCGCGTCCACGGCCTCGGGGCCGACGCGCACGTCGGCGCGCCCATCGTGCGTCGGCGAGATCCGCGCCAGGTAGCGCAGCACCCGGCCCTCCTTCGCGAGCCGCACCACCTCCGCCGCCATGGCCCCGTCGTGGCGCCGCAGCGCCCCGATGAGGTCCTCGGGGGAGCCCGGCGCGAGCAGCTCGGGCGGCACGAACGGCACGACCGCGACGTCCTCGAGGCCCACCTGCGCGCCGAGCTCGCGCGCGAGGATGACCGCCTTGCGGGCCGAGTCCAGGCCGGAGAGGTCGTCGCGGGGGTCGGCCTCGCAGTAGCCGAGCCCCATGGCCCAGCGGGTGGCGAGCGAGAGCGGCACGCCGCGCGCGAGCTCGCTGCAGAGGTAGCCGAGCGTGCCGGAGAGCGAGCCCTCGACCCGCCGGATGCGGTCCCCCGCCTGCACGAGCCGCCGCAGCGTGCCGATGACGGGGAGGCTCGCGCCCACCGCGGTGTCGTAGAGGTAGTGCGCGTGGTGCTGCCGCCGCACCTGCCGGAGCTGCTCGAGCCGGCGGAAGGGCACCGCGAGCGGCCGCTTGTTCGAGGCGACCACCTGGATGCCGCGGCGGAACGCCTGCTCGTAGACCTCCTCCATGCCGTCGGCGGCGGTCAGGTCCACCAGCACGGGGCGCGGGAGGCGCGCGAGGCGGTCGAGCAACGCGGGGGCCGTGCGTGCGTCCACCGGGCCGCCGGCGGGGGCGGCGGCGAGGGACTCGCGCCAGAGCTGGAGGTCGAGGCCCGCCTCGGCGAAGGCGGCCCCGCGCCGGTCGGCCACGCCGACCACGCGGAGGACGACGTCGTAGTCGCGCTCGAGCTCGGTGCGCTGGGTGCGGATCTGCTCGAGCAGCTCCGCGCCGACCTTCCCCTTCCCGAGCACGAGGAGGGAGACGCCGTGCTCCGCCCAGACGCGCTCGATGGGCTCGCCCGGCGCCGCCCCGGCGCGGCGCGGCGGGCCGCCCCGGAAGTCCGCGACCATGTCCGAGAGCCGGTCGACGTCGATGAGGAACGCGTCGTGCCCGTGCGGCGAGTCCATCACCGCGAGCCGCGCGTTCGGGGCGAGCGTGACCACCTCGCGCTGCTCCCAGGGCCAGTAGAGGACGTCGGAGTCGATCGAGACGACGAGCGTCGGCTGGCGCAGCGAGCGCATCACCTCGTCGAAGTCGCCGCGCCCGCGCGACACGTCGTGGGTGTCCATCGCCCGCGTGAGGGTGACGTAGGTCGCGGCGTCGAAGCGCTCGACGAGCTGCACCCCCTGGTACCCGAGGTAGCTCTCGACGGCGTACTGGTCCTCCGTCTCCCGCCGGCGCCCGAAGCGCATCTCGAACGACGGCTGGCTGCGGTACGACAGCATCGCCATCATGCGCGCCGCCGCGAGCCCGGCCGCGGGCGGGTCGGCGGGGTCGTAGCGGCCCCCCCGCCAGCGCGGGTCGGCGAAGATGGCCTGCCGCTGCGCCTCGGAGAGCCCGATGCACCACGCCGAGTGGCGGGCGGTCGAGGCGATGAAGACGACGGACTCGATCAGGGCGGGGTACGAGAGCGCCCACTCGAGCGCCTGCATGCCGCCGAGGGAGCCGCCCATCACCATGCGGACGCGGCGCACCCCGAGCGCCGCCCCGAGCGCGTGCTGGGCCCGCACCATGTCGCGGACCGTGATCGCCGGGAACGTCCCGAGCCAGGGCGCCCCCGTGGCCGGATCGATGGAGGTCGGGCCGGTCGTCCCGTAGCAGCTCCCGAGGATGTTCGAGCAGACGACGAAGTCCCGCTCCGGATCGAGCGCGCGGCCCGGCCCGAACATGCGCGTCCACCAGAGATCGGCGTCCGCCGAGCCGGTGAGCGCGTGGCAGAGCACCACCGCGTTCGAGCCCGCGGCGTCGAGGGTGCCCCAGGTCCGGTAGCCCACCCGCAGCGAGGGCAGCGTCCCGCCCAGCTCGAGCGGGAACTCCCCCGGCAGGTCGAGGAACCGGGTCTCGGGCGACATGAACGCCGCGCGTGCGGCCCCCGCATCGGGCCGGTCCCCCGTGGCGTCCTGCGATCCCATGGCGCGCGGAACGTATCGGCGCGGCTTCGGGGGTGTCAAGGCGCGTCGGCGCCGGCCCGGGGCGGCCCGGCGTCGCGCGCGACCGGCGCCGGGGCGACCGCCGCACCCGGCAGCTCGACCCTGAACGCCGCGCCCCCCGCGCCGCTCGCGCCGGCGACGATCGTCCCGCCGTGGGCCTCCGCGATCTGCCGCGCGATGTAGAGCCCGAGGCCCAGCCCCTGCCCCTTCCCTCCGCGCTCGACCTTCTCGTACGCGCCGAAGATCCGCTCCCGGGCGTCTTCCGGGATGCCTCGGCCGTCGTCCTCCACGGACAGGACGGCCCGATCCCCTTCCCGGGCCACCCGCAGCACCACCCGGGCCCCCGGCGCGTGCCGGGAGGCGTTCACGAGCAGGTTCGCCAGCACCTGCTCGATCCGGGCCGGGTCGCAGTCCCCCTCCACCGGCGCGGCGGCGTCGACCTCGAGCGTGTTGCCGCTCTTCGCGAGAACGTCGCCGAGGCGCTCCGCCACGGAGCGCGCG
>Ga0209797_10000847_pt1 | contig 15275 bp, 12 predicted proteins | sample DOMMetBare3Fresh_2_FD_187472 | JGI IMG/M metagenome (GOLD analysis project Ga0209797, IMG submission 187472) | Wetland sediment microbial communities from St. Louis River estuary, USA, under dissolved organic matter induced mercury methylation -... | ecosystem: Environmental > Aquatic >... | reverse complement strand
ACCCGGTTGCGATCGACCGCGAGCGCCAGCCGGCCGTGCTTGAGCGCGAGCGCCTTCTCGCCGAACAGCTCGCGCCGCCAGCCCGAGAGCGCCGCAACGTCCGCCTCGTCGTCGGCCGCGATGCGGTCGAGATCGTCCATGGTGGCGATCACTTTGGCGGCGACGCCATGCCGCTCTGCCGTCATGCGCAGGAGCACCTTGAGCAGCTCGACGGTCGCTTGGCCGTTGGGCGCGCCCTTGGGGCGGTCGATCTGCGGCAGTGACTTGGGATCGCGTGCCAGCCCGCGCTTGACCGCGTCGACGATCGCCTCGCCCCATTTCGAGCGCTCGAAGCCCTTCGGCAGCGAGCGCAGATTGCCAAGCCGCTCGATCGTGGTCGGGGCCTGCACCGCGATGTCGCCGACGACGTCGTCCTTGAGCACGCGCCCGCGCGGCACGTCGCGGGTCTGCGCCTCGCGCTCGCGCCAGGCGGCGACCTCGATCAGCACGGCGAGCTCCTTGGGCTTGCGCACCCGCGTCTGCAGGCGCTGCCAGGCGTGCTCGGGCTCCATCCGGTAGGTGTCGGGCGAGGTGAGCACCCGCATCTCCTCGCGCATCCATTCGGTGCGGCCGCGCTTGTCGAGGTCGGCGGCGAGCTTGACGTAGACGTCGCGCAGGTGGGTGACGTCGGAGATGGCGTAGGCGAGCTGGGCGTCGGAGAGCGGGCGCCGCGTCCAGTCGGTGAAGCGCAGCGACTTGTCGAGGCTGTCGCCGGTGATGCGCTGCACCAGCTGGTCGTAGGCGATCGAGTCGCCATAGCCGAGCACCATGGCGGCGACCTGGGTATCGACCAGCGGGCTCGGAATGAGGCCGGCCGCGTGCCAGCAGATCTCAATGTCCTGGCGGGCGGCGTGAAACACCTTGATGACGCTCTCGTCCGCCATCAGGGCGAACAAAGGCTTGAGGTCGATGCCGTCGGCCAGCGCGTCGACCACCACCGCCTCATCGGTGCTGGCGATCTGAGCCACACACAGTTTCGGGTAGTAGGTGCTCTCGCGCAGGAACTCGGTATCAACCGTCACGAAGGGGTGGCGCTGCAGGCGCCCACAGACTTCAGCAAGGGTGTTCGTTGTCGTGATCGGTTGCATACGGCTCGCTTGATATAGCGCAGGCCAAAGCGCTTGTCAGGGCCGGAACTGATTACTTTCCGGGCCTCTCCACCGCCAAGCGGACTTGGCGTCGGAACCGAGGTTCTCAGCCGCGTACGCGCGGCAGCATGATGAACTCCCAGGGCGAGGGGAGCGGGGGCACCGGCACCTCGATCAGGCTTGGGCCCTCGCGGCGGGAGAGCGCCCGCCTGAGCGCTAGGCGCAGCTCGGCCGGATTGCGGGCCCGCTCGGCCGCAGCCCCGAAGCTCTCGGCAAAACGGACAAAATCCGGGTTGGTCAGATCGCTGGCGATGATCCGGTTGCCGAAGCGCTCCTCCTGGTTGCGCCGCACATTGCCATAGGCGCCGTCGTTGAAGACGACGACGGTGAGCGGGATGCGGTGGTGGATTGCGGTCGCCATCTCGGTCGCCGTGAACAGGAAGCCGCCGTCGCCCGCGATCGCGACCACGGGAAGGTCGCGCCGGGCGTCCTGAACACCCAGCGCGGCGGCATAGCCCCAGCCGAGCGAGTCCTGGAAGCCCGGCGAGATGAAGGTACGTGGCCTGAAGGCCGGGTAGAGCAGGCGGGCCGCGAAGCCCATTTGGGTCACCTCCTCGACGAAGATGCCCTCCTCCGGCAGCTCGGCGCGGATCGCCTCCAGGTAGCCGATCTGGGGCGCGAGCTTGGCGAGACGCGCCCGTAGCTTCGCCTGCCGCTCCACCATCTCTTCTCGCCTTGAGGGCCGTGCGCGGTTGCGGGAGGCGAGCGCGTCGATCAGCGCCCGCAGGATCGGCGCGGCGTCGCCCACGAGCGCGACCGCGGGCTTGCGGAAGCGCTCCGCCTCCTCCGGGTCGGCGTCGACCCGGACCACGGCGAGCTTGTCGTCCAGCCCCCATTGCATCGCCTGTAACAGCCGGGTGCCGACGGCGAGCACCGCGTCGGCCTCACGCCAGAGCTCATGGCCGAGCGGCAAGACCACGCTGAACGGATCGCGGCCATCGATGACGCCGCGGCCGCGCCGGAACGCCATGACGGGCGCCTGCAGCAGCGCCGAGAGCTCCGTCACCTCCGCGGAGGCATCCTGGGCGCCGCCGCCCACGACGATCAGCACGCGCTCGGCAGTGCCGAGCCGCTTGGCAGCGTCCGCCACCGCATCCTCGTCGATGAGGGCCGCGGGCGGCGGCAGTGGCGCCGCGATGCCAGCAACTGGCGTGCTGCGGCCCCAGACGTCGATGGCACATTCGAGCGCCGCCGGTCCGGGCCGCCCGCTCGCCATGGCGCGGAACGCGGCGCCGACCAGCGCGGGCGCCTCCGCGGGCGTGCGGATGCGGGCCACGAAATCGACGAGCCGGGAGAGGATGCCGGGCTGGTCGCGGATCTCGTGCAGGTGGCCATAGCCGCGGCCGATCGCGGCCTGCGCGATCTGGCCGATCAGCGCCAGGACCGGCGCGTTGGTGCCGTGCGCGGTAAGGAGGCCGGTTGCGGAATTGAGCAGGCCTGGCCCCGGCACCACGCAATAGGCTTGTGGCTTGCCGGTCGCGAGCGCGGCCCCGAGCGCCATCAGGCTCGCGCCCTGCTCATGCCGCGTATGGACCGTGCGGATGCGATCGGAGGCCTTGAACAGCGCGTCGAAGAACGGATCGTTATGGACGCCCGGCAGCGCGTAGATGGTATCGAGGCCGTGGGCGATGAGCGCCGCCACGGTCGCCTCGGCGGTGGTCATGATCGGCATCGGGCGCGGACCTCGGACGTTGCCGGTTTCACGGCGTCATAGCGCACGCGGGCGGCGCTGTCGTGGTCCGGCCGGCATCCTTGACAAAGGCCCCCGGTGCATGTGCTTGTCCGCGCGCTTCGGGCCCGTGAGCAGGCCCGCCGTCGGGACAGACCATGCACCGCTACCGAACCCATACCTGTGGCGCCTTGCGCGAAGCCGATATCGGACAGCCGGTGCGGCTGTCGGGCTGGTGCCATCGCATCCGCGACCATGGCGGCCTTCTGTTCATCGACCTGCGCGACCATTACGGCATGACGCAATGCGTCGCGGACCCGGATTCGCCGGCCTTCAAGCTGGTCGAGACGCTGCGCTCGGAATGGGTGGTGCGGATCGAAGGCAAGGTGCGCAAGCGCCCGGCCGGCACCGACAACCCGGAGATGCCGACCGGCGCGGTCGAGGTCTTCGTCAGCGATGTCGAGGTGCTGGGCCCGGCCGGTGAGCTGCCGATGCCGGTGTTCGGTGACCAGGAATATCCGGAGGAGATCCGGCTCAAGTACCGCTTCCTCGATCTGCGCCGCGAGCGGCTGCACAAGAACATTATGCTGCGCGGCGCGGTGATCGATTCGCTGCGCCGGCGGATGAAGAGCCAAGGCTTCTTCGAGTTTCAGACCCCGATCCTGACCGCATCGTCGCCGGAAGGCGCGCGCGATTATCTCGTGCCCTCGCGCATTCATCCCGGCAAGTTCTACGCGCTGCCGCAGGCGCCGCAGCAGTTCAAGCAGCTGATCATGGTGGCGGGCTTCGATCGCTACTTCCAGATCGCGCCTTGCTTTCGCGACGAGGATGCGCGCGCCGACCGCTCGCCCGGCGAGTTCTACCAGCTCGACCTCGAGATGAGCTTCGTGACGCAGGACGACGTGTTCGCGGCGGTCGAGCCGGTGATGCGCGGCGTGTTCGAGGAGTTCGGCGGCGGCAAGCCGGTGACGCCATCGTTTCCGCGCATCCCGTACGCCGATGCGATGCGCGCTTACGGCACCGACAAGCCCGACCTGCGCAACCCGATCAAGATGCAGGACGTCTCCGAGATCTTCCGCGGCTCCGGCTTCAAGGTGTTCGCGCGCATTCTCGACGGCAGCGCCAAGGCCGCCGTGTGGGCGATTCCGGCGCCGGGCGGCGGCTCGCGCGCGTTCTGCGACCGCATGAACGCCTGGGCGATCGCGGAAGGCCAGCCCGGCCTCGCTTACATCTTCTTTGTGTCGGAGAACGGCGCGACCCTGGGCCGCGGCCCGGTCGCCAACAACGTGGGACCTGAGAAGACCGAGGCGCTGCGCACGCAGCTCGGCCTCAAGGAGGGCGACGCGGTGTTCTTCGTCGCCGGCGATCCCGATGGGTTCGTCAAGTTCGCAGGTCCGGCGCGCAACAAGGTGGGTGAGGAGCTCAACCTTATCGTCAAGGACCGCTTCGAGCTCTGCTGGATCGTCGACTTCCCGATGTACGAGTGGAACGAGGAGGAGAAGAGAATAGACTTCTCCCACAATCCGTTCTCGATGCCGAACATGGCCGTCGAGGACTTCCTCAAGCTCGATCCCACCGACCGCGACACCATCCTCTCCATCAAGGCGATCCAGTACGACATTGTTTGCAACGGCACCGAGCTCTCCTCCGGCGCGATCCGCAACCATCGCCCCGACGTGATGAAGAAGGCATTTGCCATCGCGGGCTATAGCGAGGATGTGCTGGAGCAGAAGTTCGGCGGCATGCTGCACGCGCTATCGCTCGGCGCCCCGCCGCACGGCGGCATCGCGCCCGGCGTCGACCGCATCGTGATGCTGATCGCGGGCGAGGAGAACCTGCGCGAGGTGGTGCTGTTCCCGATGAACCAGCGCGCCGAGGACCTGATGATGGGCGCGCCGTCGGAAGCAACGCCGAAGCAGCTGCGCGAGCTGCATATCCGGCTGAATGTGCCGGAGAAGGGCTGATCTGCTGTTAGCCGATCCACGCCCGCAGCCCTGTAGGGTGGGCAAAGGCGGGGGCACGGCCTTTCAGCCTGGTCGTGCCTGTCGTGCGCCGTGCCCACCAGATCGGTCAGGTTGTCGAGAGCTCATGGTGGGCACGGCGCACGATGGGTCTTGTTTTGCGATACGCCGTGCCCCCGCCTTTGCCCACCCTACGGTGCTGATATAATTGGCGCAGAAGAAAACGCTGAGCAGGGGGGCTCGTCATGACCACATCCAGGATCATCCTACGTATCGCTGCCGCTGCGGCATTCGCCGCGCTCGGCGCCACAACGGCCTTCGCGCAGGCGCCCATTAAAATCTTCGACTCGCATCTGCACTACAATCACCAGGGCCCGGCGCCGTTCTTCGCGCTCGACCAGGTGCTCGACGTGTTCAAGCGCAACAATGTCGGCGGCATCGTCGCCAACAGCCGGCCCAACCGCGGCACCCAGATGCTGGTCGAGGCCAAGCCGCCGGGCCTGTGGGTGGTGCCGTTCATAAGGCCTTACCGGGTCGAAAGCGACGTGCAGACCTGGTCGGAGGATCCGGCGATCTTCGCGATGATCGAGGAGGAGTATAAGCGCGGCTACTACAAGGGGGTCGGCGAGTTCCACATCTTCGGCGAGGCCGCGCAGCGCCCGCTGGTGCGCAAGACCGTCGACTTCGCGACCGAGCGCGATCTGTTCGTGCTTGCCCATTGCGATGAGCGCGCGCTCGCGATCATGCTCGCCAACAATCCGAAGGCCAAGATGATCTGGGCGCATACCGGCTTCTCGACCGCGGTCGAGCAGGTGCGCGACTTCCTGGACAAGCACCCGAACCTGATGATGGAGCTCTCCTACCGCAGCGGCATCGCCGACGGCGGCGGCATCTCCCCCGAATGGCGTGAGCTGTTCGCGCGCCACTCCGACCGCTTCCTGCTTGGCTCCGATACCTGGGTCAATCAGCGCTGGTCGAGCTATGGCTCGATCATGGCGGGCTATCGCGACTGGCTCGCGCAGCTGCCGGCCGAGCAGGCGAGGCGCATCGCGCACGGCAACGCCGAGCGCATCTATGGCGGCAAGATGCCGGAGTGAATAGACGTCTGATGCGGAGGAGGCGGTGATGGCACAGGCACAGCAGCGCAAGCGGGGCGCCTGGGCGAGGATCGCGGTTGCCATCCTTGTCATCGTCCCGGTCCTGCTGCTGGCGACCCTCGTCACCTTCCAGGTCAGTCCCTGGCCGTCGGTGCTGCTCATTCGCCGCGCCTTTGAGAAGGACGCGCTGAGCGCGTCACAGGCGCTGGAGAAGCACATCCCGCCGGGCCTGTCGGCGCAACTCAACGAGCGCTACGACCCCGCCGATCCCGACGCCCTGCTCGATGTGTTCTACCCGTCAGCCATCGCCGACAAGCCGCTCCCGACGATCGTATGGGTGCATGGCGGCGGCTGGGTCTCCGGCAGCAAGGACGAGATCGCCAACTACGGCAAGGTTCTGGCGGGCAAGGGCTATACGGTGGTCGGCGTCGGCTACTCGCTCGCGCCGGCCAAGACCTTCCCGACGCCGATCCGGCAGGTGAACACGGCGCTCGGCTATCTGGTCAAGAACGCGGAGCGGCTGCGCATCGATCCCTCGCGCATCGTGCTCGCGGGCGATTTCGGTGGCGCTCACATCGCAGCGGTGACCGCCAACGCCATCGCGGTGCCGTCCTATGCGGCCATGCTGGGCATCATCCCTGCCGTTGAACGGCGGCAGCTCGCGGGGCTGTTGCTCTATTGCGGCGCCTACACGATCGACGGCGTCAATCTCGACGGGCCGTTCGGACGCTTCCTGCGCACGGTGCTGTGGTCGTTCAGCGGCAGCAAGGATTTCAAGACCGATCCAGGCTTTGCCGCCGCCTGGGTGCTCAACCACGTGACGGCGGAGTTCCCACCGGCATTCATCTCGGCCGGCAACGGCGATCCGCTATTGCCGCAGTCGATTGCATTGGCGGATGCGCTGGCGAGCCGCGGCGTGCGGGTGGATCGCCTATTCTTTGCCGCCGACCAGCAGCCGGCGCTGCCGCATGAATACCAGTTCAACCTGGATAACGAGGCCGGCCGGCGTGCGCTCGAGCGCTCGCTCGCGTTTCTGGCACAGCAAGTCAAACAATAGCATGTAATCGCGTCAACCGGCCTTCAGCGAGCATCGCGCTCGACGCGGCAGCCGATTCACGTGGCCATAGGACTCCAAGAGTTCCAATTCACAACATCCTGAGTGGCGTGACCTCGTTCATGGGCGGCAAATTCTACACTCGCGGATCGTTAATTGATTCGCGAGGAAGCCATGAAGCGCGCCGCGACGATCCTGGTAGTAGCGTTGTGCATTCTGCTTGATAGCCGTGTGGCCTGGTCCTGGAGCGGGAACGGGCATCGCACGATCGGCATGATCGCGGACCTCATCCTGGAACGATATCCGAAGGTTCGCGAGCGGATCGCTCACATCTTGGACGGCAACAGCCTGTCGGATGTGTCGGTGTGGGCTGATTGCGCAAAGGGCTATCGGAATTGCCAGCGTCCCCTGACTGAGGAGGAAAAAGGATTCGCGTCGCGGAATCCTGCTCACCACGCGTTTCACTATACGGACGTGCCAATCCAGCAGAGCACGTATCGTGCGGGGAGTGCCGGAACGGCGGACAATGACGTGGTGCGTGTTCTCGCACATGCCATCAATGTGCTGCGAGCGAAGGCTCCGAATGATGGGCCGGCAATCCTCAACGAGCGCGAAGCGCTCTGGCTGCTGGTTCATCTCGTCGGCGACATTCATCAGCCGCTGCATGTGGGTGCGATCTATTTCGACAAGGATTGTGCTTCCGTCGTTGATCCCACCGTTACCGGCGCCCGATTGCCCGAATTTGGCATAGGCTCTGCGTTCGCCTCCACGAGAGGCGGAAACGAGCTGAAGATCAGCAGCAGCAGAAATCTTCATGCCTATTGGGATGACGGCACCGTAAAGGGAGCCATGCGGCTCGCCGGTGTGCGTGATTTGTCGATCGATGGTTTTGCCAAGGTCATTGTCGACACGCCACCCCAGGCATGGCGGCCGTCCGGCGATCCCGAGACATGGCCTGCGCAATGGGCCAATGAAGCCCTGTCGCTCGCTCGCAGCGCATTGACGGGTGTCGAGATCGGTCAAGGGATGCCCGTCAACGCGGGCGCAGGCCTCCACTGCACGTGGCCGGTCACGCTGCTGCGCGACTATGCGAACTGGTCCAACCGTCAGGCATTGACTCAGTTGGGCAAGGCCGGTTTTCGTCTCGCCGAGCTGTTGCGGACGGTTTTTACTCCCCATTGAAGGGGCCGGCTCGCGCTCACGCGGCCAAGCTCCGAGGTCCGGGCAGAGACCGGCTGACCGGGCCTCATTCCGCGCGTTTCGACGACAGGGCCATCGAAATGACCAATCCGATGAAGGCCCCGACCAGCACATAGGCGAGCACCGTGCCCGATGCGCGTGAGGCATGCTCGGCCCCGATGCTGAACTGGTCGCGCAGTTTCATGAACGCGTAGGCGGCGGCGATCGACGCTCCGGCTACGGGCGCTATCCAGAATTTCATCGTGGCGACTCCCGATCGTAGGGAATTGCTGCCGCGAATGCGTCGATGACATTGCGAGTGGTGGGTGCGCCCACAGGCGCGATGGCCGGGCGCGCAGCCGGCCGCAAACGACGGATAAGCATGATGTGACCCCTTTATGTGCATGGCTGCCGCCGCGCGGCCAGGGCCACGCGCGGCTCAGGCGATGCCGAGGGGTCTTGGGGGCTTTCTCAGCCCATCGGGCTCGCCGACCGCAAGCGGTCGCGTGAGGTCGAGAGCGAGCTTGCGGCCCGCCGGTGTCGCGATCTTGCACGTCATCGGGCAGGGCAGGAGGCCGACCACGATGGCCATGTTCCAGCCGCGTTCCTTGACGTGGTCGTCGAGCGCGCCGTCGTCGATGGCGTGCTGGTGCATCGTTCCGTCGGCATGCACATGGGCGACGACATGGCTGTGCAGGGTGCCGCCCCCCAGCAGGTGTCGCAGCGCAAATCCCTGGTAGTAGTGACTGGTGTCGCCGGTCGCGGCTTCTGACGTTGCAACGAACGTCGCCTGCAGCACGAGCGCCACCGCCGCCGCCATCATGACGACGACGGCAAAACGCTGCCAGCAGGATCGTCTTGTGGAGCGCAAGGCCGCGCCTCCATCTTTAGGTTATCAGCGTATCCAAACCTCCCGGAATCGCGCAAGCCTATTGCGCTGCCGCAACGCGGGGTTGGCGATTGCGCCGGTGCTATTGCGACCCATGAGCATGGCCGGGTGTCCTTGATGCTTGTCCAAGGCGTCCTTGTCTCAAGCACGTACTGTCCCAAGAACGAATATGCCAGGCTTGTGTGGCCGCGCGGCCGCGAAATGAGGTAGTGTTGGTCCGCGACCGACGCGCATTCCAACAACCGTCGGCGTGGAGGAGGTGACCCATGACGATTTCTCGCCGCGAATCCATGCAGCTGACTGCCGGCGCGCTCGCGTCGCTCTCGGCAATGGGGGTCTCGCAAGCCGCCGCGCAGACCGCGCCCGGCGCGCTCGCCGAGACTCCGCTGCGCAACATCGCAGCTCTGCCGCTCAAGCCGGATGGCTCCGCGCCGGAATACACCCCGCAGGAAGCCGGCACCATCACGGGCGTGCTCTGGCGCACCAAGAACCAGACCCCCGATATCGAGTTCGACTATAACAAAATGAAGATCAAGCTCGACGCGCGCGGCACCGCCAAGCTCTCCGGCACGCTGACCTTTCCCGACCTCGAGAAGCTGCCGCGCCATTCTTACGTGACGCTCCTGCAATGCGGCGCGCCGACTCCGCGCGGCATCGTCAAGTGGACCGGCGTGCGCTTCGCCGACTTCGCCAAGGCGGTCGGCATGCAGAGCTTCGCCAGCTATGGCCGGTTCATCGGGTCGGACGGCTATTACATCGACGAGGATATGACGACGCTGATGCACCCGCAGGTCGTGCTGGCGTGGCTGTTGAACGATGCGCCAATCCCACCGCAGCATGGCGCGCCGCTGCGCCTGATCATTCCGTTCCGCTACGGCGGTCGCAGCCTCAAGGCGATCACCGACATCCAGTTCACCGCCACCACCTTCGCGCCGCAGAAGCCGTGGCCGACCTGAGGCCGCTGCAGGCGAAATATCATCGCCGGACGGCTGTCGGGGCGTGTCCGGCGCTCACTCCGGTTTGATGTTGGCGAACTTGATAACCTTCGCCCACTTCTCGATTTCGCTCGCGATCAGGCGGCCGAAGTCGGCGGGCGAGCCAGGAATGATCGTGCCGCCCAGGTCGGCGAGCTTGGCTTTGATCTTCGGATCGGCGAGGCCCCTATTGACCTCGCGGTTGAGCTTCTCGATCACGTCCGCCGGCGTGTTGCGGGGCGCGCCGATGCCGAACCAGGCGCTTGCTTCGTAGCCCGGCACGGACTCTCCGATGGTCGGGACCTCGGGCAGCGCCTCGCTGCGCGTCGCTGTGGTCACCGCCAGCGGGCGCAGCTTGCCGGCGCGGATGAACTCGATCGAGGCCGGCAGGTTGTCGAACGTCACCTGCACCTGTCCGCCCATCAGGTCGGTCAGCATCGGGGCCGATCCGCGATAAGGCACGTGCGCCATGTTGATCCCGGTCATCATCTTGAACAACTCGCCGCAGACGTGGATCGAGGTGCCGACACCGGCGGAGGCCATGTTGAGCTTCTCCGGATTGGCCTTGGCATAGGCGATGAATTCGGGAACGGTGCGGACCGGAAGCGACGGCGTCACTTCCATGATGTTGGGCACCCGCATGATGCCGCCGACCGGCGCGATGTCGGTTGCGAAATTGAAACTGAGCTTGTCATAGAGCGTGGCGTTGATCGCGTTCGGCGCATTGACGAACAACAGCGTGTAGCCGTCGGGCGCGGCCTTGGCGACCGCCTCGGCCGCGATATTGCCGCTGGCGCCGACACGGTTCTCGACGATGAAGGGCTGGCCCAGCCGTTGGGAGAGCCATTCGCCGAACAGGCGCGCGAGGATGTCGTTGGCGCCCCCGGCCGCAAAACCGACCACGAACCGCACCGGTCGTGCCGGATAGGCTTGCGCCGACGCCAAACGCGAGGCGGCGGGCAGCGCGGCGGTGCCGGCTGCCAGTTGCAGGAATCTGCGGCGCGGCAGTCTCATGGCGTGCTCCTCACCCGTGTATGGCGGAACTCAGGCGTCGACGCCAGAGTCCGTAGGGCGGAATAGCGCAAGCGTATTCCGCCACTTTGACGTAGAGACGGCGCAATACGCTGACGCTATTGCGCCCGACGCGCTGCGGATGCTCGCCTCAGGCTGACTTGTATTTCGGCATCAGCCGCACCGAGTTCTCGTAGTCGATGGCGCGCAGGTCGGCGGTCGGGAACTTGAAGTCGTTGAGCCCGTCGACGGCTTCTTTCGCCTCCCGGAACGGGAAGTCGGAGCCGAACAAGACCTGCGAGATCGAGACCATCTTGGTGAGCGCGGCGAGCTGGCCGGGCGTGTTGCCCTGCGCGACCTCGTAATAATACTTCTCCAGAATCGGCATCGGTCCGGCCGGCATCGGCATGCGCGGGTCCTTGCGCTCGAACGCCAGGCGGATCAGGCGGCTGGTCAGGAACGGGATGGTGCCGCCTGAATGCGACCAGATCCAGCGGATGTCCGGGAACCGGAAGGCGGTGCCGGCCTTGCCGAAGATCAGGCTCGCGACCGTGCGGGTGGTGTCGGTCGAATACTCGATGGCGCTCACCGGCACGCCTTCGACGACGCTGCCGCAGCAGTCGGGCGTGGTCGGATGAGTATAGATCAGCGCCTTGCGGCGGTTGAGCTCCTCGAACACCGGCACGAACGACGGATCGCCGAGATACTTGTTGGGCGTGTAGGTGGTCCACAGCGCGATGCCGTCGGCCTTGAGGATATCCATCGCGTATTCGATCTCGCGCAGGCTGCCTTCGGTGTCGGGCAGCGGGATCGCGGCGAAGAAGCCGAAGCGGCCGGGATGGTCGCGGCCGAGCTGGGCGCAGTACTCGTTGCACTGGCGCGCAAGCCTGCGCTGCTCCTCGTTGACCTGCCCGAACCAGACGCCCGGGTTGAGGATCGAGGTGATCGAGGTTGCCACGCCACCCTTGTCCATGTCCTCGAGCGAGGCCTGCACCGACCAGGCGATGGGCCGGCTGCCGCGCGCGGTCAGGGCCTCGCGCTGGACCGGCGGCACGACATGATGGTGAACGTCGATCCGGCGCGGCTTGGCGGGCGCCTGCGCGGCGCCAGGCGTCGCCGAGAAGCCCGCGGTGCCGAGCGCGGCGGCGGCGCCGGAAAGGAAGCCTCGCCTGCTGACCGGTGTCGCGGCAAAGGGGGCTCGCGGATCGCAGCACACGCAGCCCAGGTTCCGGCCGGTCGTCTTTGTCATTGGCGTCTCTCCCTCGCTCCTTCGACAATCCGCCGAGCGTTCGGCGGCCATTAGGTAGGGCAGCATAGCCCAATTGTGGAGCCGAAAAAGGCATCGCCGATGTCACGGTCCCCGGCTTCGGCAGCGTTGGAGGCGGGCGTCTGGTGGATGCTGGAGCGGCCATGACGGCACGAGCGGGTGCAGCGTCAGCGATGGCGAATGTTGTGGACAGCGTCGGCGCCGTCGTTTTTTTCAACGCGGCGTTTATACGAAACGATTTCTAGATGATTGCAGCGCAGAATCTGCTTGACTCCCGGACGATGGGGGCTATTTGGGGACCAGCCGCTGTGATCCGTCCCTGTGTGGATCGATCTAGGCGGCATTCGCTTGCCGAGGCTCCGGTGTACCGGCACTCGGGTTGGATCACTGGTTGGGGAGGACGGCGATGCGCCAGAACGCCCTCTTACGATCGGCGAAGGGCTTGGGTGTTCCAAGCGCTGCCCGAAAGAGAGACACCAAGGTTGCCGACACCAAGGTTGCCAAGGTTGCGGTGGTTCCCGCGCTTGCACCCATGCCCGCCGAGGAGCGCGACGATCATTTCGCGGTTCGCCACGGCGTGCGCTGCGCCGGCGTGCATCTGATCATCGATCTGCACGAGGCCACGGGTCTCGACGACATCGATCTGATCGAGGCCACGCTGCGGCGCTGCGTCGATGCGGCGGGTGCCACGCTCCTGCATATCCACCTGCATCACTTCCAGCCGAACGGCGGCGTGTCCGGCGTGGCGGTGCTGGCCGAGAGCCACATCTCGATCCACACCTGGCCGGAGGTGGGCTACGCGGCGCTCGACGTGTTCATGTGCGGCAAGGCCGAGCCTGAGCGCTGCATTCCGGTGCTGCGCGAGGCCTTCGGCGGCGCCCGGGTCGAGGTGAACGAGCTGCTGCGCGGGCAAAACATCTGAATCATCCAGCGGTTGGAAGGGTTTGGCCGCGGCCGGCCGGGTCTGGCCGCGGCGGTCTTTTGCGTGGATTAAGTCTTGTACGTGGATAACGATGCGCGGGCGTCGCCGGGCACGCAAGTGCCGGCGGCCCGGACGATGCGAGGTTTGACCATGGCGGAAAAGCGCTGGATTTCCGAGACTCTGTTCGACGAGCAGGGCTTCCGCATGAGCTATCAGGTCGAGCGGGTGCTCTACGAGATGAAGACCGAGCATCAGGATCTCGTGCTGTTCGAGCACAGGTTCTTCGGCAAGATGCTGATGCTCGATGGCGCCACCCAGGTCACCAGCAAGGACGAGTTCGTCTATCACGAAATGATGACGCACGTGCCGATCCTGGCCCACGGCAACGCCAAGGAGGTGCTGATCGTCGGCGGCGGCGACTGCGGCATCGCCGAGGAGGTGCTGAAGCACAAATCGGTCAAGCGCCTCACCCAGGTCGAGATCGACGCCTCGGTGGTGGAGTTCTCCAAGGAGCATTTCCCCGAGTTCACCAAGCCGGTGCTCGGCGACAAGCGCTTCGACCTGGTGATCGACGACGGCATGAACTTCGTCGCCAAGACCGACCGCCGCTTCGACGTCATCATCGTCGACTCCACCGATCCGCAAGGCCCCGGCAAGGTGCTGTTCAGCAGTAGGTTCTACGCCGCCTGCAAACGCTGCATGGCCAAGGGCGGCGTGATGGTGACGCAGAACGGCGTGCCGATCCTGCAGCCGGGCGAGCTTTCCTCCGGCATCGCCAAGTTCCGCAAGCTGTTCGCTGACGGCTTCTGCTACGTGGCGGCGATCCCGACTTATGTGGGCGGCCACATGGCGATGGGCTGGGCGACCGACAACAAGCGCCTGCGCGAGATTCCACTCGCGACCCTTGCGGCCCGCTACCGCAAGGCCGGCCGCTTCCCGACCAAGTACTGGACGCCGGAGGTGCACAAGGCCGCGTTCGCGCTGCCGCGCTTCATCGCCGAGCTGGTCGCGCGCGCGAAGTGATCAGGCGCTTGCCGCCGCCGGCGCCTTGGCGCCGCGGGTCTTCAGGCGGGAATGGTAGAAGTCGAGAACGCGGCGCGCGGTCTCGACCTGAAGGTTGGCGAAGCTGTGCATCGCGCTGTCGAGATCCTGCGCTGAGATCCCGCGATCGGCGCATTTGAGCAGCACGATCGCCTTGGCGCTGGTCCAGGAGAAGCCCGCCAGCCGGGCCAGGATCAAGAGAATTTCATGGCCGCGGTCGTTGAGCGCGCGCTCGACGAGGTCGATCTCGATCTTGCACAGGAGCGAGAGCGCGACCGTGGTTTCCTCGAACCGCCGCTCGCGCGCAAACTGGTAGACCTCGGCCTCGCTCAGCCGACCCTTCTTCATGGCGGCTTCAACGGCGGCGGTCGCATTCACGTAGTTGATCGAGACCTTGCGGGTCTCGCTGCGGATGCCGCCGACGACCTCGTTGAGCACGCCCTCGAGCTCGGCGCCGGCCGCAGGGTTCTCGGCCGCGAGCCGCGCCCGCACCGACGCCGAGGCCTGTTCGAGCAGATCCAGGAAATGCTGGCGCGGCAGATCGCGCCTCGTGCCGATCCCCAGCGCCAGCGTATCGTCGCCGGCCGAGCGCTTGACCAGGAGGCGGAAGGCGGCGTCGGAGAAGCGGGCGCCGGTGTTGCGGACGACGGTGTGGGCGACGCGATGATCGCCGCGCGTCACCAGCACGTCGGTGACCGCCTCGCTGAGCGTCTTGCGCTGCGCGATCGCGGCGAGGTGCTGCTGGCTCTTGCTCTGGGCGGTGGCGACGAGGTCGGCGTCCGCGAGCCGATCCGAGTTGACCAGCACCGGTCGGGCGACCTCGATGTCGTCGTCGAAGGCGAGCGCACGCACGACGCCCGCCGGCGCGTTCGGCGCCTCGGCGAGCCGGCTTGAGAGCTTGGCGCGGGCCTTGGCCTCGATCGCGGTGGCGAGCTTGGTGAACACCTCGTCGAACAGCCCGATCTGCACTTCGGTGTAGCGCTGGGCGCCATCGACAAACAGGTCGGTGATGCGCGACAGCATA
>Ga0209797_10000845_pt1 | contig 15290 bp, 12 predicted proteins | sample DOMMetBare3Fresh_2_FD_187472 | JGI IMG/M metagenome (GOLD analysis project Ga0209797, IMG submission 187472) | Wetland sediment microbial communities from St. Louis River estuary, USA, under dissolved organic matter induced mercury methylation -... | ecosystem: Environmental > Aquatic >... | reverse complement strand
TCTGCGGCCTTGGGGCCAGAGCCCGCGTTCGCGAAGTCGATCTTCAGTGCGATCGACTTGGCCGCCGCACCGCCGAGCAGCGCGGCCGCCTTGGCCGGGTCACCCTGCGGGTTGTCGGTGTCACGGTCCTTGAACGCCTGGTGCGACTTCAGCGCCGTGGTGATCATCGACGTCGCGTAGTCACCGGCCTGCTCCCCACCGCGGGCGGCCCGGTAGGTCTCCTTGTTGATGGCGAGCTGGATGGCCTTGCGGACGTTGACGTCCTTCACCTTGGTGGTGTTGATGGCCAGGTAGCGGGTGAACCCGTCCAGGCCGCTCACGATGCGCGGCTTGAGCGTCGCGTCGTTGAGGAACGCGTCGAGGTTCTCGCCCTGGATCTGGGTGTCCAGCTGGATCGCGGTCTGGTCCTCGCCGGAGTCCTGCTGGATCCGCTGGTCGATGACGATCGCGTCCAGCCCGAAGGTGGCCACGATCTTGTCGGGGTAGGCCTTGCGGATGGGGTCGGTCTTGGGGTCCCAGTTCTCGTTGCGCACCAGCACCAGGCTCTTGTCGCGGACGTAGGACTCGATCTTGTACGGACCGGACGAGAACGGACGGTCGTCGTACTTGATGTTGGTGTCCTTGGCCTTGGGCACCGGCGAGAACGTCGGCATCGACACGGTGTAGTTGAAGTCACCGAGTGAGCGGTTCAGCTCGAAGGTGATCGACTTGTCGCCGTCGCACTTGATCGAGTCGAGGCCGGCCGGGTCGACGTACGGTCCCTTGTAGGTGGACGCGTTGCCGGCCAGGTACTGCTTGGCGTACTGCGGACCGGCGGTGATCTGGTCGGAGAACGACCGCTCGACGCCGTACTTGATGTCCTCGCACGTGATCGGGCTGCCGTCCTCGTACTTCAGGCCTTGGCGCAGCTTGAACGTCCAGGTCTTGTTGTCGTTGCTGCCCGTGCCGAGGTCCTCGGCCAGGTCGGGCAGGATCTCGGATCCGGCCGGGCCCTCGACCGACTTGTAGGCGGTCAGGGTGCGGGTGAGCAGGCGCACGCCGAAGTTCAGCGCCGAGCTCACGTAGCTCCGCTGCGGGTCCAGGTGCTCGAAGTCGGCGATCATCAAGACGTTCAGAGTGCCGCCCTTGGTACCGGTCGGCGCCTGTGACTGGCCTCCACCGCCGTCGTCTCCCCCACCGCAGGCGGCGAGGACCAGGGCAGCGGCCGCACCGAGAGCGGCGACCTTGGCGCCCGTCCGTGTGAGCGTCATGCGCTCTCCTTGTCGTTGTCGTTCCCAGTCACCGAAGTGACGGTTGTCGCACCCGAGGCGGTCGCCCCGAGTGTTCCGGCCATCATCGACCGGACTTCGGGTCGAGGGCATCGCGCAGCCCGTCACCGAAGAGGTTGAAGACGAGCACGACGAGGAAGAGCGCCGTGCCCGGGATGAAGAAGTAGGTGGGCACTCGCTGCGCGTAGCGCACCGAGTCCGAGAGCATGTTCCCCCAGGTGGGCGTCGGGGGCACCACGCCGACCCCGAGGAACGACAGGGCCGCCTCGGTGCCGATGTAGGTCGGGATGGTCAGCGACGCGAAGACCAGGATCTGCGTCCACAGGTTCGGCAGCATCTGCTTGAAGACGATGTGCCCGCCCCCTGCACCCAGTGCGCGCGCCGCTTCGGTGAACTCCCGCTCGCGCAGCGACAGGACCTGGCCGCGGATGACCCGGCCGAAATACGGCCAGCCGAAGAAGCCCAGGATGACGATCAGGTAGGTGACCCGGACCGGCGTGCTGTCGGCCACGCCCCACCGCTTGATGCCCTCGATGATCACCGGGGTGAACGCGAGCAGGAAGAGCAGCAGCGGGAACGAGAGCAGCAGGTCCATGACCCGGCTGATGACCTGGTCGACCCACCCCCGGAAGTACCCGGCGACGGCGCCGAAGATCGTGCCGAGGGCCAGGGCCACCGCGGTGGCACCGACGGCGACGGCCAGCGAGACCCGCATGCCGAAGATCAGCCGGGCGAAGATGTCCCGGCCGGTCCCGGGTTCGACCCCCAGCGGATGGTCGAGGCTGATCCCGCCGAACTTGCCGAGGGGCAGCGCCCCCTTGTTGAGGTTCACCGCGTCGGAGTAGAACGTGTAGGGGTTCAGGCCGAGCACCTTATTGATCACGTCCGCCAGTGCGGCAGAGAGCACCAGCAGGATGATCACGACGAGGCTGACCATCGCGACCCGGTCCCGCTTGAGCCGGAACCAAGCGATCTGTCCGAGCGACCGCCCTTCGACCGGACCCGCGGCGCCACCGTCCGGCGTCACGATCGTCTCGTCGGCGACCGTCACGTTGCCGAGTGGGGTCGTCATCTGGCCTGCTTCACCCTCTTCCCTGGCTCGGCGTGGTGACGGTGGTGTGGTGCACGGGGGTCAGCGGGACCCGGTCCCTGGACCACCCTACGAAGCCCATCGCGATGTCCCCGCCACCGGAAGGGCATCGACGCGCAATCGTGACCGAACGGTTACCCCTGCGTCCAGTCCGGCAGGCGGCTCAGAGCGGCTGCTCGGCGAACCGGATAATCCGGACAAACTCCTCGGCGTCCAGGCAAGCACCGCCGACCAGGGCGCCGTCGACGTCCGGCTGGGCCATGATCCCGGCGACGTTGGCCGCCTTGACCGATCCGCCGTAGAGCACCCGGACCTGGTCGGCCAGGTCACCGGAGTACAGCTCGGCGAGGCGGCTGCGGATGGCGCCGACCACCTCTTGGGCGTCCTCAGGGGTGGCCACCTCCCCGGTGCCGATGGCCCACACCGGCTCGTACGCGACCACGGCCGTGCGGGCCTGCGCGGCCGGCACGCCGGCGAAGGCGCCGTCGAGCTGGGCCAGGGTGTGCGCGACGTGTCCCCCGGCCCGACGCACGTCAAGCCCTTCGCCCATGCACACGATCGGGAGCAGGCCGTGCCGGAACGCGGCCTGAACCTTGGCGTTGACGACCGCGTCGTCCTCGGCGTGGTAGGCCCGCCGCTCGGAGTGACCGACCAACACATAGGTGCAGCCGAGCGCGGACAGCATCGCGCCCGAGACCTCGCCGGTGTAGGCGCCGGCGTCGTGCACGGAGAGGTCCTGCGCGCCGTACCGGATGTCCAGCTTGTCGCCGTCGACGAGCGTCTGCACCGAGCGCAGGTCGGTGAACGGTGGGACCACCGCGACGTCGACGGCCTCGATGTCCTGCGGCCGCAGCGAGAAGGCCAGCTTCTGCACCAGCGCGATCGCCTCGAGGTGGGTGAGGTTCATCTTCCAGTTCCCGGCCATCAGCGGCCGGCGTCCCGTGGTCGTCATGCGGGCGGCTCCTCGTCGAGGACGGCGAGACCCGGCAGGGTCTTGCCCTCCAGCAGCTCGAGGCTGGCCCCGCCGCCGGTGGAGATATGGGTGAAGCCGGCCTCGGGCAGGCCGAGCTGCCGGACGGCGGCCGCGGAGTCGCCGCCCCCGACGACGGTGGTGCCCTGGACCCGCGTGATGGCCTCGGCGACCGCCCGGGTGCCCTCGGCGAAGGGAGCCAGCTCGAACACGCCCATCGGGCCGTTCCAGACGACCGTGCGGGCGTCGGCCAGCCGATCCCGGAAGAGCTCGATGGTGGCCGGCCCGATGTCCAGCCCCTTCCATCCCGGCTCGATCGCGTCGACCGCGACGACGGCGGTCTCGGCGTCTGCGGACATCTCGCGGGCTACGACCACGTCGACTGGCAGGACGAGGTCGACGCCCCGTGCGGCGGCGTCGTCGACGAAGCCCCGGCACGCGTCGACCTGGTCGGCCTCCAGCAGCGAGTCGCCCACCCCCAGGCCGCGGGCGGCGAGGAAGGTGAAGCACATCCCGCCGCCGACCAGCAGGCGGTCGACCTGACCGAGCAGGTTGCCGATCACGCCGAGCTTGTCGGACACCTTGGACCCGCCCAGCACCACCACGTAGGGACGGTCGGGCGCGGTCAGCACCTTGCCGAAGACCCGCGCCTCGGCCAGCACCAGGCCACCGGCGGCGTGCGGCAGCAGGTGGGCCACGTCGAAGACGCTCGCCTGCTTGCGGTGCACCACGCCGAACCCGTCGCTGACGAACACGTCAGCCAGCGCCGCCAGGTCGGCCGCCATGGCCGCCCGCTCGGCGTCGTCCTTGCTCGTCTCGCGCGGGTCGAAGCGCAGGTTCTCCAGCAGCGCGACGTCGCCGTCGCCGAGCCCGGCCACGGTGGCCGTGGCGCTGTCGCCGACCACGTCGGTCGCGAAGGCCACCGGCCGGCCGAGCAGCTCGGCGAGCCGGTCGGCCACCGGCCGCAGGGACAGCTCGGGCTTCACCTCACCCTTGGGCCGGCCCAGGTGCGCGCAGACGACCACCCGGGCGCCGCGTTCGGCCAGCGCCCGGATCGTCGGCACGCTCGCCCGGATCCGCCCGTCGTCGGTGATCACCCCGTCGCGCAGGGGCACGTTGAGGTCGGCCCGGACCAGCACTCGCCGGCCGGCGACCTCCAGGTCGTCGATCGTCCGCATGGCGCGCGCGCTACAGGGTGGCGCCGACGTAGGTCACCAGGTCGACGAGCCGGTTGCTGTAGCCCCACTCGTTGTCGTACCAGCCCACCACCTTGGCGCTGTCCGCCATGACGTTGGTCAGGTTGGCGTCGAAGATGCAGGACGCCGGGTTGGTCACGATGTCGCTGGACACGATGGGGTCCTCGGTGTACTCGAGGATGCCCGCCAACGGCCCCTCGGCCGCCGCCCGCACGGCGGCGTTGATCTCGTCCTTGGTCGCCGGCCGGGCCAGCTTGACGGTCAGGTCGGTGGCCGAGCCCGTGGGGATCGGCACCCGCATGGCGTAGCCGTCGAGCTTGCCCTTGAGCTCCGGCAGGACGAGGCCGATGGCCTTCGCCGCGCCGGTGGTCGTCGGGATCATGTTGATCGCGGCCGCCCTGGCCCGACGCAGGTCCTTGTGCGGGAAGTCGAGGATCACCTGGTCGTTGGTGTAGGCGTGGATCGTCGTCATCAGGCCGTGCTCGATCCCGAACGAGTCGTTGATCACCTTGGCCATCGGCGCGAGGCAGTTCGTCGTGCAGGACGCGTTGGAGATGATCGTGTGCGCGGTCGGGTCGTACTCCGACTCGTTGACGCCCATGACGACGGTGACGTCCTCCTCCTTGGCCGGGGCGGAGATGATCACCTTCTTGGCGCCGGCGTCGACGTGCTTGCGCGCGTCAGGGCCCTTGGTGAAGTGGCCGGTCGACTCGATGACGACGTCCGCCCCCAGGTCGGCCCAGGGCAGGGCGCCGGGGTCGCGCTCGGCCAGCGCGGCGAACGTGGCGGCACCCGCGGTGATCGCCTTCTCGGTGGCGGTCACCTGCTGGCCCAGGCGACCGAGGATGCTGTCGTACTTCAGCAGGTGGGCCAGGGTGGCGTTGTCCGTGAGGTCGTTGACACCGACGATCTCGATGTCGGCGCCCTGTGCGAGCACGGCGCGGTAGAAGTTGCGGCCGATGCGCCCGAAGCCGTTGATGCCAACCCGGATGGTCACGAGGGTCTCCTGGAGGTGTGCCGGCAGCCGCCGACGATGGTCTCGATTCGGGTTCGACCCTATCGAACAGCGCGAGCGAGCCCTGGGCCGAAGGTCCCCGCTCGACGGGACCGCCGACCGCAGCGGGTCAGCCCTGCAGCATCTCCGCGGTCACGTCGGCCTCGGTGCCGGGGATGCCGAGGTCGAGGGCGCGCTTGTCGGCCATGGCGAGCAGCCGACGGATCCGGCCGGCCACGGCGTCCTTGGTCATCGGGGGGTCGGCCAGCTGGCCGAGCTCCTCGAGGCTGGCCTGGCCGTGCTCCAGCCGCAGCCGCCCGGCGTCGGCGAGGTGTCCCGGGATGTCGTCGCCCAGGATGTCCAGCGCCCGCTTGACCCGCGCGCTGGCGGCCACCGCGGCCCGGGCCGAGCGGCGCAGGTTCGCGTCGTCGAAGTTCGCCAGCCGGTTCGCGGTGGCCCTGACCTCCCGCCGCATCCGGCGTTCCTCCCAGGCCAGCACGCTCTGGTGCGCACCCATGCGGGTGAGCAACGCGCCGATGGCGTCGCCGTCGCGGACGACGACCCGGTCGACTCCGCGCACCTCCCGGGCCTTGGCCGGCAGCCCGAGCCGGCGGGCCGCGCCGACCAGGGCCAGCGCCGCCTCCGGTCCCGGGCAGGTGACCTCGAGCGCCCCCGACCGCCCGGGCTCGGTCAGCGACCCGTGGGCGAGGAACGCGCCACGCCAGGCCGCCTCCGCGTCGCACGCCGAGCCCGACACGACCTGCGGTGGCAGTCCGCGCACCGGTCGACCGCGGCCGTCGAGCAGGCCGGTCTGCCGGGCCAGGGCCTCGCCGTCCTTGACCACCCGCACCACGTAGCGGCTGCCCCTGCGCAGACCGCCCGGGGCCAGCACCACGATGTCGCTGGACGCGCCGAAGACCTCCGCGATGTCCCGCCGCAGCCGCCGGGCGGCCGAGCCGGTGTCCAGCTCGGCCTCGACGACGATCCGCCCGCTGACGATGTGCAGGCCGCCGGCGAACCGCAGGGTGGCCGACACCTCCGATTTGCGGCAGCAGGACTTGGTGACGGGGAGCCGCGACAGCTCGTCCTTCACCGCTGCGGTCATCGCCATGCGGGGATCCTCCCATGCCCGAGGATGCGGTCGTAGGCGGCCGCGAGCCGGTGCGGGTCGTGCCGGGGTGAGCCGTCGGCGGCGCCGACGGGAGCCAGCACGAGCCGGGCTCCCAGCGTCTCCGCCACGTGCCGGAGCCGGGAGGGGTCGGTCACGGCTCGCTCGTCGGCCAGGACGACGTCGAGCGGCAGGTCGGGGGCGTAGGCGGCGAGCACGTCGAGGTGAGCCTCGGGCGAGAAGCCAGTCGTCTCGCCCTGCTGCGGCGCCAGGTTGAGGGCGACGACCCGCTGGGCGGAGGTGCGCACGAGGGCGGCCCGCAGCTCGGGGACGAGCAGGTGCGGCAGCACGCTGGTGAACCACGAGCCTGGCCCGAGGACGACCCAGTCGGCGGCGTCGACGGCAGCCACCGCCTCCGGGCAGGCGGGCGGCGCCTCCGGCTCGAGGTGGACGGCGACCACCCGCCCCGGGCTGCGGGCGACAGCCACCTGGCCGCGGACGTACCGGGTCGCCCGGCCGTCCGCGCGGTCGTCGGTGATCTCGGCGGCGATGGTGATCGGCGTCAGGGCCATCGGCAGCACCCGCCCGTGGGCGCCCAGCAGCCGCCCGACCTGGTCCAGGCCGGCGACCGGGTCGCCCAGCAGCTCCCAGAGGGCCACGATCAGCAGGTTGCCGACGGCGTGCCCGTCGAGGCCGCCCCCGCCGGCGAATCGGTGCTGGGAGACGTCGCTCCAGAGCCGGCCCCAGTCGTCGTCCCCGCACAGCGCCGACAGCGCCATGCGCAGGTCGCCCGGGGGCAGGCAGCCGAACTCCGCGCGCAGCCGGCCGCTCGACCCGCCGTCGTCGGCGACGGTGACCACCGCGGTGAGGTGGTCGGTGACCCGTCGCAGGGCGGCGAGCGAGGCGGCCAGCCCGTGCCCGCCACCGAGGGCCACCACCCGCGGGCTCACTCGCGCCCCAGGTCGCGGTGGACGACGCGGGTGTCGACGCCCCCGGCCCGCAGCCGCCGGCCGACCTCCTCCGCGATCGCCACGCTGCGGTGCTTCCCACCGGTGCAGCCGACGGCGAGGGTGAGGTAGCGCTTGCCCTCGCGCAGGTAGCCGGGGGTGATCAGCCGCAAGACCGACTCGTAGCGCGACAGCAGCTCCTGGGCGTCGGGGTCGCCCAGCACGTAGCCCGCGACGTCCGGGTCGAGCCCGGTCTGGGGGCGCAGCTCGGGCACCCAGTGCGGGTTCGGGAGGAACCGGACGTCGACGACCAGGTCGGCGTCGACCGGCAGGCCGTACTTGAACCCGAACGACACGATGGTCGCCTGCAGCGCCTCCGGCCCCGGGCGGCCGAACGCCTGCTCGAGCCGGGTGCGCAGCTGGTGCACGTTCAGGTCGCTGGTGTCGACGATCAGGTCGGCGTCGCCGCGCAGGTCGCCGAGCATGCGTCGCTCCCGGGCGATGCCGTCGATGATGCGCCCCTCACCCTGGAGCGGGTGCTTGCGTCGCACGCTCTCAAACCGGCGCACGAGCACCTCGTCGCGTGCGTCGAGGAAGACCACCCGCAGGTCGGTGCCGGACTCCGTGAGCCGGGCCAAGGCCTCGGTCAGGTCGCGGAAGAACGTGCGACCGCGCACGTCCACGACGACGGCGATCCGCTCGACGGGGCGCTCGGCGGCTCCACCGAGCTCCAGCATCGGCTGGAGCAGCCGCGGCGGCAGGTTGTCGACCACGAACCAACCGAGGTCCTCCAGCACCCGGGCCGCGGTGCTGCGACCGGCCCCGGACATGCCGGTGAGGACGGTGAGCTCGGGCACGGTGGGCACCCCTTCGGTGGGGACCGTCACTGGGTGGCTCCTTCGTGGCACATGCGGGTCAGTCCAGGATCTCACCGGTCGAGGCGTTCACCGACGGCACGGGAGGTTGCTGCCCGGCCAGGGTCTCGACGACCGCATCGGCCGTGCGCGGGCCGATGCCGGGGACCTGGGCGATCTCCTCGGCGGTAGCCGCCTTCAGCCGCTTCAAGGATCCGAAGTGCCGCAGCAGGGCGGTCCGTCGGGTCTCCCCCAGGCCGGGCACGGTGTCCAACGCGGACTCCACCATGCTCCTGGAGCGCCTCGCCCGGTGGTAGGTGATCGCGAACCGGTGCGCCTCGTCGCGGACCCGTTGGAGCAGGTAGAGGCCCTCGCTGGTCCGAGGCAGGATCACCGGATCGTCCTGCCCGGGCAGCCAGACCTCCTCCATCCGCTTGGCGAGTCCGGCGAGCGCGACGTCCTCGACCCCGAGATCGTCGAGTGCCCGTCTGGCCGCGGCGACCTGCGGCGCGCCGCCGTCGACGACCAGCAGTTGGGGCGGGTAGCTGAACCGGCGCGGCCGTCCCGTGTCCGGATCGACCCCAGGCCGGGCGAGCGACCCGGCGCCGCCGGGGTCGCCGGGGTCGCCGGGGTCGCCGGGGTCGCCGAGGTCTGGCTCGGCGGACGCGGCCCGTTCCTCCAGCAACCGACGGAACCGCCGGGTCACCACCTCGCGGATGCTGGCGACGTCGTCGGCTGTTCTGCCCGGCCCGCCGACACCGGTGAGCGCGAAGCGGCGGTACTCCGACGTCCGCGGCAGCCCGTCCTCGAAGACCACCAGCGAGGCGACGACCTGGTCGCCCTGCAGGTTGGACACGTCGATGCACTCGATGCGCAGCGGAGCGGTCGGCAGGTCGAGGGCGTCCTGCACCTCCTGAAGGGCTCGGCTGCGGGTCGTGAGGTCGCCGGACCGACGCGTCTTGTGCAGCAGGAGCGACTGCTGGGCGTTGCGGGCGACCGTCTCGAGCAGCGCACGCTTGTCCCCACGGCGCGGCACCCGCAGCTCGACCCGGCTGCCACGGACGCCGGACAGCCACGCCTCCACCGCCGACGCGTCGTCGGGCAGCTCGGGCACCAGGACCTCGCGCGGCACGGCGTCCGGCTGCTCCCCCCCGTAGAGCTGGACGAGGAGGTGCTCGACCAGCTGGCCCTGGGTGAGCTCCTCGACCAGCTCGACGACGAAGCCGCGCTGCCCTCTGACCCGGCCGTCCCGGACGTGGAAGACCTGGACGGCTGCCTCGAGCGGATCGACGGCGAGGGCGACCACGTCGGCGTCGGTGCCGTCGGAGAGAACCACCGCGTTCTTCTCCATGGCCCGGCGCAGCGCGCCGAGGTCGTCGCGCAGTCGGGCCGCCCGCTCGTAGTCGAGCTCGGTGGCGGCTTCGCGCATCTGCGCGTCGAGCCGGCGCAGGAAGGGCGCGGTGCGTCCGGACATGAAGGCGACGAAGTCGTCGACGATCTCACGGTGCTGCTCGGGGGTGACCCGTCCCACGCACGGGGCCGAGCACTTGTCGATGTAGCCGAGCAGGCACGGCCGCCCGACCTGCCCGGCCCGGCGGAAGACCCCGGCGCTGCAGGTACGCGCCGGGAACACGCGCAGCAGCAGGTCGACCGTCTCCCGGATCGCCCAGGCATGGGCGTAGGGGCCGAAGTACCGCACGCCCTTGCGCTTGGCTCCCCGCATGACCTGGATCCGCGGAACCTGCTCCCCGACCGTGACCGCGAGGTACGGGTAGCTCTTGTCGTCGCGGTACTTGACGTTGAACCGCGGGTCGTACTCCTTGATCCACGAGTACTCGAGCTGGAGCGCCTCGACCTCGTTGGCCACGACGGTCCACTCCACGGACGCCGCCGTGGTCACCATGGTCTGGGTCCGCGGGTGCAGCGCCGACAGGTCCTGGAAGTAGGACCCGATCCGCTGGCGCAGGCTCACCGCCTTGCCGACGTAGATCACCCGCCCGTGCTCGTCACGGAAGCGGTAGACGCCCGCCGAGTCCGGGACGGAACCCGGTGCGGGCCGGTAGGTCGACGGGTCGGCCACGGCGGGCAGCCTACGTCGCTCGATCAGCGCGCGGCGCGGGCCCGCCGGGCACGGGCCGGCGGCTCGAGCCGGTCGGCGAGGATCTCGCGCAGGAACGCACCCGTGTGGCTGTCCGGCGCCAAGGCGACCTCCTCAGGGGTCCCCTCGGCCACCACCAGGCCACCGCCGGTGCCCCCTTCGGGCCCGAGGTCGATGACCCAGTCGGCCGTCTTGACCACGTCGAGGTTGTGCTCGATGACGATGACCGTGTTGCCCTTGTCGACCAGGCTCTGCAGGACACCCAGCAGCTTGCGGATGTCCTCGAAGTGCAGCCCGGTGGTGGGCTCGTCGAGGACGTACACGGTGCGCCCGGTGGAACGGCGCTGCAGCTCGCTGGCCAGCTTGACCCGCTGGGCCTCCCCGCCGGACAGCGTCGGGGCCGGCTGGCCGAGCCGGACGTAGCCCAGCCCGACGTCGTCGAGCGTGCGCAGGTGCCGGGCGATCGGCGGGACCGCCTCGAAGAACTCCAGGGCGTCCTCGATCGGCGAGTCCAGCACCTCCGCGATCGTCCGGCCCTTGAAGTGCACCTCGAGCGTCTCCCGGTTGTACCGCGCCCCGTGGCACACCTCGCACGGCACGTAGACGTCCGGCAGGAAGTTCATCTCGATCTTGATGGTGCCGTCGCCGGCGCAGGCCTCGCAGCGCCCGCCCTTGACGTTGAACGAGAACCGCCCGGGCTGGTAGCCGCGCACCTTGGCCTCGGTCGTCTGCGCGAACAGCTTGCGGACGTGGTCGAAGACGCCGGTGTAGGTGGCCGGGTTGGAGCGCGGCGTGCGTCCGATCGGGCTCTGGTCGACGTGCACGACCTTGTCGACCAGCTCGGTGCCCCGCACCCGGCGGTGCCGCCCGGGCACGCCCCGCGCGCCGTTCAGCTCCCGGGCGAGCGCCGTGTACAGGATGTCGTTGACCAGGGTCGACTTGCCGGACCCGCTCACCCCGGTGACCGCGGTGAACGTGCCGAGCGGGAACGACACGCTGACATCGCGCAGGTTGTGCTCGCGGGCGCCCTCGACGACCAGCGACCGGCTCTTGGTCACCGGACGGCGGATCTCCGGGATCGCGATGCTGCGCCGACGGGAGAGGTACTGGCCGGTGATCGAGTGGTCGGCGGCGAGGAGGTCCTCGACCGGGCCGGACACCACGATCTGCCCGCCGTGCTCGCCCGCTCCCGGCCCGATGTCGACGACCCAGTCGGCCGTGCGGATCGTGTCCTCGTCGTGCTCGACCACGATCAGCGTGTTCCCGAGGTCGCGCAGCCGGACCAGGGTCTCGATCAGCCGGCGGTTGTCGCGCTGGTGCAGCCCGATCGAGGGCTCGTCGAGCACGTAGAGGACCCCGACCAGCCCCGACCCGATCTGGGTGGCCAGCCGGATCCGCTGCGCCTCGCCGCCGGCGAGCGTGCCCGCGGCCCGGTCGAGGGAGAGGTAGTGCAGGCCGACGTCGAGCAGGAAGCGCAGCCGCTCGTTGACCTCTTTCAGCACCCGCTCGGCGATGTGCGCCTCGCGGGGGCTGAGGTCGAGCTCGCGCAGGAAGACGGCGCACTCGCCGATCGGCAGCGACGCCACCTCGGCGATCGAGCGGCCACCGACCGTCACCGCCAGGACGACCGGCTTCAGCCGTGCGCCCCCGCAGGTCGGGCACGGCACCTGGCGCATGAACCCCTCCCAGCGCTCCCGCGAGACGTCGCTCTCGGACTCCGCGTGCCGGCGCTGGACGAACGGGATGACGCCCTCGAACGTCGTGTAGTAGGACCGCTCCCGGCCGTAGCGGTTGCGGTAGCGCACGTGCACCTGTTCCTGGTACCCGTTGAGCAGGGCCTGGCGGGCCTTCGCCGGCAGTCGGGAGAAGGCGACGTCGGTGCGGAAGCCCAGCGTCTCGGCGAGCGCCTCGACCAGCCGGCCGAAGTAGTCGCTGGTCGAGGCGGTGTTCCACGGCGCGAGCGCACCCTGGTCGAGGGTGAGGGAGGGGTCCGGGACCACCAGCTCGGGGTCGACCTCCATCCGGGTGCCCAGACCGGTGCACTCCGGACACGCACCGTAGGGGCTGTTGAAGCTGAATGACCGGGGTTCGAGCTCCTCGAAGGAGAGGTCGTCGTCGAGGCAGGCCAGGTGCTCGGAGTAGGTGCGCTCCTTGTGGGGATCGTCGTCCGGCAGGTCGACGAAGTCGAGCAGCACGAGGCCGCCGGACAGCGACAGGGCGGTCTCCATGGAGTCGGTGAGGCGCCGGCGGGCGGAGGCCTTCACCTGGAGGCGGTCGACGACCACCTCGATGGTGTGCTTCTCCTGCTTCTTCAGGGTGGGCGGCTCGGCCAGGCTGATGACCGTGCCGTCGACCCTGGCCCGGCTGTAGCCCTTGGTCTGCAGCTCACGGAACAGCTCGAGGTACTCCCCCTTGCGCCCCCGGACGACCGGGGCGAGCACCTGGAAGCGGGCGCCCTCGTCGAGCTCGAGCACCCGGTCGACGATCTGCTGCGGGGTCTGCCGGGCGATCGGCTTGCCGCAGACGGGGCAGTGCGGCCGACCGATCCGGGCGAACAGCAGGCGGAGGTAGTCGTAGACCTCGGTGATCGTGCCGACCGTGGACCGCGGGTTGCGCGAGGTCGACTTCTGGTCGATCGAGACGGCCGGCGACAGGCCCTCGATGAAGTCGACGTCCGGCTTGTCCATCTGACCCAGGAACTGGCGGGCGTAGGAGGACAGGCTCTCGACGTAGCGTCGCTGCCCCTCGGCGAAGATCGTGTCGAAGGCCAGGCTCGACTTACCCGAACCGGACAGGCCGGTGAACACGATCAGGCTATCCCGAGGCAGCTCGAGCGAGACGTCCTTGAGGTTGTGCTCGCGAGCACCGCGGACGATCAGGCGGTCGGCCACGGCGAGTGGACCTCCAGGGGTGCGCGGCCGGACAGGGGCTGGACCAGGCTAACCGGAGGCACCGACGGTTTCCTCCCGGCCGGTCCGCCGTCCGCCGGGCGGGGGTAGGTTCGGCCCATGCCCGACGTCCGAACGGCTCGGCCGACCTTCGGCCAGGCGCTCCTCGAGGTCGAGCGGGCCACGGCCGCGATGCTGGCGACGGCCGCCGGGCTCGACGACGCCGCCGTCCACGCCCCCTCCCTCTTGCCCGGCTGGAGCCGCGGGCACGTGCTGACGCATCTGGCCCGGAATGCGGACGGCCTGGGGAACCTGGTCGGCTGGGTGACCACGGGGGTCGAGACGCCGATGTACGCCTCCCGTGAGGCGCGCGGTGCCGACATCGAGGCCGGATCGGGACGCTCGTCGGCCGACCTGCTCGACGACCTACGGACGTCGGCCGTTCGGCTCGGCGAGCGGCTGCGGACCCTGACCGGGCCGGTCCTCGACCGCGAGGTCCGCTTCGGTGCGGCGGACTCGGTGGTGGCCGGCTGGGAGCTGCCGCTGCTGCGGGTGCGCGAGCTCCAGGTGCACCACGTCGACCTGGGCGCGGGCTTCACCGAGGCCGACTGGTCGGCAGCCTTCGCCGACCGCACGCTCGAGCAGGTGACCCCGTTCTTCGCCGAGAACCGGGCGATGCCGGTCGCCCGGCTGGTGGCGACGGACGACCCGCCGGCGGTCTGGCAGGTGGCGAGCTCGGGCCCGAGCCTGGCCGGCCCCCGGCGGTCACTGCTGGCGTGGCTGCTGGGCCGGTCGGCCGGGGCCGACCTCGCGGTCGGGGACGGGCACCCGGTACCGCCCGCTCCGCCCTGGGTGTAGACGGGTACCGCCATGAGCGAAGGGAGTCGGCCATGTCGTACACCGGCCGGGTGAAGGTCGGCGGCCCCGCAGACGTGCGTGAGCTGGCCGGCCTGGTCGTCAGCAAGGTGGCGGTCGGCGCGATGGACAACAACGCCTACCTGCTGCGCTGCCGGTCGTCCGGCGAGCAGGTGCTGGTCGACGCGGCCGCCGAGCCGGACCGCCTGCTCGACCTGGTGGGTGCCGACGGTCTGGCCGGGGTGGTGACCACCCACCGGCACCACGACCACTGGGGCGCGCTCGAACGGGTCGTCGCGGCCACCGGCGCGCGCACCTTCGCGCACCCGGCGGACGCCGAGGCGATCCCGGTGGAGACCGAGGTCTTCCTCAACGACGGCGACCGGCTGCGCTTCGGCGACGCGGAGCTGACCGTCATCCACCTGGTCGGCCACACCCCGGGGAGCATCGCCCTGCTCTACGACGACCCGGACGGCGAGCCGCACCTGTTCACCGGTGACTGCCTCTTCCCAGGAGGTCCAGGCAACACGGAGGCGGACCCCGGCCGGTTTGCCTCGCTGCTGGACGGGCTGGAGGAGAAGGTCTTCGGCCGGTTGCCGGACGAGACCTGGGTCTACCCGGGTCACGGCAACGACACCACGCTCGGCGTCGAGCGACCGCAGCTCGGCGCGTGGCGAGCCCGAGGGTGGTGAGTCCCCGTCCTCGGCGGACGCGGACTCGGTCGGCGCTTGCCGTCCTGGTCGTGGCGGGGGCCATCTCGGCCTGTACCGACTCCGAGGGAACAGCTCCGAACGCGACCCCGACCCGCGGCGGCACGTCGAGTCAGGCGGCACCGTCCAGCGGGGCCGCAAGCGTCGAAGCGTCCCTGATCGCGAGGCTCACCGCGCAGGAGCTGCTGTGCACCGATCCGTCACCGGGCCCGCGCGGTCTGGGGACCACCTGCCAGCTCGGCATCCTCCGGCTGCTGATCGTGGCTGCCGACTCGCCGCAGGAACGCAGTCGAGCTGTCGCGGCCGCCTGCG
>Ga0209797_10000844_pt1 | contig 15319 bp, 13 predicted proteins | sample DOMMetBare3Fresh_2_FD_187472 | JGI IMG/M metagenome (GOLD analysis project Ga0209797, IMG submission 187472) | Wetland sediment microbial communities from St. Louis River estuary, USA, under dissolved organic matter induced mercury methylation -... | ecosystem: Environmental > Aquatic >... | reverse complement strand
GCAGCTGCTGGCCCACCTCTTCACCCGGGCCACGGCGCCGGAGGCCGAGTTCATCCGGCGGCTGCTCACCGGGGAGCTGCGCCAGGGAGCCCTGGCCGGCGTGATGACCGACGCCGTGGCCACCGCGGCGGGCGTGCCCATCGACGTGGTGCGGCGGGCGGCGATGTTCTCGGGCGACCTGGGCGGCACGGCCGTCGCCGCCCTCGGCGAGGGTCGGGCGGCGCTGGAGTCCGTAGGCCTGAGCGTGCTCCGTGCCATCGAGCCGATGCTGGCCGCCACCGCCGCCGACGTGACCGAGGCGCTGGCCAAGACAGGGCCGGCGTCGGTGGAGTGGAAGCTCGACGGCGCCCGCGTGCAGGTGCACCGGCACGGAGGCGAGGTGCGCATCTTCACTCGCAACCTCAACGACATCACCCACCGGCTGCCCGGCGTGGTGGCCGCTGCCGAGGACCTGGCTGTCGACTCGGTGGTGCTCGACGGCGAGGTCCTCGGCGTGGGCGACGACGCCAAGCCGCGCGCGTTCCAGGACTCCATGAGCGCCTTCGGGCGCGACGACGCGCTCGGGGCGGGCGACGGGCTGCGCGTCTGGTTCTTCGACGTGCTCCACCTCGACGGAACCGACCTCGTCGACCAGTCGCTGGCGGAGCGGCAGCAGCACCTCGATCGGGTGGTCGGTCCGCTCGCCGTGCCGCGGGTGCACACCGCCGAGGTCGCCGAGGCGGCCAGCATGCTGGAGACCGCCCTGGTCGAGGGCCACGAGGGTGTGGTGGTGAAGGCCCTCGACTCCACCTACGACGCCGGGCGCCGCGGTGGCGCCTGGCGCAAGGTCAAGCCGGTCCGCACGCTCGATCTGGTGGTGCTGGCGGCGGAGTGGGGCCATGGCCGCCGCCAGGGCTGGCTGTCCAACCTCCACCTCGGCGCCCGGGACCCCGAGGGTGGCTTCGTGATGGTGGGCAAGACCTTCAAGGGCCTCACCGACGAGCTGCTCACCTGGCAGACCGAGGCGCTCCTGGCCCGAGAGGATCGACGCGACGGCATCACGGTGTTCGTCCGCCCCGAGCTCGTCGTGGAGATCGCCCTCGACGGCGTGCAGACCAGCACCCGCTACCCGGGCGGGGTCGCCCTCCGCTTCGCGCGGGTCAAGGGCTACCGCCCCGACAAGGAACCTGCCGACGCCGACCTCATCGACGCGGTCCGCGCACTGCGCCCGGGTGTCACACCGGTTCCCTAGCCTCGGCCGCTTCCCCTTCCTCGTTGCTCTCACGAAGGAAGTCCGCCACGATGGCCCTTGATGCCGCTCACCGCTCGTCGATCTACCAGAAGCTGCTCCCGGTCCTCGGTGACGACGACGCCAACGCCCTGATGTCCGAGTTCCCGTCCGTCGAAGCCCACGAGCTCGTCACCAAGGACTTCCTCCGTGCCGAGCTGGCCCTGTTCCGCACGGAGCTCAAGACAGAGACCGGCGAGCTGCGAATGGAGCTCAAGACAGAGATCGGCGAGCTGCGAATGGAGCTGAGGACGGAGGTCGGCGAGCTCCGCACCGAGCTGAAGGCGGAGGTCGGCGAGCTGCGAACGAAGCTGAAGGCGGAGGTCGGCGAGCTGCGAACGGAGCTGAAGGCGGAGACAGGGTCGCTCCGTGCGGAGATGGCCGCGCTCGAGACGCGCCTCACGACGCGTTTGGGTGCTGCTATCGGAGCGAGCACGGCCCTGCTCGGGGCGATCGGGTTGCTGACCTAGACCGGTGCTGCTCAGCGGGCGGGACCGCTGAGCAACACGAGTCGTTGGTGTGGGGTCGCGCTAGCGAGCGCGGCGTCTGTTGCCGCCGGCGGGGCGGCCCGGACGGGCAGCTCCAGCACCAGCGGGTCGTCGGCCGGGCTTGGCGCCGGGGCGACCAGAGCGGGCCGGGGCTCCGGCACGCTCCTGTCCGTTGCGGCCCGTGGCGGCCGCAGGCTTGCCCTGGCCGGCAGGTGCCGGCTTGGGACGAGGGGTCCACTCGGCGTCGGCCACCCCACGAGGGCTCTCGCCCTTGCGGTGGCCGGCACCCTGCCCGCGGCGCGGACGCGCGGGACGGACCGGACGATCGGCGGCCCGAGCCCGTTCCCGGCGGCTCACGCCGTCGAGGCCGTCGCCGCGGTCGATCGGCTTCGGCGGCGCCGAGGCGAGGATGGAACCCGCCGTGGCGACGGACGCCACCTCGATCGGCTCCCGACGACGCAGCTCCCGCTGCATCTTGCGCACGTCCTTCTCCTTCTCGGGGGAGACGAGCGTGATCACCAGACCGGCGTCACCGGCTCGGCCGGTGCGGCCCGAACGGTGGACGTAGTCCTTGTCGGTGGCCGGAGGGTCGAACTGCAGCACGCAGGCCACGCCGTCGACGTGGATGCCGCGGGCAGCCACGTCGGTGGCGACCAGCACGTGCACGTCACCGCGCCCGAACGCGGCCAGGGCCCGCTCGCGCTGGCTCTGGCTGCGATCGCCGTGGATGGCCTCGGCGCGGACGCCGGCCTTGTTGAGCTGCTTCGACAGCCGCTCGGCGCCGTGCCGGGTGCGGCTGAACACGATGGCCGGCCACGACCGCTCCACGATGGCGGTGGCCACGAGGATCTTGTCGGCCTGCGAGACGCCCCAGAAGCGGTGGGTGACCTCACCCTGCTCCTCGATCGACACCGCTTCGTGGTGCACCGGGTTGGTCTGGTAGTTGCGCACCAGCACGTCGACGTCGCCGTCGAGCGTGGCCGAGAAGAGCATGGTCTGCCGCTTCTTGTTGGTGAGGTCGAGCAGCCGCCGGACCTCGGGCAGGAAGCCCATGTCGGCCATGCGGTCGGCCTCGTCGATCACGACGATGCTCACCGCGTCGAGGCGCAGCGAGCCGCGCTCGAGGAGGTCCTTCAGGCGGCCGGGGGTGGCCACCACCACCTCGACGCCCTTGCCGAGCGCCTTCATCTGGCGCTCCATGCCGGCGCCGCCGTAGATGGCGAGCACCTCGGTCTTGGTGCCCCAGCACAGGGCCTGCAGCTGCTCCTGCACCTGTGAGGCCAGCTCACGGGTGGGGACGAGCACGAGGGCGGTGGGGCGACGGGGCACGGCCTTGTCGACCCTGGCCAGCAGCGGGAGCCCGAAGGCAATGGTCTTGCCGGAGCCCGTGGGGGCCTTCCCGCAGACGTCGCGGCCCGCCAGGGCATCGGGGAGGGTGGCGCACTGCACGGGGAACGGTTCGGCGAGGCCGAGCTCGTCGAGACGGGCACAGAGGTTGGCGGGCACGCCGAGCTCGGCGAAGGTGGGGGGCATTCGGGGGGTCTCCTGCATCGAGGGGGCAGCCACGCGCGCACACACTCGATCTGATGGATCGGCCGGTTTGCCGATCTCGTGTCGAGTGCAGCGATTCGTCCGCTGCTCCTGGGTGGCAGTCTCAAGCCACAGCTCGACACGGCCCGCCAGCGGCTGCTGGCGCCCGATCACCGTACCGGACCGGCCCCGCGAAGTCACCATCGGCCGTAGGGTGCGGCCCCATGGAGCCGGTGATCGCACGCAAGATGTGGCGGACCCTCGAACCCTGTCACGGGCTCATCTACTTCGCGCCCGAAGCGCTGGCGGCCTACGAAGCCCTCGGTGTGACCGGCCGCGACGGCTACTTCGCGTCGCGGGCGGCGCCCATGGGGGCCGTGCCCGCCGAGGTGGTCATCGCCACCTTCTTCAACTTCAACCCGAGGGTCGTCCGCCACGCGATCCCCAGCGCGTGGGACGCCGCCACGCCCGTCCAGCTGCTGGCCGCTCGCCTCGGCGCCGCCGATGCCGCCCTCCGCCGAGCCGCCGGCGCCCTCCTCGGCGAGGCGGGAGTGACTCGCGCCGCCGAGCTGGCCCGCATCGCGGCCGAGGCTTGCACGATGGCGGGCCGCCCGCTCCATGCCGCCCATGCCGGCCTCCCCTGGCCCGAGCCGCCGCACCTCGCGCTGTGGCACGCCATCACCCTGCTGCGCGAGTTCCGGGGCGACGGCCACATCGCCTGTCTCGTGGAGGCAGGCCTGGACGGCATCGACGCCCTCGTCGTCCACGCGGCGTCCGGCGAGGTGCCCCGAGCGGCGCTCCAGACCTCCCGGGCGTGGAACGACGCGGCCTGGGCCGCCTCCGTGGCCCGGCTGCAGGACCGCGGTGTCGTCGACGACGACGGTGCCCTCACGGGCACGGGTCTGGCGCTGCGGCAGCACATCGAGGACCAGACCGACGCGCTGGCCCTCGCCCCCTGGGACACTCTGGGGGAGGAGGGCTGCGACGAGCTGCGTAGCCTGGTGCGACCGCTCAGCCGGGCGGTCGTCGACAGCGGTACCTTCGGGTTCCGGTAATCACAGAGGTGTAACTTGCGACGCATGGCCCTGCTGCGCTTCTCCTACGGGACGATGGGGTCGGGGAAGAGCACGCTCGCCCTGCAGATCCACCACAACCTGTCCACCCGAGGGCTGCGGGGTCTGCTCTGCACACAGCTGGACCGCGACGGCGCGCGGGTGTCGTCGCGCCTCGGCGTGTCGGCCGCGGCCGTCGAGGTGGGCCCCAAGCTCGACCTGTTCAAGCTGGCCGTCAGCTACCGGGCCACCAACGAGGGGCTCGACTACGTCGTGTGCGACGAGGCGCAGTTCTACACACCTGCCCAGGTGGAACAGCTCTGCCGGGTGGTCGACGAGCTGGGCGCCGACGTGCACGCGCTCGGCCTGCTGACCGACTTCCGAGGCCGACTGTTCGACGGCTCCGCGCGCTTCATGGAGCTGGCCGACGAGCGCCAGGAGCTCCAGGTGGAGGCTCGGTGCTGGTGCGGTGCCCCGGCCACCCAGAACGCCCGCCTCGTCGACGGTCGGCAGGTCTACGACGGCGAGGTGGTGGTGGTCGGCGACACCGGAGGCGACGCCGAGGTGGTCTACGAGCTGCTCTGCCGCCGCCACTGGCTGCGAGGCGAGACCGGGCGCGCCGCCCCCGACGCGGCGTTGTTGGCAGAGGACAGCACGCTCAAGGACTGACGCGCTCCTCCATGCCCCATGGGGAGCCGTGGTCCACGAGGAGATCGAGGTAGGGCTGGGCCGGGAAGGCCTCCGGGCCGAGCACACCCGCGCCTGACCACGCGCCTGTGGCCAGCAGCTCGAGGGCCACCACCGGGTTGATGGCGGTCTGCCACACCACGGCCTGCGATCCGTCGCGCGCCATGGTCTCCTGGTTGTCGACGAGGTGGTAGAGGTACACCTCACGCGGGCTCCCGTCCTTGCCGGTTCCCGTCACCCAGGTGCCGGCGCAGGTACGGCCACGCATGCGGTCGCCGAGGCCGGCCGGGTCGGGGAGGCAGGCCGCCACCACGTCGCGCGGCGACACCTCCATCCCGCGCACCTTGACCTTCGCGGTGCGGTCGAGCCCCACCTTGTTGAGCACCTGCAGCACCTCGATGAACTCGTCGCCGAGGCCGTACTTGAACGTCACCCGGTTGCAGTCGACCCAACGGGGGATGAGCAGCACCTCCTCGTGCTCGACGTTCACGCACTCCACCGGCCCTATGCCTTCGGGGAACACGAACGTCTCCGGTTCCGAGAACGGTGGGGTGGTGAACCAGCCGCGGTCCCGCTCCCAGATGACCGGCGGGTTGAGGCACTCCTCGATGGTGGTCCAGATGGAGAAGGTGGGGGCGAAGGCGTAGCCGTCCACCACGAGGTCGGCGCCGTCGCGCACGCCGCACTCGTCGATCGTGCTGAACAGCTCGTCAGCCGCGTGCCGGGCGAACACGTCCGACAGCCCGGGCTCCACGCCGACGCCGACGAGGGCGAGCCGACCGCCGTGCTCCCAGGCGTCGGCCTCGGCGAACTGCTCGTCGCCGAGCTTCACGCCCGTCTGCTCGTGCGGTCGGTCGGGATGGGGGTGGGACAGCGACATGGCCATGTCGAGGTAGTCGGCCCCGGCGTCGAAGGCACCGCCGAAGACGGGCATCACGAACCGGGGGTCGGCCGCGTTGAGGACGTGAGTGACGCCGTGGGCCCGGGCGCACTCCGCCACTGCAGCTCGGTCGGACGCGTCGATGGCCGTGCCGCTGAAGCGGCGGTCGCCGGTCTTCTCGGCCGCGACGCGGGCGCGTTCCTCGTCGAGGTCGGCCAGCACCACCGCTTCGAAGAACGAGCGGCGTCGGGCGATCATGGCGAAGGCCGAGCCGACCCCGCCGCTGCCCACCACCAGGATCTTCATGCTGCTCTCCTGTCTTGGAACCGGAACCAGGCGGACACCGCCGGGAGCCACGCCGCCCGCAAGGCGTGGAGCGGCACCGGACGGTGCTGGAGCTCGGCGAAGGGCGGCAGCGGCTCACCGTCGATGGCGGCGCCCATGCGATGCCCGAGCCAGGTGTTGAGCGCCACGCCGGAACCGTTGCAGCCCGTGGCGTACCAGAGGCCGTCGATGCGGCCGCAGTGCGGCAGGCGGTCGAGGGTGAGGGCAACCTGGCCGCCCCAGGCCCGCGCCACGGGGACACCGCTGAGCTGCGGGTGCACCTCGACCATCGACCGGTAGAGGAATTGGCGCGCCTCGTCGAGCCGCACCGCTCCCAGGCGCTTCCGGCCGCCGAACACCATGCGGCCCGCGTCGTCGAGCCGCCAGTACCAGAGCAGGTTGCGGTCGTTGAAGCACATGCGGCGGGTGGGCAGCACCGCGTGAGCGAGGGCCGGGTCGAGCGGCTCGGTGGCGATGATGAAGGACCCCATCGGGAGCACGCGGCGGCGCAGGCTCGGGACGAGGGCATCGGCGTAGGCGTTGGTGGCGACCAGCACGTGGCCGGCGTCGATGTCGCCACGCGGCGTCACCACTCGCCATCGATCGCCGACGCGGGTGAGCCGGATGGCCGGCGTGGACGCGTGCAACGAGACCCCCGCAGCATCAGCGAGACGGGTGAGGCCGGCATGGAAGCGCGCCGGGTGCAGGCCGCCGCTGCGCTCGGCCACCAAGCCGGCCGCGAACATCGATGACCCGATCTCCGCCGTCAAGGCCTCGCCCCGGGCCACGTGGGCCGGCGACCCCACGGAGGTGAGCTCGTCGGCGAGCTGGTCGAGGTGCGCAGCCCCTCGGCTCGAATGGGAGAGGTAGAGCTGGCCGCTGCGCTCGTAGGCGCAGTCGATGGGGCCCTCGGCGATCACGTTCTCGACATGGTCGAAGGCGGCCTCGACCTCACCGTGGAGTCGGAGGCCGAGCGGGCCGAACCGGCGCTCGAGCGCGCGCGGGCCGAGCTTCAGCTCCGGCAGCACCATCCCGCCGTTGCGGGTGCTGGCGCCCCAACCGAGGTCGTGGGCGTCGAGCACCACCGCGTGGCGGCCCCGCCGAGTGAGCTCTAGGCCCGCCGACAGCCCGCAGTAGCCCCCGCCCACCACCACGACATCGGCCTGCGGGGGCAGGGGCGCCGTGACCACTGGGTGGGGGGTGGCGGTGTCCTGCCAGAGGACAGTGGGCTGGTACCCCTGCGCCAGCGGTGTCGCCATGGCCGGCGATGCTACCGATCGCCAACAGGAGGGAGAGGTGGATCCGTCGTCTCGGGCACCGCACGCGCAGGATTCGGTTACGATCCGGCCGTTGGGCAAGCGAATCCGTTGAGCGGCCGCACAGTGGCTCGGCGAGAAGGGGACAGCGCCGGTGATGGCCCACGGGATGGCAGACACGGGGCACGCAAGCACGGGTATGGCCGCCGCCGGGCAGGACGTGATCGTGCTCGATCACGTGGCCAAGCGCTTCGGTGACTTCGTGGCCGTGCAGGACAACTGCTTCGGCATCGGGCGAGGCGAGTTCTTCTCCATGCTGGGGCCATCCGGGTGCGGGAAGACCACCACCCTGCGCATGATCGCCGGCTTCGAGTCCCCCAGCTCCGGGCGGATACTCCTCGACGGCGTCGACGTCTCCCGCACACCGCCCTACCGCCGCAACGTGAACACCGTGTTCCAGCAGTACGCCCTCTTCCCTCACATGTCGGTGTTCGACAACGTGGCCTTCGGGCTGCGGAGCCGGAAGACGCCGAAGCCGGAGGTGACCCAAAGGGTGGGCGAGATGCTCGAGATCGTGCGCATGACCGACTTCGCGAAGCGCCGGCCCGTACAGCTCTCCGGCGGTCAGCAGCAGCGCGTGGCCCTCGCCCGCGCCCTCGTCAACAAGCCCTCGGCCCTGCTGCTCGACGAGCCGCTGGCTGCCCTCGACCTCAAGCTGCGCCAGGCCATGCAGCTCGAGCTCAAGCGCATCCAGCGTGACACGGCCGTCACCTTCGTGTTCGTCACCCACGACCAGCAAGAGGCGCTCACGATGAGCGACCACATCGCGGTCATGAGCGACGGCTGGGTCGAGCAGATCGGCAGCCCAACCGAGATCTACCACCGGCCCTCCTCCCCGTTCGTGGCCGGCTTCATCGGCGAGGCCAACCTGCTGCCGGGCACGGTGGAGGGGAGCTCTGGCCCGATCGCCACCGTGGCCGTGGCCGGAGGCACTGTGGCCGTGCCCGGCTCAGCCGGCATGACGGGATCGGTGCTCGTCATGGTGCGACCGGAGCGGGTCGAGGTGGGACGCGACGCCCCCGCTGCCGAGCAGGCCGGCATCCCGGTCACGGTGAGCGAAGTGATCTTCCGCGGGGCGATGGTCCACGTCGGCCTCACCACCAGCGACGGTGCCGGGCTCGTGGCCCACCTCACCGATGATCGGGCCCTCGACGGGCTCCGGGCCGGCGACCCGGCCTGGGCCAGCTGGGATCGAGATGTCGCCTACCTTGTGCCTGCCGCTGCTGGGCACAGCGCCGCACCCGTATCATCCCTCGACGAGCTCGACAACCCGACCGGAGGTACCAGTTGACCTCAGCCGATTCCCGTCCCGCCCCGCAAGGCGGTGCTCACCTCACCCGCCGGGCCCTCCTCGCCCGCATGGGGGCCGTGGCCGGTGTTGGCCTCGTCGGCCCGAGTCTTCTGGCCGCCTGCGGGAGCGACGACAAGAAGACCGGTGGGAACGGTGGCGCGGCCTCCAAGTCGCTGTGGTTCGAGAACTGGCCGGCCTACATCGACGAGGAGACGGTCGACCTGTTCAAACAAGCGTCGGATCTCGAGTTCCGCTACACCGAGAGCTACAACGACAACAACGAGTACTTCGCCAAGGTGCAGTCCGACCTCGCCGCTGGTCGGTCGATCGGCCCCGACATCATCGCCCCCACCTATTGGCTCACGGCTCGGCTCATCAACCTCGGGTGGGTGCAAGAGATCCCCTTCGACAAGATCCCCAACGCCAAGAACCTCGTACCCCAGCTCCAGAACCCGGGCTGGGACCCCGACGGCAAGTTCAGCCTCCCGTGGCAGTCGGGCATGACCGGCATCGCCTACAACATCAAGACGACGGGCCGCGAGCTGAAGAGCATGGCCGACCTCTTCGACCCTGCCTTCAAGGGGAAGATCGGCATGCTCACCGAGATGCGTGACACCGTGGGTCTCGTGATGCTGCTCACCGGCGAGGACCCTGCCACCGCGACGATGGACACCGCCGAGGCGGCCTTCGCGAAGATCCAGGGTGCCAAGGACAGCGGTCAGGTCCGCCAGTTCACGGGCAACGACTACATGGACGACCTCGCGGGTGGCGGTTTCGCCGCCTGCATCGGCTGGTCCGGTGACATCGGTCAGCTCGCGCTTGACAACCCGGACCTGCGCTTCGTGATCCCCGAGGAGGGGGGCATGAGCTGGTCGGACACGATGGTGCTCCCGAACGGCACCGAGCACGTCGCCAACGCCGCGATCTGGATGAACTACGTCTACGACCCTGAGAACGCGGCCCGGATCGCGGAGTACGTCGGGTACAACTCGCCGGTGGCGGGCGTGCAGGAGATCTTCGCTGCCGGGGACGACTTCCAGAAGGCGTTGGCGGAGAGCCCCCTGCTGTTCCCGGACGCGGAGACCACCGCCCGCCTCAAGGTGTTCGCCTCGCTCGACGAGGACACGGAGGCAGCCTTCGACGAGCGGTTCTCGAGCATCGTCGGGGCCTAGGGCACCTCTACCGAGGCATCCGACATCGTGGCAGCGGACGACGACGGCGACCGGACCAAGCGACGGGGCCGCTGGGTTCCGTTCGGTCTGCTGTCGCCGGGGATGATCTGGCTCGGCCTGTTCTTCCTCCTACCCCTGGTCACCCTGGCACGGACATCCCTGTCCGTGAAGGAGAGCCGCTTCGCCGTCGACGCCAAGTTCACCTGGGAGTGGTCGAACTTCACCAACGCGATCAGCGACTACTCCGAGCAGTTCGTGCGGTCGTTCATCTACGCAGGCACCGCGACGTTGCTGTGCATCGCGATCGGCTACCCGGTGGCGTACGTGATCGCCGTGCGGGGCGGTCGGTACAAGAACGCGCTGCTCGGCCTGGTGGTGGTGCCGTTCTTCACGTCGTTCCTCATCCGCACGCTGGCCTGGGCCACGGTTCTGGCTGACAACGGTCCGGTGCTCGGGATGCTCGAGCGCCTCCACCTGGTGGGCACGCTCGACTCGCTCGGCATCGTGCAGAACGGAGGGCTGCTGTCCACCCACGTCGCCGTGATCGGCGGGCTCACCTACAACTTCCTGCCCTTCATGATCCTGCCGATCTACGTGAGCCTCGAGAAGATCGACCTGCGCCTCACCGAAGCCGCCAAGGATCTCTACAACAACGGGTGGCAGGCCTTCCGGCGCGTCGTCCTGCCCCTGTCGCTGCCCGGGGTCTTTGCGGGGAGCCTGCTCACCTTCATCCCCGCGGCCGGCGACTTCGTGAACGCTCGCTTCCTCGGCGGGCCGAACAACACGATGATCGGCACCGTGGTGCAGGACCGGTTCCTCGTGCAGCTCGACTACCCGACTGCGGCGGCGCTCAGCTTCACGCTGATGGCGATCATCACCGTGGCCACCCTGGTCTATGCCCGGCTCCTCGGCACGGACGATCTCGTCTGATGGCTACGGACCGCTCGCCGGAGACCACGGCCGGTCGAGTGGGCCGATGGTCGCTCACCGCGTTCGCCACCGCCGGCTTCATCTACCTGTTCACGCCGATCGTCGTGATCGTGGCCTTCTCCTTCAACAAGCCAGCCGGCAAGTTCAACATCATCTGGCGCCACTTCACCCTCGACAACTGGAAGGATCCGTTCGCGCCAGGCCCGCTCACCGACGCCATGATCCTGTCGCTGAAGATCGCCACCATCGCCGCGTTCGTGGCCACCGTGCTCGGGTCCCTGATTGCCCTCGCGCTGGTGCGCTACCGCTTCAAGGGCGGGGCGTTGGTGAACCTGCTCCTGGTCCTGCCCATCACCACGCCCGAGATCGTGATGGGCTCCTCGCTGGCCACGTTGTTCATCGACTGGGGCTGGCAGCGCGGCTTCACGACCATCGTCATCGCGCACATCCTTTTCTGCACGTCGTTCGTGGCCCTCACCGTGAAGGCGCGCATCCGGGGCTTCGACTGGTCGCTTGAGGACGCGGCCATGGATCTCGGGGCGCCCCCCTGGCGGACGTTCAGCCGTGTCACCCTCCCTCTCATCACGCCGGGCATCCTGGCTGCCGCCCTGCTCAGCTTCGCTCTGTCGATCGACGACTTCATCATCACGTTCTTCAACTCGGGCTCAGAGGAGACCTTCCCGATCCGGATCTTCGGTGCCTCGCGCGTGGAGATCTCACCGCAGATCAACGTGCTGGCCACCATCGTCCTCCTCGGCAGCGTGAGCCTCATGCTCGCGGGCGTGCTCTTCCGCCGCCGCCTCGAGGAGAGCTGAACCGCGTCTAGCGGACGCCCCAACTGTACGTCTGCTTCACCAGGCTCAGGTAGGTGAAGACCTCGGTGCTGCTGACACCGTCAAGCGCGCGGATGCGGTCGTTGACGACATCGAGCAGGTGGAGGGTGTCGGTGCAGACGACCTCGGCCAGCAGGTCGAAGCGGCCCGCCGTGATCACGACGTACTCCACCTCGGGCAGCTGCCCGAGCCGGTCGGCCACCGTGCGGACGTCGCCCGTGACGGAGACCGCCACCATGGCCTGGACGGCGAAGCCCAGGGTGGCGGGGTCGGTGACGGCCACCACCTGCATCACCCCACGGTCGATGAGGCGCTGCACCCGTTGCCGCACCGCGGCCTGCGACAGGCCGACGGCCGGGCCGAGCTTCGAGTACGGGGCGCGCCCGTCGATCTGCATCGCGCGGATGACCGCCTTGTCCGTGTCGTCGAGCGCCACGGGCGGGTCGGTCATCAGATGATGCCGTGGCTGGGGATGCCGTGGCTGGGGGTGCCCGCCGGCACGTCCAAGGCTTCGGCCACCACCGCGTTCACCACCTGTCCGCCTTCGGTGTTGAGCCCGGGGGCGAGGGCCGGGTCGCGCCGGCACGCCTCGGTGGCGCCGTGGACGGCCACCTCGACGAGGTAGGGGAGCGTGGCGTTGGTGAGGGCGTGGGTGGACGTCGCCGGCACCGCACCGGGCATGTTGCCGACGCAGTAGTGGACTACCCCGTGCACGACGTAGGTGGGGTCCTGGTGGGTGGTCTCGCGCGAGGTCTCGACGCAGCCGCCCTGATCGATGGCGACGTCGACGATCACGGCGCCGGGCTTCATCGTGGCCACCATGGCCTCGGTGATGACCACCGGAGCGCGGTCGCCCGCCACGAGCACCGCACCGATGACGAGATCAGCCTCGGCGATGCAGCGCTCCACCGTTCCCCGGTTGGAGGCGAGCGTGGTGATGCGGCCCTTGTGGATCTGGTCGACGAAGCGAAGGCGGTCGAGGTTCTTGTCGAGCAGGTTCACCTCGGCTTCCATCCCGGCCGCGATCCAGGCGGAGTTCCAGCCGACGTTGCCGGCACCGATCACCACGACTCGGGCGGGAGGTACGCCCGGTGCCCCACCGAGCAGCACGCCGCGCCCGCCTTGGGGCGCCTCGAGGAAGTGGGCGCCGGCCTGCACGGCCAGGCGGCCGGCCACCTCGCTCATCGGGGCGAGGAGCGGGAGCGCACCGTCGGCCCGCATCACGGTCTCGTAGGCGATGCCGGTGGTGGCGGACGCACAGAGCGCCGCTGCCACCTTCGGGTAGGCGGCCAGGTGGAGGTAGGTGAACAGCGTGAGGTCGGCACGCAGGTGCTCGAACTCCGACGGCTGGGGCTCCTTGACCTTGGCCACCATCCCGGCCCGCGCCCACACCTCGGCGGCGTCGGCCACGATCTCGGCGCCGGCGCGGGCGTAGGCCTCGTCGGTGATGCTGGCGCCGAGGCCCGCCCCCTTCTGCACGAGCACCTCGACGCCGTGGGCCTCCATCTCCCGCACGCCGTCGGGCGTGAGGGCGACGCGCCGCTCGTCAAGCTTGATCTCGGTGGGGACGCCGACGGTGAGCGGGGTCGTCACCGGTCGAGCTCCTTCCACGCCTCCAGGAGGACCTGGTGGAGCGTGCTGGAGATGACGTCGAACTCCTCGGGTCCGGACACCAGCGAGGGTGAGAGCTGGATCACCGGGTCACCGCGGTCGTCGGCCCGGCAGATGAGCCCGAGCTCGAGGAGCCGCTGGGAAAGGAAGCCCCGGATCAGCCACTCGCACTCGTCGTCGGAGAAGTCGTCGCCGTTGCGGGTGAGCTCGATGCCGTAGAAGTAGCCCATCCCGCGGACCTCGCGAACGATCGGGAGGTCGGTGAGGGTCTCGAGGCCGGCTCGGAACTCGCCCTCGAGCTGCCGCACCCGGCCGGGGAGGTCCTCCCGCTCCATCACGTCGAGGTTGGCCAGGGCCACGGCACAGCTCACCGGGTGGCCGGCGAAGGTGATGCCGTGGAGGAACGAGGTGCCCTCGGTGAGGAACGGTTCGGCCAGCCGATCGCTCACCATCACGCCCCCGAGCGCGGCGTACCCCGAGGTGACGCCCTTGGCGAAGGTGATCATGTCGGGCTGGTACCCGAGCAGCGACGACCCGAACCAGCCGCCGAGCCGGCCGAAGGCGCAGATCACCTCGTCGCTCACCAGCAGCACGCCGTGGCGGTCGCAGATCTCCCGCACCCGCTGGAAGTAGCCCGACGGCGGCACGAGGCACCCACCGGCGTTCTGCACCGGCTCCAGGTAGACGGCCGCCACCGTCTCGGGGCCCTCGGTGATGATCATCGCCTCGATGGCGTCGGCACCGGCCAGCGGGTCATCCGGGTTGGCCCGCTGGGCCATCAGCGTGTTGGGCACATGGCGGGCCTGCCCGTTGAGCATGGGCAGGAACGGCTCCTTGATCGCCTCGAGGCCGGTGATGTTGAGCGCGCCGAGCGTGGTGCCGTGATAGGCGGTGCTGCGGGCGATCACCTTCACCCGGTCGGGTTGGCCGATGGCGAGGAAGTACTGGCGGGCCAGCTTCCAGGCCGCCTCCACGGCCTCGCCCCCGCCGGTGGTGAAGAACACGCGGTTGAGGTCGCCGGGGGCGAGCGCAGCCAGGCGGGCGGCCAGCTCGATGGCCGTGGGATGGGCGTAGGTCCACAGCGGGAAGTAGCCGAGCTTGGCGGCCTGGTTGGCGGCCGCGTCGGCGATCTCCTGCCGGCCGTGCCCGGCCTGCACGACAAACAGGCCGGCCAAGCCGTCGAGGTAGCGGTTGCCGTGGTTGTCCCACACGTAGGCGCCCTCGCCCCGTTCGATAACTGTGAGGGGAGCGTCACCTTCGCCCGAGAGCCGAGAGAAGTGCAGCCACAGGTGGTCGGCGGCGGCGGTCGCCAGCTGGTCGCTGGTCATGGTCATCGGGATCGCCTCCAGGCGAGTTCGGTGCGGATTCCGTCGTCAGGACACCTTCCCGCGAACGGATCGTGCAGATTCTGCCAGACTCACGACCGGATCGCTTGCAAGGAGGAAGTCCATGCCTGACCAGAACTTCATTGCCAACGAGTGGCGGCCCGCCCGCAGTGGGGCCACCGACGACATCCTGAACCCGGCCACGGGTACGGTGATCGGCACCGCACCGGCGTCGGAGGCCGCTGACGTCGACGACGCGGTCGCCGCCGCAACCCGAGCGTTCCCGGAGTGGGCGGCCAAGACGCCCCGCGAGCGCAGCGAGGCGATCCACGAGCTGGCCCGTCGCATCGAGGCCGACATCCCCAACCTCTCGGCCATCGAGTCGGAGAACGTGGGCAAGCCCGTCTCGATCATGGAGTTCGAGATGGACCTCACCCTCGACAACTGGAAGTTCTTCGCGTCAGCTGGCCGCTTCCTCGAAGGGCGGGCGGCGGGCGAGTACATGACCGGGTACACGTCGATGTTGCGCCGGGAGCCCCTCGGCGTGATCGGGTCGATCGCCCCGTGGAACTACCCCCTCAACATGGCCACCTGGAAGGTGGCGCCGGCGCTG
>Ga0209797_10000842_pt1 | contig 15323 bp, 14 predicted proteins | sample DOMMetBare3Fresh_2_FD_187472 | JGI IMG/M metagenome (GOLD analysis project Ga0209797, IMG submission 187472) | Wetland sediment microbial communities from St. Louis River estuary, USA, under dissolved organic matter induced mercury methylation -... | ecosystem: Environmental > Aquatic >... | reverse complement strand
AGTGGACGACGAGGTGGGAGCCGTGATCGTCGACCTGCGTGCACTGCCGCTCGAGCTGCACGGCGATGCTCCGGCGCTTGAACGCCTTGGCCAGCTCCTTCGCCGCGTCCGCGTCCTCCTGGGGGATCAGGGCCGGCAGCATCTCCACGATCGTGACCTCGCTGCCGAAGCGGTTGAAGATGGAGGCGAACTCACAGCCGATGATGCCGCCGCCGAGCACGACGAGCCGGCGTGGAACCTCGGTCTGGGCGAGCAGGCCGGTCGAGTCGACGCACCGGGGGCTGTCGAGGCCGGGGATCGGCGGTCGCAGCGGGTACGAGCCGGTCGCGACGATCGCGCTCTTGAAGACGACGTCCTCGCCTGCCTCGACGGCGATCGAGTTGGTGCTGACGAAGCGGCCGGTGCCTTTGACCCAGTCGACGCCGTTTGCCTTCAGCAGCGCGGCGACGCCGCCCGTCATCTGCTTGACGACCCCGTCCTTCCAGGCGGCCGCCTGCGTGAAGTCGAGCTGGGGCTCGCTGACGCCCACGCCGAGCTTCGCGAAGGTCTCGCGCGCGTCGTGCAAGGCGTGCGCCGTCTGCACCCACGCCTTCGTGGGGATGCACCCGACACGCAGGCACGTACCCCCCAGCTCGGGCTCCCGCTCGATGCAGACGACCTTGCCGCCGAGCTGGGCCGCGCGAATCGCGGCCGTGTAGCCCGCCGGGCCGCCCCCGAGCACGGCAACGTCACAGTCCATCGCTGGCCAACCTTTCCGTCGTGTTCTCTCCGAAACGCCTGTAGGCCCGTGCAGCGATGGTAGTCACGCGAGCGACGCCACCATCGTCAGGGAGTCGTCCCTCTCCTCCACCCGCGCGAACCCGTGCCGCTCGTACAGCGCGATCGCGGCGCCGTTGAGCCGGTCGACGCTCAGGCTCAACGCGCCGAAGCCGCCGGCACGGGCGCGCTCGAGCAGCGTCTCGAGCAGGGCGCTCCCCACCCCTTTGCCGCGGGCGCTCGGGACGACGGCGACCGCGAGCTCGGGCGTCTGCTCGTTCACGAAGCCGTAGCCCGGGTGCGCGCTCGGGAAGAGCCGGTACCAGGCGGCGCCGACGGGAAAGCCGTCGACGATCGCGATCACAGCGGTGTCGCCTTCTCTCCCCCACGCCTTCACGTACAGCTGCACCGGCCCCGGGCCCGCGTCCGGCTTGCGCTCCTTCCAGTAGTACGCGTGGTGCAGCATGTCGCGCAGGAAGCGGACGTCCTGCGCGCTGCCCCGGCGGACGACGACGGCCATCTACAACGCGAGTGCCGGCTGCTCGACGAGCGCGACGAGCGTGCGGAGGAACTCGGCCCCGTCGGCCCCGTCGATCGCCCGGTGGTCGCAGGTCAGCGTCATCTGCAGCTGCGGCGCCACGTCGAGCTCGCCGTCGACGACGATCGCAGCATCCTTGACGGCGCCCACCGCCAGGATCGCGACCTGCGGAGGGTTGAGCACGGCCACGAACTGCTCGATGCCGAACATGCCGAGGTTGGAGATCGTGAACGTGCCGCCCTGCATGTCGTCGAGCGTGAGCTTGCCGTCGCGCGCGCGGCCGACGAGGTCGGCGCGCTGCCGCGCGATCTCCTGGATCGTGCACCGGCCTGCGTCGCGGACGACGGGCACGACGAGCCCGTTCGGGGCCGCCACGGCGATGCCGACCTGGGCCGCCGGATGGCGCTGGATCGTCTCGCCGTCGAAGGTCGCGTTGATCGCGCGATGCCTCGTCAGCGCCACTCCCACGAGCCGTGTGAGGACGTCGTTGACCGTGGGCTTCACCTCGCCCTCGGCGAGCCGCGCCACGAGCTCTTCCCGCAGCGCCAGCGCCTCGGTCATGTCGACGGACACGCCGAGCTGGAACACGGGTGCCCCCCACGCCTCCGTGAGCCGGCGCGCAATCGTCTTCCGCACCGACGTCAGCTGCACGATCTCGACCTCGGCGGACGGAAGCGGGGCGAGCGCCGTGGGAGCGGTCGTCGTGCCGGCACCACCCTTCTCGACGTCCTCGGCGACGATGCGGCCGTCCGGCCCGGTCCCCACGAGCGCGGCCAGGTCGACGCCCCGCTCGCGGGCGATCCGCCGGGCCAGCGGCGAGGCCTTGACACGAGCGCCCGCGCGGGCCGCGGCGGCGGGAGCGGCGACCTGCGGCTCGGCGCCGCTGTCCGTCGGCGCCACGGGCGCCGGGGGCGCCGGGGGCGTATCGGGCGGGACACGCTTCGCCTCCACTGCCGCAGGGGCATCCCCGGCGGCCGTCTCGTCGCCGTCGGTGTCGATCATCGCGATCGTGGCACCGACCTCGACCTCACCCTCGGGCACCACGATCTTCACGAGCACGCCGTCGGCCTCCGCCTCGACCTCCTGCGTCACCTTGTCGGTGTCCAGCTCGTAGAGCGGCTCGCGCTTCTTGACGGCGTCGCCCTCGCGCTTCAGCCAGCGGACGATCGTGCCGGACTCCATGCCCTGCCCGAGCCGCGGCAGCTTGACCTCGGTCGCCACTAGCGGTCTCTCCCCGACGTCGCCACGAACGCCATTATGCTGACGGCCGATGAAGCTCGTCGATCAGTGGAGCACGCTCGAGGAGAACCTGCCCGCAGGCTGGCAGGACGTCCGGCTGACCCTGACGACCGAGCAGCCAGGCGATCTGCCTCGCGCGGCGCAGGTGCTCAGCCCCATGAACGTCGGCAAGGTGGAGCAGGAGCTCGTCTTCCACGTGCGTCGCGCCGGCGGCGCCCAGGGGCCGGACGCCGCCCGGCGTCTCTTTGCGCGCCTCGACGAGTCGCGTGTGTGGTGCCTGCTGGGCGAGCCTGAGGTTCGCGCCCTCGCCGCCACGGGCGACGCCGGGCCAGAGCCCGCTGTGCCGGTAGCCGAGTCGTGGGACGCGGCGCTCGCACCGCTCCCGCAGGACTTCACCGACCTGCTCTGCGAGCTCGAGGTCACCTCGAGCGACCACCTGAACCGCGCGGCACTGCTCTGCGCGCCGATCAACCCGACGCGCGACCCGTCCCGCCTCGCCTTCGTGTTCCGCTGCGCCGGCCGGTCGGGCTACGGCGTGTCACCCGGAATGGCCCGTCGCTGTTTCGAGCGGCTCGATCACGAAGGCATCCCAGGCACCACCCGGGTGCTACGAGCCCTGTCCGACCTGGACAACGTCGGCACCCAGGGCGCCGTCTGGCACGTCGACGGCAAGACCCTGTGATCACCTCACCGTAACGAGCGGCGAAAGAGCTGCCGTCAGGCGCGCAGTGTGGCGCCGAAGCGGCTCGAGAGCGCCGCCACAATGCGGTCGCGCACGGCGGCGGCGTCCTCGTCCGAGAGCGTCCGGTCGGGCGCCTGGAAGGCGAGGTGGATCGCCACCGACTTCTTCCCCTCCCCCACCTGCTCGCCGCGGTAGACGTCGAACACACGGGCACGGCGCACCTCGGGAGCGCCCGACTCCAGCACGACGTCCACGAGCGCCGCAGCCTCCACCTCCTCGTCCACGACGACGGCGACGTCCTGGTTCAGCGCCGGGAACGTGATCACGTCGTCGTACAGGATCCGGTCCGGCACGGGCGCCGTCAGTGTCGCCAGGTCGAGCTCGAACACCCCCCAGGCCCCCTCGAGCAGAGCCGGGTGGAGCTCGCCGAGCCAGCCCGCGTCTGTCTCTGCCGCCTTGCCGGGGTGCAGGAACGGACGCAGCGTGCGCCGCACCCGCAGGTCGAGGTGAAGGGCGTCGTGCAGGACCTCGACGGCCGCCTTGGCCGCGAAGAAGCCACCCTCGACGATGCCGGCGACCCGCCAGGGCTCGTCCGGCAGCCGCCCGCCCGTGGGCAAGTACACGCGCGCCAGCTCGAACAGTGCGATCGGCGTGTTGCCTGCATCCACGTTGACGCGGGCCGCCGCGACGAGGCCGTCGAGCAGCGTGGTGCGCAGCACGGCCTGGTCGCCGCTCATCGGATCCGGCAGCCGCAGGGCATTCGGGTCGGGATCGCGGGCGACGAGGCTCCAGGTATACGCCTCCGAGAAGCCGGCTCCGGCAAGCACGTCCTCCACCAGCCTGCGCAAGCGCTGATCCCGGCTGAGGTGGCCCGAGACGTGACGGCGGAGCGGCATCGTCCTCGGTACCCGGTCGAGGACGACGCGCGCGACCTCCTCGACCACGTCGATCTCGCGCTCGACGTCGCGGGAGCGCCACGTCGGAACCGTCACGTCCCACTCGTCGCTCACCTCGAAGCCGAGGCGCTCGAGAATCGCCCGCTGCTCCTCCGGCGCCACCTCGATGCCCACGACGCGATCGGTGCGCTCGGGTCGCAGGCGGACGACGGGCCGCTCCGGCAGGCCGGCGTGCACATCGACGCTGCCGGTCAGCTCCCCGCCGGCGAGGTCGACGAGCAGCCTGCTCGCGAGCACCGCCGCGGGCTCGGCGAGATGCGGGTCGACGCCCTTCTCCCAGCGATTGGAGCCTTCCGTGCGAAGTGCGAGACGCTCCGACGTCCGCATGATCCCGAGCGGCTCGAAGTTCGCCGCCTCGAGCAGCACCTCCGTCGTGTCGTCGCCCACCTCGCTGTCGAGGCCGCCCATGATCGCCGCCAGGGCAACCGGGCGCTCGCCGTCGGTGATCAGCAGGTCGCGCTCGTCGAGCTTCCGCAGCGTGCCGTCGAGGGTCGACAGCTGCTCGCCCGCCCGCGCCCGGCGCACGACGATGCGGCCGCCCGCGAGCTTCGCCCGGTCGAACGCGTGCAGCGGGCTGCCGTGGACGTGCATCACGTAGTTCGTCACGTCGACGACGTTGGAGATGGAGCGCATGCCCGCCGCGTGCAGGCGCGCACGCATCCACACGGGCGACGGGCCGACCGTGACGCCCTTGAAGACACGCGCGAGATACCGCGGACAGCCTCCCGCGTCGTCGACGGTCACGTCGACCCACTCGGGATGCTGGATCTGCGGGTCGGCGACCTCGACGGGGAGCAGCTCGCCGTCGCACAGCGTGGCGATCTCACGGGCGAGGCCGACCAGCGAGAGCAGGTCGACACGGTTCATCGTCGGGGTGACGTCCAGCACCTGCTCGCGCACCGGCAGGACGTCGACGAGCGGCGTGCCGGGCTCGATCCCGTCCGGCAGCACCATGATCCCGTCGTGGTCGGTACCGAGGCCGACCTCGTCCTCGGCAAGGATCATCCCGCGCGACACCTCGCCGCGCAGCGGACGCTCGTCGAGCGGGCCCGGGAACCCGGGCAGCAGAACGCCGGGCAGGCCCACCGCCACCGTCGCGCCGGCACCGAAGTTCCAGGCGCCGCAGACGATCTGGCGCGGCTCCGCCTCGCCCACGTCGACCTGGCAGAGCTGGAGCTTGTCGGCATTCGGGTGTTTCACCGCCTCGACGACCTTGCCCACGCGCAGGAACGAGAGGTTGTCGCCGGTGTCGGGGACGCCGACGTCGATGACGCGGTCGACCTCGAGGGAGGAGATCGCGAGGCGGCGTGCGATGTCCTCGGCAGAGGCGTCGACGCGAACGTACTCGCGCAGCCAGGAGAGGGGGGCGCGCATCAGAACTGCCTCGAGAAGCGGAGGTCGTTGCGCCACAGCTCGCGGAGGTCGGGAAACTCGTGCCGCAGCATCGCGATCCGCTCGAGCCCCCAGCCGAACGCGAAGCCGCTGTAGCGGTCGGGGTCGTAGCCGACGAGCTCGAACAGCCTCGGGTCGACCATGCCCGCGCCGCCCACCTCGATCCAGCCGGAGTGTCGGCAAACGGTGCAGCCGACCCCGTCACAGACGTGGCACGAGACGTAGGCCTCGATCGACGGCTCCGTGAAGGGAAAGTAGTGCGTGCGAAACTCGGTGCGCCGCTGCTCGCCGAACAGCTTCCTGAGCAGGAAGTCGAGCGTGCCCTTCAGGTCGGCGAGCGTGATCCCCTCGTCGACGGCGAGCCCCTCGACCTGGTGGAAGATCGGCGAGTGGGTCGCGTCAGGGGTGTCGCGCCGGTAGACGCGGCCCAGGGTGGCGATGTAGACGGGTGGCTGCTGGGTCTCCATCGTGCGGATCTGCGACGGGGACGTCTCCGTGCGCAACACCGTCTCGTCGTCGAAGAACAGCGTCGCGAGCGGCGAGCGCGCGGGGTGTCCCGGGGGGAAGGCGAGCGCGTCGAAGTTGTAGTGGGTGGTCTCGACCTCGCGGCCGTCCACGATGGTGTAGCCCAGCCCGAGGAAGACGTCCTCGACCTCACGCCGGATCTGCGTGATCAGGTGCAGGCGCCCGCGCTGGTAGCCGGCGGCGGGCAGGGTCACGTCGACGCGCTCTCCCGTCAGGCGCGCGTCGAGCTCGGCGCGGGCCAGCTCCTGTTCGCGCTCGTCGATCGCCCCCTCGAGCCGCTCCCGCACCGCGTTGAGAGCCATCCCCGTCTCACGGTCGCGTACCTCGCGCAGCGCCTGCTTGATCGAGCTCTTGCGGCCAAGGTACTCGACCCGAACCGCCTCGATCTCCTCCGTGGTCGCGGCCGCCGCCGCCGCTGCGAGTCCGTCCTGCTCCAGAGCTGCGGCATCCATGAGGGAGCGAGCGTACCAACGGCCCCGGGGCCGAAAGGCGAGCAGGCGCGACGCCCCTACACTCACGGCGTGGCGCTCTACGACGCGATCGCCGGCATCTACGACCCGTGGAGCCGGTCGGTGACCGAGGACATCGGCTTCTACGTGGCCGAGGCGCTCGCCGCCGGCGGCCCCGTCGTCGAGCTCGCCGTCGGCACCGGCCGGATCGCCGTGCCGATAGCGGAGTCGGGCACGCGGGTGATCGGGGTCGACCAGTCGGAGGGGATGCTCGAGGTCGCCCGGCAGCTCGGCCGGGAGCGCGGCGTCGAGGAGCTGCTCGACCTTCGGGTGGGCGACCTTCGCGATCCACCCGTCGCCGAGCGGGTGCGGCTCGTGATCTGCCCCTTCCGCTCGCTGCTGCACCTCCCGGACGAGACGGAGAAGCTCCGGGCGCTCCGCGCCGCCCACGACCTGCTGGCGCCTGGCGGGAAGCTCGTGTTCGACGTGTTCGCGCCCAGCCGGGCGGACATCGTCGAGACGCACGGCCGCTGGCTCGAGCGGGAGCCGGGCATCTTCGAGCGGGCCGACTGGGACGAGGGTACACGGAAGCTGACACTGTCGGTGCGCGGCGGCGAGCAGGCGGCGACGATGAGCCTGCACTGGCTGTCGGCGCTGGAGTGGCGTCGGCTGCTCGACGAGGCCGGCTTCGACCCCGTGGAGGTGTTCGGCTGGTTCGACCGCCGTCCTCACGCCGGCGGCGAGGACATGGTGTGGATCTGCCACCGGCGCGGGTGACGGTTGCCAGGGGCCGGCCGACGCCGTAGAGTCGGCCCGTGATCGTCGTCTGGATCCTGATCGGGCTGGCCGTCCTGCTCGCGCTCTATCTGATCGCGCTCTACAACGGGCTCGTCCAGAAGCGCAACCGGGTCGACAACGCCTGGGCGCAGATCGAGGTGCAGCTCAAGCGCCGGCGCGACCTGATCCCGAACCTCGTCGAGACGGTGAAGGGATATGCGGCGCATGAGCGCGGCACGTTCGAGGCGGTCACCGAGGCGCGTGCGCGCGCCGCCGGCGCCCAGACAGTCGCCGAGACGGGGCAGGCAGAGGGGCTGCTCAGCCAGGCACTGGGACGGCTGTTCGCAGTCGCCGAGGCGTATCCCGACCTCAAGGCGAGCCAGAACTTCCTCGACCTGCAGGCGCAGCTGAAGGACACCGAGGACAAGATCGCGATCTCGCGGCAGGTCTACAACGACACCGTGCTGACGTACAACAACGCGATCCAGGTGTTCCCCGCGGTGATGATCGCGGGCGCGTTCGGCTTCACCAGGCGCGAGTTCTTCGAGATCGAGAACCCCGCAGAGCGCGAGGTCCCGGAGGTCAGCTTCCAACCGGGCGCATCCGCACCGGCGGCACCGCCCGCGGCCGACGCGCCGAGTGACACGCCCGCTTCGTAGGCCCGGCGCACTCCTCGCCGCCTCACTCCTCGCGCTGGCGCTCGCAGGGGCGGCCGGGGCGAGGTCGTTCACGCTGCCGCAGGCCGACGTCACCGTGCAGGTGGCGCAGAACGGCGCCCTGCAGGTGCAGGAGCGCATCCAGTACGCGTTCTCGGGTTCGTTCTCCGGCGGGTACCGGGAGATCCCCCTGCGCTCGGGCGAGTCCGTCACGAACGTCTCCGTGCGCGAGAACGGCCAGGTGTACCGGCCGGGCGGCTGCACCGAGCTCGGCTGCACCGATGCGCCCGGCACGTTCGGGGTGGCCGAGCTCGGCGGCCGGGCCCGCATCGTCTGGCACTACGCCGCCTCGGACGAGGTGCGCACGTTCGAGATCCGCTATCTCCTGACCGGGCTCGCGGTCGCCTACGACGACGTGGTCGACGTGAACCTGAAGGTCTGGGGCGACGAGTGGAAGGAGCGGCTGGGGCGGCTCACGGCCACGCTCGAGGCGCCCGGCAAGGTGCTGCGGGCCTGGGGTCACCCGGTCTACGTGCGGGGCGACGTGGAGCTCGCCGGCGATCGGGCCCTGTTGCGGGCGCTCGACGTCCCCGCCCGGCAGTTCGTCGAGCTGCGCGCTGTGGTTCCACGCGCCGCGTTCGCCTCCACCGACGGCATGCGCGTCGTCTCCGGCAACGGCCTCGACCGGATCGTGGCAGCGGAGCGCTCGGACGCCGCCGCGTACGAGCGCGACCACGACCGCATCGAGCAGGCGAAGCGGCATCCGTTGCGGTACGGCCTCTACGTGCTCTTACTCGGCCTCCTCCCCGCCCTCGCAGTCGTAGGCAGCGTCTTCTGGCTGTACGGACGCGAGCTGCCGACGGGCTACGACCGCGAGTACGAGCAGGAGCCGCCCACCGACACGCCGCCGGCGCTCGTGCCGACTTTGCTGCGCCAGGGTGGCCAGGCCGGGTCGTTCGAGTTCACCGCCACGCTGTTCGACCTGATCCGGCGCGGTGTCTATACGTCGAAGCCGGTGACGACCGAGCGCAAGACCTGGGGCGGGCTTCGCAGCGAGTCCGTCGCCGACCTCGAGCTCTCCGCCGGCACGCCCGACGAGAAGCTGAAGCCGTGGGAGAACGCCGTCTCGGATGTCGTCGACGGCGTCGTCGAGGGCGGTTCCGAGCGCCTCTCACGCTTCCGGGAGAAGATCGAGGCGGACCGCGAGTCCATGAGCAAGCGTTTCACCGCGTTCAAGGCGAACGTCTCCACCGAGGTCGGGAACCGCCGCTGGTTCCTCTCCCGCGGCGCCCTGCCGCTCGGGCTCGCGCTGCTCGTCTTCGCGGGCGGCGGAGCGCTGCTCTTCTTCCTCGCGTTCAACGGCTGGCGCTCCGTCTACCCCCGCTGGAGCGACATCGTCCTCCTCGGCGTGGGCGCCGCCGCCTGCCTGAACGCCGCGATCGTGCTCGGTGCGCTGACGCAGCGGCGGCTGTGGCGGCGGCGCTCGAAGGAGGGCAATCTCGAGGCGGAGCGGTGGGACGCGTTCCGCCGCTACCTGACGGACTTCCCTCGCCTGCAGGAGGCGCCTCCGGCGACGCTCGAGCTGTGGGAGAAGCTGCTCGTCTACGGGATCGCGTTCGGCATCGCCGAGCGGGTGCTGCAGGCTGCGCACATGACGATGCCCGAGGAGCTCGCGCAGGCCTCCTCGATCTACTGGATCTCCCCCGGCGGCAACCTCGGCTCGGGCGCCACCTCGCTCGCGATCGGCGATCTCGCGTCCGGCTTCGGCTCTGCGCTCGCGCCCCCGTCCTCGGGCTCGGGCGGCGGCGGAGGCGGCTTCTCCGGCGGTGGCGGAGGGGGCGGCGGCGGAGGCGGCGGCGGCGCCTGGTAGAGGCCCGTCTGGCACGGACGTCTTGCGCTGCGGGTGTTGCCTCGGCACCCTGAGATCGTGGACGCGACGATCGAGCGTGAGGAGTGGTTGATCCTGCTCACGATGATCGGAGACATCCGCGCGGAGCTCGAAGGCCTCAACCGCCAGTTACGAGGAGAGGACGATGAAGAGACGGAAGATGAGCCCTGAGGAAGAAGCGGCCTACCGGGAGTTCCGGCGCCAGTCCGCCGAGAACCTGAAGAAGCTCAGGGAGATCGTCGCCCGCGGCTGGGAGAAGCTCGAAGCGCAGCGGGCTCAGGAAGAACGGCGCGCCAGCTCGTAGAGCGCGATCGCGCCCGCTGCAGCGACGTTGAGCGACTCGGCCTCGCCCGGCATCGGGATCGAGGCGACCACGTCGCAGCCGGCGAGCACATCGTCCGGCAACCCCTTCCGCTCGGCGCCGAGCACGAGCGTCACGGGCGGTGACAGGTCGACGTCGCGCAGCGCGTCCTCTCCACGCGCATCGAGGGCGACGCGGCGCCAGGGCGTGGCGTCCCAGCCGACGAGGGGCACGCGGAAGATGGCGCCCGCGCTGGCGCGAAGCGCCTTCTGCCCGAGCGGGTCCGCACAGCCGTCGCTGAGCGCGACCGCCGCACCGAACGCGTCGGCCGAGCGGATCAGCGTGCCCACATTGCCCGGGTCGGCCAGGTGCCAGAGCGCCAAGCACACGTCACGCTCTCCTCGCGGCAAATCGGCGCGGCGGAACACCCCGATCGCCCGCGCCGGATGCGGCAGCGTCGAGACCGCGGCCAGGAGCTCGGTCTCGACGCTCTCGCCGGCGACGAGCAGCTCCACCGGCTCGATCCCCGCGGCGAGCGCCGCGTCGCAGAGGTCCTCCCCCTCGCAGGCGAACAACCCTGTGGCGTCGCGCTCCTGCTTTCGCTGCAGCGCGCGCACGAGCTTCAGCTTGGCGTTGTCCTTCGACGTGATCATCCGACCCACTCGAGCCAGTTGCCGTGGAAGTCCAGCCGCGCCACCATGCGGGCAGGTGCGGGCCAGACGCGGAGCTCGAGCTCCCACGAGTCGTCGTCGCCGTGCTCCCGCTCGTCCATGGCACGCGTCGACACCCAGGCGAGCGGGCGTCCGTCGGCACCCGCTGCCTCGAGAGCGCCACGCAGACGGGCGCGTCCGCCGGCGGAGAGGTAGCCGGTGGAGGCAGTCTGGAAGACGACGGTGACCGCGTCGGCGGGCCGGGCGGCGAGGAGCGGGGGCAACAGCTCCACGTAGTCGCCCCGGACGAGCTCGGGCCGCTGCGGCGACCGGCGGAGAGTCTGGATCGCCGCCTCGAGGCGCGCGATCCGCTCGTCCAGGCCGGGCCACACGAAGGCGCGCAGGAGTCGTGCACCGTCGTCGCTCGTCGCGTCCACGGGCTGCAGGTCGATACCCCCGCGCCCCCTCACCTCCAGCCGCTCCTGCAGCAGGTCGGCGGGCACCGGCGCCCGCTCGCGGACCTGGAAGGTCAGGAGCGCCGCGGGGTCGCCCCACGCCCCTGCGGCGTACACGTAGCGGTAGCGGTCGAACACCAGGTTGAGACCGGCACTCGGGCCGAGCTCGATCAGGTCGAGCGGAAGGCCCGTCTCGCGGGCGATCGTGAGGAACGCCGGCACCAGCCCCACGCAGCGCTGCGTCTCGTTCGTCTGCACGCCCTGCTCGGCGACGAAGCGGCGCAGCTCGTCCGCGTGCGCTGCGAGCGCGGACGTGAAGGCCCGCGGATCGCCGGAGAGCGCGTCGGGCGCCGCGCCGCTGAGGACGAGCCAGTTGACGGCCCCGAACAGTCGCAGCCCGAGGTCCCAGGATGCGTCGTCGCCGAGCGCCGCGCGGGCTGGGCTGGGATCCTCCGCGAGCAGCCCGGCCAGCCGACCGTAGGTCGGCGAGCCGAGCATGCTGAACTGCTCCGCCTGCCGGCGGAAGACGTCGGCCTGACGCGCAGCCGCGGCCGGCTTTGTCAGGCGGCTTCGGCCTCGGCCTTGAGCGCGGCCTTCGCCTGCTCGGCGACGGTCGCGAACGCGGCCGGGTCGCTGACCGCGAGGTCGGCGAGCGACTTGCGGTCGAGCTCGATCCCGGCCTTGTGGACGCCCGAGATGAACTGGTTGTACGAGAGGCCGTGCACGCGGGCGGCCGCGTTGATGCGGACGATCCAGAGCGAGCGGAACGTGCGCTTCCGGTTCTTGCGGTCGCGGTAGGCGTAGGCGAGCGAGTGCTCCACCTGCTCCTTGGCGTAGGTGTAGTTGGTGCTCTTCAGCCCCCAGTAGCCCTTCGCCTGCTCCAGGACCTTGCGGCGCTTCTTGCGCGCGTGGACGGATCGCTTCACGCGAGGCATCGGTTACCTCATCCCCAGGAGTCGCTTGATTCTCTTCGTGTCGTTCTCGGCGACCGGCTGATCCTTGCGGAAGCCGCGCCTACGCTTCGACGACTTGTGCTCCAGGTTGTGGCTCTTCATCGCGTGGCGGCGCGTCAGCTTTCCCGCTCCGCTCAGCTTGAACCGCTTCTTCGCTCCGCTTGACGTTTTCACTTTCGGCATCTGGTTTCACTCCTGCGTTCTTCGTGGGGCCGAGCACCATGATCATGTTCCGCCCGTCGAGCAGCGGCGGCTGGTCGATCTGGGCGATGTCCTTCAGTTCCTCGGCGAGCTTGATGAGGAGGTCCCGACCGCGCTCCGGGTGCAGGTTCTCCCGCCCGCGGAACATGATCGTGACCTTCACCTTCGCCCGCTGGTGCAGGAACCGGGTGACGTGGCCCTTCTTCGTCTCGTAGTCGTGGATTCCGATCTTGGGTCGGAGCTTGATCTCCTTGAGCAGGATCTGGGACTGGTGCTTCCGCGCGAGCTTCGCCTTCTGGTCCTGCTCGAAGCGGTACTTGCCGTAGTCCATCACCCTCGCGACGGGCGGGTCGGCCTGGGCGGCGACCTCGACCAGGTCGAGATCCTTGCCGTAGGCGTACTCGCGCGCCTCGTCGGTCGTCTTGATCCCGATCTGCGATCCGTCCTCGTCCACGAGCCGCACCCGCGGCACGCGAATCTGGTCGTTGATGCGCTCGTGGTGGACGACGGGCCGTGTCCTGTCCTCGGGACGGCGCCGGGGTCTCAAAGGGCTCTCACCAAGCTCAGCTGATCCTCTCTCTCAAACGACAAAAACCGCTGCAGGCAGCGGCTCGGTTTCCTCGACCGGCGCCGGGGCGCCGACTTCATCCTCGTCGGATTCGACTCGGTTGAACCCCCGATGAGCGCACGGCTCCGGAGGTGAGGGGCGTATCCGCTCCTGCTTTGCAGGGGCAGAGCGTAGCAGGATCGGGGGCGTTTCCGATAGTGGCGGCAGGGCAGATCATCCTTGCGAGGGTGCGACGAGCCGGGCGAACTCGTCGAGCAGCTCGTCGACCGCGACCGTCGACTGGCCCTGCCCGCGAGTCCGCAGGGCGAGCGACGCCTCCGACTCCCGGTCGCCCCAGACAATCACGTACGGCACCTTGTCGACCTCGGCGTCCCGGATCCGCTTCCCCAGCGTCTCCTCGCGCTCGTCGACCTCGACGCGGTAGCCGGCGTCGCGAAGCTTCGCGACGAGCCCCCGCACGGCCTCGCGGTGGTCTTCCCCAAGCGGCAGGACACGCACCTGCACGGGCGCAAGCCAGAACGGGAAGGCGCCGCCGTAGTGCTCGATGAGAATGCCGATGAAGCGCTCGAACGAGCCGAAGAACGCCCGGTGGATGACGAACACCGGGTGCTCCTGGTTGTCCGGGCCCATGTACGTCAGCCCGAAGCGGGCCGGCATCTGCGCGTCGAGCTGGATCGTGCCGAGCTGCCACGAGCGCTCCAGTGCGTCGGTGATGTGGAGGTCGATCTTCGGCCCGTAGAACGAGCCCTCGCCCTCACCGACGAAGTACGGGATCGCGTGGCGCTCCAGCGCCTCGACGAGCTTGCCCTCGGTGAAGTCCCACTCGTCGTCGCTGCCGAGCTTGTTCTCGGGGCGCGTCGACAGCTCCGCACGAGGCTCGATCCCGAACAGCCCGTAGAGGTACCGGAGGTACTCGAGCGACCCGTCCAGCTCGGCGTCGATCTGCTCGCGCGAGCAGAAGATGTGGGCGTCGTCCTGCGTGACGTACCGGACGCGCGTGAGCCCGTGGAGCGCGCCGGCGAGCTCGTTCCGGTGCAGCGGCGATGCCTCGGAGAAGCGCAGGGGGAGGTCGCGGTAGCTCCGGAGCTGGCTGCCGAACAGCAGCATGTGCCCCGGGCAGTTCATCGGCTTCATCCCGTAGACGTGCTCGTCGTCGATCGGGATCAGGAACATGTTCTCGCGGAACTTCTCCCAGTGCCCGGAGGTCACCCAGAGCGCCTTGTCGTAGATCAGGGGCGTCTTCACCTCGGAGTACCCCCGGCGGGCGTTCTCGCGCCGGCGGAGGTCCTCCAGCGTGTTAAAGATCGCCATCCCCTTCGGGTGCCAGAACGGCGATCCCGGGGAGTGCTCGTCGAAGTGGAAGAGGTCGAGCTGGGCGCCCAGCCGGCGGTGGTCGCGGGCACGTGCCTGCTCCTGCCGCTCGAGGTGGGCGTCGAGGTCCTTCTGCGTGAAGAAGGCCGTGCCGTAGACCCGCGTGAGCTGCGTGTTCTTTTCGTCCCCGCGCCAGTACGCGCCGGCGAGGGAGGTGAGCTTGAACGCCTTGATCGGTGCCGAGTCCTGCAGGTGCGGCCCGCGGCAGAGGTCGGTGAAGTCGCCCTGCGTGTAGAGCGAGATCGCTCCCTCCGCGGTGTCGACGAGCTCGAGCTTGTACGGCTCGGCCTCTGCTGCGAAGCGGGCGCGAGCTTCCTCGGCAGTGATCTCCTCGCGCGACCACGACCGGCCCTCGGCGAGCTCGCGCTGCACCTCGGCCTCGATGCGGGCGAGGTCGTCGTCGTTGATCGGCTCGGGGAACTCGAAGTCGTAGTAGAACCCGTTCTCGATCGGGGGGCCGATCGCCACCTTCACGCCCGGATAGAGGCGTCGCACCGCCTCGGCGAGCAGGTGCGCGGCCGAGTGGCGCAGGACGTACAGCGCATCGGCGTCCGCGGTGTCCCGCGTGGTCAGGATCTGGAGCTTCGCCCCATCGCTGAGGGGCAGGCGCAGGTCCTGCACGACGCCGTCGGCCTTCACGAGCACGGCCTGCTCGGCGAGCTTCGGCCCGATCGCCCGCGCCGCGTCGAGGCCGCTTGCGCCGTCGGCGAGCTCGAGCTCGCTCTCGTCGGGGAGGATCACCTTCACGCCGGGGAGGATAGTCGGTCGCCTCCGGCCGCCCCGTCCCACCGTCCCTGGGGACGAGAAGTTGCACTTCCGTGACCAAGGATGTCTCCCCCAGGAGACACCCTGGGCGAGACACCCGTGATTCCCTCGTCCAAGCGATACACCGGTGCTCTCGCCGGTGCCGATCGAGATGCTCATGGCGCTGCCCGTCTACTCGGGCCCTTTCGGGCCCCCTCAGGC
>Ga0209797_10000840_pt1 | contig 15331 bp, 13 predicted proteins | sample DOMMetBare3Fresh_2_FD_187472 | JGI IMG/M metagenome (GOLD analysis project Ga0209797, IMG submission 187472) | Wetland sediment microbial communities from St. Louis River estuary, USA, under dissolved organic matter induced mercury methylation -... | ecosystem: Environmental > Aquatic >... | reverse complement strand
GGGGCGGTCGAGGGTGCGCGTGGGGGGCATGGGTACTTGCGCAGGTTACTCGCGGGTAGCATTATGTTACCGACGGGTAATGCGCGCTGGCGCCGGGCAGTCGGGGAGATCAGTCATGGGGCACTACAAGGCCAACCTGCGGGACATCGAGTTCACCCTGTTCGAGGTGCTCGGCCGACAGCACGTGCTGGGCACCGGGCCGTACGCCCACCTGGACGTCGACACCGCGAGGTCGATCCTCGACGAGGTCGCCCGGCTGGCGGAGAACGAGCTGGCCGACTCCTTCGTGGACGCCGACCGCAACCCGCCGGTCTTCCACCCGGAGGACTCCTCGGTGACGCTGCCCGAGTCGTTCGTGAAGTCCTACCGCGCCTACGAGGACGCCGGCTGGACCCACCTCGACCTGCCCGAGGAGATGGGCGGCACCGCCACCCCGCCGTCGGTGCGCTGGGCGGTCGCCGAGATGGTGCTCGGCTCCAACCCGGCCGTGCACATGTTCGCCTCCGGCCCGGCCTTCTCCCACGTGTTCTGGGCACTGGGCACCGAGGAGCAGAAGAAGTGGGCCGAGGTCTGCGCCACCCGCGGCTGGGGCGCCACCATGGTGCTGACCGAGCCGGACGCCGGGTCCGACGTCGGCGCGGGCCGCACGAAGGCGGTCAAGCAGGCCGACGGCTCGTGGCACATCGAGGGCGTCAAGCGCTTCATCACCTCGGCTGAGCACGACCTGTCCGACAACATCTTCCACCTGGTCCTGGCCCGACCCGAAGCCGCCGGCCCGGGCACCAAGGGGCTGTCCCTGTTCTTCGTCCCGAAGTTCTTCGTGGACTGGGAGACCGGCGAGCTGCAGGGCCGCAACGGCGTCTACGTGACCAACGTCGAGAAGAAGATGGGGCTGAAGGTCTCCACGACCTGCGAGCTCACCTTCGGCGAGAAGGAGCCGGCCGTCGGTTGGCTGGTCGGCGAGGTGCACGACGGCATCGCGCAGATGTTCAAGGTCATCGAGTTCGCCCGGATGATGGTCGGCACCAAGGCCATCGCCACCCTGTCGACCGGCTACCTCAACGCGCTCGAGTACGCCAAGAGCCGGGTCCAGGGCGCCGACCTGACCCAAATGACCGACAAGACCGCCCCGCGCGTCACGATCACCCACCACCCGGACGTCCGGCGTTCCCTGATGACCCAGAAGTCCTACGCCGAGGGCATGCGGGCGCTGGTCCTCTACACCGCCTCGATCCAGGACGACATCGCGATCAAGGAGGCCGCCGGAGAGGACGCCTCGCTGGACGACCGGCTCAACGACCTCCTGCTGCCGATCGTCAAGGGCTACGGCTCGGAGAAGTCCTACGCGCTGCTCGGCTCGGAGTCGCTGCAGACCTACGGCGGCTCTGGCTACCTGCAGGACTACCCGATCGAGCAGTACATCCGCGACGCCAAGATCGACACCCTCTACGAGGGGACGACGGCGATCCAGGGAATGGACCTGTTCTTCCGCAAGATCGTGCGGGACAAGGGCCAGGCGCTGACCCGGCTGCTCACCGACATCCAGGGCTTCGCCAAGGGCGACGGCGGCAACGGCTCCCTTCAGGTGGAGCGGGACCTGCTCGGCAAGGCCCTGGAGGACGTGCAGGGCCTGGTCGGGACCCTCGTCGGCTTCCTCACCTCGGCCCAGGAGGACGTGCGCAACGTCTACAAGGTCGGGCTGAACACCACTCGCCTGCTCTACGCGCTCGGCGACCTGGTGGTGGCCTGGCTGCTGCTGCGGCAGGCGGAGGTGGCGCTCACCGCGCTCGGCGGGTCGCCCGCTCCGGCTGACCACGCGTTCTACACGGGCAAGGTGGCGGCGGCGAAGTTCTTCGTCCGCCAGGTGCTGCCGCAGATCACCGCCCAGCTGGCGATCGCCGAGGCGACCGACAACGAGCTGATGGAGCTCGCGGAGGAGGCCTTCTGAGGTCCGGGGCGGCCGGGTGACCGTCTGCGAGCAGATGATCACGTATCCTTGACTCGCTGACCCGCCCGAACGAGGCGCCGAAGGGCTCAAGCCCGACGGCGCCTCATGCCGAAGAGGTATGTGTGACCCAGGGACTTCGCACCGCGGTGATGACGCTCGTCGCCGTCGTGATCACCTATCTGACCATGGAGCGCAGCCACGCCGAGGAGCTCGGCAGCGGCGTGCGCGCCGTCTCCGAGGTCCTCAACGGCCAGCGCCAGCTGTCCCCGGTCACCTACCTTGCGTTCGCCCTGGTGCTCGCCCTACTGGTCCGGGCCGGCCGAGCCGGTCGGCCAGCCGTCGCCCACGCGTAGACCGTCAGGCGTCCCGACCGCTCAGCACCAGCCTCAGCCGGTCCACGCCGCCGTCCGCCACCCGCAACGGGATGCCCCAGTCCTGCTGGTGCACGTGGCAGGCCGGGAACTCCGCCGCCCCCTCGACGTCCGGGTCGTCACACGAGGCCGCGAACACCGCCACGTGCAGCACCCCCTCGACCACGCCGTCCGCCAGCCGTAGCCGACGGGTGAGCTCGACACCGCTGCCGGCACCGTCGGCCAGCAGGTCGACCGGGGTGGCCGACACCAGCAGCCGGGTCGCCGGGCCGTAGCGGTCGTCGAGCTTCTGGCCGGGCGGCGGCTCGAATACCACGGCCAGGTCCAGGACGCCGGGCGCGACGTCGGTCACTGGCCGACGCGTGCGGAAGGCCGTGGGCTCCACCCGGAGCGCCGACTCCGGCAGCCGGACCCTGCTGAGCCGGTGCGCCGCCGACTCGACGACCAGCAGGTGCCCGTCGACGACCACCGCCCCGGAGGGCTCGCGCAGCCCGGTGGCCAGGGTGGTCACCTCGCCCGACGCCGGGTCGTAGCGCCGGACGGCGCCGTTGTAGGTGTCCAGGACGGCGGCCGAGCCGTCCGGCAGCAGCGTCACGCCCAGCGGGTGCTGGAGCAGCGCCTGCTCGGCTGGGCCGTCCCGGTGGCCGAAGTCGAACAGCCCGGAGCCGATCGCCGTGACCACCGCCCCGTTGGCCAGCCGGCGCAGCGCCGACGTCTCGGCGTCGACCAGCCACAGCCGCTCGGCGCCCGCCGCCAGTCCGGAAGTCTGCGCGAACCAGGCCTGGTCCGGTGGCCCGTCCCGCAGTCCCTCGCTCGTCGTCCCGGCGAGGACGGTGACCTCCCCCGCCGTCGGGTCGAAGGCCCACAACTGGTGGATCCCGGCCATCGCGACGACCACCCGGTCCTGCCACCAGGCGACGTCCCACGGGCTCGACAGCGACCCGGTGCCGTCCCCCTGCATCCACTGGCGGCCATCGCCGGCTACGGTGCGCACCGCGCCGTCGGCCAGCCGGACTCCCCGCAGGGCGTGGTTCGCGGTGTCCGCGACGACCACGTCGTAGCCGAGCTGGGAAGCCACCTCGGCGGGCAGCAGGCACAGGCCGTTGGGCTCGCCGAACCGTGCCCGGTCGGGCGCGCCGTCCACGAAGCCCCGCTCCCCGGTGCCGATCCGGCGGAGCGGCGTCTCGCCGTCCGGGGCCAGCTCGGCGAGGGAGTGGTGGCCGGCGTCCGCGACCAGCAGGGTGCCACCCGAGAGCGCGACGACCTTGGCGGGGAAGCGCAGCGTGCTGGGCTCGGGGAGGGCCGGAACGTACGGACCAGCACCCCGGCGCAGCGTGCCCCTCGCCTCGTGCTCGGCCACCAGGGCGGCGACCTCAGCGTCAAGCGCGTGCCCGTGCCCCTCACCGGAGAACTGGGCGACCAGGTACCCCTCGGGGTCGACCAGCGCCAGCGTCGGCCAGGCCCGGACGGCGTAGGCGTCCCAGGTGGTCAGGTCGGGGTCGTCGAGCACCGGGTGGGCGACCTCGTACCGCTGGACCGCGGCGGCCACGGCGTCGTGGTCGGCCTCGTGCGCGAACTTCGGCGAGTGGACGCCGACGACGACGAGGACGTCGCCGTACTTCTCCTCCAGCGGCCGCAGCTCGTCGAGGACGTGCAGGCAGTTGACGCAGCAGAACGTCCAGAAGTCGACCACGACGACGCGGCCGCGCAGGTCGGCGAGCGACAACCGCCGTCCGCCGGTGTTCAGCCACCCGCCTCGGCCGACCAGTTCAGGGGCCCGCAGTCTCACCACGCGAGGAGCCTAGACACTCTCGCGGCCGGGGATAGGGTCGCGCCGAACCGCGAGGAGGCTGCCGTGACGACGCCTGCCGAACCGCCCGGCGGCCCGCTGATGTACGGGGAGCTGGCCGACTGGTTCCACCTGCTCAGCGCGCCCGAGGAGTACGCCGAGGAGGCCGCCGACATCCTCGACCTGCTCCGCGCCAACGTCGAGGGCCGGCTGGAGACGCTGCTCGAGCTCGGCTCGGGAGGCGGCAACACCGCTTCGCACCTCAGCCGGCACCTTCAGCTCACGCTGACCGACCGGGCCCCGGCCATGCTGGACGTCAGCCGGGCGCTCAACCCCGTCTGCGAGCACCTGCAGGCCGATCTGCGCACGGCCCGCCTCGGGCGGACGTTCGACGCCGTGCTCATCCACGACGCGGTCATGTACCTGACGACCGAGGCCGACCTGCGGGCGGCGTTCGAGACGGCGTCCGTCCACCTGCGCCCGGGCGGGGCCGTGGTGATCATGCCGGACTTCGTCCGCGAGACCTTCCGATCGACGACGGACCACGGGGGCCACGACGGCGGCGACGGCGACGACCGGGGGCTGCGCTACCTCGAGTGGACCTATGACCCGGACCCCGCCGACACGACCGTGGTCACGGAGTTCGCCCTGCTGCTGCGCCAGGGCGAGCAGGTCCAGGTCCGACACGACCGACACGTGGAGGGCGTGTTCCCGCGAGCCACCTGGCTCGACCTGCTGCGCGAGGTGGGCCTCACGCCGCTCGTGGTCGTCGACCGCTGGGCCCGCGACGTCTTCGTCGGGGTGCGCCAATCACGGCCGGGTCGCTGACAGCCGCGGGTCACAGCCGGCGGTCGGGCAGCACGGGGAAGTCCGCCCGGGTCCGCGTCACCAGGTCGGGGTCGACGTCGGCGACCAGGACCTCCTCGCCGTCGCCGGCCTCGGCGACGATCACACCCCAGGGGTCGACGACCAGCGACCCGCCACCCATCCGCAGGCCGCCCTGCTCGCCCGCGGTGTTGCCAGCGACGACGTACGCCTGCTCCTCGACGGCCCGAGCCTGCGCCAGCAGCCGCCAGTGCGCCACGCGCGGGGCGGGCCAGGCAGCCGGCAGCAGGAACACCTGCGCGCCGCGATCGACCAGCGCGCGGAACAGCTCGGGGAACCGCAGGTCGTAGCAGGTGGCCAGGCCGACGGTCGTGCCGTCGACGTCCGCGGTCACCAGCTCGGTCCCTGGCGTCAGCACCGTCGTCTCGCCGCCGTCGAACCCGAACAGGTGGATCTTGCGGTACGTCGCGGCGACCTCGCCGTCCGGCCGGATCAGCACGGCCGTGTTGTGCAGGGCTCCGTCGGCGTCCCGCTCGACGAACGAACCGCCGTGCAGCCACGCCCCGATGTCCCGGGCCGCCTCCCGCAGCGCGCGGACCGCCGGGCCGTCCAGCGCCTGGGCGGTCTGCGCGAACGTCGGGAACGCGAACGCCCCCTGCACCCACAGCTCGGGGAGCAGCACCAGGTCGGCGCCGCGCTGGGCGCGGACCAGGCCGGACACCCGGTCCACCCGGTCGGGCACCGGCTCGGCCAGGTCGACGGAGAGCTGGACGACGTGGACACGCATGACCGCCATCCTGCCCGCCCACCCACCCCGTGATCCAGGGAACCGTTCTCGGCGTCTGGGCCGACGTGGCTTCCCTGGATCATGCGGTGGGCGGGGCCCGACGAGGGCTAGGCTCGGCGCACGGTCCAGGTCGAGATGGGGGACCTCGTGGGGATCACCTTCGTCAACACCGCACCCACCCGCGGCGAACGGCTGTTCGCCGGCGTCCTGGACGCGGTGCTGGCCGGCCTCGTCGGCGTCGTGTCGCTCGTCGTCACGTCGTGGTTCCTCATGCCGTTCGCCGAGAACACCGAGCAGGAGTCGGCGATCACCATCCGGGGCACCGGAAGCCTGTCGATCAGCCAGGTCGAGCTGCCCGGGTGGGCCTGGGTCGTGCTCGCCGTCGTCCCGCCGGTGGCCGTCCTCGCCTTCCTCGCCGTCCCCGCGCTGCACAAGGGACGCACGTTCGGCAAGCAGCTGGCCCATCTGCGGCTCGTCAACGGCGCGGACGGCGAGGTAGCCGTCGCGTGGCGGGTGCTGGCGAAATACGGGCTGATGGTCGCCGCGGGTGCGCTCGTCCCCCGCTACGGCTGGCTCGTCGTCGCGCTCGGCTGGGCGGTCTCGCTGGTGCGGGCCGACCGGCGCAGCGCCTTCGACCTCGTGGCCGGGACGGCGGTGGCCGCCCGAGCGGTCCGCGAGACCGAGGCGGCGGTCTGACGCCCGGACCGGACGTCGTCGCGGCGGTCGGCCGCTACGGACTGGCGCTCGCCGACGTCGTCGACCTGGTCCGCCAGCTGCCCGAGGGGCAGTGGACGCTGCCCACCGACCTGCCCGGCTGGAGCGTGCAGGACATCGTCAGCCACGTCGTCGGCCTCGAGGCGCTGCTGCTCGGCCGACCCGCCCCCGACGACGAGCCGGACTGGGAACGGCTCCCGCACGTCCGCACCGACCTGGCGCGCCTCACCGAGCGCGACGTCGACGCCCGTCGCGGCCGCACCCCGACCGAGGTGCTGGCTGAGCTCGAGGAGGTCGCGGCCGCCCGGCGAGCCGTGCTGGCCCGCGAGGCCCTCGACCCGACCGGGCCCGCCCCGGCCTTCTTCGGCACGGTCGAGCGGATACTGGCGCTGCGGCCGTTCGACCTGTGGGCGCACGAGCAGGACATCCGGCGGGCCACGGGCCGGCCGGGCAACCTGGACGGGGCCGGCGCCCACGCGACCCGCGAGCGGATCGAGCTCGCCCTGCCCTTCGTCGTGGGGAAGCAGGTCGCGCCGCCTCCGGGGACCACGGTCGTGTGGCAGGTGACCGGCGCGCTCCCGTTCGTCAGCGCGGTGGCCGTGGGCGACGACGGCCGAGCGGCCCCCGTCGAGCCGCCGGTCGAACCGACGGTCCGGCTGGCCATGGACTGGGAGACGTTCGTGCTGCTCGGCTGCGGCCGGCGGTCACCCGACCACCTGGCCGTCGACGTCGACGGTGACCACGACCTGGCCCAGCGGGTGCTGGCCGCGATGGCCGTCACCCCATGACTCGGGTGGGACGGCGGCGCTAGGTCCAGGCGAGGGGCGCGGCCGGGTCCTCGAGGACGTCGGCCACGTCGGCGAGGAACCGCGACCCGAGCGCCCCGTCGATGAACCGGTGGTCGAAGGACAGGGACAGCTCGGCGACCCACCGCGCCCGGACTGATCCCTTGTGCACCCACGGACGTCGCCGGAACGCACCGACCGCGAGGATCGCCGCCTCACCCGGGTTGATGATCGGTGTGCCACCGTCGATCCCGAAGACCCCGACGTTGGTCAGGGTGAACGTGCCGCCCGTCAGGTCGGCGGGCGAGGTCCGCCCCGCCCGGGCGGTGTCGGCGAGCTCCCGCAGGGCCAGCGCGAGCTCGGGCAGCGACAGCCGGTTCGCCCCCTTGATCGAGGGCACCAGCAGTCCGCGCGGCGTGGCCGCAGCGACCCCGAGGTTCACGTCCCCGTGGTAAACGACCTCCTGCGCCGCCTGGTCGAAAGTCGCGTTCACCTCCGGGGTCCGCCGGATCGCCTCGATCACCGCGCGGGCGACGAGCAGCAGCGGGCTCACCCGGGCCTCGCCGAAACCGGGGGTCTCACGCAGCCGCCGCACCCACTTGACCGAGCGGGTCACGTCGACCGACACCCACTCGGTGACGTGCGGCACGGAGAACGCCGAGGCGACCATCGCCTCGGCCATGTGCTTGCGCACCCCGCGGACCGGCTCCCGTCGGTCGACCCCGGCCGGGCCGCGCGCGACGGTCGCGCCGGTGGCTGCGCCGACCGCGGCCTCGACGTCCGCCCGGGTCACCGTGCCGTGCGGACCGCTCGCGGCGACCGTTCGCAGGTCGACACCGAGATCCTTGGCCAGCTTGCGGACCGGCGGCTTGGCCTGCACCGGCGCGTCGGCCAGCGCCCGCTCCACGGCCCGGCCCACCTCGAGCCCACCGATCCGGGTGGGCGTCACCGGGCGGGTGGAGCCACCGCCCGGCCGGCGGGGCCTTCGGGTCACCGCCGCGTCCTTGACGCCGTACCCGACGAGCAGCGCCTCGCGGGCGGACGGCTTCGGGTCCGGCACGAACTCCGCCCGGGGCACCGCCGGCTCGCCGGCGGGCGCCGCCCCGGACGGGTCGGTGTCGATCCGGATGATCGGCGTCCCCACGTCGACCGTGCTCCCCTCCGGAACCAGCAGCTCGGCGACCACGCCTTCGTACGGGCACGGCAGCTCGACCGCCGCCTTCGCCGTCTCGATCTCGACGATCGTCTGGTTGACCGACACCCGGTCCCCAGGGGCCACGAACCACTGGAGGATCTCGGCCTCGGTCAGCCCCTCACCGACGTCGGGCAGGGTGAACTGCTGGTAGGTGGGCATCAGGGCTCCATCCGGTCAGAACTCCATCACCCGGTCGACGGCGTCCAGGACCCGGTCCAGGTCCGGCAGGTAGTGCTCCTCCAGCCGCGACGGCGGGTAGGGCGCGTGGTAGCCGCCGACCCGTAGCACCGGCGCCTGCAGCAGGTAGAAGCAGCGCTCCTGCACCCGGGCCGCGATCTCCGCCCCGAGGCCGAGGAACACCGACGCCTCGTGGACGACGACCAGCCGGCCGGTGCGCCCGACCGAGTCGGCGATCAGGTCGAGGTCCAGCGGCGACAGCGTGCGCAGGTCGAGCACCTCCACGTCGCGGCCCTCCTGTTGGGCCGCGGTGGCCGCGTCGAGGCAGGTCCGCACCATCGGCCCGTAGCAGGCCACGGTCACGTCCCGCCCGGGACGGGCGACCCGTCCCGCGAACAACGGCTCGGCCGGCTCGACGGCGACGTCGAGCTCGGCCTTCTCCCAGTACCGCCGCTTGGGCTCGAAGAACACGACGGGGTCGGGGCAGCGCACGGCTTGCTGCACCATCCAGTAGGCGTCGACCGGGTTGGACGGCGACACGACGCGCAGGCCGGCGGTGTGCGCGAAGTAGGCCTCGGGGCTCTCGCTGTGGTGCTCGACGGCGCCGATCCCCCCGCCGTAGGGGATGCGGATGACCAGCGGCATCGGCACGTCGCCCTTCGAGCGGGCGTGCATCTTGGCCACCTGGCTGACGATCTGGTCGAAGGCGGGGTACACGAACCCGTCGAACTGGATCTCGACGACGGGCCGGTAGCCGCGCATCGCCAACCCGACCGCGGTCCCGGCGATGCCGCTCTCGGCGAGCGGGGTGTCGATGACCCGGTGCTCGCCGAAGTCCTTCTGCAGCCCGTCGGTGATCCGGAAGACCCCGCCGAGCTTGCCCACGTCCTCCCCCATGATCAGCACCTTGGGGTCGTCCTCAAGGGCCCGGCGCAGGCCGAGGGTCAGCGCCTTGGCCATCGTGACGGTCTCGGTCACTGGTGGCCTCCCGCGAAGGTCGCGAGGTACGCGGTGAGCTCCGCCCGCTCGGCGGCGACCAGCGGGTGCGGCTCGGCGTACACGTAGTCGAAGATCTGCTCCGGCCCGGGATCGGGCATCGACCGGCAGCCGTCCCGCAGCCGCAGCGCGAGGGTCTCGGCCTCCGCCTCCACGCCGTCGAAGAACGACTGGTCGGCGAGCTGCTGGCGCCAGAGGAACGAGCGGACCCGCTCGATCGGGTCCTTGAGCTTCCAGGCCTCCAGGTCGCTGGCCAGCCGGTACCGGGTGGGGTCGTCGGAGGTGGTGTGCGCGCCCATCCGGTAGGTGAAAGCCTCGATCAGGCCCGGCCCGCCGCCTTCGCGCGCCCGGGCCAGGAAGGCTCGGGTGACCGCGAGCACCGCCAGGACGTCGTTGCCGTCGACCCGGATCCCGGGGAAGCCGAACCCGGCCGCCCGGCGGTACAGGGGGATGCGGGTCTGCTTCTCCAGCGGCTCGGAGATGGCCCACTGGTTGTTCTGGCAGAAGAACACGACCGGCGCGTTGAACACCGCGGCCCAGATGAAGGACTCGTTGACGTCGCCCTGGCTGCTGGCGCCGTCGCCGAAGTAGGCGATGACGGCGCTCTCCGCCTGGTCCTTCTGCACGCCCATCGCGTACCCGACCGCGTGCAGGCACTGGTTGCCGATGACGATCGTGTAGAGGGCGAAGTTGTGCTCGTGCGGGTCCCAACCGCCGTTGGACACCCCGCGGAAGAGGGCCAACAGCTGAAGCGGATCCACGCCCCTGGTGTGCGCCACCCCGTGCTCGCGGTAGGTGGGGAACGCGAAGTCGTCCGGCCGCAGCGCCCGCCCGCTGCCCACCTGGGCGGCCTCCTGGCCCAGCAGGCTCGCCCACAGGCCGAGCTCGCCCTGGCGCTGCAGGGCGGTGGCCTCGACGTCGATCCGGCGCACCAGCGCCAGGTCGCGGTACAGCCCGCGGTACTCGTCGTCGGTCAGCTCGACGTCGTAGTCCGGGTGGTGGACCCGCTCACCCTCCGGGGTGAGCAGCTGCACCAGTTCCCGGGGGTCTCCGGTGTCCACGGCAGACTCCTCCTCGGCTCGGGCCGACGCCGACGTTACCCCCCGGGAGTGCCACCCGCGTACCGTCCGCCCATGGAGCCGGTGACCTACGCCAGCCGACGCGGACGGCTCGTCCTGGCGGCGACCGTCACGGCGTCCGGCGTGGCCTTCCTGGACACCACGGTCGTCAACGTGGCGCTGCCGCGCATCGGGGCCGACCTCGGCGGTGGTTTCGCCACCCTGCAGTGGGTGCTCGACGCCTATCTGCTGACCCTGGGCGCGCTCGTCCTCGTCGGCGGCGCCCTCGGCGACCAGTTCGGCCGGCGCCGGGTGTTCGAGGTCGGGCTCGTGGGGTTCGGCGTGGCCTCGCTGCTGTGCGGTCTGGCGCCCAACGCCGCCACGCTCATCGGCGCCCGGGCCCTGCAGGGGGTGACCGCCGCGCTGCTCGTGCCGGGTTCGCTCGCCATCCTGTCGTCGACGTTCGACGCCGCCGACCGGGGCCGCGCCATCGGCGCCTGGTCGGGCCTGGCCGGCATCTTCACCGCGCTCGGCCCGTTCGTCGGCGGGGCCTTGGTCGACGCTTCGGCGTCCGGCTGGCGGTTCGTCTTCCTGCTGAACCTGCCGCTGGTCGTGGCCGCGCTGATCCTGTCCCGGGTCGCCGTGCCCGACGTCCCGGGCCTGCGCACCGGCGCCCGGCTGGACCTGGCCGGCGCCGCGCTGGTCACCGTCGGCCTCGGTCTGGTGGTCCTCCCGCTGATCGAGTGGGCGAAGCTGTCGCGGGGGACGGCGCTGGGCCTGATCAGCCTCGGTGCAGCGGTCCTGGTGGCCTTCGTCGTCGTCGAGGCGCGCAGCCCCGGGGCGATGCTGCCGCTGAGCATGTTCAGCGTCCGCACGTTCACGGTCGCCAACCTCGTCACGTTCACCGTGTACGCCGCACTCGGCGGAGCGTTCTTCCTGCTCGTCGTCACCCTCCAGGAGGCCCTGGGCTACTCCGCGCTCGCCTCCGGGGCAGCTGGTCTGCCGATCACGCTCACCCTGCTGCTGCTGTCGTCGCGGGTAGGCGGGCTGGTGCCTCGGCTCGGTGCCCGCGCCCTGCTCACGGCCGGCGGGCTGGTCACCGCTGCGGGGCTGCTGCTGCTGGTCCGGGTCCGGTCCGGGGGCAGCTACTGGGCCGACGTGTTCCCCGGCGTCGTCGTGTTCAGCCTCGGCCTGGCCCTGGTCGTGGCACCGGTGACGACGACCGTGCTCGCCGACATCTCCGCCGAGCGGCAGGGCGTCGCGTCCGGGGTCAACAACGCCGTCGCCCGGGTGGCCGGGCTGGTCGCCGTCGCCGTGCTGCCGCTCACCTCGGGGCTGTCGACGGCCGCGCCGGGCGACGCCGCCGCGACGCTCGACGGGTTCCGCCGGGCCATGGTGACGTCCGCGGTGCTGTGCGCGGTCGGCGGGCTGACCGCGCTCGCCGGACTGCCTCGGCGGGTCATCCGAACGCCGGCCCGGTAGCGTGGCACCGTCGCAGAGCGTGGCGAGCGGGGTGACGGAGGACCGATGACCGACGACCGGATCCGGGTGTTCCTGCTCGACGACCACGAAGTGGTGCGCCGCGGCCTGCACGAGCTGCTCATGCTCGAGGACGACCTGGACGTCGTCGGCGAGGCCGGCAACGCGCGCGAGGCGCTGACCCGGATCCCGCTGGTGAAGCCGCACGTCGCCGTTCTCGACGTGCGGCTGCCGGACGGCACGGGCGTCGAGGTGTGCCGCGAGCTGAAGGACATCGCTCCCGAGACCCGGTGCCTCATGCTCACCTCGTACGCCGACGACGAGGCCCTGTTCGACTCGATCATGGCCGGCGCCGCCGGCTACGTGCTCAAGGACATCCGGGGCAACGACCTGGTCGACGCGATCCGCCGGGTGGCGGCGGGCAAGTCGCTGCTGGACCCCGACGCGACGGCACGGGTGCTCAACCGGCTGCGCGGCACGGACAAGCACGACGACCGACTCGACGCGCTGACCGACCAGGAGCGGCGCATCCTCGAGCTGATCGGCGAAGGACTCACCAACCGGCAGATCGGCGAGCGGCTGTTCCTCGCCGAGAAGACGGTGAAGAACTACGTGTCGAGCATCCTGGCCAAGCTGGGCATGGAACGACGGACCCAGGCTGCGGCCTACGTCGTCCGGCTGGAGGAACGCGGCGAGGCCTGACTCCGCGCTGCCGGGCTCAGCGCAGCGGGGCTCGCCAGGTCAGGCGGGTGCCGCGGCCGTCGTCCCGCAGCGGCTCGACGTCGCACGACCCGCCCAGCTGCTTCGCCCGCGCCGTCACGTTGGCCAGCCCGCTGCGCCGGGTGACCTCGCCCATGCCTCGACCGTCGTCGGTCACCGTGAGCACGACATCCGGCCCGTCGATCACGACCAGCACCTGGACCCAGCGCGCGCCCGCGTGCCGCCCGACGTTGGACAGCGCCTCCCGGAGCGCGGCCAGCAGCTGGTCGGCCACGGCGGCCGGCACCATCGAGTCGACCGGCCCGGAGAACTGGACCCGAGGGTCGAAGCCGAGCACCGCGACGGCGGCGGAGCACTCGGCCAGCACCCGAGCGCGCAGGCTCGAGGACTCGCCCCGGTCGGACTCCTGCAGGGCGAAGATCGACTGCCGCACTTCCACGATCGTCTCGTCCAGGTCGTCGACCGCCCGGGCCATCCGCTCGGAGACCGCCGCGTCGAGGTCGGGGTGACGCACGACGGCCTGCAGGCTCATCCCGGTGGCGAACAACCGCTGGATGACCAGGTCGTGCAGGTCCCGGGCGATCCGGTCCCGGTCCTCGAGCACGGCCAGCCGCTGCTTCTCGTGCTGGGCGTCGGCGAGGACCAGCGCCAGCGCGGCCTGGTCGGCGAACGCCTGGGCCGTGGCCAGCTCGTCCTCGCTGAACCGGCGGCCGCCCACCCTGTTGCCGAACAGCAGCACGCCGAGGGTCCGCTTGCCGACGTTCAGCGGCATGACCATGGTCGCCGCCGTCTGCAGCCGGAACGCCGGCAGGCTGGCGGTCCGCTCGTCCAGCTGCTCGACGACGATGCTCCGCCCGGTGCGGGCCACCTCGGCGACCAGGTAGCCCTCGGGGACGTGCGTGCCTTTCAACCCCTCCGCGCCCGGCCCGGCGGAGTGCGCGTAGCGCAGGCCGTCGCCCTCGGGCAGGCCGAGCAGCACCAGGTCGCAGCCGGACACCTCCTGCGCCCGGCGCGTGACCAGCTCGAGCACCACCTCGGCCGGCTCCCCCCGCAGCACCGCGGTGGTGATCTCGGTCGAGGCGCGCAGCCACGACGCCCGCAGCTGGGCCGCCTCGAACAGCCGGGAGTTCTCGATGGCGACGCCGGCCGCGGCCGCGAGCGCCTCGACCAGCTCCTGGTCCTCCTCGGTGAACGAGGCGCCGCCGTTCTTCTCGGTCAGGTAGAGGTTGCCGAAGACGCTGCCGCGGACCCGGACGGGCACGCCGAGGAACGAGCGCATCGGCGGGTGCCCGGGCGGGAACCCGTACGACACGGGGTGGGCTGCGATGTCGTCGACCCGGATCGGGTGCGGGTCCTCCACGAGCAGCAGGCCGAGCACGCCGAGCCCCCGAGGCAGTTGGCCGACCCGCTCGACCAGCGCAGGATCCATGCCGACGTGGACGAACTCGCGCAGCTTGCGGTCCGGCCCGACCACCCCGAGCGCGCCGTAGCGGGCGTCGGCCAGCTCCAGGGCCGTCGTGACCAGGCGTCGGAGGGTGGCCTCCAGCTCCAGCCCGCGCGACACCGTCACCATGGCGTCGACGAGCCCGCGGCTCACCGCCTGGTCCATCCGACCTCCTCGGCCGCCCGCTCGCGCTGCCAGAGCTGCCGGTACCGGCCGGCCGTGGCGAGCAGCTGTACGTGCGAGCCTCGCTGCACCACCCGCCCGGCGTCCAGTACCAGGATCTCGTCCACCTGCTCCAGCCCGGTCAACCGGTGGGTCACCAGCAGCGTCGTCCGGCCGTGCGTCACGGCGAGCAGGTCGGCGGTCAGCGCGTCCGCGGTGGCGACGTCCAGGTGCTCGGCCGGCTCGTCGAGCAGCAGCACGGGACGGTCGGCGAGCAGCACGCGAGCCAGCGCGAGGCGCTGCCGCTGGCCGCCGGACAGTCGCGACCCGTGCTCACCGACCTCGGTGGACAGCCCCAGCGGCAGGCCGCGCACCCAGTCCAGCAAACGGGCCCCCGCCAGGGCGTCGTCCATCTGCTGGGCGGTCGCCTCCCGGCGGGCGACCCGCAGATTCTCCGCCAGGGTCGTGTCGAAGATGTGCGCGTCCTGCGCGGCGAAGCCGAGGATGCCGCGCACCGCGTCCCCCTCCAGGTCGGACAGCTCGACCCCGTCGAGCCGGATCGAGCCGGTGTACGGCACGAACCGCAGCAGGGCGGCGATCAGCGTCGTCTTGCCGGCCCCACTGGCCCCCACGACCGCGACCCGCCGGCCCGGGGTCAGGTCGAGGTCCACGCCGTCCAGCGCCCAGGTGCGGTCGGTCGCGTAGCGCACCCGCAGGTCACGGACGACGACCGAGCCGGGCCCGCCGGACAGGAGCGCCGGGCGCTCCGGTTCGGTGACCAGCGGGCGGGCATCGAGGACGGCGAAGACCCGCGCGGCGGAGCGGCGCACCCGCTCGAGGGCCTGCGCCGCCATCGGCAGACCGGCCACCAGCTCGAAGGC
>Ga0209797_10000839_pt1 | contig 15347 bp, 19 predicted proteins | sample DOMMetBare3Fresh_2_FD_187472 | JGI IMG/M metagenome (GOLD analysis project Ga0209797, IMG submission 187472) | Wetland sediment microbial communities from St. Louis River estuary, USA, under dissolved organic matter induced mercury methylation -... | ecosystem: Environmental > Aquatic >... | reverse complement strand
ACCCCCGCGGCGGGCCACGAGCCCGCGCAGGCCGCCGCACGGCGCCTGGCAGGTGGTGGCGAGCGACCCTACGGCCGGCAGATCGTGGGCCTGTACACCGGCGGCACGCTGGCCTACGAGACCCGCCACCTGCTCGCCGCCGCGCTGGGCGATGATCACGGCCACCGCATCCTGGATCTCGGCGACGACGAATACACGGTCGGCCGTCCGCACCCGATGATCGACCCCGGCGTGCGCAACCGCCTGATCGCCGAGGCGGGCAGCGACCCTTCGGTCGGCGTGCTGCTGCTCGACCTGGTGCTCGGCAAGGGCGCGCACGACAACCCGGCCGAGCCGCTGGCGGCCGCTGTGCACGAGGCCCGACGCGCGGCCGCTCAAGATGGGCGTCAGCTGGCCGCGCTGGCCTGCATCCTCGGCACGGCCTCGGACCCGCAGGGCCTGGAGACGCAGGCTGCCCAGTTGCGGGCGGCCGGCATCGAGATCCTGCCGACCAACGCCGACATGGCGCGCTGCGCGGCGCTGCTGGCCGGATCCGACCGGCGTGTCAGCTGAATCGAAGGGAGAAGACCGATGAACATCGAACTTCCGAGCGGCGACCTCCAGGTCGTCAACATCGGCCTCGAAAGCTTCGCCGAGGACCTGCGCTCGCAGGGCGTGGCCGTGGTCCAGCTCGACTGGCGACCGCCGGCGGGCGGCAATGCCCGCATCGCGGCGCTGCTGGCCGCGCTGGAAGACGATGACGATGAACAGTGACGGTCCGTTTGCTCGACCCACGAAAGCCCAGAACATGAGCATAAGCATCAAGCGAGCCAACCAGGAGGCCATCCGCCGCATTGAGGAAGGCAATGCGATGTGGGTCGACTTGCGCCTGGCGCGCGAGGTCGTACCCGGCATGGACGAGCACACCGTGTTCCATGCCGGCCCGCCGGTCGCATGGCGCAACATGTGCGGCCCGATGCGCGGCGCGATCATCGGCGCCAGCATGTTCGAAGGCTGGGCCAGGACGCCGGACGAGGCGATCGCCATTGCCGAAAGCGGCAAGCTGAAGTTCGACTCCAGCCACCACCACCGCGCGATCGGCCCGATGTCGGGAATCATCACGCCGTCGATGCAGGTCAACGTGGTGCGCAACGAGCGCTTCGGCATCGACACCTGCTCGACCCTGTACATGGGCACCGGCAAGGTGCTGCGCCACGGTGCGTACGACGAGACCGTGATGGCCAAGCTGCGCTGGATGAACCACGAGCTCGCGCCGCTCTTGCGGCTGGCGCTGCACGATGCCGGCGGCATCGACCTGATGGCCATCGCCGCGCAGGCGCTGCAGATGGGCGACGAACTGCACAACCGCAACAAGGCGAGCAACCCGTTGCTGATCACCAAGCTCGCGCCGCACCTGGTCAAGGTGGGTGAGCGCGACAAGGTGATCGAGGCGCTGCGCTTCATCGACAATGCCGGCCACTTCATCCTCAACATGGTGATGGCCGGCTGCAAGGGCATCCTCGACGCCGCCAGTGGCATCCCGGGCTCGACCATCGTGACCACCATCGCGCGCAACGGCTACCAGACCGGCATCCGCGTCAGCGGCACCGGCGACCAGTGGTTCACCGCGCCGGCGCCGGTGATCAAGGGCGTCTTCTTCCCCGGCTTCGGCCCCGAAGACGCCAACCCCGACATGGGCGACTCGGCGATCACCGAGACCATGGGCCTGGGCTCGCTGGCGATGGCCGGCGCGCCGGCCGTGGTGCAGTATGTCGGCGGCACGCCCGAGTTCGCCGTCGAGACCACCATGAACATGTACGAGATCACGGTGGCCGAGCACAAGACGCTGAAGATGCCGACGCTCAACTTCCGCGGCACGCCGCTGGGCATCGACATCCGCAAGGTGCTCGAGACCGGCGTCACGCCGGTGATCAACACCGGCATCTCGTGCAAGCGCGCCGGCGTCGGCCAGATCGGCGCCGGGCTGACCGCAGTGCCGATCGAGTGCTTCGAGAAGGCGATCGAGGCCTTCGCCGCCACCCGCGGCGTCAGCGTCGACTGAGCGTGCGATGAAGCTCAACGAACTCGACGCGGTGGCTGCGCGCGCGGCCATCGCCGCCGGCCAAGTCTCCAGCGAAGCGCTGGTGCGAGCATGCCTCGACCAGATCGCGCGGGTTGAAGCCCGCGTGCAGGCCTGGACCACGCTCGATCCCGAATACGCGCTGAAGCAGGCGCGCGAGGCGGATCGGCGTCAGGCCAGCGGCAAGCCGCTGGGCCTGCTGCACGGCATCCCGGTGGGCGTGAAGGACATCTTCGACACCGCCGACTTCCCCACCGAGAACGGCACCGTACTGCACGCCGGCCGGCGCCCGACAGAGGACGCCACCGCGGTGGCGCGGCTGCGCCAGGCCGGCGCGGTGATCATGGGCAAGACGGTGACCACCGAACTGGCCGTCTATAGCCCGGGCAAGACCACCAACCCACACGATGAAAGGCGCACGCCGGGTGGCTCGTCGAGCGGCTCGGCGGCGGCGGTTGCCGCACAGATGGTGCCGCTGGCGATCGGCACGCAGACCAACGGCTCGGTGATCCGGCCGGCCTCATACTGCGGCGTCTTCGGCTACAAGCCCTCGCACGGCCTGATCTCGCGCCACGGCGTGCTCAGGCAGTCGCCAAGCCTGGACCACGCCGGCGTGTTCGCGCGCACGGTCGAGGACCTGGCGCTGATCGCGCAAGCCCTGATCGGACACGACGGCAAGGATGCGGACGTGCCTGCCGGTGCCCGCCTCGATCTCGACCCGGGCTGGGCCACAGCGACACTGCCGCGGCCACGATTCGCCTTCGTGCGCACGCCGGTGTGGGAGCACACGACTGCGGCCACCCGCGAGGCGCTCGCGAGTCTCGTCGACCGCCTGGGCGACGCGGTCAGTGAAGTGCCGCTGCCTTCGATCTTCGACAGCGCGCATGGCTGGCACAAGACGATCATGGAGTCCGACCTGGCGAACAATTACGGCGCGATCTACGCCGCCGGAAAGGACCGCCTGAGCCGCACGCTGCGCGAGATGATCGAGCGCGGCCAGACCTGCAAGGCGATGGACTACAGCGCCGCGCAGGACGGCGCGGTGCGGCTTCGCCAGGCGCTGGATGCACTCTTCGGCGGGTTCGACGCCATCCTCACGCCGGCCACCAGCAGCGAAGCGCCCATGGGCCTCGCGTTCACCGGCAGCCCGATGTTCTGCACGATCTGGACGCTGTGCGGTGCACCGGCGATCAGCCTGCCGATCCTGCGCGGGCTGGAGGGCATGCCGCTCGGCGCCCAGCTGGTGGGCCGCAAGGGCGGCGACGCCGCTCTGCTGAAGACAGCACACTGGCTCGCCCGCAGCCGGGTTGAGCACATCTGATCAGCCCGCCGCGAGTTGACCCAGCCGTGCACCGAGCACCGATGCGACTCAAACCCGTCCCGCTGACGCGCGAGGCCTTCGCGCCCTTCGGCCAGGTGCTGCAAGGCAGTGGCGCGCCGACCGAGCGCCAGCCCTTTGCTGCACGCATGGTCAACCGCCGCGGCGATGCACGGCCGAACCTGACCTACATGCGCATCGAACCCGAGTCGGACGCGATCCGCATCAAAGTGCTCGAGCGGCATGTTCACTCGAACCAGACCTTCGTGCCGCTGAACGGCACGCGCCAGCTCGTCGTCGTGTGCCCATCCGCGCCCGATGGCTGGCCGCTGATCGGAGCCTTGCAGGCCTTCGTCGCCGAGGGCTCGCAGGCGATCAACTACGACGCCGATGTCTGGCATGCGCCGCGCATGGCGCTGTGCGCGCCGGGCGAGTTCGTCATGTTCCGCTGGGACGACGGCGGACCACTCGACACCGAGTTGTTCGAGCTCGAGCAGGCGATCGAGATCGAGGCGCCGCGGCCGTGAGACTCGCCGCCCTGTCGATCGACGCGGGCTTGCTGCGCGACCTGCGGCTCGCCCGCGTGCACAGCGTGTTCGAACGGGTGGTCAATCTCCTGGTGGGCGAGGATCGCCTGCTGACGCTCGCCCATCGCGACGCCGACGACGCCCCCGACTCGGTCGTTGTCGATCTCGACTCTTGGTCAAGCATGGGCCTGGCCAGGGGCGACCGCGTGCGGCTGCACGAGTCGCGAATCGTGATCGAAAGCGGGCCAGCTGGCGGACCCTGTGCCGAACTGGTCATCGCACTCGATTCGGCTCGGCATTGGCACGGCCGCCTGCCGACCTACACGGCCGACCCGACCACGCTGCGCCGCCATCTTCCCCGAGCACGGGCCCACCTCGAGCGTTTCGGTCGAGGCGTTGGAATGGGTCCGCGCGGCTCCGCGGCCGTGACGGCACTGGATACTGCGCTGGCCGACGCGTTCGCTCAGGCCACGCGAGGCCTGTGCGACGCGATTGCAGATGGCGACGCCGCGGGGCTGCACGACCATGTCGGCCGGCTGGTCGGCCTCGGCCCCGGTCTGACACCGGCCGGCGACGACTTCCTCGTCGGCTTGCTGGCGGCGCTGCACCTGCCGGGCGGCCGCTGCGCCGCTGCAGGCCAGGTCGGCGCCTGCGTCGTCGCGTGTGCCGGCCGGCAGACCCACCTGATCAGCACGGTGACGCTGCGCGCGGCGGCCCAGGGCCGTGTGCGCGAGCGCGTGATCGATCTGTGCGATGCGATGATGCACGGCTGCGACGCCAGCCTGGCCGAGGCTGTGCAACGGGTGCTGGCGATCGGCTCGGGCTCGGGCAGTGAAATCGCAGCGGGCGTGCTGGCGGGATTTGATCTTCAGCTTCGCGCGCAGTTGCCTGGCAGGCAGCAGCTCGACGAATCGGCAACCTGCTCGTACGCCCATGCCGGCTGAACTTCATCGGGCAGCGGCCCGCGAGATCGCCCACCGCGTCCAGGCACGCGAGGTGTCGGCGCTGGAAGTGGCGCAGGCGATGTGCGAGCGCGTGCGCCGGCTCGAGCCGCAGCTCAACGCGTTCGCCGACTTCGATCCCGACGTGCCCATGTCCGTTGCGCGAGAGGTCGACCGGCGCCTTGCCGCCGGGCAGCGGCTGCCGCTGGCCGGCGTGCCCTTCACGGTGAAGGACAACCTGTGGCTCGGCGGCCGGCCGGCGACCTTCGGCTCGCGCCTGTTCGCCGACTTCCGTGCGCCGCGCGACTCCTGGTGTGTCGCGCGGCTGCGCGCGCTCGGCGCGGTACCGCTCGGGGTGACCAACTGCTCGGAGTTCGCCTGCAAGGGCGTCACCGCGACGCCGCTGCACGGCCAGACCTGCAACCCCTGGGACCTGCAGCGCACGCCGGGCGGTTCCTCGGGCGGCGCGGTCGCGGCCGTCGCCGCCGGCCTGGGGCCGCTCGCGCTGGCCACCGACGCCGGCGGCTCGACACGCCGGCCGGCCGCACACACCGGCCTGGTCGGTATGAAGCCCACGCTCGGCCGCGTGCCCCACCCCTGGGGCTTCGATGACCCGAATCACCTGATCTCGGTGATCGGCCAGATCGGTCGTGACGTCGAGGACGTGGCCTGGACGCTCGACCTGCTGACTGCCTGGGATAGCGCCGATCCGCTGTCCTGCCCCGCCTTCGCGGTGCCCGACGCGATGGTCGCGCTGAAACAGCCGCTGCCGCCGATGCGTCTGGCCTGGTCGCCGAAACTCGGCTGCGGCCTGCCGATCGATGCGGACGTGCAGGCGGCGCTCGATTCCGCACTGGCCCGCCTGCGCGCGGCGGGCTGGGGAATCGAGGAGGCCGATCCGGTCTGGCCGGTGCAGCCGCGCGAGTATCCGCTGGTCGAGTTGCAACAGGCCAGCCTGGCCGAACTCTTCGGCGCCGAGTGGCAACGCGCGCCTGAGCGATTCGATCCGGACATCGGCGTGCAGATCGGGCTCGGACTGTCGGTGACCGGTGCGCGCATCGCCGAGCTGCTGCGGTTGCGCGAACGCCAGCACGCGAGCCTGGACGCGCTGTTCGAGCAATATGCAGCACTGCTCTGCCCGGTGTCGCCGGTCGAGGCCTGGCCGCTCGGCCTGGCCGGACCGCCGCGGATCGGCGGCCTGCCCGCCGGGCCGCGCGGCCACGCCGCCTTCACGCCGCTGTTCAACTACACCGGCGTGCCGGCGATCTCGATTCCTTGCGGCAGCGGCGGCAACGGCCTGCCGGTGGGCCTGCAGATCGTCGGCCCGCGGTTCGCCGACGCGCGCGTGTTGCAACTGGCCTGGCATGCCGAACAGGTGCTTGGCCGTTCACCACCGTCGCCGCTGATGCAGGCCTGATGCGTTGGTCGCAGGGCCGGTTGACGGCCCGCCGGTGGCTCTCGAAACGCGCGCGCCGTCGTCGACCTTCGAAGCTCCGTGAGCCGGTCGAACTGGCCATCCTCGAGGCAGTCCCAGCCGCATGGGTTTCTCGACCCCATCGGCCACATCCCATCGGCCAAGGTTGAGGAAGACCGGGTTCGACACCTCGCCAGTCAGGCCATCCCGGTCCGAATCACACCAACCCGATTCCACGAAAATCGGAGCGGCTCAGCAACGGGCTCGGCAAGTCTTGGACGACCGCTTTGGCGAGTGAGTCCCTGGGAACGGCCGTCGAGCTATGAGCGCTGTGCCTTGAAACCGGTCATTGGCTCGGCAATTTCCTGTTGGCTTGGATGGCGGGAAGTGGCCGGGTTGAGCCGACCGACTTTCGCCGGCGAACGGCGGGTCCCCAACAAGTTGCCGACCTTCAGATCCGCACGATCGTGCCGTCAGACCGCGGTGACGTTGAACCGATCGCAGAGGTCATCCACCTGCCGTGCCTTGAGCTTCTCCGCTTTCAGCCTGCGAAGCCCGCTCCGCTTGAAGATGGCGTACGCAAACCCCTTGTTCATCTGCCGCGACACGTATCGGATGCCGTCCCAACGTGGGCTCGCACCGTGAATGGCCTGCGCCCAGGATTGGCTCACCGAGTAGTCGGCGGACGCACTGATGTCGTTGTTCAGGCCCAGGGACTTGAGCGCCGCCCCGGTCAGGTCAGCCAGCACCGGCGTCTTGCGTCGTTCACAGATGAAGCGCACGACCGAGCGCTCGGTCAGTTCGGCGGCCGGCACCTCGTAGGTGCCGCCCGCGAACCGCCCGGACTCATGGATGACGCTTTCCGCAAAGGCCACCTCGATGTTGCTCGCCGCGAAGCACGTTCCGAACGCGCCCGCGCGGTCTGGATCTGGATCATCAAGGCGGTAGACCCCAGTCGACCAGCAGGGCTCGGAGATCGGATGCCGGCTCAGCCGCACGAGCGACGCGATCTCGATCCTGACCGGTCGAAGCAGTTCTTCGAAGGAACCGGGCTCAGGCAGCCGCGGCCACACGCGCGGCTCCTCGCTCACGCGCCCACACCGCAGCCAGGCGCTCCACCTTGGCCACGGCCACGCCTGCCTCCAATGCTGCCGCGACACTCTTGCCAGCCAGCGCACCGTGGTCGCGCAGCCAGAACATCAGCTTCTCGCCGGCGCCGAGGTCGCCGAGCGCACGGCAGATAGCTGCCACGGTCTCGCGGTCCATCCCCAGGAACGCCTGCGGGTAGTACAGCCGGTTGCCGACCTTCACTGCGAAAACTTCACCACGGTGTGCGGCCGGCGCCAAAGCTTGGCGCGTGAGCCCCCAGGCATGCGCGAGCTGCTCGCCGGGCACGACGAGGCCGGCCTTGATCCACTGGACCCGCGCTGCCTCGCCGCGCGCGGTTGCACCAGCCAGGCCGCCAGCGGCCTGAGCGTGCGGGTTGTCCGTGGTGGAGGACTTGGGGTGCGCCACTCGCGCTCGAACACCTCGCGCCCTCGGCAGTTCGACGCCTTGTTTGCCGACCGCCGAGCGCAAGCTGCCGAGGTCTTCCCTGAGGCGCCCAACGGCAGCTTCGAGCTGCGCGATCCGGCGCAGCAGGACAGGGGTACTGATATTTCCACTCACATGGTCATTCTAAGCAAATCTGGACAACCAAGCAAATGAGAAAAGCAGAGCAAGCCGACAATGCAGACAGGTGATGGCGGCGGCGGTTCCTCCTTCGGGCAGCCCATTCGGAACTCAGCCTCGCCCGTTCCTGCAGTCGCCGCACCAGCGCCAAACCCCCTGCGTGCGCGCCGCCCACGCGCCGCCGGGCGCGGCGTCGCGGCCCACGTTCCGGAGCAGGTACAGCGCGTCTTCGCTGTCCATCTTGCCGGTGGAGCGGTCGCGAGGGTCGCGGTCGCCCGTGACCAGGACGCTCAGCCTATCGCTGCGCGCAGTCCTTCTGGGGCCCACCTCAAGGTGTCAGCGGTCTCCACGGGTGCCCCGCAGCCATGGCAAGCTCCACACCAGCGTGCTCCGAACCGAACGGTCGGGAGCACGCGCTGGTGGCCGACCGGCGCCGGCAGGCCGTCTCGGACCTACGTCCGCAGGTTCGTGCTTCGCCCTCGTTCGATCGGCATGGTCCGATGGTGGATTTCGAACCGAAGACAGAGCGCCACTTCCATACCAAGACAACACGACTCCGTATCAGCCGCCACAAACCGCTTCGGGCGCCGTGAGCAGCGACTCGATGGCGGCACCGGCGCCCACCCCGAGCTCTCGATGCAAGCCCAGGCATTGCTCTGCCAGGCGCGCGAAGTGGTCGCGGCCGCGGGCCGCGCAGCGTTGCAGCGCCGTGCCCCGGTCGCCGCCCCGCCAGCGGTCGTAGGCTGCCTTGAGGGTCGGGAACAGCAGCTCGCGCAGGCCGTCGAAATTTGCGAACCAGAAATGGATCGACGCCGAATCGCCGCGGGCGAGCAGCGTGGGCAGCGTCACTTCGAGGTCTGCCAGGTGGTCGCGCACGGCGCGCACGCAGAGGTCGGCGCGCCGTGACGGCAGCGCCAGGCGCATCGCGGCCCAGTCGGGGCCGAGCCGGCGCGCGACGCGTTGCTCGCCGAGTTCGTGCAGCACCAGCGTCTCGACCTGCTCGTCGAGCCAGCGCGGCAGCGCGGCGTCGAAGCCGTCATCGAGCGCGTAGGCCTCGACCACCGCCGCAAACGCGCTGTGCGCATTGCGGCGCAGCGAGAAGGCCTCGAACTTCTCCCAGCACCAGCGCGCCAGCGATTCGCGGCGGATGACGATCGCCCCTTCAACGCCGCAGCCGCTCGATGCCGCCGGCGGCGCCAGCAGGCCGCGCGCGAGCTCGCGGCCGGCGCAGTGGACCGGGACGCCCTCGCGCTCGGTCTGCGAGTGGCGCTCGGCAAGGAAGAACACCGGTCGCCCGGCGCCCAGCAGCCCGGCGCCGTAGAGCAGCCCGGCGGGTTCCAGGGCCGCGTTGATGGCGGCGAGGTCGAACGGATCGGCCGGCCCGGCGCCCAGCGGCAGCGGCGCGAAATCGCGCTCCTCGATCTCGGTCCACCAGGCCTCGCGCTCGGCGATCCAGGCGCCGACCTCGTCGCGCGCCAGCGCCGCGCCGAAGGGCAGGCCGCGCTCCCAGCGGTGGAACTCGCGCATTTGCAGCAGGTAGGTGCACAGCGTCATGTCGGCCGCGTGCCGCGCGTCGGCGATCGCGCAGTTGGTGCGCACCGCGGCGATCAGCGACGGCAGGTCCGGACTCATCGTGTTCCCCGCCCCCGCCGCGGCGGCTGCCACTGCACCAGCGCGGCGACGATCGGCGCCCAGGGCAGTTCGGTCAGGCTGCCGTGGCGTTCGTGGGCGAGGCCGACCATGCCGTGGATGTCGCCCACGTCGTCGCCCAGCACCTGCCGCATGGCGCTCAAGCCCCCGCATTGAAGCCGCAGCGCCTGCATGTGGATCAAGGGCCGTCCGGCCGGCGGCAGGCGCAGCGCGAAGCGTGCGCGTTCGTGCATCAGCGCGACCAGCGTGCCGCAGTTGGTGCGCGCCACCGGCGATGGGCACACGACCAGATCGCGCTCGGCCAGCGAGCGGCGCTGCGCGAGCTCGCAGCCGGCCTGGCGAGCCAGCAGCGCCTTGGCGAAGACGCAGGACGCGTCGCTGTCGCAGCAGGGGCCGCCGGCGGGCAAGCCATCGTCGTCCATGGCGCTCGGGGTCTCGGCGCGCCGCTGTCGGCTCAGCCTGTCAATCGTCGCCCGCGGGGGCGGCGTCGCGCACTTGCAGCAGCAGGTCTTCGGCCGCCAGCGCGTTGTCGGCGAAGATGACCTTGATGCGCGTTCGGTCGTCGCCCGCCAGCGCGGCGCGCAAGGCCTTGGCGTGCGCCGAGGCCGCGGCAAAGGCGTCGAACCCGGCCAGCCGGGTCAGCTGGGCCAAGGGCCGGACGGCGTAGACGTAGTAGGGCATCGCTCAGATGTAGTGTCGGGTCAGCTTGCGCCGCCCCGGCACACAGCACTGGATGACCACGCCGCGGACGCAGGCAAGGTTGGCCAGCGGCAGGTCGGCCAGGTCAGCTCGATCGGGGTTCAGCGCGTGCAGCGTCCAGGAGCCGTCGCGCCGGCGCAGCTGGCGCAGGATCCATTCGTCGCCGCACCTGGCGAGCACGTAGCTGCCGTCCTTCAAGGCGCCGTCGGGCTCGACGATGATGATCTCGCCGGCGTTGAACTCGGGCGCCATGTCGTCGCCCAGCACGCGCAGCGCGAACGACTCGCCGCCGCTGCAGGCGGCATCGGCACCCTCGGGCGCGAAAGCGCTCGCCGGGCGAATGCCGGGCGCGAAGGCGCTCGCCGGGCGGCCGCCGGCGGCGTTCACGCCATCACCTCGGAATAGACCTGGGCCGGCGGCACGCCGGCGCCGCGCAGCTCCTCGCGCAGGGTGCCGACGAAGGCCTCGGGACCGGCGAGGTAGAAGTCGCAATCGATCTCGAACAGGTCGGCGCGGATCGCGCCGGCCACCTGGCGCGCGCCGGCCACGGCATCGGCGTCCTGGAACAGCGCGACCTCGAACAGGTCCAGCGCCTCGGACCAGGCGCGGCACTGGTTGGCCATGAAGTGGCCATCGCTGCGGGTGGCCAGCCAGAACAGCGACAGCGAGGGCGCGGCATCGAGCGACAGCGCATGCTCGATCAGGCTCTTGATCGGCGCGAAGCCGGTGTCGCAGGCGACGAAGACCAGCGGGCGCTGGCCGTCGGCGAGCACGAACTCGCCGCTCGGCCCCCACAGGTTGACGGCGTCGCCGGGCCGCAGCTCGCCGCTGAAGGCCAGGCGGGCGAACCCTTCGCCGGACTCGCGATCGACGAAGAACAGCAAGTTGCGGTCGTCGCAGGGACAGCTGGCGATGGGCAGCGTCGCGCGCATGCCCTCGCCGACCGCCAGGCCGAGGGTGACCGACTGGCCGGCGAGGAAGCGCAGGCGCTGGCTGCGCGGCGTCTGCAGGTGCAGCAGGCGCGTGTTCGGTGCCAGCTCGCGAATGGCGCGCACGCTGGTGACGATCTGCTGCATCGGGATGTCGGGCGGCCCGCTGGCCTCCAGCGTCTCGATCGTCAGCTCCGCGCTGCCCGCGGTGTGCGCGCAGGACAGCAGGTAGCCCTGCGCCTTCTCGGGCTCGGACAGCAGGTAGTCGCTGTGCATCGTGCGCGCCACCCGGCCGTCGGTCAGCCGCACCTTGCACATGCCGCAGCTGCCGTTGCCGCAGCCGTAGTTGAGCTTGAGCCCGGCGCGCATGCCGGCCTGCAGCAGCGTCTCGTGGCCCTCGACCGTGAACTGGTGTCCGCTCGGGCGCAGCGTGACCTGCGCCGACATCACCTTGAGCACATCGTCCATCACATCCAGCATGTCGACCGGTTCGGTGGCCAGGACACGCGCCAGCCCGTCGTTCAGCTGGCGGTGCAGCGCCGCGAGGCGCGGGTCGTCGGCCGCCAGCGCGGCCAGCTGCTGGCGCAGATCGATCACCAGCGCGTGGTAGCGCTGCAGGTGGCGCTGCACGTCGGCCAGCTCCTGGCCCTGGCTGAACAGCCGCTGCGCGAGCACCTCCTGGGTCGGCAGCATGCGTTCGCGCAGCCGGCGGCCGAAGGCCTCCTCGCGGATGTGGGTGACGCGCTCGAGCATGCCCGAGGCCTCGATCTGCGCCTGCGGGTAGAGCTCGAGCAGCCGCTCGGTGGCGATCAGGCCGTCGGCGAGCTCGATCTCGCCCGAGCGCACCCGCTGCTGCAGCACGCCGCGCGGCACGCCGACCAGCTGCGCGGCACGCCAGACGGTCACCCACTGCGACATCGGCGTCTCCTGTTCATGGGCAGGCCAGGGCCGCTGCCGCGCTGCGGTCGAGGAAGCGGCCGCGGTAGATCAGGCGCGGCGCCGCCGGATCGTCGGCGAAGGCGCTGCGGTCGTGGAGCACGTTGTGTGCGACCAGGCCCATGCCGGCGTCCTGGCGCACGCGCACGATCCACGGCAGCTCGCTGGCCAGCAGGGCCTCGAGCGCCGCCACCGCGCTGCGGGTGGCGGCATCGTCCTTCCATTCGATGCTGCGGGTGCGGGCGGTGTAGCGCATGTGCAGCGTGCCGTCCACCGGGTCGACCGAGAACACCGGCCCGGACTGCGCCGGCCGCGCGATGCCATCGTCGTCACGGCGCGCGGGGATCGTCATCGCGTCGGCGGCCATCAGCGCGCGCACATGGTCCGGCGAGTCGTCGCGCAGCAGCAGGTAGGCGATCTCATGGTCGAGCAAGGCGTTGACGCCGCCCTCGCGGGCCGGCCGCACGCAGTGCAGGATCATGCCGCGGATGCGGCGCTCGCCCGGGTGGTAGTAGCCGTCGGTGTGCCACTTGATCGCACGCTCGGTGTAGGGGATGAAGCCGCCGCGGCCGTCGCTGGCCCCGCTCACCGTGATGCGCGACACGCCGTCTTCGTCGGCCAGCCAGTTGGCATCGAGCCGGTGCAGCCCAAGCTGCGCGCCGATGCGGCCGACGATGCCTGCATCGGCCTCGGCCGCCGGGCCGCGATAGAGCGCCATGTTGGTCCGCGCCAGGCGATCGAGCAGCGCGGCGCGCTCGCCCGCCGTCAGCGCGGCGGGGTCGGCGACCTCGACCACCAGCTCGTCGAGCCGGGTGGCGGCGAGCGCCAGCTTGGCCTCGCGCCAGCGGCGGTAGGCGCGGTCGTCGTCGAGCGCGAACGCTCCCGAGGGGGCCTCGATCGACGCGGTGGCCTGCAACGCGTACACCGGGCCTCACTCCCCGCTGACCGACGAGTGGCGCATGCGCCGGGGCGCGGTCGAATGCAGATCGCGCATCGTGCGCTGCACCAGCGCCACCGCATCGGGGGCCTCGACGGCCATCATCTGGTCGAGCACCCAGCGCCGGTCCTTCTCCGGCAGGGTCGGCTCGAGCCGGTGGCCGAGGTAGCGCTGAAACGCGAAGTCGGGCGTGAACTCGCTCGCGCCGGGCTCGCCGCCGAACTCGCCGTAATGGCCGCTCACTTCGTTGAACAGGTCGATGAAGCGTTCGCGCGAGCCCGGCTGCCCCGCGGCGGGCGGGCCGAGCAGGTCGTGCTCGTTGTCCTGCAGCGTGCCGGCCACGTGCAGCACCAGCGCGGTGGTGAAGGCCGTGCGGGCGGCGGCATCGAGGCGCTGGTGGGCCAGCCGGTCGGCCACCGCGACGAGGAACACCAGCAGCTCGCGCATGAACGCGAAGTAGGGCTCGCCGGCGTCGATGTCGAAGTTCGCGCCGCGCATCCGACCGAGCGTCTGCCGCGCCACCCGCCAGAGCGTGAAGCCCATCGCCCCGGCCTGCTGCTCCGGCGTCTTCGGCGCACCGGGCCGGAACCAGTGGGTCTTGAGTCGGATCGGCGCGGTGGCCATCGCCTCAGTACCCACCCTTGCCCAGCGGCTGCGGCAGGCCGGCGACCTTCGCGCCTTGCTTGGCGGGGCCGAGCGGGAACAGGTCGTACAGCGTCTTGCTCTCGCAGCCGGGCATGACCTCGGCCAGGCCCTTGAGCAGGTTGCGGAAGTTCGGCGTGTGGCCGTGCTCGCGGTACTGCTCGCGCAGGTAGTTGACGACCGTCCAGTGGGCGTCGGTCAGTTCGATGTTCTCGGCCGCGGCGATGACGCGCACCACCTCGTCGCCGTAGTCGGGCTCGAGCAGGTAGCCCTGCTCGTCGGTGTCGAGCTCGGTGCCGTGGACGACATAGGGCATGGATGGCATCTCCTTTCAGGATCGATGGGCGTAGTCGATGGGTGGGTCGGATGGCCGCCGTCAGCTGCCCACCGCGGCGGCCGACCTGTGGGGCACGAACAGCCCGCAGCCCCAGAGCCGGTGCGCGCCCAGGCCATGCTCGAGCACGCGCAGCGCGTCGGCGGCGTCGAGGCCGTCGAGCATCAGGCCGAAGCCGCGCGAGGCGCCGCCGGCGAACTGCTGCAGGCGGCCGCAGATGCTGCGGCAGGCCACGCCGAGGCTGTCGAGCTCGGCCTCGACCCCGCGCAGGAAGGCCAGCTCGTCGGCATCGGCGGACTCCACGACGTGCGCGTACAAGGTGCGATAGGGCAGCAGTTCGCGCACCACCACCGGGCCGGCCAGACCGAGGCGCGCGCCGCCGATGTCGAGCGTGCCGCCGTCCAGCGCCGACAGCGCCTCGACGCGGTGGCGCAGCACCCGCAGTGTCAGCCGCGAGCGCCTGGACAACAGCGCCTGGGGGCCGTCCCCGGCGGCGATGTTGACCCGGTGCACGCCGGCCCCCGGCGACTGCGCCAGCCAGGGCAACGCCGCCAGCAGCGCCTCGGCCAACGCCTGCCGATGGTCGCGGGGCAGGGCCTGGCCGGCCAGCGCAAGGCTGGCGTCGACCATCGTGGCGCGTGGCCCGTCCATCGCCATTCAGTCGCGCGGCTGCGAGTTCGACCACTGCAGCAGCGCCTGGCCCCAGGCCTGCGCGGTGAGCGGGTCGATGTCGAAGATCGTGAAGCGGCTGCCTTCGCGGATGCGGGTGCGCAACAGGCTCATCCCGCCGCCATCGAAGTCGATCTGCTGCAGTTCGATCTCCTGGCCGCCCAGCGGCGCATGCAGCTTGGCCAGGGGGGTCAGGACGGTCATCCGCACGGTCTCCAGGAGGGGGCATTGAGCCTTTCACGCCGCCGGCGCGTCCATACCCGGTACGGGTGAGCGCCCTATAACCCTTCCGGGTAATGGCGGGCCTGCCCGCAAGGTCTATCGTCGCTACTCCCCCCGAGGGATGGCGCCGGATCGACGGCGCCGCCACCATTGCCCGCCAAGCGATGAGCCCTGCGCCACGGCGCCCCGCGGGGCAGGACCACAGGAGACGATGAATGGCCAAGAAGCCCCACGACACCCCGATGCTCGACCAGCTGGAGAGCGGCCCGTGGCCCAGCTTCGTCACCGGGCTCAAGCGCCTGGCCAAGGACAAGGACTACATGGTCGACCTGATGGGTCAGCTCGAGACGTCCTACCGCACCAAGAAGGGCTACTGGAAGGGTGGCACTGTCGGCGTCT